>Ga0315280_10011598_pt1 | contig 10803 bp, 12 predicted proteins | sample YL17G06_40_MG_FD_203697 | JGI IMG/M metagenome (GOLD analysis project Ga0315280, IMG submission 203697) | Sediment microbial communities from Yellowstone Lake, YNP, Wyoming, USA - YL17G06_40 | ecosystem: Environmental > Aquatic > Freshwater > Lake > Sediment | place: USA: Wyoming | collected... | reverse complement strand
TTTGAGTGGAAGTAGGCCTTCGTTGCCGAGATGTAGCCGATGGGCGCGTCAAACCAGACGTATATGACCTTGCTCTCCTCGCTTTTTACGGGCACTGGAACGCCCCAGCTCATATCCCTCGTGATATCCCAGTCCCTTAGACCCTCGTTGATCCAGCACATGGCATAATTCTTTACGTTTGCAGGGGTACTCTCATTCTTCTCCAGCCACTCTTTGAGCGAGTTCTGGAAGGCGGTGAGTCTGAAGAACCAATGCCTGGTGGTGGAAGGCGTTGGCCTTGTGCCACATATCGCGCATCTTGGTTCCTTAAGGTCGATCGGCCGCAGATATCTCCCGCAGGAGTCGCAGGAGTCGCCCCGAGCGCCCTCAAAACCGCAGTATGGGCACGCCCCCTCCACGTACCTGTCAGGCAGATACTTCTTGCACTTCGGGCACCTCAGCTGTTCCAGCTCCTGCTCGTATATGTAGCCCTTCTCGAGGAGCTCTTTGAAGAAGTGCTGGGTTGTCTCGTAATGGATCTTCTCGGTGGTCCTTGAGAAGAAGTCAAAGCTGCAGCCCATCCTCTCTAGGTCTTCCTTTATCAGGGGATGGTAACGGTCGGCGATGTCCTTGGGGCTTACCTTCTCGCGCTCGGCCCGCAGGGCGATGGGGGTCCCGTGCTCATCCGTGGCACATATGTAGATGACATCCCTCCCTGCCCTCCTCAGGTACCTCACGTAGACATCGGCGGGGAGGTACGTGGACCTCAGATGACCCAGATGCGGTCGGTCGTTGCTATACATTAAGGCAGATGTAACCACTATCGGCGCCATCATGAATTACCTCGTGATAGAATACATTATTCATAGAAGAGGCTTATTTTTATTTCATTTTATTTTGTTCTCTTCCTATACAATACAGTTATGGCAGAGCCCACAGAGGAGGCAGAACGGTCTTCTAAGGTTTATTAAGGTGTTTCCAATTCCTCTTATCTGTGTGATAGAGATGGATTACGAAGCCCTGCTGGAGAGGGGTCTGTCCAAGATACCCGAGAAGGCTATCAAGTCCTCGAAGTACGAGACGCCGCAGACGGAGTCCTCGGTAATAGGTGCGAAGACCGTCATCTACAACTTCAAAGAGGTTGCTCAAAGGCTCAACAGAAACCCCAACCACTTGTTGAAGTTCATGGTGAGGGAGCTGGCGACCTCGGGTACGCTGGAGGAGATGAGGGCAACCCTCCAAGGCAGGTTCGCGAAAGAGGCCTTGGACGACCTAATCGTCCGGTATATCAAGGCATACGTTCTGTGCGCATCCTGCAACAAGCCCGATACGAAGCTTGTGAGGGAGGACAGGCTCACCTTCATAGCCTGCGAGGTGTGCGGAGCCAAGAACCCTGCGAAAACGCTCATGTGAGAGGGGACAGGTGCCGGAAGATATCGTTTACGTAAAGGCCTGGAAGGTCAGGGCAGGGGAGACCATGATCGCTGTCTGCGACTGCGATGTCATTGGGAAGAAGGTCTGTGAGGGGAGGCTCGTTCTCGACGTGTCCAGGGAGTTCTATGAGGGGGAGAGGATGACGGTGGAGGCGGCGGTGGACGTTCTAAAGACGGCGACCGTTGCGAATTTCGTTGGAAAGAACGCGGTGAGGTGCGGAATAGAGGCGGGCTTGGTTCACGAGGACGCGGTAATAAGCATCGGCGGTGTTCCGCACGCCCAGTTTGTTCAGATTTGAGGGCCCAAGCATATGGGTAGATTCTGTCCTAAGTGCGGGTCTGAGGGGCAAAGGTTCGTACACGGCTTATGCGAGAGCTGCTTCTGGGGCGATCCCCTAGAAGACTTCCCAAAGGAATTTAAGGTTCCAATGTGCAACTCCTGTTTCTCCTATTTGCAGGGAAAGAGATGGGTGCGCAAAAGGGAGGGCACTCCGGAGGAGAGGGCTGTCGAGGGCGCGAAGGTCGAACTCATGAGGTCCACGGACCTGCCGGAGGGGGTTGAGTTCGGCGAGATCGAGGGAGAGGTAACAGAGAGGACCAAGGCGGACTTGCCGAAGACGGTTCTACTGACGGCCACCCTTACTGAGAAGGAAAGCGGTATTTCTACAAAGGTCAGAAGCCTTGGAAGCATGGATTACAGGTTGTGTCAAGACTGCTACCACGTTGCCAGCGGCAAATATGATGCGGTGGTTCAGATAAGGGCGGAGGAAAGGAGGTTAGACGACGAAGACAAAAGGACGGTAGAGAAGGTGTTCGAGAACTTTTATAGAAGGACGGAGGGCCGGGGAAGACCCGAGGTCTCTGAAGTGAAGGAACACGAGGGAGGCATTGATGTAAAGTTCATCACCCTGAATATGGCGAGGATGTTTGTAAGGGAGCTCGTCGAGACAACAGGCGCTTCGGTGGTGGAAAGTGCGAAGATCATGGGTCTTGACAAGAGAACCGGAGGCGGTCACTATAGGACGACCATAGCAACAAAAATGCCGAGCTTGAGGGTTGGAGAGCTCATCGGGCTTGATGGCAAAGTCTTTCAGATAGCCGGGCACCACAGGGGAAGGTTCGTGGTAAAAGATCTTTCAGAGAGGGGCGGGAAGAGGGCCCTCTCCGACAGTAAGTTAGCAGCGGCCAGAAGGATAAGAATGGACGAGTATAGAAGGGTGAGGCTGGAGGCCAAGACGACGCGTTTTGGAACTTTTCTGGATTTAGCAGATAAGAAATTCTTTGATTTGCCGATTGAGTTCGTCCCCAAGGATATGGTTGAGGGGGACGTGGGCGTTTTAATATGCGTTAACGGTAACGAGATCGTATACAAATTAGGTGGCGGGCCCGTCGGGATTTGAACCCGAGACCAACGGGTATCTTCGATGCCTTAAAAGCCCGCTGCTCTACCGTACTGAGCTACGGGCCCCCTAGTAGAGGGAGAGTCGGCTTACTTTTAAGATTTTTCAATGCGTGCCTTTACTAAAACCATATTAATTTAGAGAACGAAACGAGTTGGTTGAGGGAAGGAGATCCTCGTTGAAGTTTGGAAGGCCAAGGGGTACCAGGGACTTCTTACCGGAGGACATGAGGGAAAGGAGGTTCATCCTCGACAGGGTTAGAAAGGTCTTTGAACGGCATGGGTTCGAGGAGATGGACACGCCCGCGCTGGAGTTATGGGAAGTTCTTTCAGCAAAAGGCGGAGAAGATGTGGAGAGGCAGATCTATAAGTTCCAAGACAAGGGCGAGAGGTGGCTAGGGCTCAGGTTCGATCTTACCGTGCCCCTTGCCAGGGTTGTTGCAAACACCCCGGATCTAGTTAAGCCGTTCAAGAGGTACAGCATATCAAAGGCCTGGAGGTATGAGGAACCGCAGAGTGGCAGGTTCAGGGAGTTCTTGCAGGCGGATATCGATATTGTTGGGTCTGCGAGGATGGAGGCGGACATGGAGTGCGTCTCGACGGCAGTAGATGCGCTCAAGGCATTGGAACTGGGTGACTTCGAGGTCAGGATTAACAATAGAAAGATCCTCGAGGGCATGATTGAGGGCCTCGGCATTGTTGACCAATATGCTGCAAAAGTCTTCAGGGCACTGGACAGGCTGGATAAGGTCGGAGAGGAAGGCGTGAGAAAAGAGTTGAACGAGCTCGGGCTGGGCGAGGACAAGGTAGAGCGGATCCTAGGATTCACCCGTTACGAAGGGGAGGAGGCACTCGACTATGCGGAGAGGGAGTTCGGGTCCTCGAAGGTCGCCATCGAAGGGATCGAGGAGCTCAGAAGACTTCAGGAGCTTTCGGAACCCTTTGGGTTAGGCAATTTGTTATGTATAGACTTCAGCCTGGTGAGGGGCCTTGACTACTACACCGGACCGGTCTTCGAAGTCAAGACGAAGACGGCCCAAATAGGAAGCATAGCGGGCGGGGGCAGATACGATGGCCTGATTGAGAAGTTTGGCGGGGCGCCCACCCCAGCAACGGGCATATCTCTGGGCATCGAGAGGTTGTACGAGGCGCTCTCTGGTAAGATAAAGGAAAGGAAAAAGACGGGTCCAACCGAGGTCTTTGTGGCAAATGTAAACGACGGAGTGGCTTTGGACGCCATAAGGATCAGCAGGGAACTCGTAAGAAGGGGAGTTTCGGCTGAGTCTGACCTTATGGGCAGAAAGCTGGGTAGGCAGCTGGAGTTTGCTGATAATAAGGGAATCCCATACGTCCTCATCGTTGGACCTGAAGAGCTCAAATCAGGAAAGTTCAAGCTGAGAGACATGCGGGCGAAGCGGGAGATACTCACCGATCTAGAGGGGGTTGCCAAGGTTATAAGAGGCAGAGGTTAGCGGGCGATACCTCCCACGAAGAACGCCAAGAGTGCGAGGATCATCCATAGTATTGCCTGGGTCTTTACTTTCAGAGCGGCTTCTTTGCTTTGATCTCTTAGTATGAAGAACGACGAGTAGACGAAGCCAGCGTCCACCACTAAGATGATCAGGGCGTAATAGAGACCCAGCTTGCCAAATATGTATGGCAAGGGGGTTATCAAGACAGCCGTGATGTAGAATAGAGCCGCCGCCAAGGCAGCCATCTTAGGACCGTAAACGAGGGCCACGGTCCTTATTTTCTTCGACTTATCCCCTTCAATATCGGCTATCCCCTTGGTTATCTCTCTGCCCACGTTGGAAAGAAACGCCAATAGGAAGAAGACGGCAATTGTGATGTCTATGGTGTTCGCCACCGCTATGCCCCCGAATAGAAACGGGATGGCCACACAGAATGATACCATCATATTGCCGGGCAGACCTATCTTCTTTCCGTACAGATTGTAGGATAAAGAGACGACGAATGTGAGTGCCGCTATCACCACCGCGTAGAGGGAAAGGGGGATCGCCGCCGCTATCCCTAAGATGGTTAAGACCCCTCCGAAGATTAGGGCAGAGCGCTTTGAGATCACACCTGACGGAAGGGGCCTGTCGGGGGCGTTGATGCGATCAATATCCAAGTCAACGATGTCATTTATGACCATGGAAGAGGCGGCTAGGAAGGAGGAGACGATAAAACCATAGAACATCTGGCTGATTGAGGGAATGCCTCCCAATATCGCCACTTCGCCTACGATTACGGCAACTCCCATCATTACGAAGTTTAGCGGGCGAACCATTCTGACGTGGGCACGGAAGAGGTTAGAGGGTGATCTCGGATGCGTCATAATAGGTTATCTCCCCCTGCCGGTCTATGACGGCCAAGATCAGATCTTTCTTTGACAGTTTCGCCGAGTTTGAGATCGAGGTTAGTTCAGATATGCTGATGGTCTTTCCTTCCACCAGCCCATAAACGAGGTACTTGGCCGGCTCCTTACCTACAATGGCCCCTCTCCTGTAGACCCTATACTCAAGTTTTGGGCCGTAGCCGGACTTCACGATATATCCCCTGCGCCGCAGATCGGAGTACAATAGGTAGCGCACCCACATCTCAGGATCGTCCTTGGACAGGAGCGCTACGACCTCGGGAAATGTGAGAGGACTTTGAGACTCGTTGCAGAGGAGGATCTTCTCTCTCTCAAGCAGGAACAGTGTTTCCACATCGGATAGCACTAACTTGCCTTCCTCCAACTCGCCAAAGGATCCCTGTTGGTAAACTTTGTCTGCGTCGGGACCTGAGATTATGGCTTTCTTCTGCTTGAGCAGAGATCTTGGGAGCTCCGACAACACGAACACCTTAAGTTCTAGTAACAATAGTGCTATCTATATGCCCTTCGAGGATGATTTATTAGCATTTCTACATAATAGCCGCTCTTTGGTGCTAGTTGGGGTTGGAAGCAAGATACGGGGAGACGACGCGGTCGGCGTAATGGTCGTTTCGAGGCTAAAAGGAAAACTCCCAGCTGGTGTCGGGCTCATCGACTGCGGAACCGTGCCAGAGAACTTCACGGGCCAGATAAAGAGGCTTAGGCCGACACACGTCATATTCTTCGACGCGGTGGAGATGGGCAAGGAACCGGGCTTCTACGACTTCATCGATGAGGAGACTCTAATCGCCCAGTCATTATCGACCCACAAACAGTCGTTGAGGATACTCCTCAAAGTGTTAAAAGAGGGGATCCCGGGAGTCAAGATAAGACTGGTGGGGATCCAGCCAAGAACTACCGATTTTGGGACGGGCCTCAACAGGCCTGTAAGCAGAGGTTTAAATTCACTGCTGGAAGTATTGATAAAGACGATAGGGAGGGGGCTACGTGAGGACGATAGAGTGGAAGGATGATGGTGTCCATATAATAGATCAGACGAAGCTGCCCGAAAAATTGACGGTAATCAGATGCAAGGATCATGAAAGATTGGCGCAAGCAATAGAGACGATGGAGATAAGGGGGGCTCCGGCAATTGGGGTTGCGGTTGCGATGGGTCTCGCGCTTGTGGCAAAGAACTGCAAAGGAAGGACCCTCGATGAGATTAAGGAGAACCTGAATAGCGCATCGGAACGCTTTAGGGCGACAAGACCGACCGCCAGAAATCTCTTTTGGGCATTGGAGAGGATGAGGAAAGTGTGGGAGGGGACAACAGACCCGCCGGACCTCGTCAACCACGTGATCAAAGAGGCTGTCGAGATGGCGGAGGAGGATGTGCGGATGTGCAAGGCCATCGGGAGAAACGGTGCGGCGTTGGTATCGGACGGCGACCGCATCCTTACCTATTGCAACGCCGGAGGACTTGCCTGCGTTGAGTACGGCACTGCTCTGGGCGTTTTCAGGAGCGCATTCGAGAGCGGAAAGAAGATCTTCGTCTATGCGTCTGAAACCAGGCCGCTCCTTCAAGGGGCAAGACTCACCGCATACGAACTGAAGAGCGAGGGCATCCCGTTCAAGTTGATCACGGACAACATGGTTGGGTACATCATGCGGAAGGGACTCGTCAACAAGGTAGTCGTGGGGGCGGACAGGATCACGAGGCGGGGGGACGTCTTCAACAAGATAGGCACGTATGGAATAGCGGTGATGGCAAGGGCACATGGCATCCCGTTCTACGCAGCCGCCCCAACCTCATCCGTGGACCTCTCCGTGAAGGCAGAGGAGGTGATTATCGAGGAGAGGAAGCCAGAAGAGGTCACCCATATTGCCAATGTGAGGATTGCACCAAACGGCGTGGACGTTCTTAACCCTGCCTTTGATCTGACTCCCGGAGAGTTGGTAAGCGGGATAATTACGGAAAAAGGGGTCTCCTATCCGCCCTACGACCTCTCAGTCTTTTTCTGGTAGAGTCACTATGGAGTAGATCGGGTAGTTTGATGATTCGTCTATCTCCTTCTTCCACCGGTCGCCCACGGCTATGAGAATGAATATGGCGGCAATCTCGGCACCGCTCCTCCTCGCCAGATTAACTAAGGCCTTTAGCTGCTCACCGGATCGTACCACGTCGTCTGTTATCAAGACGCTGTCCCGCTTGTCTATTCCGCCCTTCGGGAGATACAGCGAGACCTGGATCCCGGCCCTCGAAACGGTATACGTCTCCTCGACGAAGTTTGAGACGCCGATCTCTTTCTCTTTCTTTGCGTAGATGAATGGCACCCCGAAGGCGTCGGCTATGTGAACCGCCAAGGGAATGCCATCCACTGCGACCGTCAGAACCTTACTTACCCTCCTGCCCGCCAGTTTCTGAACGACGTGGTTGGCTATGAACCGCAAGAGCAGCGTATCGCTAACTATCCTTGTGTTGTCAAGGAAACCGCCCTTGTCAAACCCTAGCCTGTCCTTTATGTGCTTCGTTACATCATAGCCCTTCTCGAGCTTCCCGAGGATCGATGTGGCCCTATCTGGGCTTGGGAGGATGTGCCCCTTCACATAACGATTCAGTACGGTGATCGGTATCCCAGTGAGCTTCATAAGTTCCTGATAGCTGTAGACCTCCTTGGCAAGACGGAGGAACTCTACCGATCGGATCTGCATCTTGAGATACTCGTACCTCGTCGCATTGCTCAAGGGTCAACCAGCTCCGATACCATGTCATTTTTTGTATAGGAACTATTTTAATATTTATATGTCTGATTAAAAATTCCTCTTGCTCCCCACGGTGCCGGTGCTGTCCTGATACCTTCCTGAGTAGGGCTTTGTTGATACCTTATGGAGTTTTACGAAGACAATCTGAGCCAATCTTTCACCTCTGGCTATACCCACGGCGGAGGGCCCGAGGTTCGCAAGTAGTAGGGTGAGCTGCCCTCTGAAGCCAGGGTCTACAAGGGCGAAGCTTCCAAGCAACCCCTCTCTGGCGAATGAGGATCTGATAAAGAGCTGCCCGCATATTGACGGGCCAAGTTCCACGGTCTCCATTGTGTGGACCAATGAGGTCCCACCAGGCATTATCTTCACGGCGACACCCGACCGCAGGTCGTAGCCGGCTGAGGAGAGGGACTCGCTTGCAAAGGGCTCTATTTTTAGACCACCGCTTTGGAGGTGTGCCAGAATGTCAGAGTTGGACAAGACCGTCATGTGGGGTCACTGAAAATCGAGGATATATGGTACCGTAACGCCACTGTCCGCAAGACTCTGGTCGTACCTTCGGATCATCTTTAGATCAGTGGGGGTGATCGCAATCTCGCAGAATACGTCGACGATCCCCTCCGTAAGGTGCCCAATCCAGATGCCCTTGTCGCTTCCTGCTGCAACGTGCAGATGCACTAGAGGTGCCCCCTTGTAGCGGGAGATGTTTCCGTTTCCGATGACCTCCATATGGGTCGATATCGACTTCTCCAAGCCCTTTCTCAAGATGAGGCGGCACTCTTTCAAGGCGCCAACGAAGGAGGAGATGACCCCTGAGGATATCCCTTCCGAGGCGACCGCTTTAGCTATTGAGGAGATGACCTCCTCGTCTTCGTCGAGGCGGATTACCAATATGTCTTTGGACCTTTTTGTCTTCAAGACACAACCCCATATATCAACAAATTTGGGGGTTCTTAATGTTTTGCCTAGGTTCGATCATCAACTATAGCGGGTGACTGATTCAGTTATAGATCGTTTAGGACTGTAACAAACTTTAAATATTAAAAGCAAAGCAAAGGATAAAGTTAACAATAAGGCATTATATTGTTGGCATCATATTGTTGGCATCATTTATGGTGGTATAAAATGGTGGAAGTTCTAAAAAACTACATTAATGGCGAATGGATCGAGTCTAGGGGAAAGGAGACGCTCGACGTCGTAAACCCTGCGACGCTAGAGGTTTTGGCGAAAGTTCCAAAATCTAATGGAGAGGACGTTAATGAGGCTATTAAGGCAGCAAAAGATGCATTCTGGGAGTGGAGGTGTACTCCACCAGCCACAAGGGTGAGATACCTCTACGAGTACCGTAACTTGTTGGATGAGCATTTTGAAGAGATCTCAGAGATGGTTGTGAAGGAGCACGGGAAAACGTTGGATGAGGCGCGGGGAGACGTTAAGAGGGGCATTGAGACCGTCGAACTCTCCACGGGGATCCCTACCATGATGATGGGTGGCATAGAGTGGGATGTTGCCAAGGGCATCGATGAGGCTTACTTGCGAGAGCCTCTGGGTGTTTGTGTCGGGCTCACGCCATACAACTTCCCTGTCATGATTCCCCTTTGGTTCCTTCCGATGGCGATAGCATGCGGCAACACATTCATTTTGAAGCCATCGAGTCAAGTACCTCTCAGTGCGAAGATGATAATTGAACTCGCTGATGAGGCAGGCTTCCCTCCGGGCGTAGTGAATCTAGTCAACGGTAGCAGAGAGATCTCTGATGCCCTTCTAAAGAGCAGGGATGTTAGGGCAGTATCCTTTGTCGGATCAACAAAAGTTGCAAGACACATATACAAGACGGCAGCCGAGACCGGTATGAGAGCGCAGTGCCAGGGCCAAGCAAAGAACTTCATAATCATCATGCCTGACGCCGACTTGAAGAACACCATCTCTGCGTGCATTACATCTGCCTGTGGATGCACAGGTCAGAGGTGCCTCGCGGGGGAGAACTTCATTCCAGTAGGGGACGCGTACGAGCCCTTCAAGAACGCGTTGCTGGACGCAGCCTCCAAGGTGAAGATGGGATACGGCTTGGACCCTGAGACCCAGATGGGACCGCTTGCCTCAGAGGGGCAATTACAGACGGTTCTGAATTATATCCAGAAGGGCATAGACGAGGGGGCGACGCTTCTTCTTGATGGAAGGAAGGCCAAGTGTGAGAAATACCCGAAGGGCTACTTCATTGGGTCCACCATATTCGACAATGTAACGCCGAACATGACGATCTTCAAGGAGGAGGTCTTCGGCCCATTCATGTCAATCACAAAGGTGGAGACGTTGGACGAGGCTATCAACTTGGCGAACACCTCGATCTATGGTAACGCTGCGGCAATCTTCACAACCAATGGTGGGGCTGCAAGGGAGTTCACGTACAGGGTTGACGCTGGTAACATTGGAATAAACATTGGGGTCCCTGCACCGGTAGCGTTCTTCTCGTTTGCCGGCTACAAGGAGTCTTTCTTCGGTGATCTTCACGGACAGGGAATGGATGCTGTGGAGTTCTACACGCAGAAGAAGGTTACCATAACTAGGTGGTTATAAGTGCAGCTAGGAACGTTCGGAGCTATCCTCAAGTACGCCATAGAGATCGAGGATGCCGCCTCGTTCTACTATGATGCGCTAGCGAAGAAGGCCCCAGAAGGACCCAGAGCGACCGTCTCTGAATTGTCCAACGCCTCAAAGAAGAATAAGCAGACTTTGGAGAGGGCGAGGAGGATGGAGATACAAGAGATGATACTAGAGGCTATAACCGGGATCGATACCGTGAACTATGATGTCAAGTTCGACGTTCCTGCGGATTTCAAGGCCGGGCTAATGAACGCTGTGGAGATCGAGAA
>Ga0315280_10011597_pt1 | contig 10804 bp, 7 predicted proteins | sample YL17G06_40_MG_FD_203697 | JGI IMG/M metagenome (GOLD analysis project Ga0315280, IMG submission 203697) | Sediment microbial communities from Yellowstone Lake, YNP, Wyoming, USA - YL17G06_40 | ecosystem: Environmental > Aquatic > Freshwater > Lake > Sediment | place: USA: Wyoming | collected... | reverse complement strand
GCGAGCACGGATACGTGTTTGGCTGGACCAGCCGGAGAGTCCGCGGCAAATCCGGAGTGTTTGAATGCGTCTATGTCCGAAATGTTTGAGGAGGATTACGCCATCTCATACGTGTTTCGGGACACCCCGAAGCTGTCCCAAAAGCCGGCAACGGGAGCCGGTCACAGAATCGTTATTACGAGAATGACCGAGGACCGGCCTCTCGCCAGGTTTTGGTCTTCTGAGACCTCCCGAATTCGGGCATTTTGCCCGCTTCAAGGACTTTCGGGACAGCTTCCTGAGGTGCCGAATCATTCAAGCGGGCTCGCTGCGTACGATGGGTGGGCGAATGGGCTTGAGATCGACGCGGATTACCCCGCTGGCGATCCCAATGTCATGCTGACACGCCTGATGGTACACGGCGATCAATGTGTGATGTTGATGGATCGGCGTTCCGCCGCCAAGTATCTGCGAGACATGATGAAACTCGCGCCTGAGGCAGCCGATGAGCTGAGGGCCGCAGCCGATCTCTACGATGCAGCGGCAGCAGAAGGTGACAGGCTGTGGCCGTGGAAGTCTTGCGATTACAACGACCCGGAGTTACATAAGGCCATGGCACAACCAGAGCTCCGCAAGGAGATGGCGCGGCACGTTCGCACGGCTAGGGAAAAGGAAATGGAGGCTGTCGGGCACTTAGAGAAGGCTCTGGCCGTGCTGAAGGCGCCGAAGAGCGCCAACTCCGGTGCGGCGGGACCATGACGTTGGTATCTCGGAAACTCGTTCCCAGGATGAGCGCAACTTTGGTAGCATCCCTCTTCGCCGCCCCGAGGAGGGATGGATAAATGCTCAGCCTCGCGGTGAGCTTGTCCGATAGGCTCACCTTCATCTTCCTAGCCACGACTGGTGTCGCCTGGGCCGTTGTCAGGACTACAATGGTCCGTGAAGACCGCCGCAGGGCAGCCAGCTCCCTGCGCGCATACTGTTGGCGCCGTCGCCTGGCCGCACTTGTCAGGGCTGCCGCCGCCGGCCTGTGCGTGTATGCGCTGTTTAACCGTCACGTGCCGATGGGGTGGTTTCTACTGCTCGGTGCCAGCGCTCTTATGCTCGTGCATGAGGCGTTGATCGGGGGATCCCGTGGGTAGGTGGCGACCGGGACTCGTATCCCCGTCAGCCGCTTGGTCAAACCGATGACGAGCGCGTGCCGAACCAAGGCCTACCTCCCCGGAGCTTTGCGTCCGTCGAGCTCACCCCAGCTCTGGAGAAGCTCCCGGAACCGCTGGGCCATGTCGGTCATTCCCTTGAGGTAGCCCGCAAGGTAACAGGCGATTGTACGCCTGAGGAAAACGGCTGCCAACGGCGGCCTGCCAGTGTGGCTTCGTTCGCGGCAGCTTGGAGGAAAGCGTCGGCTCCAGCGCTAAGTAGGTCACGTAGGGAGGATAGCTCGAAGCTATGCACAAGATAGCGGTTTTGGCCGGTGATGGCACCGGGCCGGAGGTAATCAGAGAAGGGCTGAAGGTTCTGGAGGCGGCAGCCCAGAAGACCGGCTTTAAGTATGAGACGACGACCTACGATTTCGGCGGCGACAGGTATCTCGCAACCGGCGAGGTACTGCCGGAGTCGGCCATCGAGGAGTTCAAGTCCCACGATGCGATTTTCCTGGGCGCCATCGGGCATCCGGACGTCAAGCCGGGAATCCTGGAGAAGGGGATTCTGCTTGCGCTGCGCTTTGCCCTCGACCAGTACATCAACCTCAGGCCGGTCAAGCTGTACCCGGGCGTTTGGACGCCTATCAAGGACAAGGGGCCGGAGGAGATAGACTTCGTCGTCGTCCGGGAGAATACGGAAGGGCTCTACGCGGGCGGCGGCGGGTTCCTCAAGAAGGGGACGCCGGACGAGGTGGCCATCCAGGAGTCGATCAACACCAGGAAAGGCGTCGAGCGCTGCTGCCGCTACGCGTTCGACTACGCCAGGAAGCGGAACAAAGACAAGAAGCTGACCCTCGTCGGCAAGACGAACGTCCTTACCTTCGCTTTCGACCTCTGGGAGCGGACATTCTACGAGGTAGCGAACGATTACCCCGACATTACCACCGACTATGCGCACGTTGACGCTACCTGTATGTGGATGATCAAGAACCCGGAATGGTTCGACGTGCTGGTTACGGACAACATGTTCGGCGACATCATCACCGACCTCGGAGCGATGATCCAGGGGGGAATGGGAATCGCCGCCGGAGGCAATATCAATCCGAACGGGGTATCCATGTTCGAGCCGATCGGCGGCTCGGCCCCGAAGTACACCGGTAAGAACGTCATCAACCCACTCGCGGCGATCGGCGCTGTGCAGATGATGCTCGAGCAGCTCGGCGAGGAGAAGGCGGCCGGGCTGGTTGACTGCGCGATTGCCAGGGTAACGAGCGAGAAGCTGAAGAGCCTTGCGGCGGGCAGGATGGGCTACTCGACCACAGAGGTCGGCGATATGGCGGCCCAGTTCGTTATGGAGGGGTAAGGGACGAGGGACGAGGAAGGAGCACTGACGTGCTGGGACGGGGTAACCCGGCCGGTCGGACTCGATCCTTGGTCCTCGGCCCTGGAGGTACGGAATGGTCACGGCGATCGTGCTCATACAGGCTGAAAGGCACACGATCCCCGAGACGGCCGAGGCGCTGATCGAGCTGCGCCCCGTCACGGAGGTATACTCCGTGGCAGGGGAATGGGATCTTGTTGCCGTTGTTCGTGTGAAGGAACATGAGCAGCTCGCGGATGTCGTAGCCGGCAAGATGCTCAAGATGGCCGGGATTCGCAAGACACAGACTCTCATCGCCTTCAGGAGCTACGCTCGAAAAGACCTGGAGCGCATGTGGGAGATCGGCATAGAGGAAGAGCAGGCTGCGGGTTGAGGAAGCCGCGGCTGCAGGTCGGTTTGACGGTCCTGCTGATCGCTTGCCTTGCGGCAGCGAAGGAACCAATCGTGACTGGCGAGCTTTATAACGAGAAGTATAGACCTCAGTTCCATTTCAGCCCAAAGGACAACTGGACGAACGACCCGAACGGGCTGGTCTACTACAAGGGGGAGTACCATCTCTTCTTCCAGCACAATCCGACGGGTCGTGAATGGGGCAACATGACGTGGGGACACGCGGTAAGCCCCGATCTCGTACACTGGACGGAGTTGGACGATGCCCTTGGGCCCGACAGGATGGGCACGATCTTCTCGGGGAGTGCGGTGGTCGATACCTATAACACGGGCGGCTTCCAGAGGGATAGCGAGAAGGCAATCGTGGCCTTTTACACAGCCGCCGGCGGCACGTCGCCCGAGTCGGCCGGCCGGCCCTTCACCCAGTGCATAGCCTTCAGCACCGACCGCGGCAGGACTTGGACGAAGTATGGGAGGAATCCGGTCCTCCCCCACATAGTCGCAGAAAACCGCGACCCGAAGGTCTTCTGGTATTCCCCGGGCAAGCATTGGGTTATGGCGCTCTACCTCGATGGCACCGACTACGCGCTGTTCACCTCGCCGGACTTGAAGGAGTGGACCCGTACGTGCACGATCAGCTTCCCCGGCTGCGGCGAGTGCCCCGATCTCTTCGAGCTGCCGGTGGACGGCGACAGCAACAACAGGAAGTGGGTGTTCGTCGGCGGCAGCGGCAACTACCTGATCGGGACGTTCGACGGCAAGACCTTCACGAAGGAAAGCGGGCCGCTCCAGGGCGACTACGGCGCCAACTATTACGCGACACAGACCTACAACAGCATCCCGGCGAAGGATGGCCGCAGGATTCAGATCACCTGGATGACCGGCGGGAACTACCCGGACATGCCGTTCAACCAGCAGATGAACTTCCCCTGCGAACTGACCCTGCGCGCTTTCTCCGAAGGCATCAGACTGTGCCGTGTTCCCGTAAGGGAGATAAAGAGCCTTTACACCAAAGGGCACACCTGGGCGGGCAAGACACTCAAACCAGGGGATAACCTTCTTGGGGGCATCACTGGCGAGCTGTTCGACATCCAGGCGCAGATAGAGGTAGGCGGCGCCGGGGAGTTCGGGATCAAGGCGCGCGGCGAGGCGGTCAGCTACTCGGTGAAGGATAAGAAGCTCTCTTGCCTCGGCAGAACCGCGGACCTCGAACCGATCGCCGGCCGGATTACCATACGAATACTCGTCGATAGGGCGTCGATAGAGGTGTACGGGAACGGCGGAAAAGTCGTCATGACCTCTTGTTTCCTACCGGATGAGAAGAACAAGAGCCTGGAAATCTACACATCCGGCGGACCGGTGAAGGTCGTTTCACTGAAGGTCTACCCACTGCGTTCGGCATGGAGAGTGGCGCCGGCTGGGGCGGGCGTCTTACGAAAAGGCGGTAAAGCATGAAAGAGCTTGCGCTGCTTCTGGGAACTGCGGTGACGATCGGCTTCGTGCACACTGTGCTCGGGCCGGACCACTATCTGCCATTCATCGTGATGGCAAAGAGCGGGCGTTGGTCTGCTGCCAAGACGGCCGTTGTGACTGCGCTGTGTGGGGTGGGGCACATTGCCAGTTCCGTAGCACTGGGACTCATCGGCATCGCACTCGGCCTGGCTGTGAAGCGGCTGGAGGGGTTCGAGTCGGTCCGCGGCGAGATAGCTGCGTGGCTGCTGATCGCGTTCGGCTTCACGTACTTCGTCTGGGGCCTGCACCGGGCCGTTCGCGGCAGGCCCCACCACCACATGCACATCCACAGCGGCGAACCTCACTCGCATGACCATTCCCACGAAGGCGAGCACGCGCACGTGCATCCGAATCCCGCCCGGCCCAATATGACTCCCTGGATTCTGTTCACGATATTCGTCTTCGGGCCATGCGAGCCGCTGATTCCGATACTCATGTACCCTGCTGCACGGTCGAGTCTCGCGTCCGTTGCGCTCGTGGCCGGCGTGTTCGGGGCAGCGACCATCCTTACAATGCTCGGCATAGTGCTCGCCTCCTACTATGGGCTGGCCAAGCTGCCCACCACTCGGCTCGAACGCTACTCCCACGCGCTCGCCGGTCTCGCTATCTTCCTCTGCGGCGGGGCGATCAAGTGGCTCGGGCTTTAGGGTGGGAGGCAGGCGCCGTGCACGCTGGGCGGCCTCATTCCGGGTCCGGCAGCTGCCGCTTGATCCCCGGCTTTCTTGCCCACTTGGCCGCCAGCGCACGGAAGATGAACGCGCCGGCGAAGAAGGCTGCCCCGACGAAGATGAAGATGGCCGGAATGCCCCAACGATCGGCCAGCGCGCCTGCGATGAGGGGAGCGACGAGCGCCCCGAGCGTGCCGGCGGACTGCTGAATGCCGTAGGCCCTCGCCCGGAATCCTTGTTCGACCTCGGTGCAGGTGATGGCGCCGATGGACGGCGAGAGCGCCGAGAGCCACAACCCGGCCAGGAAGTAGAGCAAGGCGAAGAACCAGACGCTGTGCGCGAAGACAAGCGAGACGGCGCCGGCAGCCCCGCCGATCAACCCGAGGAATATGCCTCGGTCGTATCCCTGCCGCTCGCCGAAACGGGTCCATGCTTGTGCGGAGAGCACGAAGGCAACTGCCGGCAGCGAGTAGACCGTGTATGCAAGGAAATCCCCTTGCCTCACGCCCATGTCCTGCAGATGCACGGCCAGATACGGACTGATGGCCGCTCCGAACGCCCAGCTCAGCATAACGGCGAACATGACGGACAACTGGATGGGCGACCGCACGGATATGCCGAAGTCCTGAACCAAGCTGGTCTTCTCAGTTGGCTGGACCTTGTTCGGTTCGCTCACCAGCCACCAAACGAGGATCGTCGAGAGTACGACCGCGGCGCCCGACCACTGCATGGAGACCCGGTAGCCGGTCGCGCTGGCGAGAAACGCTCCAAAAGCAGGGCCGACGATCAGGCCCGCGTTGGATGCGCTCAAGGCCGCGGCGACATAACGCGGCGCGAGTTTCTCGGGTGTATTCGTTGCGATCAGTGCGAACGAGCTGGGGATGAAGCCGGTGAGCGCGCCGTTCAGGAACCGGCACAGCGCGAGCTGCCAGGCAGTCCGGCAGAAGCTCATGCCGAAGTAGATGCCGGCCAGGCAGATCCCGGCGCGGATTATCATCGGCTTGCGGCCGTAGCTGTCACCAAGCTTGCCCCAGAGCGGCATGGCCAGGATGCTCGCGATGGACTGGGCCGCGAACACGAACCCGACCCACTCGTAGAAGTGGCTCTGCACCCCGATCTGCCTCATAAAGAGCGGCAGGAACGGGACTATCTGGTTCCAACTGACGCCCGCCAGGAAGATCGTAACGGCAAGGACGTAGATGTTGCGGCGGTAGTAGGGCATGGCTGCTGGTCTTCCCGAACCACCCCAAGTCTACCATGCCCTGACGCCGCGAGGGAACTGGTAATGGCCGGCCTCAAGGCGTGCGGTTCAGCGCATACCCGATGCCCGCCACCGCCGCCGGTTCCCACAGGGTGCCCTGCGCAGTCCACGAGCCGGCCATGACGAACTGCGTGACCAGGCTGAAGTTCCCCGTGTCGTTCACGATCTTGATCAGGACGCTATTCAGCCCCGGGTCGAGCTGCACTCCTGCGGCGCAGTCCTGGCCGTACCGTGCGCCGCCTGGCGCGTAACTGGAGAGTGCCTGAACCCCATTTACCCAGACGGCGATCCCGTCGTCGAACCCAACCGGAACGTCCACTGCCTGCGCCGTAGGCGAATAGACATACAGATGGGCGTAGACGGTTCGCCGGTCAGTAGGCGCTCCGAACACGCGTTTGAGGTCTACGAGCTCGTCCACCCCGTCATGACGGAACCACGTCTTACTCCCGACGCTGTCGCCCAGGCAAGGCCTGATAGTGCTTTCGGTCCACGCGCCGCCGGTCGCCGCGGAGATGTAGTCGGTTGTCAGCTGCGTGGCCGGGTTGGTCGCGTCATCGCCGAACGGGCCGACGAACAGGTAATCCCTGAGCGCTTTCGCCGGGCCTGGCAGTGGGAGAGGATGAAGAACCGAGTCGCCCGCCACCCAGTCAACGGCTTCATTTCGCATCAGCAGGACCGCGCTCCCTCCTTCAGTGGAGAGCACGCCTCTTACCCTAACGAACTGGTGGAGCGAGGGCTGGGCCAGGCTGCCGCACATGACCTTGATCGGAGTCCCGCTGCCATCATCGATCGTGAAGTAGCCGTCCCCGTTGTCCGCCACAGTGCCGCAGAGCTTGACGAACAGACCTCTCGACGCCGGCCCGCTCGCAGCGCGGTCGTTCATGCCGAGCGCATCGAGCGGCCTGGTCTGGGCGTTCCGGTACACCAAATCCACAGCTATGTACGGCTCGCCCGCAGCATTGGCCCTAAGCGTACCCGAGACCGTCACTGCGTCCCCCGGCCCTACGCGGGTATCCCCTACCCAGCCGGACACGTCCAGCCTGATGCCGGACGAACGGTCGGGTTCCTCGATATAGCCCGTGTCAGGCGGAATCCCCCCTCCGGCAGGGATCGACGAGCTGGCGAGAATCGTCAGTCGCTTGGCGACAAGCGAGACTCGTGTGCCAGGTGAGAGGTTCTTGGCGGAGCCGATCCTGTTGTCCGGCGGCTCGGCTAGGTTGACCTCCTCCACTACAACGTCGTCAATGGCATTGATGGGCAGGAATCCGACGGCTGCGTTGTGCGGAAACCACATGCTGGTGCCGATGTCTCGCAGCGCCATATAGGCCGCGCCTTCAGGCGGCGCAAGTCGGTAGTCGCCGGCGCGCCACCAGCGCCACCTCGCATTCCATCGCCCCCAGCCGTAGTCCCACATGGAGTCTTCTCGCAGCACAGTGGCGCCGTCTGCAGCATACCACACGACGCGGTGGGTATTGTGATACCCTTCATACCAATCCACGGTGCGCCAGATCCAGACGTTGTACACGCACCCATCGGACCGGATTGCAAAGAGCGCGCTGTTCCAGCCGGCCCATTTCCACTCATCGCCCGCGCTCGTGGCCTTGCGATAGTCGATACCGCCGCAAGCCGCGCCGCCTGGGGTGTGGTTCGCTATTGTGAAGCGGCTGAAGGTGATCTGGCCCTGCGGGTCGTCCTCTCTGCCGGTCCAGTATCTGGGCATGCTTGGGTCGAGAGGGTCGGGCTCTTCGAAGTCCCAGTTCGGGACGAGGCTCGCCTCCCCCGGCTTCGCCGGCAGCACGACATCCCTGGCCACAGCACTGCCATCTGTGAGCGCCACCACACTGTCCGCGTTCTCGTAGCCGAGGGCGTCGGCGGTGAACACGTAACTCCCGCCGGGCGCGCCGAAGCTGTAGAAGCCGCTCGAGTCAGTGAAGGTGAGCTGCCGCGGGACCGAGCTGAGGTATACCGTTGCATCGCCGATCGGCTCGCCTGAGCCATTTCTTATATAGCCGTAGATCAGACTGTCAGACTCGTCCGCCGAGTGCACCTTGATCTCGCCGATAGAGTAGCTGGTTGTGCTGGTGTCTTTGAACTTCGTGCAGTGGACTCTGACGCCGCGGACGGGAAGCGCGGTTGCGAAGCGGATCGGGTCGACGATGAGCGCAGCATTCCCGGACCAGTCCTGGTAGCCGCTGTCAGGTCCTGCAGCAGAGTAGACGAGAGTCCACGACCCTCCCGATGGATCGGGCCAGTCAGTGGTGACTTCCACGGTGTAGTTGGAAGCATAGGCGGTTCCCCAGTAGATCGTGAGGCCGGTCACGTTGAACGTGCGGCCACCGTCCGGGTCGAGATCGAGGATGAGGGACTGATCCTCGCCGCCGTTCGAGGACCAGCAGGCTGCCGGATCGCCGTCGATGGCCGAAGCCGCAGGTTTGCCCGGCGCAGCGCTGGTCGCAGCAGCCGCCGTTCGTCGGCTGGCAGTCGAGAGAGCCAGGTTCTTCCCCGCTATCCCCGGCAGCGCCAGATCGACCGCTGCGGCGCTTCCGCCGCTCACGGCGGCCGTTTGGTCGGCGCTTGGCGACCACCCCTCCCGCCACGCGGCGACGTACCACGTCCCGTCCGGCACGTAGGCGGTGTAGTTGCCGTCTGCATCGGCAGTCGTGTAGAGTAATGCCCCAGCCGCAGCGACCGCGGATGCCTTCACGCCGACCACGGCGCCGGGTATCGGAACACCGTCGTAGGTTATCCGGCCTTTGATGGAGCTGAACTCGGTCATGCTCGGCTCGGAGTATATGCCGCAGTCGTCTATGTAGACGGTACCGGTGTTCGTGGGTGAATACGGCTGCACGTAGACCGACAGCGACACCGACTTGATCTTGGCGCTGAAGAGGATTGCGTCGGCGCCGTTGCTGATCTCGACCCAGCCGCTCGGCGCGTTTCTGTCCCACGACCCGTAGTTGGACTCCAGTCCGACCACGACCCCGTACTTGTCCAAGGCCTGCCATCGCACCGCGCATTGAAGCCGCTGCGTTTTTTGGATCCACGCCTTGAAGCGGTACTTGGTCTTGCCGGTCGTATCGATCGGAACGTCCCACTGCTTCAGGCCGTTCGTGCCGCCCATGACGTTCCCAGGCGGGTTGCTGACGGAGAAGCACCTGGAACCCGAATGCGCCTTGCTTGGGTCTGTCTCGACCGCGAACGCTGCGTTAATACCTCCACCGAAGGTGATCCACGGCGGAGGCGGAATCCCTGTTCCTTCTTCAAAGCCCGGGTTCAGCAGGATGTTCGCACAGACGGCGAACCGCGCTGGAATGAGAAGCGCGAAGATGCATTGACAGATGACCACTCCCTTGATCATTCTTCTCTCCTTTCAATGTGCAGGCGCACCGGGGCATAGATACCATACAGCCGGGGCGAATGTCAATCCCTCCGGAACAGTTCCGCACTGGTGACACAGTCCCAACGGCGCAACCCGGCTCGCACTCTGGTCCTACGACCCTTCGACACCCCCAGGATGCCACCGCAGTCGAGGGGCAGGGCGGCCAGGCTGGACCCTTGCGCCGGATCCTGCTTGCCATCCTCGAACCGCGACACTGCCACCCATTCGGCCCGAGGGTGGAGCCACGCGAGACACTCATTCGAAGCTTCCTCCGCTAGGGAGAAAGAGCAGGCGTCCCCTCTGCGGTCGAGGGAGCGGCTGATGGCGAGGGTCGGCTTGACAACGATCAATATCCCGAATACACTGGACTCAGCCGTATCGAAAGGAGAACCGATGTCGTGGTAACGCGAATTCTGGTTGTAAGCTGCACAGTTATAGCCGTTTTGGCGGCGGGATGCGGGGGCGGCGGAGGCGGCCTACTTCCTGTACCCCGCTCTAACACTGTTCGCCAGATGCAGGCGGGGGACCAGTGGACCTATAGCGTCACGGGGACCGTCACCGGCACGTCAGCGCCGATCCAGGTAGCGGGCGTGCTTAGGGAGACCGTGACGCCGCAGACCGCCGTCCGAGATGGCGAGGACACGAAGGGCGTTTCATGGAGGGGGACCATATCGGGTCCGGGGTACAGCAAGACCCTTGCGACGACCGACTATCTGTCTCAGGATGCCAGCGGGAACATCTGGACGCACGGAGGATTGGACACGGGCGCCGTCTACTGGTTTGTGACGGCAATCGACGTGCGCTACCAGCGCGTATGGAGCCCGTTCTCCGTCGGCCAAACGTGGGGCAGCCAGGTGACCGTCGGGGGCCACACCTTCAACATCCAGTACACGGTGAACGGAACTGGAACGGTTACGGTCCCCTCCGGTATCTGGGAAGTATACAATGTTACCGGAACAGGGCTGTTCGCCGGGTCTTCCAGCACGGAGGAGATCTGGTGGGCGCCGCAAATCGGGGCGCCGGTCCAGATACACATCACGTCTCACGACGAAGCGACCGGGGAAGACCTCGACCTGACGCTCAAGCTCG
>Ga0315280_10011595_pt1 | contig 10806 bp, 5 predicted proteins | sample YL17G06_40_MG_FD_203697 | JGI IMG/M metagenome (GOLD analysis project Ga0315280, IMG submission 203697) | Sediment microbial communities from Yellowstone Lake, YNP, Wyoming, USA - YL17G06_40 | ecosystem: Environmental > Aquatic > Freshwater > Lake > Sediment | place: USA: Wyoming | collected... | reverse complement strand
GCGGGTCTCGGTCCGCCGCAGTGCAGCCTCGACGGTCAGGTAGGCGCCGGTGAGCATGTTCTGGACCTCCCAGCCTGCTCGGTCGAAGAACTCCTTGTCCAGCACGTACCGCCCCCAGAAGCAGACAATCTCCAGCGTCTCAGCCAACCGCTCGCCGCGGCGGATGATGCCCGCGTTGCGCCACATCACCGACCGCAGCGAGTTGCGGATGTCGACCAGGTCCAGCTCGGTGCGCTCGCTGGGGACGTTGGCCCAGTCGATGTCGCGGGCGGCGAGGCGGTCGTTGACGGTGGAAGTCATCTCCGCGGCCACCCGCCCGCACCGCTGGCCGAAGATCAGCGCCTCGGTGAGGCTGTTGGAAGCCAGGCGGTTGGCGCCGTGCAGGCCGGTGCAGGCCGACTCGCCGCATACCAGGAGGTTGTCAATGGCCGTCCGGCCGTCGATATCCACCCACGCCCCGCCGATCATGTAGTGGGCCGCCGGGTGCACGGGGATGAGGTCGCTGCCAGGGTTTATGCCGAAGTGGCGGCACTGCTCGTCGATGTGCGGGAAGCGGTGGGCGAAGGCCCGCTCGCCGATCCCCCGCACGTCCAGGAACACGTGCGTGGCGCCGGTCTGGGCCATCCGGTCCAGTATCGCCCGGCTGACCACGTCGCGCGGCGCCAGGTCGGCCATCCCATGGTAGTCGCCCATGAAACGCTCGCCGTTGCGGTCCACCAGGAAGCCGCCCTCGCCCCGCACGGCCTCGGAGATCAGCGACCGCGTGGCCCCGGCCACGTACAGCGTGGTGGGGTGGAACTGCATCATCTCGGCGTCGGCGATAGTCCCGCCGGCGCGGAAGACCATGGCGATGGCGTCGGCCGTGGCAGAGGGTGGGTTGGTAGTCTCACGCCAGACCACTCCCGCCCCGCCGCCGGCGAGTATCGTGACGCGGGCGCGGATCATCTGAAGCCCGTAGCGAGGGTTGTAGGTCAGCGCGCCCAGGCAGGTCGAGCCGACCCCGCCTTCCGGCGGGTCGGTCACCAGGTCGATGGCGAAGCACTCCTCGAATATCTTGAGGTCAGTCGTCTGCCGCGCGCGGGCGGCTAGGACTTCCGCGAGGGCCTGGCCCGTCGCGTCGCCGTGGGCGTGGACGATGCGGTGTGCGCTGTGGCCGCCCTCCCGCCCCAGCGACAGCTCCCCGCCGCCGGTGGTGTCGAACCGCACGCCCCAGGCCTGCATCTCGGCGATGTGCTGCGGAGCCTGGCTGACGACGTAGCGGATGACTTCCTCGTCGCCGATGTCGCAGGCGGTGGCCAACGTGTCGGCCACGTGCTGCTCGATGCTGTCGCGGCGGTCGATTACGGCAGCCAGGCCGCCCTGGGCGTAGTACGTATTCGACTCGTTGACGCCGCCCTTGGTGACCAGGATCACTTGGCCGCAGCCGGCCGCCTCGATAGCTGCGCGAAGCCCCGCCGCCCCGCTGCCGATCACCAGCACGTCGGTGAAGATGTGCGGCAGGCGGCGGCTCTCGAAGCTCACCAGGTAGCGGCGCTGGAGGTACGCAGTGTTCATCGGGACAGGTGAGTGTACGCACGGCGGCCTCTTCTGTCGAGCGCCAAACGGCCCTACCAGCCCGCCCAGGACCCTTGCCGCGGTCCGCAGACCCAGGCAGAATACTGCCTTCCGGCCCAGGGCGAAGGAGCGGTCGGCGAATCCCCGCGGCAGGAGCGACCATGCCCGCAGACTACGTGCACGGCTATTCGTCATACGAGAGCGTACGCCTTCACGACCAGGCCTCCACGCTGGCCGATCTGCTGCACTGCGATTCGCTGTTCCAGCCGGGTTCCTATGTGCTTGAGGCCGGCTGCGGCGTCGGCGCACAGACGGTGATCCTGGCCTCTAAGAACCCCGACAGTCGCTTTCTCTCCGTCGACATCTCGGTGCGGTCACTCGCACAGGCAAAGAGGCTGATCGCGGCAAGAAGCATCGCCAACGTCGAGTTCGCTAAGGCCGACATCTTCCGCCTGCCGTATCCGGCCGAGTCCTTCGACCACGTCTTCGTGTGCTTCGTGCTGGAGCACCTGGCCGATCCCCGCAAGGCCCTGCTTTCCCTCAAGAGGGTGCTGAAGGACGACGGGACGATAACGGCCATCGAGGGAGACCATGGTTCGGCGTATTTCCACCCCGACAGCCCCGCGGCGCGGAAGGCGATCCAGTGCCTGGTCGACATCCAGGCGGAGGCAGGCGGCGATTCGCTGATCGGGCGGCGACTGTACCCGTTGCTCATTGAGGCGGGATTCTCCAACGTCTGCGTCTCGCCGCGAATGGTCTACGCCGACGCCAGCCGCCCGGCCATGGTACAGGGATTCACACGCAACACCTTCACCGCCATGGTCAAGGGCGTAAGGCAGGCGGCCATAGCAAAGGGGTTGATCGACGCCAAGACGTGGGCCGCCGGGATCAGGGGGCTGGAGAGAACGGCCAGGGGAGACGGGACTTTCTGTTACACCTTCTTCAAGGCAGTGGGACGCAAGTAGCCCGCGACGCCGCCGCCCGCGGCTGGACGGGCCGGTCTTGGCCTACGGTATTGTCAACTCACCGCAACAAGGATAGAGTTGCCGCGCCGGTAAGATCGACCCTAACACAAAAAGGACCGCAGCAATGCGCAAGGAATCCCTCGATTTTCTCCGACGGCTCTTGATGACGCCGTCGCCCAGCGGATGCGAGTCCGCTGCGCAGAAGATATGGTGCGACTACGCCCGCAAGTACGCCGACGAAGTCCGCACCGACAGCTACGGCAACGCGGTGGCCATCCTCAATCCAAAAGGCGACCCCAAGATCATGCTCGACGGCCACATCGACGAGCTGGGGTTGATGGTCAAGCACGTTGACGACAAGGGCTTTGTTTACTTCCAGCGGATCGGCGGGGTCGATCCGGCCTTGGTGCGGAGCAAGCGGGTCGACATCCACACGGCCAAGGGCATCGTCCGCGGCGTCATCGGCGCCGTGGCCATCCATCTCCAGGAGCGGAACAAGGATCCCAAGGTCCCCAAGATGCACGAGTGCTTCATCGACATCGGCGCCCGCAACGCTGCCGAGGCCCGCAGGCGGGTCGCCGTCGGCGACCCGATCACGTTCGTGGATAACTTCGAGATGCTGGACAAGAACATCGCCGTCGCCCGCGGTTTCGACAACCGCGCGGGCTCCTGGACGGCGATCGAGGTGCTGCGCCTGGCCGCCGAAGCCCGACCCGCCTGCGCCATCTACGCGTGCAGCTCCATCCAGGAGGAAGTCGGCTGCGCCGGGGCGCCCATGAACGTCTTCAACATCAACCCGCACGCGGCCGTCGTGCTGGAAGTCACCCACGCCACCGATTCCCCCGGCATCGACGTCAAGGAGCACGGCGAGGTCAAGCTAAGCGGCGGGCCGACTATCTCGATCGGGCGGGAGCACCACCCGGTGCTGGTTGACCGCCTCCGCGCCACGGCCAAGAAGAAGAAGATCAAAGTCCAGGCGGAGGCCTTCCTCCTTACCGGCGGCACGAACGCCAGGGTCATCTACATCATGCAGGGAGGCGTGCCTTCGGCGCTCGTGAGCGTTCCCCTGCGCTACATGCACACCACCGTCGAACTGATCGACTTGCGTGACCTTCAGAACGCCGCAGATCTGCTGGCAGCCTTCGTGCTGGATATCAAGAAGGGCGAGCGGTTCAAGGTCAAGGTCTGATCGCACCGGCCGGCCCCGGCCCGGCGGGCGACCTTTCACAGATGCAGCTTCACGGCAAGATAGCCGCTGTCACCGGCTCGGCCCATCGCCTGGGCCGGGCCATTTCGCTGGCCCTGGCGCGCGAGGGCGCCGACCTGGCGATCCACTACTTCCACTCCACCGAGCAGGCCGAGGCCCTGGCCGGCGAAATCCGCGCGCTCGGCCGAAAGGCGGCGACGTTCCGGGCCGACCTCGCCGCTCCGGAGCAGATCGAGGCCATGTTCGCGGCGGTGCAGCAGACCTTCGGCCGGGTGGACGTGCTGGTCAACAATGCGGCCGTCTATGACGCGACGGCCATCGAGACGCTCACGGCCGAGCAGTGGGACGCCCAGTTAGCCGTCAACGCACGCGCCGCCGCGTTGTGCATCCGCCACGCCGCGGCGATGATGCCCGACGGAGGCGCGATCATCAACATCGCCGATTCCTCCGCCGAGAAGGGCCGGGCCAAATTCCCAGCTTACTGCGCCTCCAAGGCCGCTTTGCTTGCCCTGACCAAGAGCTGCGCGCTGGCCTTGGCCGGGCGGAACATACGCGTCAATGCGGTCTCGCCGGGGGTCGCCATGTGGGAGGAGGAAACGGGCAAACCGGTCAAGCAGCGAGTCCTCTCGCGCGTCCCCCTGCACAAACCGGGCGGGGCGGAGTCCATCGCCCAGGCGGCTCTCTTCCTGATCGCCGACGACTACATCACCGCCCAGAACCTCCGCGTGGACGGCGGCTGGCACATGGGGTGAAATCCAGACCTCCGACCTCGGACTTCAGGTTTGTTGCGCCTGAAGTCTGAAGCCTAACGTCCGAAGCCTCCCATTGCCTCTCAGTCTCTATGTCCTCTCCAGTTCAGTCCTTTCCCCGCTTTTGCCACCCTCTGTGGTCTTTGTGTCCTCTGTGGTTCAAGCTGTTCGTGCCTTCACGCCTTTCCCCGCAGGATGGACAGGAACATCCGCTCAGCCGGTCCGGAGGCCTTGCCGCGCCGCCGGAGTATGCCAAGCGGCCGGTACCACTTGTGGCTGTCGCGGAACGGCGCCGCCGCAAGGTCGCCGTGCTGCACCTCCCGCTCGACGTTGTCCCGCGGCAGGATGGTCACCCCCGCGTTGATCTCCACGGCCCGCTTGAGCAGCTCGGTGTTGTCGAACTCCGAGACGACGTTCACCTTCACGCCGTGCGACTTGAGCATCCTGTCGATGTGCCGCCGGGTGGGTATGTTCTGCTCGAACGCCACGAAGTTCTCGCCCTCCAGGTCCTCCGCCGTCACCTCACGCGACTTGGCTAGGCGGTGGGCCGGCGAGCAGACCAGCACCATCTCCTCCTCGGCCAGGGGAATGATCTCGATCGAGCGGTGCTTCTCCGGATAGGCCACCACGCCCAGGTCCATCTCGCCGCTGACAACCGCGGCGTAGATGCGGTTGGCCCGGGTGTACTCCACGTGCAGGTTCACCTCAGGGTGCGATTGAAGGAACCGCCGGACGTGAGGCTCCAGCAGGTAGAAGCCCACCGAGTAGATCGTGCCCACGCGGAGCACGCCGCGGACGGCGTCGGCGGCGGACTTCACCTCGCCGAGCAGTTGCTCGTAGCGGCGGAGGATCGCCCGGGCGCCTTGGTAGAACGCCTTGCCCGCCTCCGTCGGCGCCACCAGCCCCCCGCCGCGGCTGACGAGCTGCGTGGCCAGTTCCCGCTCCAGCTTGGCGAGCTGCTGCGAGACGGCCGACTGAGAGACGTAGTTCTCAGCCGCCGCCTTAGAGAAGCTGCCCGTGTCCACAAGGTCGCAGAACGTCTTCATGATCTCCAGGTTCATCTCGCCTGCCTCGCCTATGAGATTTACTTATCCGTGCGGTCGGCATGTTAGCTCGCCTAATGCCCCCTGTCCACAGCCGGTTTGGCCACGGGGTGTTGTGGCCGTCCGCGCGGCGCGGCACAATGGCGGTCGTGAGCCAGGACACACAGAAAGGGCTTCTGGAGCGGATTCTGTCAGCCGAGGCGCCGGTGGTGCTCTTGCGCGGGCCTGCCGGGTGCGGCAAGACCTCCGCCGCGGTCGCCCTGCACGGCCACTTCGCCGCCGAAGGCCCCGGCCGCTGCATACTGCTGGTGCCCAACGCCGCCTCGGTCGCCGCCATGGGCCGCCGTCTCCTGGCTGCGTCGCCCGGCGGCGTGGTGGTCCGCCCGATGGTGATGACCTTCGCCGACCTTGCGGGCAGGGTACTCACCGACGTGGCCCAGCCGGGCAGCAAGCTGTCGCCGTTCCGCAGGCACCTGCTGCTGCGGGAGATCGTCGATTCTCTGCTGGCTGAGGGGAAGCTGCCGGCCCTGGGCAAGGTAGCCGACACGCCGGGCCTGACGGCCGCCCTGGACAGGGCCATCGCCGAGCTGAAGAGGGCGGCGGCCGAGCCTGCGCACCTGGCCAAGGCAATGGGCAAGGCGAACGGCAAGGGGGCTGGCCTTCTGGCCGTCTACCGCCGATACCAGCAGCGACTGCACGAGGAGCGGTCATTCGACTTGGAGGGGCTGATGTGGCTGGCGCGGGACCACCTGGCCCGCCGCTCGCCGTCGCAGATGCCGGCCGGTTTGAGCGGCGTCGTGGCACTGGCTGCCGATGGGTTCACCGACTTCACGCCAACCCAGCTCGAGATACTCTTACTTCTCAGCCGGATGCTGCGGCGGGTGCTCATAACCCTTCCGCACGACGACGACGGGCGGGCGAGGATGTGGCACTGGACCGCCCGCACCGCCGGCAACATCCGCCGCGCCTTCGCCAGCCGGCTGACGGAGATCCGTCTCGGCCGCGGCACAGGCCAGCCCGCCCCGCCGCTTGCAGCCCTGTGGGACCGGCTGTTCGACTTCGACGCCACAACGTGCCCGCTGCCGCCGGGCGTGAGCGTGATCGCGGCCTCGGGCGCCGAGGCGGAGGTCGCCGCCGTCGGCCGGCGCGTCAAGCGTCTTCTGCTGAGCGGCGCCGACGCGGGCAGCATCGCCGTGCTGGCAAGGTCGATGGAGACCTACCGCCCCACAATCGAGCGGGTCTTCGCCGACTGCCGCATCCCGATTCGCCCGACCGCCCAGCCGCTGAGGGAATCGCCAATCGTCCGATTCACCCTCGACGTGGCCGCCCTGGGCGGCGAACTGGCCTACCGCGACGTGCTGCGGGTCATCAAGAGCAGCTACTTCCGCCCGCAGGCCCTCGGGCAGTTCGACTCCGCTGCGGTGGCTGCGGCTGAGCACGTGATCCGCTACGGCAACGTCTCTGCCGGGCGCGCGGCCTACGCCAGGGCCGCAAGCCGTCTGGCTGAGCGATTGGCGGGCGGGCAGGTGAGTGCGGATGAGGATCAGCCGACCGCCGCCGCCGTCGAGGCCGCCGACATCCGCAAGGCAGGCGAGATGCTGGAGGCGCTATTCACCATCGCCCAGGCCGCCACGGGCCAGCAGGACGACCGCCCCGCGCATCGGTCTAGCCAGCGCGGCGGGCTGGGGTTGATCATCGACTCCCTTCAGCTCCACCAAGCCGCCTGCGACCACGAAGACGACCAGCTCGTCGCACGCGATCTCCGGGCTCTTGCGGCCCTGGAGGCTGCTCTGGCTGAGCTGCCCCCCCGAGCGACCCCGCTGGATCAGGTCCGCCAGGCCCTCGCCGCCGTCACCTGCCCGCCGCAGCACGGTGAGTCGGCCGTGGACGTAATGGACGTGCTCGACGCCAGGGCGCTGACCTACAGCCACGTCTTCTGCCTGGGGCTGGGCGAGGGGCACTTCCCAAGGCGTTTCCAGGAAAGCTCCCTCATCGGCGAGCGGCAGCGCCTGAGCTGGAGCTCACGCGGCGTGGCCCTGGACATGCGCGACGACCTGACCGCCCGCGAGATGCTGCTTTTCTACCTGGCCGTCTCAAGGGCGAGTGAGACGCTGACGCTCAGCTTCATGGAATCCGACGCCCTGGGCCGCCCCTCGGCCCCCAGCAGCTTCGTGCTGTCGCTGCTGGCCCCCGCGGGCGGATGGGAGGCGGCTGAGGCGGCGGGGATCGTCCAGACCACCCCGCCGGGTCAGTTCCTGCCGCCGGCCGACGAGCTGGCCGCAGACAAGGAAGTATTCACCGCGGCCGTCGCCGGCCTGTTTGACGGCACCTACGACCCTGACTGCGCGGCCTTGGGCTATGTTGCCCGCACGGCGCCCCATCACGCCGCAGCCGTCGCGACCGGCCTGCTGGCCCGCTACCGGCGCTGGCGGCGCGGCCCGTGCGACGCCTACGACGGCAGGATCACGGACGGCGACCTGCTGGCCGCCCTCGCCGGGCGGTTCGACGAGAGCGCGGTCTTTTCCGCCACCGAGCTGAACGCCTACGGGGTCTGCCCGTGGCAGTTCTTCGGCACGTACGTGCTTTCGCTCCACCCGCTGGAGGTGCCGACCGACCGGCTGACGCCGCTGGACCGCGGTCTGTTCTGCCACAAGGTCCTGTTCGCTGCGCTTGCCCGCCTGGCCGAGGAGTGCGGCGGGGAGGTCAACCTGGCGAAGGTGGATCGCAGCCGGCTGCTTGAGGCGCTCGACCAGGCTGTAGCCGATGAGTCGGCCGCAGTCGAGGCCCGCAGCCTGGCGTATCCGGCCCTGTGGCAGATCCAGCGACAGCAGATGCGCGACGACATGCGCGACTACCTCACCGCCCAGCAGGACGCCGCGGGGAAGCTTTCGGCGAGGTGCCTGCACTTCGAGCTGGGCTTCGGCCTGGAGGAGCAGGCCGCCGCCGAGCCGACCGACCCGGCCAGTGCCGCCAGGCCAGTCACCATCGACACGCCCGCAGGGCCGGTGCTGCTGCGCGGCAGGATCGACCGCGTTGACCGCATCGGCCTGGGGGACCTCCACGGCCTGCTGGTGGTGGACTACAAGACCGGCCGCCTGCCGGGCAAGAGCGACATCGAGGAGGGGCGCAGCCTCCAGTTGCCGCTGTATTCCATCGCCGCCGGCAAACTACTCGGCGAGGAGGCCCTGGGCGGGGCGTTCCACCAGATCGGCGGGGACGGCAGGCAGACCTGCCTGGCCGCCGTCAAATGCTGGGGCCGGGAGTACCGCCAGGATAAGGATTTCCAGCCCAGACTCGCCGCCACGATCGAAAAGGTTGCCCAGTTCGTCCAGTCGATCCGGGCGGGGCGATTCGACCTGCTGCCCTCGCACAATTGCCCGCCGTATTGCCCGTTCAGGCAGACATGCCAGTACGTCGAGCACCGGGCCGCACTGAAGGTCGCGGCCCAACCGGAGGACCGCGCATGAGCGAGCCAGAGCGACTCACCGCGGCACAGGAGCGGGCGGCCGTCAGCCGCATCGGTGAGAACCTCGCCCTGCGCAGCGGCGCCGGCTGCGGCAAGACGTTCGTGCTCGCCCGGCGGTTCACCGAGCTTGTGATGTCCGATCCCTCGGCCGACCCGCTGCCGCGGCTGGCGGCGCTGACCTTCACGGACAAGGCGGCCTTGGAGATGGCCCAGCGGGTCCGGCGGTTTCTGAAGGATGCCGCGGACAAGGCCACCGGCGAGAGCCGCCGCCGGCTGCTGGGCTGGCTGGAGGGGCTGAGCGAGGCCCGCATATCGACGATCCACAGCTTCTGCGCGTCGCTGCTGCGGACGTCAGCCATCGAGGCGGGCGTGGACCCCGACTTCGCGGTGTGCAGCGACGAGCTGCTCGCACGCCAGTTGGCCGGCGAGGCCGCGGAGCAGGCCGTGCTCCAGGCCATCGAGCGCCAGCACCAGCCCGCGGTCATGCTGCTGGCTACGTTGTCGTTGGAAAAGGTCATCGGCCTGGTGACCCAGCTCATCGAAAAACGCACCAGCGCCGAGCTGAACGACTACCGCGACCCGGCAGCCGTCCTCGCCCGTTGGCGGCATCAGGCTGAGGAGCAGGGTCGAGAGGCCTGGGCAACTCTGAAGGCTGATCCCGAGATTGCCACGCTGCTCGCCGACTTGGAGCACGACTCGGCGGGTGCCAGCCGCGACGACAAGCTGACTGCCTTCATCCGCGACAAGCTCCCCCTCGCGCGGTCGATCCTGCGCGACCCGGCCGCGGCGACCCTTGATGCATTCCAGGAAATGCGCCGCTCGCCGGGCAACATAGGCTCAAGCGAAGTGTGGGGAGGCAGGGAGGGGGTCAAGGAAGTCCGCCGGAGGGTCAAGGAGTTGGGCCTGCTGATTGGGGAGTACGGCATCTACGCAGAGCAGCTCGGTCCGGCGGACGAGCAGGCGGCCAGCGCCCTGGCTGCGCTGGCTGAGCTGGCCATTGCCGCCAACGACATCTACTCCGCGGCCAAGCGGGGCCGGGGCATGCTCGACTTCACCGACCTGCTGGAGGCGGCAGAGCGGCTGCTGAAGGACGACCCCGCGCTGGCCCGCTCGCTGGGCGAAGGCATCGGCCAATTGCTGGTGGACGAGTGCCAGGACACCGACGCCTTCCAGGTCCGTCTGCTGGAGCGCCTGGTCCGGCTGGGCGCAAAGGGCGGCCTGCCGGAGGGGAGGCTGTTCATCGTCGGCGACGCCAAGCAGAGCATCTACCGCTTCCGCGGGGCGCAGGTGGAGGTATTCCAGGACTGGTGCCGCCGGCTGGGGGCTGGCAGGCAGGAGGACCTGGACCTGTCGTTCCGCACGCACGCGGCCGGGGCGGCCTTCGTGAATCACCTGTTCGCCCCGCTGATGGGCGACGACTACAGCCCCATCAAGGCCAACCGCAGCGAGAGCCCGCCGGGGCCGGCTGTGGAGATCATCCTGGCCAATGGAGTCGGCGGCGAGGCGATCAGCTCAGCCGACCAGTCCGTCGCCGCACAGGCCGCCGCCACGGCCGAACGCATCCAGCAGATGATCGCCGGCGGGGAGAAGAAGGTCTGGGACGAGAAGGCCCGCTGCTGGCGGGCCGTCAGGCCGGGCGACATCGCCATCCTCCTCAGCCGCATGCCCAAGAGCCTGGAGTTCGAACGGGCACTTGCGGGGCGGGAGATTCCCTACTACGTGGTGGCCGGCAGCGGCTTCTTCCGCCAGCAGGAGGTATTCGACGTCCTTAACGCCTTGCGGGCGATCGACAATCCGCTGGACGACGTGGCCCTGATCGGCG
>Ga0315280_10011594_pt1 | contig 10806 bp, 6 predicted proteins | sample YL17G06_40_MG_FD_203697 | JGI IMG/M metagenome (GOLD analysis project Ga0315280, IMG submission 203697) | Sediment microbial communities from Yellowstone Lake, YNP, Wyoming, USA - YL17G06_40 | ecosystem: Environmental > Aquatic > Freshwater > Lake > Sediment | place: USA: Wyoming | collected... | reverse complement strand
ATCGTGGGCCATCCACCCTCACCCGGCTCGCCGAGGGCTCGCCGACCTCTCCCTGCGAGGGAGAGGGGTTGGCACGCGCGTGGCCTATACCAACCAAAATGGAACATACCCGATGGGTGTGACCTCGGAGAGTGGGGATCGGGTGGCGCACCCTTCGATAGGCTCAGAGCTTGCCCTGAGCGAAGCCGAAGGGGCAGGCTCTGTGGGAGTGGCTAGGCGCCGACAAGTCGGCGCCGCCACGGCGGCAGGCGAAGTGGCTAGGCCGAAGGCCGCCACGGCGGCCGGCGAAGCCTGCCTAGCCGCCTGCTTAGCCGCCCGGGCCGCGCCAAGCGCGGCGCCCGCGGGCGATCCGGATCGCCGCGAGACGTTTATCCGCCTCTGGCGGGCGGCTCCCACATAGACGCCACGCACCGAGAAAGGTCACACCCGCCAGGATGTTGACCCCAGGCGGGTTGACCGCAGGAAGTGAGGATCGCTCTCGGGCGGGCGCTCTTCAGGCTCCGGCGCCTCGGCAAAGGCGGCCATGAGCGCGCGTGGTCCCGCAGCCCCCGCGGCGCTGCGCGCCGCTCCGGAGCGCGGCGGAGCCGCGTCAGAGGTCGCGCCCGGTCCGATGGCGAGGTCGCCGCCCCTCGCGCCGGTGTTCGCGGCGACCGAGAAAGCGGCCGCATATGGAATAGTTAATTAGGGTTCACGTATCACAGACGATCTACGCGCTGAACCACTCACACCCCAGAACCCCATTCCCGAAGAGACTGGGAGTCGTTAACGCCCATGCGCGCTTGGGTCGTCCTCGCGCTCGCGGCACTGGCGGCGAGTCAGGCCACGTCACCTGCCGCCTGCGCTCCGCTGCCGGCAGATCAGGCAACGGTGCCTGCCGCAGGCGCTTCGCTGCCGGCCGGTCAGGCCTGCCCTGAGCGGAGCCGAAGGGCAACGTCATCCGCCGCAGACGCTTTGCCCGCGCATGACTGCGTCGCCATCGACCGCTACGCGCTCGCCGCTCCCGCAGGGGCCACCGATTCCATCCCCGCGTTGTCAGCCTACCTGGTTGCGCCGGCTCGGAACGAGCGCGAGATGGCGCGGGCCATCTTCCGGTGGGTCGCCCAGTTCGTGACCTACGACGCGTCGGCGGAAGCCACGAGCCTCGACCCAACGCTTGTGCTGAGCCGCGGTCGCGCCACCTGCTCAGGCTATGCCGCGCTGTTCAAGGCGCTCGCCGACGCCGCGGGGATGAAGGCCGAGACCGTCGTCGGGCACTCGAAGCGCTTCGCGGATGATTCGATTGACGGATCGAGCTGCCCGTGGAACCATTCCTGGAACGCGGTCGAGGCGGATGGCCAATGGCGGCTTGTTGATTGCTGCTGGGCGGCGGGGCATCTCGACGAGCGCGGCGCATTCGTGCGCAAGTTCAACCCGCACTACTTCATGACCGCGCCCGAGGTGTTCGCCTACGACCATTTTCCGCGAGACGCCCGCTGGCAGTTGCTAGATCCCCCGATCTCGAAAGAGGCGTACCTGCGACAAGCGCACGTCCTACCCCCTTTCTTCGACTGCGGCCTGCGGCTGATCAGCCACCAGTCGGGCCAGATCGAAACTGATAACGCGCTCAGCATCACCATCGGCGCCCCGCCGCAGACTTACCTCACCGCTGTTCTCTCGCGCGACGGGCAACGGGTTGCAGAGCAGTGCACCTTCGCCCAGCGGCGCGCGGACGGCGTTGTCATCCGCGCGCTGTTTCCGACCGCGGGCCGATACATCCTTCGGGTGTTCGCGCGCCGCGGAACGGCGAATGGCGCCTACGCGTGGGCGCTTGACTATGTCGTGCACGCCCGTTCGGGCGCGAGCGCCGACGCCGGCTTTCCCATGACTTACGAATCGTTCCTTGCGCGCAACTGTCAGCTCGAGGGCGCCTTCTCAAGGGTGCTGCCCGCGGGCAGGACAATCGAGTTCGCTCTTGCGGCCCCCGGGGCTGACGACGTGGTCATATCGACCGGCGGCGCCTGGGCTCATTTGTCCGCCCAGGGTTCACGATTCGTGGGCGAGGTGCCAGTGGCGCGTGGCGAGGTGGTCGTCTTCGCGAGATTCGCCGGTCAAGCTGCCTACGAGGGCTTGCTGCAATACCACGCGCAGTGAAGTGTCCCATCGCTCTGCTTCCGCGCACGTGAGGAAGCCAGCTCTCTCATCCCCGAGTTCGCATCGCGCCAGTCGTCGCGCCACTCGCCTGCCTGTTCCAACCGGAATCATGCATATCGAGCGCGACACGGTCACCCAACGGGTGATGTCACCCCGGAGCATTGGGGACAGTTACCTATTTCCCGCAAAGAACCGAAGGGGGGCAGCAGAAACCCTTGGGGAAATAGGTAACTGTCCCCAGCGGCCGGTCCCCTACCGCGGTTGCTGAAGAGCCTGCCCTGAGCAGAGCGAAGGGGCGATAGGGGACGCCTTCGTCCGCCGACGCCTTCGTCCGCCGGAGCGGAACTTCGTCGTCCGCGAAGGCGGAAGCGGAACTGCCCACTTCGCCGAAGTAGCTTTCGGCTACGAAGGCTGAATCGTCGCCCGCGAAGGCGGATTCCTCGCTTCGCGGCTAGGTCGCGAGAGCGACCGCTGTGGCGGCCTCGGCCTAGTCACTCGGGAATGACACTTCCCTTACCTTACGCATAATCCGGGTCCAAAAGAGCATCTGTCCTCCGGCAACATCCCAGACCCTGCTATAGGTAACGCCCCGCCCTGCGTCGAATATCAATCGCCGGCGCTGTGTTTCCGCTGTGAATGCCAACGCGCGGCGGCGCTTTTCGCGGCGCGAAGCGAGGGATGGAGATGAGCTTCTGGTCCCGTATGACGTTTGGCGTCGTAGTCGGTCTGTGCTGCGTGTCCGCGGTCAGCGGCAACAGCCAGACGCCGGGTCCGCTTCGGGAACTATCGCCTATCCTGGACGGCGGTTTCGAGGAAAGCTATGGTCTAGGCCCGGGCCCGGCGTGGAAGTGGACCTTAACCGGTGACGTGCCGGCGACCGCCGCCATCGACCGCCAGGTCCGCCATTCAGGCGCACAGTCCCTACGCCTGAGCACCCCCGGCGGCCGCGAGGGCCACCCGGCGGCGTGGGTGACGCAGATCCTGCCGGTGTTGCCTGCAACGACCTACCGATTCTCAGCGTGGGTGAAGGGCGAGCAGGTTGGCGACCACAACGAGATCAACGACAACGACCCCGACGATCTCTGGCTCGATCTTCCGGTGGGCACCTATGGGTGGACGAAGCTGGAGAAGCGGCTCACCACCGCGCCCGACCAGACTCGCCTGACGCTGCGCATCGAGCTGCGCATGCCCACCAGAGCGATGTGGCTCGATGACCTGAGCATGGAGGCTGAGGTCGCGCGCCTGGCGAGCAAGCGTGCCGATGTGGCCGGCGCGTTCTGGGCGCCAGGTGTGGCGGAAGGCGACAATGCCGTCAGCAAGGCATCGCTGCTCGTCGTGGCGCCGCCGGGTTTTGGCGGCCAGGCGGTGCTGCTCGTGATGGCCGATCGCAAGGCCATGGGAACCGTCTCGGCTCCGGTGCGCGATGGCAAGACGCCGATTGTCCTCGAATGGAACTCGGGTGACGCGCCCGTCGCCCAACTGACACTTCGTGCCGAGATCGAGGACGCAACCGGCGCGGTGGTCGCGACCGCCGAGCGCCGGGTCGAGAAGATATCCTCGTCGCGCGTGCTCGCCAAGCTGGCGCGGGTGGAGGCGGGAGTGCCGGCGTTGCGCGCCGCCGTCGAGGCGCTCGCTGCGCAGGGCGTTGCGGTGGATTACCCGCGGGTGAGTCTGACCGTCCTCGAGCATTTCCTGCCGTGGAGCAAGGAGGACGTCGCGCGCGGCGAAGTGCGGCGCGCTTCATACGCGGCCGACGATGTCGAGGAGTCACTTGCTCGCGCGCAAGCCGAGCTGGCGGCGCTAAAGGCGAACCCGAAGAGCGCACCGCTCGTCACGCGCTATCGCACGAGCAAAGTTGACATTGACGGCACCCATTTCGTCGGCGACCTGGTGCGCAGCGATGGCACGCAGACGCGCGGGCCGGTCTTCTTCACCGGCTACGGGCATTTCGGCCAGGTGGTCGAGGATCTGCCCGTCTTCCCCGATTACGGCATCAACGTCATCCAGATCGAGATCGGGCCGAGCTCGGTGCTGACGGGCGAGAACGAAGTCTCCTACGACAACATCCGCAACATCCAGGCCGCCCTCGATCGCGCCGCGAAGAACAACGTCGCGGTGTGCCTGCTGCTCTCGCCGCACTACTTCCCGGATTGGGCGCTGCGGAAATGGCCGGACCTGGGACTATGCAGCGGCAGCAACCCTCGCTTTTGCGTTGACGCGCCTGAGGCGCGCGCCGTGATCGAGAAATACCTGCGCATCTTGATCCCGCAGTTGCGCGGGCGCCCCGGTCTGCACAGCCTCTGTCTCACCAACGAGCCGGCCTCCTCCGACGTTGCGAAGTGCGCAACGACGCGGCGCATGTGGGCGCAGTGGCTGACGCGCGAGCACGGCGACATCGCCACCCTCAACAGGCGCCTGGGCACGCGCTTCCCCAGCTTCGACGAGGTCCCGATCCCCGGCAACCAGGACTTCAGCGATCCGCAGTTCGCGGAATGGGTGCTGTTCAATGACGAGCGCTTCGCGGGGTGGCACCGGTGGATGGCCGACATCATCCACGAGATGGCGCCGGAGATCCCGGTGCATGCGAAGATTATGGGCTGGCCCACCGCCGACCGGCAGGCGCTCGCTGACGGCGTGGACCCGGAGCTCTTCGGCGCATTGAGCCAAATCAGCGGCAACGACTGCAGCGAATCATACCCGGGCGGGGGCGAATGGGCGATGGGCTGGGAGACGCAGAACTTGTTCTACGACCTTCAGCGCACCGCGTGCCGCGAGCCGGTGTTCAACACCGAGAACCACCTCACGCCCGACCGCTCGTCCCACTACGTGCCCGGTAAGTACTTCCGCGCCGCCCTGTGGCAGGGCGCCGTCCACGGCCAGGGCGCAACCACCATCTGGGTCTGGGAGCGCACCTACGACCGCCGCAGCGACTTCTATGGCAATGTGATGCACCGCCCGGGCTGTGCGGAGGAGACCGGCCGCGTCGGCCTCGACCTGCTGCGCTTGGCGCCGGAGGTCGCGGCGCTCCAGCAGGCGCCGGCGCCGGTGGCGCTCCTTTACTCCCGAACTGCCGGAGCCAAGTCCGTGCGGTGCTTCCCGCTCATGCGCGACGTATATGTGCCCCTGAACTTCGCAGGCGTGCCTCTCGGAGTCGTCACCGACCGCATGGCGGCGAAGAATGACTTCGGGCCAACCAAGCTGTTGGTGCTGACTGCCGCGACTCACGTCTCCGATGATGCGTTCGCCGGCATCGCGCGCTTCGTGAAATCCGGCGGCAAGCTGCTCCTCGTGGGTACCGATAACCTGCGCTACAATCGGTTTGGGCAGGAGCGGTCGGCGGATGCCGTCAGGGGGGTGCTTGCGGGCGCGGAGGTCCTCGACGAGCGGTCGCTGGGGGTCGAGGCCAAGCCCGAGGACACGCACGCGCGCGTGGCCGATTTGGTGGCGAAGCTGGGGGTCGTGCCGGCCTTGCGGTTAGCGGATGAGCGCGGGCGGGCGCCGTGGGGCGTCGAGTTCCGCGTCGGCCAGATGCGCGGGCGGCAGTTGCTGAATGCTATCAACTACCTGGCCAAGCCGCAGCGGGTGATGCTGCTGCGGGACGGCTCGCCGGTTCGCGCCCGCGATCTCATCTCCGGGGCCATCCTTGGCCCGGAGATCACCCTTGCGCCCATGGAGCCGGTGCTGCTGGAGTCGCCTAACGCTCGATAGGCGGAGCGCGGCGGCGGTTATCGGGTGTGACCTCGGAGAGTGGGGATCTGGCGGCGCACCCTTCGACTCCGCTCAGAGCTTGCCCTGAGCGAAGCCGAAGGGGCAAGCTCTGGGCTTGTCGAAGGGCGAGGCCGCGCCCAAATCGCCGCGACACGTTTATCCGCCTCAGGAGGGCGGCTCCCACATAGATGACACCCACTGAAGTAGAACATACGCGGTTGGGGGTTGCTGCATGTGTTGCCCAGGCAATATGGATCGGCTTCTCGAAACGCGTCCTTGTATCGGCGCCCCCCCCGTATTTTCCGAGAGGATAGCTCTTGCGCGCGGCGAAGCCTCCACCGGCGTGACCATCATTTTGGCGTCGGCGTCTCCGCGCCGGGAGGCCCTCCTGACCCAGATCGGCCTGCCCTTCCGGGTCGAGCCGAGCAGCGTCAGCGAGGAGAAGGCGCGGCGATCGGTGCTCCAGCTTCGACGGTGCGCCGTCTGCGAGTTTGTCGAGCAGACGGCCCTGGCCAAGGCCGAGGATGTCGCGGCGCGGGTCGGCGATGGTTTGGTGCTCAGCGCCGATACTGTCGTCGTCATCGGTCGCAGTGTGCTGGGCAAGCCGGCCTCGAGCAGCGAAGCGCGGCGGATGCTGGAGCGCCTCTCGGGGGCAACCCATCGCGTTTACACCGGCCTCGCGCTCGTGCGCGTCCGCCGCGGGCGGTGCGCCGCCTGCGGGCGGTGCGCCGCCTGCGGGCGGATCGTCAAGCGCCGCACCGCGCACGAGATGACGCGCGTGACCATGCGGCGGCTGCGGCCGCGCGACATCGCGGGTTACGTGGCGACCGGCGAGCCCCTGGACAAGGCCGGCGCTTATGGCATCCAGGGGCGCGGCGCGGTGCTCGTCGAGCGGATCGAAGGCGACTATTTCAACGTCGTCGGCCTGCCCCTGGCGCGGCTGGCGGAGATGATGGAGGATTTCGGGATTCACATCTGGCAGGGCGCAAGGGTGTGACCGCTGGGCTTTGGTGAGCGGTTTCCTGTCGTAGGGCGGCGATTCCTGAGGCTGTTGCACAATTGCCCGTCGCGGGTCGGCCAGGAGCCCGACCCCTACGCCAGTGAGCATAGACCGTAGGGGTCGGGTTCCACCCCGACCCGTCACTTCAGGATTGTGCAGCGGCCTCTCATATCCCCGCCGACGGCCGTGGTGGCGCAGCCGTCTCGGCTGCGAATCGCTCGTAGGGCAGCGCCTTGGCAGGCGAGATGCCTGCCCTATCAGGATCGGTCATATCCACGGCTACGCGGAGGCGCGGCGGTGAGTCTGTCCGGCGCATGGCGACGATTGTTCGGGCGATGGGCCCGCGACATGGGGGTGGACCTGGGCACCGCCAACACCCTGATCCACGTGCGCGGCCGCGGCATCCTGCTGCGCGAGCCCTCGGTCGTCGCCGTCGAGCAGCGCAGCCGCCGCATCCTTGCCATCGGCGCAGAAGCCAAGCGCATGCTCGGCCGCACGCCCGAGAACATCGTCGCCATCCGCCCCCTCAAAGACGGCGTCATCGCCGACTTCGACATTACCGAGCACATGCTCAAGCACTTCATCACCAAGGTGCACCGACGCCAGGCGCTGGTGCACCCGAGCGTGCTCATCGGCATCCCCTCTGGCGTTACCGAGGTCGAGCGCCGCGCGGTCAAGGACGCGACGCTGCGCGCCGGCGCGCGCGAGGCGCTGCTCATGAGCGAGCCCATGGCCGCCGCCATCGGCGCCGGCTTGCCCGTGGCCGAGCCCGTGGGATCGATGGTGGTGGACATCGGCGGCGGCACCTCCGAGGTCGCGGTGATCTCGCTCGGCGCCATTGTGACCTCGCGCTCGATCCGCATCGCGGGCGACGAAATTGACGAGGCGATCATCGCTTACATGCGCCGCGCCCACAACCTGCTGGTGGGCGAGCGCACCGCGGAGCAGGTCAAGATTCTGATCGGCTCAGCGTGGCCCGAGCCGGACGAGCGGTCGTGCGAGGTGCGTGGGCGCGACCTCATGACCGGGCTGCCTAAAGCCATCAGGGTGAGCGCCGCCGAGATGCGCGAGGCCATGCAGGAGCCGGTCGCGGGCATCGCCGAGGCGGTGCGGCTGACGCTGGAGCAAACACCCCCGGAGCTCGCGGCGGATATCATGGAGCGGGGGATCGTGCTCACCGGCGGCGGCGCGCTGCTGCGAGGGCTCGACCGCCTGATCGCGCACGAGACAGGCATGCCGGTTCATGTCGTCGATGACCCGCTGACCTGTGTCGTCATGGGCACAGGGCTGGTGCTAGAGCACCTGGAAGCAATGCGCCAGGCGCTCGACGGCGCCGGGCCATCGTAAGCGGCCGGCGCCTATCGCGGATTTCGCAGATGGTGACGTGGGCGGTGCGCGCCAACCCCTCCCCCTTCCAGGGGGAGGATGAAGGTGGGGATGATACAGCGTACCCTCACCCGGCCTCTCCCTGAGAGGGAGAGGAGTCTGCTGCCGTGCCTGCACAGCCGCCCAGAACCAACACACGCTTCAGACTCGACAAGTGAGCACCTCTCCCACCAACCTGGGCCGGGCGCCGGCGCGTTATGACGCGCGGCTGGCCAGGCGGCGGCGGCGCAACCTGCTGCACCTGGCGATGTTTCTTGTCGCGGCCGCGACGCTTGGTCAGTTGCAGTCGCGGCAGGTCGCCGCCCGGGCGGCGGTGGAGGAGGGCGCAGCCGCCATCGCCACGCCGCTCATCGCCGCGCTGTCGGCGGTGGGCGATGGCCTGCGCAGCAGCGTTGCCGCATTGCCCCGCGCCCGAGAGCTGGAGACCGAGAACCGCCGGCTCAAGGTAGAGGTCGAGCGCATGCAGACGCGCCAGGCAGCTCTGGCGGAGGCGTCACTGGAGACCAAGCGCTTGCGGGCGCTCCTCGGGCTTCGAGCGGGCGCGCCCGCGGCCGGGATTGCCGCGAGGGTCATCGGCATGCGCCTGTCACCATGGCCCGAAGGCATCGTGATTGACAAGGGTCGCAGCGAGGGCATTCACCCGCGGCAGGCCGTGCTCGCGCCGGCGGGCCTGGTGGGGCGCGTCTATTCCGTGTCCGCGCACAGCGCGGTCGTCGTTCCCGTGACCGATCGCAACAGCAGCGCGGCGGCGATAGTCCAGCGCTCGCGCGATGTGGGCATACTGACGGGCAATGGCGACGGCTGCGACCTCAAGTACCTGCACGCCGACGCCGATGTCAAGCGCGGTGACGTGGTGGTGACCTCCGGCGCCGGCGGCATCTTCCCGAAGGGCATCGCGATCGGAGTGGTGGAAAGCGTGACGCGCGACGACACGGCTTCGATGAAATGCGCGCGCGTCGTGCAGAACGTCAACCTCCGGCGACTCGAAGAGGTGCTGGTGGTGGGCAGATGAACCGCATCGGCGCCCATGGACTCGCCGCGCGGATTGCCAACGCCGTCGTCGTCGCGCTCGCGATCGCATGGTGGGTCACCCCTGCGGCGTTTGCACAGGTGGCGGCGCCAGCAACGCCGGCCGCGGCGGCCCCGGCTGCTGCGCAGCCCACGGCGCCGTCAACCCCGCTGCGCGGAATCTGGATCTCCCCGCCAAGCTCGACCGACGTCATACCGGGCGTCATGCGAACCATCCGCGGCGCTGGCCTGGACACCGTCGTCCTGCCCGTGTTCTACGACGGCCGGGTCATCTACCCGAGCCGCGTCTTCCCGCAGCACGACGCCTACTCCGGCTCCGATCCCGCGGCCCTCTTCATCCAGGAGACGCATCGCCGGGCCATGCGCGCCTTCGCGGCCGTTGACTTGCTCTACTGGCAGTCGTCGGACGATCCTTCGCCCGCCGTGACTGGCCATCCGCAGTGGCTCGAGCGCACGCCGGAGGGAAAGATCATCGGCGACGTCGCGGGAAGGCGCGGCGCCTTCGTTTCGCCCTGCGAGGCGCGGGTCAAGTCGTTGCTCACCGAGCTCGCCTCGGAACTCGCATCGAGGTATGACTTCGACGGGCTGGTGCTCGACTACGCCCGCTGGTCGCGCATCGATTTCCTGGGCTACGCCGATGCCGACCGCAAGCTCTACCTCTCCGAGCAGCAGACCGATCCGCTCGACGTCGATCTGCTGGGCTACGCCACGCCGGACAACATGATCTCGAGTCTCGTAAGCTGGCAGGAGAAGCAGATTGCCGCGGTGGTCGAAGCGACGGCCCAGGCGTTCAAGCGCGGCGAGCCGAGGGCGGTGGTCATCGCCGTAGTCGAGGGCAACTACTATGCCGATCGCGTCGCCAGCCCGGTGAGGCAAGATTGGCGAAGCTGGCTATCGCGGGACTGGCTTCAGGCAGCGGCGCCGCGCCAGCTCGCATACGCCGACCCGGCCGTCGTGCGCTCGCAGCTTCAAGCCATGGCCGGCATATCAGCGCCGCCGGTGGTGGCGTTGATCCGGCGCAGCAACGCCCTGCCGGTGCTGCCCCAGATGGCGGTCGCTACGCAACTCGGGCTTCGAGGGTTCATACTCTGGGGCCGCGACTCGCTCGAGCAGCGGCGGGCCATCTTGCGCGAGCTGGGGGCCTACTAACCGAGATTATGCATATCGAGCGTGACACGCTCACCCAACGGGTGATGTCACCCCGGAGCATTGGGGACAGTTACCTGTTTCCCGCAAAGAACCGAAGGGGGGCAGCAGAAACCCTTGGGGAAATAGGTAACTGTCCCCAGGGGCCGGTCCCCTACCGGGGTTGCTGAAGGGCGATAGGGGACGCCTTCGTCCGCCGAAGCGGAACTTCGTCGCCCGCAAAGGCGGATTCCTCGCTGCGCTCGGAATGACATTTTCCTTGCCTTACGCATAATCCGGGACTAACCGAGATTATGCATACAGCCTATGCACCCGCGTTGTTGGCCGGTCGAAGGCGTGTCTCAATCGCGCGGTTGGCGTAAGGGTCGCCGAGGGCAGACGGAGCAAGCGTTTTCAGGCCTGCAAAT
>Ga0315280_10011592_pt1 | contig 10807 bp, 8 predicted proteins | sample YL17G06_40_MG_FD_203697 | JGI IMG/M metagenome (GOLD analysis project Ga0315280, IMG submission 203697) | Sediment microbial communities from Yellowstone Lake, YNP, Wyoming, USA - YL17G06_40 | ecosystem: Environmental > Aquatic > Freshwater > Lake > Sediment | place: USA: Wyoming | collected... | reverse complement strand
TTGCGGATTTTCGTGATTATCTGGTAACCGTGCATTGGCTGAGAGTTTAGGAACTGAAGTACTACCATGTCTAGAAGGCCTTTCATCAATTTTACTTGAACTTCTTTCGAGTTGTTCATCATTACTCTCCTCTTGTGTATTTGCGTCCAACAGTTCTTCTGTTGAACGTAGATACAATATGTCCTCTTTCGGACATGTCTTGAGACTTTATAGAGCATAAACGACCATATAAACGTTCATGCTTACCCCGAGCATAACAAAGCATACTCAAGCATAACAGGATATTCCGTTTCCTACGTAATCTAAATAAGCCCAGACATGAACGAGTACAAAACAGAACACGTCTGGAGCATGAATTATTTGAGTGAACAATTCAAAAAGGAAATTGTACAACGCATCACCAGAAACCTGCTCGACATCCAAATACTAAGACTTATCCAGACTCAACCCATGTGGGGATATATGATAAAGAAACAGGCAGAAACAAAATTCGGCGTAAAACTCGGACACGGAGCGTTATACCCACTGCTAAATGCCCTAGAACAGAAAAGCTTCTTGACAAGCCAAAAACAGCAGCAGGGCGGAAGAACAAGAAAGGTGTACTCGATAACCAAGAAAGGAAACCAGTATGTGGAAACGTACGATGACGTACTCAAGGAGCAGATCCGAAAGCAAGACATCGCATGATGTGCCCTGTGCACAACCTAATTCCGTCTCAAGATGGACAATCGCCAGGGGTTCCCGCCATCCGCTGGCTTCGGCCTTGAATAACAGTTCGGTTGATATAGGCAATCCAGCTTGTTGATAGGTTGAGGGTGAACTGAACCGTTGCCCAACGATTTCGAAGTTGGGATTGTCGGAGCTGGACCCGCAGGATCTTGCTGCGCACAGGTCTTAGGAGAGGCAGGAATCAAAATAGCACTTTTTGACTATTCCCACCCTAGAGAAAAACCGTGTGGCGGACTCGTTGACAACAGAGTTGTCGAGGAATTTAATATTCCAAAAGGGCTGCTGCAAAATGAGATAAAGTGGCTCTTGGCTGAAAGATTCGGGTTTTGTGCAAAGCTCTCTCTGAAGCCTTCCATGTATCTGACTGCAAGAAAGGATTTCGACCATTACTTGCTTCAGAGAACTCTGGAAAACAAAGGGGTGGCCTTTTTTGATGAAAAAGTAGTTCAGATAAGAAAGAAGAATGGGAGCTGGCTAATTGCAACGAACAAGGATAGACATGTAGTGTCCAAGGTCCTTATTGGAGCTGACGGTTGCCCATCACTCACAAGGAAACATGTCTCTAAGCCGATATATCCGCAGTTTCTAGCGATGACTGTAGGTTACGATTTTCCGTGTACGATCAAGTACATAGAGCGGACATTCCCTAAGAACACGGTTGAAGCCTATTATTCACGCAAATACATGCGAAAGATTGGTTTCATATGGATCTTTCCCAAAAGAGACAGCATCAACGTGGGTATCGGAAGCATAGAAGAAGGAAAGAAACTCAAGAACTCGCTGGACTGTTTCATACAATCCCACCCCGCCGGAAAACGATTGAGAAACCTGAGGGGCAGACTCTTTGCTCATCTGATCCCGGCCGTCTGGCAACAGGAATTCTTTGATCTTCAATGTTCTGGAGATGATTGGGCGTTGATTGGTGATGCGGCAGGACACGTGAACCCTCTGAGTGGCATTGGCATCTATTACGCCATGAAAGGGGGAATGCTCTGCGCTTTAGCATACTTAGAAGGAGATCTGCATCGTTTTGAGAAGTACTGGCGGAATGATTACGGTGGGGAATTGTATTATGGAGCAAGAACAGCTCTAAGATACTACAGCAATCTAAGCCTCTTCTCTTGGTTTCAATTTATACTTAAAGACAAGTTGAGTCGTCTGAGGCTTGAAAGATGACCACTAGACCACAGACCTGAAGTTGGAAGTGCATCGCTCAGCCTCGATGTTGCAGTCTTGGTTCAGATGTCGAAGCGCAGCAATACATGCAGACCGCCCAAAACATATTTGGAACAGAGTAGCGCGCTAGCTTGTTGCCAAAATGGTTAAAAATGGTATTTATTCCTTTTAGGACTTTTGGGGGCAGTTCTGAGGCGCACATCTGTCTTTGATCTTCGCGCGCGCTACAAAATAAAAAAGCAAGTAGCAGAGAAATTTGACGTAAAACTAAGACACGGAGCACTATACTCACTACTCAAATCATTAGAAGAAAAAGGCTTCATAACAAGCCAAGAACAAAAACAAAAAGGAAGAACAAGAAAAACATACACAATAACGCAGAAAGGAAAAGAATACATAGATGCTTACGCGAGCATACTAAAAGAACAAATACGGAGACGAGACATAGCACAGACCGATGAGGGATGAACAAAAACAAAACGCTCAAAGAAACATTGAGCGCGCGCGCTAGTAAGGGGTGTTCGCTGATAGTTGCTGTGATTCGTCACTCTGCAGCGATGTTCGAGGTGGAATGAACATGACCCAAGAAGCTAAGGCGCCAAATCGTGACATGTCAGTTGAACTTCTGCAGAACCTTCTAAAAAGGTACGGCAGTGAAGCTGTTGAACAGGCCAAGAAATCTATCCTGGACGAACCGTTCGAGGATAAAATAGTTTCAGATACACTTCGCTATTTTATGTGTGATTATTGGAAGGATTATGCTACACCTACTTTGCTCTCTCTAGCTCATGAAGCAGTCAGAGGAAACTCCAGGTCTTTGGCGAGTGTGGCTTCGGCTCTGATTCTGATTAATGGCGCCGTCGACATTCATGATGATGTTGTGGACCGTTCAAAGCAAAAAGATGGGAGGCCCACTGTTTATGGAAAATTCGGCGAAGAAGTTGCACTGTTAGTCGGTGATGCGCTTCTTATAAAGGGCTTTCTGATGCTGGCCATGGCCTGTCGACGCCTAGATAGGGAAAAACGTGAGGAAATTATGGATGTGTTGAAACGAGGCTTGTTTGAACTCGGTGAGGCTGAAGTGATCGAACTCCGATGCAGGGGCGCTACCGGCGTCAAACCAAAAGACTACTTGAAGGTAATGAAAAAGAAAGCAGCTGACGTTGAAGCCCTAATGCGCTTAGGCGCCATATTAGGAAATGCAGAAAAAGGTGAGATTGAAGCCCTAGGAAAATATGGGCGCATTTTGGGCTTGATTTCGATCCTCAGAGATGATATCATCGACATGACTCTTCAAGAGGAACTGAGACATAGATTAGAATACGAATGTCTACCGCTTCCATTATTGTTTGCCATACAGGACGCGGAGTCTCATGTCGAACTCCTTGAACTCATCAGAAACGGAATGAAGACAGACAGTGATTACGCGAGGATCTGCATTCTTGCGGGGCAGGGACTTAAAAAGGCTACGAACTACGTCAATGAACTTGTAATAAAGGGAAATACCTCGATTTTAGACCTTAGAGAAAGAAAGCGAGAGCTACGCTTGATCCTGACTTGTTTGGCAGATCTAACAGAATACGGAATACCTAACCCCAATGGAACCTGAATGGGCTAGCCTTCTCCTTTCTTTTCATCAGTTAACGCCTCGTATACTGCTAGATCCAAAGGTCGTATATAAGATTTGTTGTACACATCTACACTTGGAAAAGTTTTAAACATGAAACAATCCATATGCTCCTTCAGCTGAGCGTCATGGTATCAAGGAAGTACTTTCGCCTGATAGGACCACAGTCTTCTAAGAAGGATTTTGCAGCGTTTTCATTCTTACTCGTCAACACGCTCTGCTGGTATTTCATTACTCTGAATGTTTTAGATAATCTGCTCACGAATCTCGGAGGATCTGCCTACCAAACGGTTGTCATCAAGGCAAGCTATAATCTTGCCATCATCCTTTCGGGCTTTTGCGGCGCCTTTATTTCCACGAAGATCAAAAGACGTGACTTGCTACTGATATGGATTATTTTCGGAATCGTCGCCTCACTTCTACCTTTCATAATAGTTGCAAACTCGATGGAATCGGTAACGCTTTTCTCCGCTTGGTTTGGGTTTTCCTTTGGTTTTGGCATGCCTTCGTGCCTCTCTTATTTTACGGATGGCACCGTGTTTGAAAGTCGTGCTCGATCAGCAGGCTTAATCTTCTTCCTGGCTAGCCTTTTTGCAGCTGTCTTTGTGCTTTCTGACATTCTGAGCAGCGGCCTGTTAAGCATTTCATTCTACTTGGCGATCTGGCGAAGCAGCAGTCTATGCATTTTGGTCTTACCCAACCTGCGCAAGATTGAGGCAAACAGGACAGAGCGCACGTCTTTCAGGACGATTCTCGGGAACAGACCTTTCCTTTTCTACTTGATTCCGTGGTCGATGTTTGCACTGGTGGACGCGTTGGAAAAAGCCTATCTTCAGTCTTACATCCAAATTGCTTTCGGAGAAAGCTTTTTCTCATCCAACCAGTTCGTTGAAACAGTCATTGGTTCCCTTTCTGCTCTTGCTGGCGGCTTTGTCGCTGACATTGTTGGAAGGAAACGCGTGGTTGTTTATGGCTTTGTGTCCCTCGGGATTGCCTATGCCATCGTTGGCCTTGCTCCGTTCGCACAGCTGCCATGGCATTTCTATTCAGTCGTTGACGGCTTCGCCTGGGGCACGTTTTTTGTAATGTTCATTTTCGTCATTTGGGGCGATTTATCTCCGCCGAAGGGAACTAGGGAAAAATACTTCGTTCTAAGTAGCGTTCCCTATTTCCTTGCTAAGGTGATTGGCGCGATTTTTCTGCCGTTGCTGCGAGGTTTTCCCAAAGAAAGCACTTATGCCACATTTTCTCTGGCAGCATTCTTTCTTTTCTTGGCAGTGATTCCTTTGATGTATGCACCTGAGACGCTGCCTGAAAAGAGCATTCAGGATAGAGAACTCAGACAGTATGTTGAGAAGGCTAAGAAGACAAAGGACAAATACATATAGAGAATGACTAGCTTTACTCCTTCTGTGAGGAAACCCGTATTCTTCTTATATGATGCTGACCAGATAGCGAACGTCATGAGTTGATTATTCCTGAAGTCTTCGTTAACCCAAACGAAGCGGGCGACATAAATTATGCGATGTGTCTGTGGGGGTGGGAGGGGGTTCACAGAGATAGTATATATACTAAGGCCTGATCAGTGCGCAAACGAGGAACAAGCATCACGCCAACAGCGTACACAAAATCTAGCTCACAAATTTCCACTTCAGCCACAAACGGAAGATATCTCCCGCAACACCCCTTTTTCTCTCTTCCTGAATATTGGGAAACAGATTGGCGGAAACAGAGCTTACATCACTATCTGAGATTCACAACAGTTTTACATAGTCTCTTCCTATTCTTGAAATGGGAATTTGAAGATGGTTGATTGTCCAGAATGCGGAAAGCCATTGAAGAAAATAAGGGCAACTCCAAGTATTACTGTGAAAACAGCCGTGCTCTGTCATATTCGTTTGTCATCCTGACAAACAGCCTATAATGAGGATAACCTACAAGGCCAAAGCCCGCTCTTGAAAGTGAACAAACCAGCGCGTCCATCGCACCAATACCTGAATTGAGTGTTCGTCAGAGGATTGTAAGTCCATCAGCACAAACGCGGGCGAATGTATGCATCAAGTGAGATATGAGTATTTCCATTTTCTTTTTGATCTTAAGGCCGTCGATCCTACCTACAGCAAAACTGTTCCGATTGGTATCGCAATAAGAAAACCGTTTTCGTCTAGCGAAAAATGCGCGCGTTTGGCAAATCCGTATTCAATTAGCCCTACACCGTAAAGGGTTTAGGCTTCTACGTCCCCATACCCAAACGGGTTCAGATCCGCACATCTGCCTTCCCTTTCTTCGTGTTGCTCGAGTTTGGAGACAAGGGCTCAAACGGCAAAACAAGGAAACGGAAAGAAAAACGTGAATCCGTTTAGCGGATAAATAGTACGTTACTTGACATATGCAGAACTAGCATCCACTAATTATTGAACTGGAATCGGAAAGTTGTTCCTTTCAATATCTTTTCCAATTCCCTTTTCTCGATCCCCAACACTTGTCTTTCTATCTTTTCGAAGCGATCTAAGCTCGATTCGTCACGCAAAAGCTCCTTGATTCTATTTAGCTCTTCATACTTATTTCTTAGCCTGAAGTATTCTTCCCAATCAATGCCACCTAGAAATTCAGCAAGGTAATCTCGGAAACTTTCCATAGACTCGAAGCTTTCCCCGAGTATCCGTAACTTGCTTTCATAACTAACGGTTAACAATCTGAGCTTGTCATATCTTTCGTTCAGAATTGGCTCGATCCAATCATGGAATACTGTCTTGAACGATGGCGTGACATCCGAACTCATTTTGAACATTAACTGGAATCCTCTTTGATCTGCCTTCGAAACGAGCAAGTTTTCCGTACCGAGAAAGTTCATACATTCATTCACTCTATCCAGCCATTCATTTTCGAACCCGTTTTTGACAATAACCGAGTGCAGCATAGCTTTCACTGCATAGAGTGCGCGAGTCTGCGGTTGGTCGAATGGGATTTCAATCCAAGGTTTTCCTATCTTTTCACTCAATATGCTCTCTATCTTTGTTGAGAACTCGCAGTCAATGCAAAATCTTAGCAACCTTTCCCACTCAACGGTGATTCCTCTCTTTTCTGATTGAATGGCTCGCTTTTCCTCGTCAGAAAACTGCTTCAACTTATCGAGATAGTGATTCTTGAGTCGATAAATCACACTAGAAAAGGGATACGGAAGACATACGATTCTATCGCATATGCTTGATTTACTTCGTTCATCTTTGTTGATGAACTGCAGTTTTTCTCGGAAGATGTTTTGAGCATCAGGATCGACTACTACAATATACAAGCCTTCATTTTTTCTGCCAGCATCCCACAGCATATGAATTATGTAGTCGTCTCGAAAAGAATAGCCAACTACGACCAAAACAGCGCTCATGCTATTCACAAGCCTCTCTTTGAACATGAGCTGCAATTCCGTTAATGGTTCAACATATTCCATTTTCTGCGCTGGATAAATCAGGAGCGGCTTCACGGATTCGCCATAGATCAGCCGCACATTAGTTGGTTTTCCATAGGCAAAACGAATTGGTATTTTGACGTATTCTTTCGTTCTTTCATTTTCATACCATATTACCGAACCATGCATCTTGTAGTGCTTTATGTCAAAATTACCGTCAAAATTCTTTTTATCCCAATAAGTATCAAAGCCATCTGTATATCGCAGGCGTCTCATGTGGCTCAACTGTTCTATGCAAGTATCATAGTTGACTGAGTATATCTCCAGAGGAAATGTGAAGTTCAAAAGCTCTTTTAGGTATTCAAGTTTCCTTTCATCTTTGACCATAACTTTTTCTCTAATGAAATCTTCAAGTTCCTCTTTCAAACGTTGCAACAGTTTCTTTTCATCCTCTCCAACGTCGCAGAAAGCATTCTGGTCGTAGAAATACAACAACACGTCCTTATCTCGATTTACAAGCCGATTCAAGACATCCAAAAGCTGTTCAACATCCACTCGCTTTTTTTCAGCACCGAAAATTTTTTCATTGAATTTCTCAAGCTTTTGAAGTGTTTCAATGAGTCGCACGATCAAATCATCCCATTCTTCTCTTTGTGTCACTTCTGATAAGTATGACAAGAAATCGTCAACAAATCTGTAGGTGCTCGGAATGTCAGCATCAACTGAAGCGCCCGCTCCGAAAAAGAAAATAAGTGGCTGCTTTTCGTTTTCATCATCCATCTCGATCAAACCTTGGCAACTTTCTCCCTAGGTCAATCCAGGTATTAATTCTCTCAAAAGAATAGCGCACAGTGAAGCAATATAAACCGTTCTTGTGAGCGATTATACGGAACATCTAGTCCCGTTAGACATCACACCCGAATTCTGTCATTTTCACCCATGCTTGTTCGTCCATTTTTAATTTTCAAAGCCTAACCCTGTAGCTAGTAGTGTGCTTCCTGACACAGCAGTGCGGGGGCTCCCGCCAAACTTTGCCGGTGCGTTGATTGCCAGCAAATGAAGGCGCGCGGGGGAATTAAATAAATGGTTAAAAATGGTTTTAATTCCGTTCTGCAGACTTCTGCTGGTTCGAGAAGGCTGGTTGCGGCAAGGAATTCAGGAACAAATGCGAAGTCCGAAACTGTCTCCAAATCATAAAAGGCCAATAAATACCATTTTTGACCAATTTCGGAACAGCCACGCGCGCTAACTACGCACAGGCTTAGAAATCATGGGCAGAGACAAAAAGGCCATTCAAGAACTAATCGCCCTAGTCGATCCGCCGGCAACCGCATAAACCATCAACTGTTCCATCAACTCACACATTCACTCTCTCCCTTTTTCTACCTTCAAGAATGGGAGTGACGTGGCTAAAACTAGGAGAACTACAACGAGCAAACTAAACAAACTCGTTGACGATTTGCTGCACCCCTACTTCACCGACTACCCAACCCTAATAATCATGGATCGCCTACTTCACGCAATTATTGAACAAGATCCGAAAACAAGCACGCACAAATCCATCAAGTATTAACCTTCCGAAGCTCCTAGAAAGCCTGACAAAAAACAGAAAAACCCGTGCCAGCCGAAAATAACGACGCTCGAATCAGATTGACAAAGCATGTGCTATCAAACATGCATGATTAGCTAAAAACACACTTAAATGTGAAGAACCATTTTCAGCTAGGGAAAAAAACGTTCTTTCACATAATATTGACAGGTGAATGCAATTCACAATGCCGATACTGCTTCGGCGAAGCAATGGAAGACGTCGATGAAGATTTTCCAGACTTCGAGATCGACTATTCACTGCCCAGAAAGATAAACTATGATGTAGACCTACTCGACGCGTTTTGTAGGCAAGACCCTGATTGCGTGTTGACTTTTTACGGCGGAGAACCCTTGCTTTGCGCTGAAGAAATCAGACAGATCATGGATAACGTGAAGGCTAAGCACTTCATGATTCAAACTAACGGCCTGCTTCTGGATCGCTTGGAACCAGAATATGTTAACCGTTTTCACACGATTCTCGTTTCGATAGACGGCGACGAAGCCCTGACGGACTTTTACCGGGGAAAGGGGACTTTCAGGAAACTTGCAGACAATCTGAAGTTGATCAAGAGGAACGGCTTTCAAGGGGAGTTGATAGCCAGAATGACCGTGATGGAGCAGACAGACATCTACAAGCAGGTGAGATGGCTCCTCGACAATAGCGAGTTCTCATTTTCTTCGGTTCACTGGCAACTCAACGCCGGATTCTGGAAAACCGATTTCGCAAGGAGAAACTTTCAAGAATGGAGCCAAGCAAGTTACAACCCTGGAATTCGGAGACTCGTCAAGTTCTGGGTTGACTACATGGAAGAAAACGGCTTGGTCCTGAAGCTTTACCCATTCCTCGGCATCGCTCAATCGCTTCTATCTCATGAAAAATCCAGTTTCTTGCGCTGTGGAGGAGGATGGATAAACTATGCCATACAGACGGACGGTTACATTGTTCCCTGTCCCACAATGTGGGGAATGAAAGACTACTATCTCGGTCACATTAGCACCGCAGACCCTTTGAGACTGAAGCAAGTTCACATTGGTAAACCATGCACAGAATGCACCGCATTCAATTTGTGTGGAGGCCGATGCCTGTACGCTATCGTTACTAAACGCTGGAGCCCAGAAGCGTATGCTCACGTCTGTGGCACCGTGAAGAACCTGATACAAGCTGTCTGTGGGCAAATGCCTAGGATAGAAAAACTCATCCAGAAAGGGAAAGTCAGACGAAAAGATTTCGAATACATGAAATACAACGGTTGCGAAATAATCCCTTAAGCCTTCATTACATCAATTAAATCTTCTTCATTTCCGTTTCTTAAGTAGACGAGACCGTCCTTCTGAAGCCGCCGGTTCAGCTTGCTTTGCTTGCTTTTGCGCTCCCAACAAGTTCTCTAAGCCTCTTCAACTCGCTTATCCTTTCCTGCAGCTTCCATGACAATTTGCGATGTGAGACAGTTTCCAGGGTTTCGCGGCCAGATGTTTTAGCATTGTTGAATAGGCCTGTGGAAGTACGTGATATTCCTGATGTGCCTGACATCGAGAAGGGCAAGGCTCTGGCTGATTCTCGGGAGGACAGGAAGTTTTCGACGGTGAAAAACCTAGGGGGTAGGCTCTTTTTGGCTGGTCGTGTTACTCTCAAAAAGAGGGTATCCCGTCGTTTTTTTAGCCGCGAAGAACGTTGAAGGCTCGTGTTGTTACCACACAACATTACTTCTGCCATTACTTCTGAAAAAATATTTTTTTCCACAGGGCCCCCTATCATGAGGCAACATAGAATCATGCTAGAGGTCAATGTAGGCATGTGAGCGAGAAGCAGATGGGTAAGAGGGAAGGCTAAGCTAAGTATGAGACACTGGAATCTGAAGCGTGCGCTCTGTTATTTACACTTTTGGAATATTCTAGAAACTGTGTTACCAGACACATTAAGGGAACAAACGGGATCATCATTCTTACCTTACGTGGAAGTCACGGAAATAATGGAGCCAAGAACAGAATCGGGTTCATGGAAAAAGCCCAAGTAGAGGGAATTGAAAGTTCAGTGACCTCAAGAACCTGCATTCCAACCGGAACGCACCAAAGCACCAGAGTATGAAATCGGTTCACGAGATATGCAACACAAAGAAGAGGGGGCTTACGCGGGAGACATCTTTCAAAGTGGTGTGATGGTTATTAAGTTCTATGATTCACGGTTGGATTTTTCCGCTGATCGAATCCTACCGACTGTTACGAGAATTTTGTCCCCCTTAGCGAAGGTAGAGATGTCATAGTCGTTCACGTTCAATAGG
>Ga0315280_10011591_pt1 | contig 10808 bp, 6 predicted proteins | sample YL17G06_40_MG_FD_203697 | JGI IMG/M metagenome (GOLD analysis project Ga0315280, IMG submission 203697) | Sediment microbial communities from Yellowstone Lake, YNP, Wyoming, USA - YL17G06_40 | ecosystem: Environmental > Aquatic > Freshwater > Lake > Sediment | place: USA: Wyoming | collected... | reverse complement strand
CCAACGAGCAACTGGTGGAGATCAACGTCCGCCGGACCGTGTTCTACCCGGAGAAACCGGGCGTGAACTACATCACCGTCCGCGGCTTCACGCTCCGCCACGCGGCAACTCCCTGGGCCCCGCCGACGGCCGAGCAGGTCGGCCTGATCGGCACGCATTGGAGCAAGGGCTGGATCATCGAGAACAACGTGATCAGCCACTCGGTCTGCTCGGGCATCGCGCTGGGGAAATACGGCGACCAGTGGGACAACACCTCGGCCAATACCGCCGAGGGCTACGTCAAGACCATCGAGCGGGCCCTCAAGAACGGTTGGAACCGCCGGACCATCGGCCACCACGTCGTCCGCAACAACACCATTTCGCACTGCGAACAGGCGGGCGTGGTGGGCAGCCTGGGCGCCGCCTTCAGCGTGGTCAGCGGCAACGTCATCCACGACATCCACGTCCGCAGGTTGTTTTCGGGCGCGGAGATGGCGGGCATCAAGTTCCACGCCGCGATTGACACGACGATCCGCGGCAACCACATCTACCGCACCTGCCTGGGACTCTGGCTGGACTGGATGGCGCAGGGCACGCGCGTCTCGGGAAACCTGTTCCACGACAACGCCGGCCAGGACTTGTTCGTCGAGGTGGACCACGGGCCGTTCCTGGTGGACAACAACCTGCTGCTGTCCGGCGTCAGCTTGCTGGACATGTCCGAGGGCGGCGCCTACGCGCACAACCTGCTGACCGGGAGAATCATCAGCCGGCCGGAACTCGGCCGCTCGACGCCCTACCATCCACCGCACGCGACGGCCGTCGCCGGCCTCAGCAACATCCAAGGGGGCGACGACCGTTTCTACAACAACATCTTCGTCGGCGGGGGCGAGCCTTCCGCCGTCAAGGGCAAGCCGGCCGGCAAAGCTCCTCCGCGTGCCGACGGCTTCGGCCTGTGGGTGTATGACGCCCGCGCGCTGCCGCTGCAAACGGGCGGCAACGTGTATTACCACGGCGCGCGGCCCTACTCCAAGGAGGGAAATCACCTCGTGCAGGCCGGAATGGATCCCAAGGTAAGGGTCGTGGAAGAGGGCGGCAGTGTGTATCTCCACCTGACCCTAGGGGAGGCGGTGCAGAAGGCGCCTACCACGCTCGTGACCACCGAGCTGCTGGGCAAGGCCAAGATTCCGAAACTTCCCTATGAGAATCCCGACGGCTCTCCGCTTGCGATCGACACCGATTATTTCGGCAAGCGGAGGAACGAGGCGCGCCCCACGGCCGGGCCATTCGAGAATCCCGGAGCCGGCCCGCTCACCTTGAAAGTCTGGTAGCGCCCGACGGAAAGCGGTCGAACATCGAATCCAGCCTCCTCGTTCTCACCGCCTTGCTGGTGGGAGCGCCAGCTTCAAGCGGAAGGAGTTCTGGCAGGCGGCCGTCCGCTGCTATTTTTGCCCTTTGCCGGGGGGCAGCGTAATCAGGTCTGTGGCAGGCGGGATGTCGTAGTCGTCCTCGGCAGGGGTCTTGGCCGTCGCCTTCTTCGCCGCCCCGCCCGGCCCTTTCGCCTGGCCGGGCTTTTCCGGAACCGCCGGGGACGCCGCGGCGGGCGATGCCGCCGCGGGTGCGGGAGTTTCAAGGGCCGGTCTGGCCTTGAGGCTCGACTTGGGCCGGGACCGGTCCGGCCGGCCGGCCGCCGGCGCTTTCTTGGGGTACGCCAGGTAAGAGGCATACTTGATCGCCCCCAACGACCCGACGCAGACCATGATCCCCGCCATCGTCACCGCCAGCGACTTCCGCGTCCGGTCCCACCGCGACATGAGATAGAAGAGGTAGTAGAAGGGGAAGGTCACCAGCGACCAGACCACGCACGAGGTGCTCTCGCGGAGGGCGAGGTAAAGCTGCCAGCAGACGCCGGAGAAGACCAGCCCCAGGCCGCCGAGAAACATCACCCAGCCGAGGAACTTGCCGAGCGGCGGCACCGCCATCAAGATCAGGGTGTAAAAGGCCAGGAGCCCGGCGCCGGCGACCGCCAAGGCGGCCCGGCGGGAAAGGCGGATCGTGGAACGCCGCAGGCTGACGCTGGCCGCCCGCGATCCCCAGGCGCTTTCCCCCGGGCCCGGCGAAGGGCCCGCGGAGCGTAGGTTGGCCGCCGCCGCAATCGCCGAGGCCGGCCCCATCTCCTCCTCGAGCACGTCGAGCAAGCTCGGCGTTTTGGGCCGCTCGGGTGGCTGCTGCGGCGCGAGCGTGTTCCCCCCGGGCACGCGAACCGATCTCTCACACACCGGACAGGGGATCGCCCGGCCCGCAAAACTGTTCGGTGCCCAGAATGTGGTCGTGCAGTGGCTGCACTCGCACGTGATCGCCATTGCGGCCTCGCCCAGTACCGGGGTCTAGCGGCGTCCTACGGTTCCGCAGGCCCCAACCTTGAACATACCCCGCCGGGAGAGGAATTCAAGAGCCAGTCCCCCCGAGCGGTGTACCGGCCCACTAGCCAGGCCGTGGACGCACGTTCTACACTGCCTTCCTGTGGCCCCGTTGCGCCACCGTGCGCGGAGCGATGCGATGACCAAACGCGACGTGATCCGTCTGGTCCTGGAAGGGAAGAAGCCGCCCTACGTCCCCTGGTCGTTGGGATTCACCCTGGACGCCAGGGAGAAGCTCCGGCGGCACTATGGCTGCGACGACCTGGAAGGGCCGCTGGACAACCACCTCGTCAAGCTCGGCAGCGACATCGGTTTCTTCACCGAGTTGGGCAACGACCGGGTGCGGGACGTGTTCGGGGTGGTCTGGGACCGCTCGATCGACAAGGACATCGGCAACGTCGTGGGCTGCCGGCTCGGCGAGCCGACGCTGGCCGGCTTCGAGTTCCCCGACCCGGTCGATCCCCGCTTCTTCGCCGACATCCCCGCGCGGATCGACCGCTTCCCGGACCGCTTCCGCGTCTTCCAGATCGGGTTCTCGCTGTACGAGCGGGCGTGGACGCTGCGGGGCATGGAGAACCTGCTCGTCGATTTCCTCGAACACCCCGGCTTCGTCCGGCAACTGCTCGACGCGATCGCCGACTACAACGTCGCCCAGGTCCGCGAGGCCCTCCGCTGGCCGATCGACGCCGTCTACTTCGGCGACGATTGGGGGCAGCAGCACGGGCTGCAAATGGGCCCCGGGATCTGGCGGGAGTTCATCCTCCCCGTGCTCCGCCGGATGTACGGCGTGGTTCGCGGGGCGGGCAAGCTGGTGATGATCCACTCCTGCGGCGACGTCGACGAGCTGTTCGACGACCTGATCGACGCCGGGCTCCAGTGCTTCAACCCCTTCCAGCCCGAAGTGATGCCGATCGACGCCCTCCTGCCGCGCTACCGCGGCCGGCTGGCCTTCCACGGCGGGATGTCGACGCAGCGGGTTCTGCCTTTCGGCAGCGCCGAGGAGGTCCGCGCCGAGACGCGGCGGCTTCTGGAGCTGGGCCGCGAGGGAGGCTACATCTTCGCCCCCGCCCACGACGTCCCACGGGACGTCCCCCTGGAGAACATGCTCGCGTTCATCGAGGTCCTCCACGCGCAGCCGGGTTATCGGAGCCGGCACTAGGGGCGGGAATACGAAACACCACCGGCAGGCCGGTGCCGGGGGCAATCAAGAGGTTCTTCGCCGTATACGGGAGTTCAAGTGCTCCCCTCGCTCCGGCCACGCCGATTCTGACCAGGACCGTTGCTCTGGCGGGCAGCTCCAACAGCGCTGGGCCAAGGTTTCCCGACCGCTCCAGCCGAATGTCGGCATCACAGGCATTGCGGATCTGCACCGAGACCGCCTTCTCCGAACGGAGGTGCGGCGGGGCGACCTGGACCGAGCGACTGAACAGCGGCTCCAGCCACTCCTTGCGCCCGATCAGTTGATCCTTGTACCACACGACCGTGCGGCCCGCCAGCAGGGCTTCCTTCAGACCGGCAAGCGTCTTCTCCTTGACGAAGACCAGGGTCATCGTGCGGTGGTCCTGGGCAGTGCTCCTCTGCCGGAGATCCGGGTCGTGGATGTCCGAGTTGCCCAGCATGGTGAGGTTCTTTTCCAGGCACCACCGGTGGGCGTTGGGGTAGTATTCGTCGCCGTTGCAGACTTCCATTCCCTGGAACCACTTGTTCTGGAACATCGTCGTGTGGACGTCCAACCACCGGCCCTTCTCCTCGCCCTGCCACCCCTGGTGGTTCCAGAAGACGAAGGCCCCCTGGTCGTTGGCCCGCTTGATGGCGTCGAGGAACTCCTTCGTGTCCAGTGCCTTGATATCGTTGAGGAATAGTGCGTTGAAGTGACCCGGAGGCGTATCTCTTGTGATCTCGGCCGCTTTCACGAGCAGCAGGTCATGGGCCTTGGCCGAGTCCCGAGCCAGCTCGTAGGAACGTCCCTGCTTCGTGGACACGTCCTCCTTGTGGGGCTGGTACTCGATGTGGTCGGCGATGGCGATCGCGTCGAGCCCTTGCCGCCACGCCTCGGCCACCCGCACCGGCGGCCACACGTCCCCATCGGAGAAGACCGTGTGCTCGTGGAGGTCGCACTTGACCGTCTGATAGCCCGGCAAATCGGGGAACTGGATCTCACGCCGCACGTCGGCCCCAAGAACGGGGCGCAGGGCAACCAGACCAAGCAACAGCAGGACAACCAAGGATGCGCGCACACGCTTCTTCATGGTTTGACCTTTCACCGGCATCAATCTGACAAAATCGCCCGGAGCCGCCCAGACTGCTAGTCTTGCGGCGCGGACGGGCCGTGTCAAGAGTCTGGGTCTACCGCGTCGGTGGGTCTCCCGATAGAATGACGGCTTCGATTGGTCGTCCCTCGGGAGGGTCCCATCGCGAACCGTTGTGCTGCGGGACAATGGTTACCTTCCTTCTTTTCACCATTGCCATTTCCCTTTCCGGCGTGATGGCCCCCGGGCCGATCACGGCGGCGACCTTGGCCGCCGGAGCGCGATCCCGCCATGCCGGCGCGCTTGTGGCCCTCGGGCACGCGGCAATCGAAATGCCGCTCATCGTGCTACTCTCCGCAGGCATCGGCAGCTTTCTCGAATCCTCGACGGCAAGGGTTGGGATCGGGTTGGCTGGGGGCGTCGTACTGATACTCATGGGCGTGCAACTCTTGCTCAGCCTTGGGAAGCCGAGCGTTGGTTCGGCGGCTCCGGCCCAGCGTCATCCCCTCGTGATCGGCGTGGTTCTCACCGCGGCCAATCCATATTTCCTCGTCTGGTGGGCGACCGTGGGGCTGGCACTGGCAACCCAGGCTATGGCGTTCGGTGCTCTCATGCTGGCGCTGTTCGCCATCGTTCACTGGCTGTGCGATCTGGGGTGGCTCGAAGTCCTCTCCGTCGCGGGATTCGAGGGTTCGGAGGTTTTCGGGAGGCGTGCCCAAACGATTGTTTCGGCCGTTTGCGGACTCGTCCTGGTTGGATTCGGGGCGAAGTTTCTCTACGATGCTGGGGCGGGATTCATGGCCGCCATGGCGGCGGTCGTTTGAGTTGCGAGGGAAGGTCGATTTCCGCGTGCCCCGGAGAGAGCCGTCATGCAATACCTCCGTCGGCCATCGCGTGTTACGGCCGTGGCGGCCCTGGTGGTCCTGGGTGGCTCACTGGGTTTCGCATGTGCCCCGCAGGTCCTATCCGGTTCGCCGCAGGGGAACGACGGCCGGTCGGGGCGGCCCATCCTCAGCGTCAAGTCACTGGCCGATTCGCTCCCCTCGACGGTGGATTACTTCGCCGTGGACGGATGCCCTGCCTTTCTCATTCGGCCCAAGGGCACGGCGGCCCATTCGCCGATGCCCTGGGTCTGGTACGCGCCGGTGATCGGGCACCCGAATTCCAGCCATGCCTGGATGCTTCGGCAGTGGCTGGACAAAGGGATCGGGATGGCAGGCGTCGACGTGGGGGAATCCTTCGGCAGCCCGCGCGGACGCAAGGTGTCCACGGCGCTTTGGGAAGTCCTTACCACGCGGTATGGGATGTCCGAGCGTCCCTGCCTTTTGCCGCAGAGCCGCGGCGGGCTGATGCTCTACAACTGGGCCGCCGAGAATCCCGCCCGCGTGGCCTGCATCGCCGGCATCTACCCCGTCTGTGACCTGCGGAGCTACCCGGGGTTGGACAGGGCCTGCGGCGCCTACGGCCTCAGTGCGGCGGAGCTGGAGGCTCGTCTTGCCGAGCACAACCCGATCGACCGGCTGGCTCCGCTGGCCAAGGCGGGCGTGCCGATCCTGCACGTCCACGGCGATGCGGACAAGGTCGTCCCGCTGGAGAAGAACTCGGGCGAACTGGCCCGCCGCTATCGGGCGCTGGGGGGCCAGGTGCGGCTCGTCGTCGTCCCCGGCAAGGGACACCAGGTCTGCCCCGAGTTCTTCCAGTGCCAAGAGCTGGTGGACTTTGTGATCGCCCATGCCAGCCGGTCCCAAGTGCCCGGCGTCGTGATCGACCACTCGCCCGCGGCCTCCGGCGTCTACCTCGGTTCGCCGAGCATCGCCATGCTCCCCAGCGGCGAGTACGTCGCCTCGCACGACTTGTTCGGGCCGAAAACCACCGAGCACCAGCGCGCGGTGACGCGGGTCTTCCGCTCGGCCGACAAGGGGCAGACCTGGCGGCACCTGAGCGACATCAACGGGCAATTCTGGTCCACGCTCTTCGTCCACCGGGGCGAGCTGTACATCCTCGGCACGCTGGCCCATTACGGCGACCTCGTCATCCGGCGATCGGCGGACAGCGGCCGCACCTGGAGCGAGCCCAAGGACGCCGCCACCGGGCTGCTCCTTTCCGGGCGCTTTCACTGTGCCCCGGTGCCCGTCGTCGTCCACGCAGGCCGTCTCTGGCGGGCCGTCGAGGACACCACCGACCCGGGCCGCTGGGGCTTGCCGTTTCGGGCGATAATGATCTCCGCCCCGGCCAGCGCCGATCTGCTGCGGGCGGAAAGCTGGACGTCGACCAATCGTCTGAGCAGCGACGCCAAATGGCTGGGCGGCAAGTTCAACGGCTGGCTCGAAGGCAACGCGGTGGTTACGCCCGAAGGCCGCATCGTCAATATCCTTCGGGTGGACTGCCCGGAGGGTGGGAAAGCCGCGGTGGTCGAGGTTGGCCAGGACGGCCGCTCCGTCTCCTTCAACCCTGGGACCGGATGGATCGATTTCCCCGGCGGCGCGAAGAAGTTTACCATCCGCTACGATGCCCGGTCGAAGCGGTACTGGTCGTTGACCAACTACCTCCCGCCGAAACATCGCGGCCGCGGGGCCGGCAGCGTCCGCAATACCCTTGCCCTCACGAGTTCGGCCGACTTGCGAACGTGGCAGGTGAACTGCATCCTCCTCTACCATCCCGACGTGGCCCGGCACGCCTTTCAGTATCCCGACTGGCAATTCGACGGAGAGGACCTGATTGCCGCGATCCGCACCGCGTACGACGATGGCCGCGGCGGCGCCCACAACGCCCACGATGCGAACTACCTCACGTTTCACCGCTTCCACGGCTTCCGGCGTCTCACGCTCGCCGATTCGGTGGTCAAGCCTGCGACGCTGGGAATGGAGGACTGAGGCGGGGTGCTGGTCCTATGGGCCGGCAAATCTCAAGTGACGGGTGTCATGCTCACGCTTGGATTCCGGCGAGGCAAAGGATCTCGGAAGTCTTAAGTCGTGTCAGCATCGAGACTTGTGAACCAATCGCCGCCGACTCGCCAAAACCCCCGGTGACGTTTTCCGCCGTTTTTTAGAACTCCAGAGTGGGAGTCTGCGACATGGCGGACGTTGAGGATCAGCAAACGGAGGATCTGATTCGGCGTGCCGCCAAGGGAGATGCGGTTGCCACGGAGCACTTGCTGGCCAGGTATCGGGGGCGGTTGCGGCAGATGGTTGTCGTCCGGCTCGATCCACGGCTGGCCGCCCGGCTGGACCCTTCGGATGTCGTCCAGGAGGCCTTTGTGGAGATCACCAGGCGGCTGCCGGAGTACCTGCGAACTCGGCCCCTGGCGATCTACCCGTGGCTGCGACAGATCACCTGGGAGCAATTGATGCATCTCCACGTCCGCCATCTTGCGAAGAAGCGGACGCCGCTGCGTGAGGATTCGTGGCCAGCCGCCCTTTCCGATGCGTCCGCGGTGCAGTTGGCCGAGCGGGTAGCCGCCGTCCAAGGCAGCCCCAGCAGGCAGGCGATCCGCAAGGAGGTTCAGGAGCGGGTCCGGCGTGCCTTGGAGCGACTGGAGCCCCATCACCGCGAGATCCTGATCCTTCGGTATCTCGAACAGCTTAGCAACCAGGAGATCGCGGCCGTTCTTCGCATCCGGGAGGGGGCGACTCGGATGCGCCACCTGCGGGCGTTGGAAAGGCTGCGGGAACTGCTGGGCAACGAAGATGGGGAAGTGGGACCATGATCGAGCCGTCGCCCGTCTCCCGCCCGGGCAGCGAACCGGATCAGCGGTTCGCCGCCGTCGTCGATGAGCTTTCCCGGAAGCTCCAGGCAGCCGAGCCTGTGGATCTTGAGGAATATGCTCGCCAAAACCCAGACTGGGCGGAGCGGCTTCGCCGCTTGTTCCCGGCGATGCAGTCCCTGGCCGAACTGGGGCTGTCGCCTTCGGCGGCGAGCCGGGGCGATGTCCGGCTTGCGTCGCTTCCCCACCCGCCAACAGGGGTTCTCGGCGATTTCCGCATCCTCCGAGAGATCGGCCGGGGCGGGATGGGGGTGGTCTACGAGGCGGAGCAGATTTCGCTCGGTCGGCGGGTGGCGCTCAAGGTGCTGCCCTTTGCGGCAGTGCTCGACCCGCGGCAACTCCAGCGCTTCAAGAACGAGGCCCAAGCGGCCACGGCCTTGGAGCATCCCAACATCGTTCACGTCCACGCCGTGGGCTGCGAGCGGGGCGTCCACTACTACGCGATGCAGTTCATCGAGGGCCAAACCGTGGCCCAAGTCATCCAGCAACTCCGCGAAGCCAACGGCGAGCCAAAGACCGAGCGAGGCTTGGCCGCCACCACGCCCCTCGCCCCTGATTCTCCGCACCCGGGCACTGACGTGCCCGGCTCGTCGCCGGCCGCTGACACCAAACGTGACGGGCAGGCCGCGGTGTTCACGAAGGGTCCCAACCGGACGGCGGAGTTCTTCCGATCCGCGGCTCAACTGGGCATTCAGGCGGCCGAGGCGTTGGAGCACGCCCATCAGATGGGCGTCGTCCACCGCGACATCAAGCCCTCGAACCTGGTGGTCGATGCCTGCGGGCACCTCTGGATTACAGATTTCGGCCTGGCGCAAGTCACAGCCCCCTCTCCCGTCGGGGGAGAGGGTCGGGGTGAGGGCGCGCCCCTGACCATGACCGGCGACATCCTGGGCACGCTCCGTTACATGAGCCCGGAGCAGGCCCTCGGCAAGCGGAGCGAGATCAATCACCGCACCGACATCTATTCGCTGGGCGTGACGCTCTACGAGTTGCTAACGCTCCAGCCCGCCTTTGCCGGGGAGAACCGCGAAGCCCTGGTGCGGCGCCTGCTGGAAGAAGCACCGCCGCGCCCCAGGACGGTGAACCGGGCGATCCCCAAGGACTTGGAGACGATCGTGCTGAAGGCCACGGCGAAGGAGCCGCAGGGCCGTTACGCCACGGCCCAGGAGTTGGCCGACGACCTGCGGCGGTTCCTGGCCGACGAGCCGATCCGCGCCCGGCGGCCATCGCTGGTCGATCGGGCGGCGAAATGGTCGCGGCGGCACAAAGCCCTGGTGGCGAGCGCCGCGTCGATCGGGGTGATCCTGCTGCTGTCCACGACGCTGGTCGCGCTAAGTCAGGGTGAGCTTGCCAGGCGGCGGCTCCACGTCCAGCAGGGGATCAGCGACGCCCTGGCCGAGGTGGCGCGGCTGCGTGGACAAACCCCGGCAGGCGCGCTGGGCGACCAGGCCGCCCTGGCGCAGGCCCGCGAGCAATTGCAACGGGCGGTGGCCCTGGCCGAGAGTGGCGCGGCAGCCCCCGAGGTCGTTGCTCAAGTCCAGGGACTGCTGAGCGAACTCGATCAGGAGCAGCGGGATCGAGAATTGCTGGCCGCCCTGGATAAAGCCTGGCTGGCCGAAGCGGATGTGGCGGGCGATCGGTTTGCCCCTGAAGCCAGCATACCCGTTTTACGCAAGGCATTGGAGGCGTACGGTCTGCCCATCGGGAAGGGCCCGCCCGAGGAGGCGGCAGCCGCGATCAGGGCGCGGCCCGAGCCCGTCCGGCAGGCGCTGCTCGCGGCACTGGAGGAATCGCGCCGCTTGGCCAAGCCGCCAATGGGATTTGGTGTGCACAAGGATCAGCAGCATGGTAGCACACTCGTCCTCCAGGTCGTCCCTGACAGCCCGGCCGGGCGAGAGGGCAGCCTGAAGGAGGGAGAGCGGCTGGTGGGCATTGGCGAGGGTCCCGATGGTCCGATCGTGGACACGCGTACGATGGCGCTCGGGGAGATCCGCAAACGCTTGCGCGGCAAGCCGGGAACGATCGTCCGCCTCAAGGTGATTCCCCTGGGTGCGACCGAAGCACGGCTCTGCGAGATCCGGATCGAGCCCGACCCGAGCGTGCTTTGGCTCGCGGCGGTCGTCAACGCGGCGGACAGCGACCCTTGGCGGCGGCGCTTGCGCGAAGCCTTCGACGTGGCGGACGAAGCGCAGCGGCGGGCTGCCCTGGAGAAGCTGGCCGACGAGGCGGACGTCCAGCGACAGCCGGTGCGAGTAATGAACCGCCTGGCCATCGAGCTGGACCAGGTAGAGGCCGCCGAGCGGGCGATTGCCCTATTGCGGAAGGTGCGCGGGCGGCACCCGGGCGATTTGGCGGCAAACCTGGATCTGGCGAACATGCTCCTACGGGACGCCAGGCCAC
>Ga0315280_10011590_pt1 | contig 10809 bp, 7 predicted proteins | sample YL17G06_40_MG_FD_203697 | JGI IMG/M metagenome (GOLD analysis project Ga0315280, IMG submission 203697) | Sediment microbial communities from Yellowstone Lake, YNP, Wyoming, USA - YL17G06_40 | ecosystem: Environmental > Aquatic > Freshwater > Lake > Sediment | place: USA: Wyoming | collected... | reverse complement strand
CAGAAAAGCTTTCTTCAGAGGGGGTAAAACCAACGATCCCCTGGCTCTATGATTTTAAACTCGATTTCCGTTTCAAGTAGAAAATAGGTCCCAATGTAAAATAAATTGCACCTTTAAAATCTCTGCGCAAGCGGGAATCCAGAACCCATCGGAAAAACCTTGGACTCCTGCTTTCGGAGGAGTGACAAATTTGTTTTTCCGGTGATTTTCTAAGGTTTTTAAAGGGCTAATTTATACAAAATTTTGATTTTGGAATTTGATATTTGGAATTCAAGATTTATCCCCTTCGGTAGATTCGGGAAGTTTTTCTAATTTTACCTTTGAGATCCTCTGCCCCACCATTTCTATGATACGAATTCTTTTCTCTTCGACCTCTACTACATCGCCCCTCTGAGGAATCTTTTGGAGAGTTGTCATCAAGAATCCACCAAGGGTTTCATATTCCGGTGATTCTGGAAGTGGAATATGATAGTCTTCTTTTAAATCCCTAAGGCTGATCGATGCATCGATCAGCATCGTCCCATCCGAGAGCTGAATCACAGGGCTCTCTGTATCATATTCATCTCTAATCTCCCCAACGATCTCTTCAATCAGATCCTCGAGGCTGACTAAGCCCGAGATTCCACCATATTCATCTACCACCAAGGCCATATGGAACCTCTTTTTTTGCATCTCTCTTAGGAGGAGGCTGATTTTCATCGTCTCAGGGATGAAGAAAGGGGGCTTCATGATCTTTCGGATATCGACCTGTCCTTTTGTCGCAAGGATGGTGAGGAAGTCTTTCGCATAAAGGATTCCCCTGATATCATTGGGTTCTCTTCCGAAGACAGGGTAACGAGAAAACTGTTCTTCCTCGATAAGCAAAGCGATTTCTTGAACCGATTTATCAATCTGAATCATCACCATCTGTGTATCCGGAACCATCACTTCTTTTACGGACATGTCCGTGAACTCGAAAACACTTTGGAGGATTTTTTCTTCCGTGGATTCAAATACACCATGCTTTCTTCCTTCTTTGATCAGCATCTTCACTTCTTCTTCAGTGATATAGGCCCTTTCGGTAAATAGTTTTTCGCCAAAAGGCCTGAGTACGACAGCCGTACTGAAGGTGAGTATTTTGACAAATATGGTGGCGATCCTTGAAAAAGCGTCAACCGTTCTTGCAGTCCAGAGTCCTATTGTTTCTGGATGCATCAAGGCAATCGACTTGGGTACCAGTTCCCCAAAGATCACGGTAAAATAGGTGATCGCTACGACGACGATCCCTATGGCAATGGGTTCCGCCCCGACAGAGATGATCTTAACAGGGACTGCCTGAAGGGCAGGTTTGATGACCTTCACAGCCGCTGCGCCTCCCACTGCAGATGCAAGGACACTCACACTGGTGACCCCAATCTGGATCGTGGCCAGGAATCGGTCCGGTTCTTCCTTAAGTCTTAAAAAGGCTTTTGCATTCTTTTTTCCACTTTCCGCCATCTGTTTGATGTGACTTTTTCTGGCTGTGACCACGGCGATCTCTGACCCGGCCAGGTAGCCATTTAAGAGGATAAGAATAGCTATTAGAAATGCTCCATAAAAAAGATTTTCCATTTTATACCTCCCGTTTCTTTGTCGCGAGGCCGATAAAGAATGAAAAGGAAAGTGGTAAATTACTAAATTCCGCTAAATAGATTTACGAAAGGGAAATTCCTCAGAACTTAATCCGTTTGAGTCTTTCGATCGCCTCTTTCAACCTTTTCTCATCAACCGTAAGGGCCATTCGGATATAGCCTTCTCCTTCGTCTCCAAAACCATTCCCTGGGGTAACGACGATCCCTCCCTTTTCAATTAAGAGCGTGGCGAATTGGGCTGATGTATATCCCCTTGGAACTTGAATCCAGAGATAGAAGGTGGCCTTCGGACGATCCACTTCCAACCCGATCTCCCGAAGACCCTTTACCATCACATCTCTTCGTCTCTCATAAATGTTGATGATTTCTGGAAGGGGAGTGTCAAGATGATTGAGAGCTTCAGTCCCTGCTTCTTGGATGGCCTGGAAGAGGCCGGAGTCGATGTTGGTCTTGATCCTTCCCAATCCAGAAACAATTTCAGAATGGCCCACTGCAAACCCGATTCTCCACCCCGTCATATTAAAGGTTTTTGAGAGGCTGTGAAATTCGACTCCTACTTCTTTGGCCCCTTCCACTTCTAAAAAACTGAGAGGTTGATACCCATCGAAAGCGATTTCTGAATAGGCTGCATCATGGCAAACAATGATCTGGTAACGTCGGGCAAAGGCTACAACCTCTTTAAAGAAAGACCTTTCAGCGATCGCGGATGTCGGATTATTGGGGTAGTTGATGAAAAGAAGTCTTGCCTTTTCCGCAGCCTCCTTAGGAATTTCTGAGAGATTTGGCAGAAATCTATTCTCTTTGCGAAGAGGCAAAAAGTGGGGGGTTCCTCCGGCAAAAAGGGTGGAGACACGATAGACAGGATAGCCAGGAGTGGGAACCAATACATAATCCCCCGGGTTGACAAAAGCGAGGGGGATATGGGCGATTCCTTCCTTCGAACCGATGAGGGAGAGCACCTCTGTCTTAGGATCGACCTTGACGCCAAACCTCCTTTCATACCATTGGGCCACTGCCGTTCTGAATTCAATCATCCCTTCATAGGATGGATATCGGTGGTTCTTGGGATTTTCCGCTGCGACCTTTAATCGTTCGATGATTAATCTTGGAGTGGGAAGATCCGGATCCCCGATCCCCAGATCAATAAGATCGATACCCTTCTGCCTCATCTCTCGTTTCTTCTTGTCAATCTCCGCAAAAAGGTAGGGTGGAATTTGTTCAATCCGTTTTGCCATTTCAATCCGCATAGGTCTCTCCCTTCTTAATATTTTGTGAGTCCTTGGATATTAAGGTTCTCTCCTTAACCTCAACCTCAACCTTAACCTAAAGATTTTTTATTTTTTATCTTATGGGCTTTCCCCTCAAATTTCAAGACAAAAGTTGTGATTGACCTTATCAGAGGATTTCTTTAGAATGGGGTAGAATATCAAGCAAACACAAAAACATCAGGTTGATGAGACAAAGTTATGATAAAAAATAACAAAACAAAAGGAGTCAATCAAACCGGGATATACTGGCCTGAAAAACGAACAGAGGTGGATAGAATTATTTTGCCTTTCCAGACTGTAGAAACCATTAATGAATCCAAGGCGGATCGGGATGAATTGACCCTTTTTAGACAAAAGGGTGAAGCTGCACCTGGTTGGAGAAACAAGCTGATCTGGGGTGATAACAAATACATCATGGCAAGTCTACTAACTGAGTTTGCTGGGAAGATTAACCTCATCTATATTGACCCTCCCTTTGCCACAGGGGCAGACTTTTCCATCAACATAAAACTGGGTGATGTGGAATGGACAAAAGAGGCCTCAGTGATCGAGGAGAAAGCCTATCGGGACACCTGGGGTCGAGGTTTGGATTCTTACCTTCAAATGATGTATGATCGATTAGTTTTGATGCGCGAATTATTGGCAGATAATGGCTCGATTTATGTCCATCTAGACTGGCATGTGGGCCATTATGTGAAGATTATTATGGATGAGATTTTTGGGAAGGAGAATTTCAGGAATGAAATTGTTTGGTGTTATAGCGGCGGCGGAATCCCGCAAAATGAATTTCCCAATAAACATGACATTATACTTTGGTATACCAAAGCAAATAGCTGGGTCTTTAATATTCAATATAGACCTTATTCTGATGGAACTGTGCAAAGAGGCCGAACGAAAGTAAAAGGCGTGTATGCTGAAATAGGGTTAAGACCAGAAGGAACACCAGTTAATGATTGGTGGACGGACATTCCCAAGATAACAAGTCCAACGGATTATGAAAAATTGTATTTTCCCACGCAAAAATCAGAAGCGCTTCTGGAACGAATAATTAAGGTCGCAAGTAACAAAGGCGATCTTGTGGCTGACATTTTCTGTGGCTCAGGAACAACCCTTGCTGTTGCTGAGAAATTGGGATGCCGCTGGATTGGAGCAGACCTTTCTAAATTCGCTATCCATACAACCCGCAAGCGCCTTTTAGATATCCCCGGCTGTAAGCCTTTTGAGGTCTTGAACCTGGGCAAATACCAGAAAGCCAAACTCAAAGAAAATGGTATTACCCGCTACATTGAGTTTATTCTGAAACTCTATCGTGGCGAGTCTCTATCAGGGTATATGACCCTTCATGGCAAGAAGGGCAGCAGGATGGTGCATATCGGAGATGTGGATTCTATTGTGACGGAGCGGGAGATAAGGGAAACGGTTAAGGAATGCGCCTTGGCAGGGGTTAAATCTGTGGTCATTCTCGGCTGGGATTTTGAGATGGGGCTTCATGATTTGGTTGACAGAATTGGTGATGAGCATTCAGTGAAGATTCGGCTTGTGCAGATTCCAAGAGAAGCATTGGAGGTCCGGGATGCTGCCAAGGAAGAGGTCAAGTTCTTCGACCTTAATTATCTTGAGATAGAACACAAGTTGATTAAAAAGACTCTAACCATTTCCCTAAAAGAATTTGTCATCTCCAATCCTGAGTATCTGCCTGAAGAGGTAAGAGAGAAAGTTAAGAAGTTTACCGACTACATCGACTACTGGGCTGTCGACTTTGATTACAAAGATGACACCTTCCACAACATGTGGCAGTCCTTCAGGACGAGGAAGCACCCAGCATTAGAAACAAAATGCTCCCACACCTATGAGAAGGTAGGAAGGTATCAGGTGTTGGTCAAGGTGGTGGATATTTTCGGGAATGATACGAATAAATTACTGGAAGTAAAGATATAAATGTAAAATTCTGAGAAGGAGGAAAAGTCATGGGTCAGGTTGTTTCAATTTCCGAACAAATCTTTAAGCGCTGGTGCGAAAAGCTTCACAACGATAATATAGTACCACAAGAGCTTATAAAGGAACTGGAGTTGTTACACCAGCAACGGAAACTGTCCGACGCAGACGCCATAGGCGAACTTCTGAAACAGGTTGGAGGGACTAATGATGCTAAGGATTGATCGAATTGAGATTGAAGGATTTAGAGGCATTACCTGCGCTTGCACTCTGCCTCTGAATGGGAAGTCGCTACTTCTCTTTGGCGAAAACGGAACAGGTAAAAGTTCGTTCGTAGATGCCCTGGAAAGACTCTTTACCGGCAAGGTAAGCACGCTTGAAGGCCGAATGGGCGTCTCGACGGAGCGTCATGGGCCAAACATCCGCATTAGCGGTTCTCCTAAAATTTCTGTGCGTTTTTCCGAAGACTCAGAGTTTACTCTTGAGAGCAATACTGAACTCCTGCCACTTACTGTTAAGAGCTATCTTGCTGGTGCTCGAGAACCTCTCTACATTCTTCGGCGTCGACAGATTTTGGACTTCATTGAAAGCAAACCACAGGATCGCTACGAACTTCTTCGACCCTTCCTTCCGTTGACGGAGGCGGAAGAAACAGAGACCGCCCTGCGTAGAGCTTCTCAGAAGGCGGATAACGAGGCAACCGAAGCGGAACGGGCTCTAAACGCCGCTTCTCGAGAATTGGCTCAAGCTGTCGGTATCGGTGAATACCAGATTCCTATGGGCGAGCAACAGGTCTGTACCGCCCTTTCTGTGCGACTTCAAGCAATTGGAATTGCTCCACTCCGAAGCTTTTCAAATCTCGGCGATGCAATATCGGATCTTGATTCACGGCTGGCGAGGTTTGGGGATATGGAGAGGCTTATAACTCTTCATAGCGCCCGCTCTCTATTAGCGGAACTGCAGTCTTCACTTAGCGTCTTGGACTTTACATCTTATAGAACTGCTCTTTACGCACTGCGGGCGCGGGAATTAACGGTCGCAAAAACATTTTTTGAGGATGTGCTTCAGCGTGGTCTGGAGTGGATTCAAACTGACTGGCAAGGACAGTGTCCTCTATGCGAGACACCATGGGACAAGAAGCCTCGTGATTGGGATGCCCTAGTCGCAAGAATCCAGGCGCGCTTAGATGAAATGAAGGAAGTTGTGAAGTTTCGGCAGGACACTGACCGACTACGTCGAGAGGTGCTTGACAGCCTCCGTAAGGTTCAGGACTCCTGTCGGCAGCTGAGGGCAAAACTCGAGACCTTGGGAGAAGTAGATGGTCTAAAACTGTTGGATGCAGTCGTTGAATCTTTGCAGAATCTGCGGACTTTCCTTGAACAGAGATTGGACCAGATTATGACCGATGGGCTTGATGCGGCTATCACATCTTGGCACACCGCCTCGTACGCTACAAGACTTCATGAGCTTATTGCAAGAGTCGAGAAGGCTGCGGGACCCCTCCCTTCTCCAGAGGAGATTAAGCCCTTGGTAGAACTGAGGTCGCTCTTAGGTCGAATAAACGAATTATGGCAGCACCAGGAGGTAGCCTTCAACCAACGCAATTTGGCTCGGCAGCGGTCGGAAGTGGCATCTACGATGCTTCGCCTTGCTGAGGAGGCTCGTAAGGAAGAAGTTCAGGAGCTTTTCGACCGGTTAGGCAAAGACATTAATAACCTTTATCTCCAGCTTCATCCGGAAGAGAACCATGGAGACATTCGTTTAGAAGTCCGTCCGGAGGTTCGCGGAAGTGTTAATCTCAGCGCGAGGTTCTACGACCGCACGGCTGCCCCCGTGGCCTATTATAGCGATGCTCACCTTGACTCGCTGGGGTTGTGTACTTTTCTTGCTCTTCGGCGCTGGTACAAGAACCAACATCCTGCCTTTAATCTTTTAATTCTCGATGATGTGCTCACCAGCGTGGATGCTCAGCACGCTGTGCGTACCGCCGAATTGATTCTAAAAGAGTTTGGAGACTACCAAATATTTCTCACGACGCACGATCGTATTTGGTACGAGTACCTCCGTGATATCCAAGCTCGATGCCGGGTGAAAGGTCAGTTCTTGAACAAGGTCATCCACAAGTGGACGCTCGAAGAGGGACCGGACCTCCGTGAACCGGAGGAAGAGCGTAAGAACATAAATACTCTGCTTGTGGATGGTACTGCACCGCAGATAGCAGGGGAGGCTGGTCGGCTTTTAGAGCACGTCCTTCAAGAGATGCGATATTCTCTCCGCCTGTCTGTGCAAGCAAAGAGAGGCGAACTGTACGAGATTGGCGAAATTTGGCCTGCTTTCTATTCTGCAATGCGAAACAGCTATCCTGCATTCTATGAAAAGTGCGGAGAGACGCTTGACGCCCTCGATATCCGCTGGCCTGTGCGCAACTGGGTCGGTGCACATTTCAACCACTGGGCTGCCCGTGTAAGTAGGAATGAAGTCGTGGAATTTGGCCGTACGGTTGGTGAACTTTTTGACAGGGTATTCTGCAAAGACTGCAGGCGTTTCATTGAGCCTTCAATGACTCCAGCGGGGCAGTTATCCTGCCGATGTGGACATTTGATCTATCCTGTTTCTGGCAAGGAGCCTTTGAAGCCATTGCGGAGGGAAGAAATAGTCGAGACGACCAAGGGCGCCTTCCGAGACGCTCGACTCAATACCGACCTCTACTTCGAATGGAAGCGTGCGGAAATGGGTCGGGAGAGCAACTGATGCCTGCTATTACCCACGTCGTGGACGCTTCTGCTCTCATCGCTTACTTTAAGGAGGAACCGGGCCATGAGCGCTTTGCAGAACTCTTGGCTGATGAGGAGAACGTCCTCGCCATCCACATCGTGAACCTTTGTGAAGTCTACTATGGTTACTATCGCTCTGATGGGCCAGATCAAGCGGAAGAATCGTGGGCCAAGGCGATAAGCTTCCTTCGGGTGCTCGAAAAAGCCGACGAATCTTTCATGAAACGAGTTGGCCGGTGGAAGGCCACGCAAGGTATCCCGCTGGGCGATGCCTTTGCTGCGGCCACGGCCGAGAACGATGCCGTCCCGCTCGTGACGACCGACCACACAGACTTCGATCCTATTGACCAAAGCGGTACTTTACAAATCGAGTGGCTTAGGTGAGACCAAAGGTCAAACCTGATTACCGAGCAACGTGTGGAGTAGAAAAAGGAAATTGATGATGAAGGAACTCCAGCAGAAAGAATGGTCAGAAAGTTCAAAGGTTTGCTAAGATAGGATAATTTTATGGCATTCATTGCCCTTGATATAAAAATCAAACAAGCTGTCCAAGCATGGCGGGAGAGGAATTATGAAAGGGCAAGTTCTGTTACTAAAAGGCTCCTTGAGTTCTGGTTCAAGGAGGAGCATATTCTCCCTGATGCCTCACGGTTTGAGTTCTGGCGGTGTCAACGAGAAGGAATAGAAGCTCTAATTTACATCTATGAGGTATGTAAATACCAGAGCCTCTATGACCTGGCAAGGGGCTTTGGGGTGAGCATACCCGTTGACCCTACCAAAGACCTCTGGCCCAAATATTGTTTCAAAATGGCCACCGGCTCAGGCAAGACATGGGTGATGGCATTGGCAATGGTTTGGCAATATTTTAACAAGATTTTCGGCATGGATAACGGCGCCCGCTACTCCAGGCATTTTCTCCTCCTTGCCCCTAATCTGATTGTGCTGGATCGGCTTAAGGAGGCCTTTGGCGACAATCGGGTCTTCCGGGAGTTTCCCTTTATCCCCCCTGAGTGGCAGGCGGATCTTGGTTTACAACTCATCTTCCAGAGCGAGGTGATTCCGATAACCGCAAGGGGCATCCTGCACCTGACGAACATCCAACAGCTTTACGAGAGAGAAGGAGAAGGTGCTGTTAATCCATTGGACGAGGCCCTTGGCCCGAAACCGAAGCTTGAAGAAGAGGCGATGTATGATTCCTTGCGGATCGAGCTTTCTCACTATGACGACCTGATGATCTTAAACGATGAAGCCCACCATGTTCACAGCGATGACTTAGAGTGGAACAAGGTCATTTCGTATCTGAATTCAATCGTGAAAGAGCGTGACAGAAACAGCCTTGTTATGCAGTTGGACTTTACTGCTACCCCGAAAGACCTCCAGGGCAGCCTCTTTCCCCACATCATCTATGACTATCCCCTGGCAGAAGCTATAAAGGATAAAATTGTGAAGCGTCCCCGTATTGGGGAAATTGAAAATGTCCCTGAGCCCCTCGGCAAGGACTTTGTTAAGAAGAATCGCCTTCAGATTGACACTGGGGTAGAGATTTTTAAGGAGTTTCAAAAGGAGTTTAAGGAAACGGACAAGAAACCTGTTCTTTTCATCATGACCGATGTGACCAAGCATGCTGATAAGGTGAAGGAATATTTAGAACGGCAGGGCTATGCCGGCAAGGTTCTGGTCATCCACACGGATACCAAGGGTGTCATCACGAAAAAAGATCTTGAGAAGGCGAGGGAGGCGGCAAGAAAGATTGATAGCGCAGAAAATCCCTATGAAATCATCGTCAGCGTCATGATGCTCAAAGAAGGGTGGGATGTGAGAAATGTCTGCGTTATTGTGCCATTGCGGGCCTTTGATTCACCGGTTTTGCCTGAGCAGACTTTAGGCAGAGGTTTACGCAGGATGGCCCCACAGGATGAGAGCTGGGAGGAGAGACTTATCGTTATTGACCATCCCCGCTTTCGCCAACTCTGGCAGGCGGAGATTGAGAAGGGGGAACTCATTGCCGACTTTACCTCTGCTAAGCGCGCCTATGAGCCAAGTAATTTGGTAATTGTAAAACCTGATAAACTTAAATTTGATGTTGATATCCCAACTGTGGAAGGAGGGCTCACAAGGGTTGTGCCGGATCTGGCAAGGCTTGAAATAACACAGCTTTCCTCAAGGCTCTTCAGACTCTCTGAGATTGAAATACCAAAGGTGATGTATAGGGAGAGGGACTTACTGGAGCAGAAGATTGTCAGGGAGAAGATTTTGGCATTTGATTATACTGAGAATTTCTCTTTATATCTCTCATACATCTGCAAAGCCATCACCTCAAAGACTGGTGCCTCAAGTATCTTCGTAGAACTTGTCCCAAAGGTTAAAGCCTATATTGAAAATTACCTTTTTGATAAGACGGTGGATGGCGAGGATCTGGACGTTATGAGGAAGCTCAATTATATCCCCATTCGAGAGAAGTTAGTGGACATTTTTTCACGGGACATCAACACCCTTTCCAAAGCGGAAGAAAAGACCAGTATTCCGAGGTACTTCAAGGTAAGTGAAACACAACCCTTTCATACCTCTGAACCGGTCGCAAAGGTACGAAAGGCGGTCTTTGAAGCGTTGCCCTATTCCAAACGAAGTGCCTTTGAAAAAGAGTTTATGGGCTATCTCGATGAGAAAGATGAGGTGCAGGCTTTTACCAAGGTGCTTCCAAGGCACCCGCTCCATATCCCTTATTACAATCAGGAAGGATATTTGCGCCATTATCAGCCTGATTTTGTTGTGAAAGAGAAGAAGACATTTTATCTTGTGGAGACCAAGGGAATGGAAGGTGTAGAGGTGCCAATAAAGGACAGAGAGGCTTTGCGTTGGTGTGAGAACGTGGAAAAACTTTCTGGGAAACTATGGAAGTATCTGAAGGTGAGGCCAAAGGACCTTGAGACTTACAGATCCCAGAACTTCAAAACTTTAACAACGGCTACAATTCAGAAATTCGTTTTGAATCCAAACTCAACAAAAAAGCCATAGAAGATTTTAAAGAAATAAGAGAGGGAAATCTGTAAGATATAAAAATGAACTGCGAATGAGGCATTTTATGAAAGTCATATATGATGGTCTCGTAAAAAGTCAGGCAGCAAGTTTTATTAAAATTTGGCTGCCGAAGATATCGAGGCCGAAATAATTGTTCATTTTATCGACAAAAGTTGCTATAGCGTAAGAGAATCGCTCTTTGAA
>Ga0315280_10011589_pt1 | contig 10809 bp, 6 predicted proteins | sample YL17G06_40_MG_FD_203697 | JGI IMG/M metagenome (GOLD analysis project Ga0315280, IMG submission 203697) | Sediment microbial communities from Yellowstone Lake, YNP, Wyoming, USA - YL17G06_40 | ecosystem: Environmental > Aquatic > Freshwater > Lake > Sediment | place: USA: Wyoming | collected... | reverse complement strand
CGGAGCAAAGCCGCAGTGACCGCACATCGCCTCGGCCTCGCCTATGCGAGACCCAAAACAATCGTTCACCGCAATGTTCATCGAGCAATTACTGGAATCAAAATCGGGCGGAATCTCCACGTCCGAGTTTATTCTTACGACGAAGTTCTTATAGACTATATCGCCCGCACCGTTATAGACGCCTAGAATCGCGTTATAGTCGCCAGGCGCGCCGTAAGCATATCGCACCTGTTTTCCGCACGCGAAGTCGCCGTTGCCGAACCACCAGAAATAGCCATAAACCCCATCATGCTCCTCTGCTTCAAACGTTATATCTTCATCAATGTCAAATTTCTTACCAGGGGTCGGACGCTTGAGCACCGCTGCAATCGAGCTCGGAGTCTGATAAACGACGGCACCCGACTGAACCAATATCGGCAGAGTTGCCTGGCAGTTCGTGTTTCCGTATGAATCTTGCCCGCCAGCAGAATCAACGGACACTTCATAATCCTTGCCTGGATCGAAGCTGAAGTTCGCCTCAAAGAACCCCGTGCCAGCATTGAAAGAACCATCAACTGAAGTCTGAGACTCGCCCGATGGAGCTATGGTGAATTTCACTTTGCCGCTGCTGGCGCGCTCGCCGGCGAGCGGGTCGTCTGAATCGACGTTGACAAACGGGTCCCGTGCGCGAAGCCCTATCTTACGGTTGGGCGGATAGTACAGTTTAGCCTTCAACAAATAATCGCCGCCGTCCTTAACAGGCGGGACTACATCAAAATCCTTCACCAAAAGCGCCTGATTGGGATTAAGAGTAAAGTCACGGCTATTTGTCTCATAAGTTTTGTTGCACGATTTCCCGTCGCTAGAATATTTTCCTCTTACGTTCACGCGATATTTCGCACCAGCCTCATACTCCTGAGTCTCCCACTCCAAATACCAGTAGAACTCGCAATCTGGCGCAGAGCGACCGTATTCGAGATACGTCGAGAGCCCTTTCTCGTCGAGCACGCGCCCCCTCGCATCCAGCGCATCAACCCATTTGCTCCCTTCGCGCTTCTGAACCTTAATTTCCGGAATTCCACAGACTGTATCGCCGCCGATCCAGCGGAAGCGCATCGGCTCGAATCTTTCGACCTCTTTACGCGTGTCCTCCTCAATGTCTCCAGCGCGCTTGGATTTAACAGGAGCTACCAGCGTATAAGTGTAATCCTCAATTTTTTCTCCATAATGCGGATTATAATGATCGTTCTCCGCGCGCTCGTCCGAGTTCACTTTATCGTCTTTGACCTGCTCTGCAAGCTGCACAAGGTGATACCTTACATAATCCGAAAACCTGCGCCCCCAGAATGACATGCTCGTTTCATACTCGCCCCTGTCGAAATCATCCGGCATCAAGATATATCCATCGTGATCCAGCGTGTAGCCCCACAGAAACACATCCGATATCCCAGTCTTCTGCTTGACCTCGTCTCTAAGGTTAAACCACCATGCAGACGATGGCTCGCCGGGCGCGGTAACAATCAAGAAATCGCCTATCTTTATAGCCGCCATGTGAGCCGTGATCGGCACGAAAGAGATTACCCTCGTGCACTCGTCGACGAGCAACTGGAGCATTATGTTAACGATTGGATTTGTCGAATATCTCTCGTACTTAATAAGATCGGGGTTCGGCAATGGAACGCAGCCGTTTTCATCCTTCGCGTCGGGCGGCAGCGAATCGTCGTAACAACCGTAAGCGCCGTATGGGTAGTCGAACCTGTCGCCGCTAGGATTGATGTCGGGATTGTTGTATATAGGGTCAACCGCCAGCGGGACGACGCGCCAGCTATACGTTATCTTAACGTCCGACTTCATATTATTTCCCGCCTCTTCCCAAATCTGCATGACCGCGGGCGCAGCAACCTTACCTATTGCATCTATCGCCTGAAATAGCTCATACCCATTTCCACCGCCAGGGCCAACGTCAGCCGCCGAACTCTGAATGAATACCCCTGCTATCTTCTTCCCGTATTTTCTATAGAACGCCTCCTCAAAATTCTTTTCTATGCCGCCAGGCGCATCGCCGGACATTGGGAGAATGTCATCGCGGAACTTGGAGAGCTGGATGATCGTGCCATGCACGGGGAAATTTATAAACGCACAGATGGGATCGTCAGTCTCAGCATCATCAATCCTGACCACCACCATAGTGTGCTCGATATTGCCAGCGCCGTAGAGGTCATCATCTGCTGAGCGGCGATCGGTGTGTATCATGTCAACGTGATCCTCTTCACCCAGCTTCTTCGACGCATATCCGATCTTTGCGGGCCTAAAACTCTCAGGCTTCAGAGCCTCGATTATCGCGTCACCTACATTCTCCTTAAGTCCGTCGTATATCTCCTGCAAGAACGTGTCCATAGCAATACTAAAAAGCGTAAGCTCGCTCATGCGCCCAGGCCCAGAGTGCGTATGATCACCTGAAATAAAAAGGTATGGATATATATCATTGCCCGTCTTATCCTTCACATACTGAGAGACTCGATAGGTCAATAGCTCCGACATCCCTATGGCGTCGGTGCGCCCCAGAATAATTTTGTTGTCGCCGTCATCGAGTACAACAATCTTAACCATTGGAAGGGTTTGAATCCCTCTGGTAGCCTCAAATATCTGGGTGTAAGTCATTGGCTTGTCAGAAAAAATCCTTGTGAAATCAGCACTCCCTCCAACGGGGTAGCCCATCTTCACTCCCATCGGCTGCTCCACAACGCTAACTTGAAGTTGAGCAAAGGCAAAAGACGACGACAAAAAGATACAAACTGCAATCAACGCAACCTTACGCATCATTGAACCCTCCTATCTCAAAACTGACAACCACACCCTTCGTTCGATTTAGAACTGTTTTCATTCGGGTTTTCATTCGGATGACTATTCGGATCGCACGGGTCGGTCCCCGCAGCTACTTCCTCTCCATCCTTCCATCCATCGCCGTCAGTATCAGGATTATATGGGTCTAAACAATCCGATTCATACTGCTCGTACCCGTCAGTAAGTCCATCTTGGTCGTAATCGAAGTTGTAGCACGGATCGGGCTCATCAGCGCCTTGTGTGCCAGGTCCGCCAAAGTCGTTATCAATATCAAACGAGTCCATGAGCGAACCATCTATGCGATAGGCATCAACGTGCACGTGTTCGTCCTGAACCTCTATATATGCGAAGTTATAAGTGGACTCGCAGTAAACCTGTTTGGGATTCGGGTTCTGGTTACACGTATAAAGCGGCGCGCCGCCAGCGCCAACCGTTACATACATCACTCCGTTGCTCTGTGAGCGCTCATAAAAATGGCAGTGGCCAGTAAAAACTATATCAACGCCATACGCCTCAAATAGCGGAACTATATACTGCTGAAGCGCTAGAACCTGCGCCTCATTCGCATGTTCACACGAATTATATGGAGGGTGATGAATGACAACAAAAAGGTGCTTTATCCTCGGCATCTTCGACGAGCGATCCAGCTCCTGAGAGATCCACTCATACTGCCCCGCGCCGGGTGCAACGCTCGTATTTGAATCGAAACCAATAAACCGTGAATTGCCGATAGTATAGGCATATCGAAGCGGTGTGGCACGATTAAAATCGGTATCGAAAAATCTCCCGTAGTTGTAGGCAGTGCTATCCCCTATATACTCATGATTGCCCGCGGCTGGTATATATGGAAGGCTGACAGCAAGCGGTTTCTCAATGCTGAAAAATGTGTTCCACTCATCGTCTAAAGCGCCGCTGATAACCATGTCGCCGGTGTGAACGAGGCTTATCGCGGGGAAATTCTCCATCAGATAGATAAGCGTCTGATGAATAGCGTGTCCAGTGCGCGTATCGCCAAAGGCAAGAAATTTAAATGCTTCGGTCGGCGCGGGACCCGTTGAAAATGCGTATTCGTCCGACGTTTGATCGCCTGCGATCACGCGATAAAAATACGTGCCGGGCTTAAGACACATCAGCATCGCTTCGTTCATCCCGTCGACGACTTTGCTCGCAACCGAGAATTCGTAGTTGCCGCTTGTAAAGCCGTATTCAACCGTGCCGCCCGGCGAACCAGATTCCCATTTAACGACGACCCACCTATCGCCCAGCGCCAGAAGATACGGCCCCTTTGTTATACCCGCAGCGTGCCCTACCGCAACAAAACCTAACAAGATAAAAGCAATAATGACAATCAACCTTCTCATTCTAGAACCCTCTCCAGTTATCTGGCTATTTTAGCCACTATGAAATTCGTTAGCAACTGCGCAATCAAAATTTATCCCCTAACTGCACGGCTTCTCAAACTCAGACATAAACCAGGCCCATTCAAAAAGCGTAGACCAGAGATATAAAGCAAAATAGAATTGAAACGAGATGAACAGAACCGTCGCATTTTTAATATTCCTTTCAGCTTTCGCAATAAGGCTCTTGGTCGCTTTCGTAATCCATCCTTGGTTTATCGCTCACGGATACCCCCACTGGGCTTGGGAGTGGAACGACGGATACGATGCGCTCGCCAAAAATATTTTAGCTGGCAACGGTTTCTCTCTTGACGGAATTTATCCCACAGCCTCGCGCATGCCGCTATACCCGCTTTTTCTGGCAATCATATTAAAGCTGGCGGGGCCAAAACTGTATATCTCGACCGCTGTCTTCATTCAAGCCCTGCTCTCCGCCCTAACCGCTCTTTTTTGCTATGCTGGTGGCACGAAGGTATTCAACAAGACCGCGGGATTAGTTGCGGGTCTTATATACTCTTCTCACTTGAGCGCGATAGTCTACGTTGCGCGCTGCACAACCGAGCCTCTATTCTTCTTTTTAATAGCGATCGCAAGTCTGCTATTCATTCAGACATTAGAAAAACCGAGCGCCGCAACCATTATTGGCTCTGGATTATGCTTTGGTCTTTCATATCTGGTCCGCCCCACCGCGATCGCGCTATTGCCGTTTGCCGCTGTATTCTTGCGTATATTTGACAGTAATAAAAAGAGCATCCTGCAATCGATAGCCGCCTTTCTAATCTCTCTAATCCCGCTGACCCCGTGGGCAATCAGAAATTACAGCGTCTCAAAGGCTCCAATAATACTTTCAACCTGGGGCGGCGCACCGTGGTTCCACGGATATTATTTTTCCGACAATTTCTTCAAGACAAGAGGCTCCAGACTCGACCTAGATCAGACCGCCATGAAGATACGCGAGAACATTATTTTGCAGCGATGGCCAGATGTTGAGAATTTAACAGGGATAAACAAAGAGAGATTCATAGACAAAACTTCTACCAAACTCGTCATAGAAAAAATCAGGGAAAAGCCATTGCGGAGCATGTTCTTGTTCGCGCGCGGCCTCGTTCTGACGTGGTTTGCGAACTACAACAAGTCTACTATACTAATCGGATTTGTGATTTTCGTTTTCCTATTTCCCGCATTCGTCTGGACAAGTTTTAAAATTCTCAGCGCACCAAAAAGTAACGTTTCAGCGAAATTTCTCGTCGCACTCGTTTTGTTTTTTGATCTCGCACACGCGGTGATCTACCCGCACATCCGTTACTTCTCAGCAGCGCTGTTCGCAGTCTCTATCCTTGCAGCGCTCCCCTACTCCAACATCTTAAAAAGGCTTTTTAACATTCAGTAGCGATAGCACAAAAGAGGGATTTCGCAGAGCGCAGCTTATCAGTTTAAACGCATGACAGATTTGAGACACTCCTGTGCAGAGCTAGTCCAATTGCCGATTTTTAAAAGCACGGCGAACAAAACTATTATTAAGACGATAAAGAGAAACGTCTTAGCGACCCGCGCATCAAAAGTCTTAGATTCAAAGCTCCATCGACTGATCATGAGCAAAAGGAGAATCGAGATAACTGAAACCAAAACGCCATGCCACAGATATGTAGGTCTAAATTTGAACAAGACCTCATGCTCTCCTGACTTCACGGGCACGCCTAAAAATCTACCGTCCACCGTTACGACCTGAGCTTTTTCACCATCAACCCATGCTTGCCAGCCAGGATAAGCCGTTTCAGAAATCATAAACAGTGCTTGCCCGCCTGACCTGACTTTCAATTTCACTCCATTAGCCCAGCTCTCGCTTACCTCGCAATTTCCCTCGACGCTGGAATCGCTCATGCCATCGAGCAGCTTATCAGAACCGCCAAGAACAACTGCCTCGCTTCTCAGATTGAATTTTTCTGAGTTCAATATTCCAAAGAGCTCGTTTTTTGTCTTCACGCGCAGGACTTTCCCCAAAATCCTACAGTACGGCGCAGGCTCCGAGTTGACAAATATTCTAATGCCATCGACGCCCGAGTTGACCTCTTGCCACCCCTTTATATTCACCTCGCCTGGCAAAAAGATCGAGCTGACCATTTCAAGATCGAGCCGAACGCCGACATTCGTACTATCACGATACTCGTCGACCCACACTGGCAGAAGCGGCGAAAATCCTGCGGACGCAGTCTTATACCCCCAGATCATCGGTATATCGAGGCTCATAGTGAGTGGCCCAGATGCAAATCTTTCCATCGCTTTTTTTTCATCTTCCCTCCAGCCAAAAAACGAATACGAGGTCATGTCAAATATGCTGAAAATGCGGGGACGTTGTGCAATGCCTGCTATGTTAGCCGGTAAATGCAGCCATCTTGGATCGCCCAAGACCAACGTCCTGTCGATGTTTCGCCCCACATCAGCTATAGAAATCAAAAACAGTAACCAAGCAATACCTCTATAGGAGCGCTTAACAGCGAAAACCGAAAGTACAAATACCGCTACTAAAAGTCCGAATTGCAAAGGTAAAAGTGAGCCGATTTTATGTACAGATTTTACCTCGCTGAACGCCGGAATAATCACAAACGCTCCGATTAAAATTACGGCGGCGGTCACCAAAACGCCTATTCCCGCCCTTTTCACAGCTTTCCATTCTCTATCCACGATTACGCGCTCAAATCCATAGGCCGCGGAAAAGCTCAAAAACAATCCTGCGGCCCACCACCATCGCACGGGTTCACGCAACTTTCCAATAAACGGAGCGCGTGCGATGAATTCTCCAAACAACGAGTATTTGCCGAGGCTCAGCACAAAAAACATGAAGAACAATCCTAAGAACAGAAGACCCCTCGGTCGCTTCGAATCCACAGCCCAAACGAAAAGGGCTATCAAAAGTCCAGGATACAAAAGCATCTCCCAAATTGCAGCAACAGGGCAGGCAAAATCGGCATGTGCGGGATCGCCCGTAAGTCCAGGGATAAAAAGGTCAAGCAGCTGAACTGGCAAAAGCGAACCCTCCCACGAAAAAGCCGCCTGCGTCTTGATATATCTTGAAGAGTGAAACACGAGTTCCAACTGCGAGAAGAAATATGGCGCTGCTATAAAAAATGGGAGCAGAAAAAGTCCGACGATGTAGAGTAAGAATCTCGGTTTATCTGAAACCCGAAAAATATTTAATAGCGCATACGCCACCGTTGCAAAAGAGACTATGAAAAATGTTTGACCATGCCCTGCGAGATAAGAAAACAATAAAAACAGTATTGGCAAAAACTTGCTTCGGTTGGAGACGATCGATTTTTCGATGCTCCACAACGCCCACGGCAGCCACGCAGCACACTCTAACGCAGAAAGATGGCTTATGTGCCATATTACAAAACCGCTCAGCACATAACCTATCCCGCCGACCGCGCTTGAAATGTCAGAGAGTTCCTTCCGCAAAACAAGATATGCGCCCCAGAACGCGAACACCAAATGGAAAATGATTAAGAGATTGGTTGCGTACCAAACGGGCAGTACCAGATTGAGCGCGTTCGGCGGATAGAAAATGCCAGCTTGCCCCTCGGCAAATATCGGATAACCGCACATCCTATCGGGGCACCAGAACGGGACGATGCCGTCCGATATCGAGCGCGCGACGAAATATCGCTGCGGCAGATACGAACCCAAAAGATCGAAATGAAAAAAGAATGAGCGCCCAATCAATGCCGAAAGAAAAAAGAGCAAAATAAAAAAGCTCGCGACGATTCCAGCCGCGTACGATTTGGCGCGAGCCAGAAAATTTGTCATGAGCTACCGCCCGCCGGCAGGCAAAGTCCTAAACGCCCTTTGGACAAGGATCTCAATATAAGGTTTGTATGGCATGAGCACAAATAGCCCCGTTGCAAGCAGATCCTCTTTCCTCGTCGCGATTCGGACGTCCGTCACGGTGTCCTCCCAAAGCCACAGCTGTTTACCGCTCGCCGCGTAAACGAGCTCGAATCGCCCGCCGACCGTCAACTGCACGTATGCCACGAGGTAAACAGTCTTTAACTCTGTGACGGTGGTGTAGAGAAGTGCATCCGCCCCCAAAATATTCCCAAGCTCATCGGGCGTGAACTCCCCTAGCTGCCCGGCGTAGTGAACTCCAAGATCAGCCAGCTTCTTATTTATTTCCTCGGGTGAAATCACTTCATATCCGCGCTCTCTCATTTCAGACTCCACAATCGGTCTGAACAGATCGGGCGCATCCAGATCTGCAGTTAGATTTGCGGGTGGCAAAACTGCAACCTTGACGATATTATAGTTTCTGAAATCGTCAGCAAGCTCATACTGGTGCGTGCTCGCACAAGAAATGACGAGCACCACAATCATGGACATCATAGAAATGAAAATTTTTCTGCGCGCAATGGTCATCTATTCAGCGCCCACTTTAAATCCAAGACCTACGAGTCGGCTCAAAATTTCTTCCTTCGGCTTGAGCGCAACAACTCCAAACGCGATCTTCCCGCCCTTGGCCTCAGCGACAGTCACATTTACAGCGCCAGCGATGAACAGCTGCTTCTGAAATGAAACGACGTCCGCATACGTTGCGACTCCCGAAAGCTCCACCACAAATTCATAAATCTTCGGGATAACCTTCTCATCAATCATTTTTTCAATAAGTAAGCCACCAAGAGCCGTGCCTGCGTCGTACGCTTTTGATTCAGCCTCATCAGCCAGCTCAAACTCACGGACAAACGCCGCAGCCGAACTCGGCTTGACCTCAGCTCTTATTTTGTTCTTGCCAGAAAGCCCCAACGTTATGCCTACGAAAGGCGTTTCACTAAGTGCCTCTTCGACCGCTTCGAGCCCCTTCTCCTTCAGCCCGTATCTCAGGCCCTGCGCGAATTCGTTCGACCAGCTCGCGTCCTTCAATGTCTTGTCTAAAGCTATCACGACAACCGGCAGCTCCGGCAAATCAAAAATAGCGAGCGCGTCTTTCAATTTATCCCAAAATATCTGCGCCTCGACCACGAGCCACGAGCCTTCGGCATCCTTCCCCTTGCCGACCACGCGATATTCCGCGACAAAATCCCACGCACGCGACAATATTTTTTGCTCAAGTTTATGCCTGTTAGCTGAAACCCACATCTGACCTTTGACTGAGGCGCATGCGTTAGACACGGCGTTCTTTATCGCCAGCTCCAGCGCATGCTGATATTCTTGAGCTGTCTCAATCGAGGGCAGAACGCCCCTGCCGCTAATTCGCTCACTAGCCTCCTGTGCAAAAACGGCAGGATTGATTAAGGCTAGAAGAACAACTAATAAAGAGGTTGAAAATGCCCTTATCATCTCAAATATTGAACCAGCTCGTTAGCCAGCGCGCTATCGATTCTTGCCTCAACGATGACCTCGGAATCGGTGTAGCGTTTGTTAATCAGCTTGCCGCGCCTGCCTATAAGTTCCAGCGCCCGCACATCTTTAAGCGGGATAGCGAAGCGATAAATTTGATACTTACCGAACAATTTATCCTGAACCCTCATTAAAAGTTCGTCAAGGCTTCTTCCCTTGAGCGCCGAAATCAAAACGACATCCTTCCCACCGTCAATTAGCTGCTCCAAGCGCCGATTGTTATGCAACAAGTCGACCTTGTTCAACACCAAAATGTTTTCTTTCTTGCTCGCGCCTATCTCGAACAGCGTATTTTCGACAGCGTCGATCTGCTCAAAGAGTTCAGGACTCGCGGCATCAGCCACGTGCAAAAGGAGGTCTGCTTCGCTTACATCCTCCAGCGTTGCTTTGAACGCCTCGATCAATTGATGCGGCAGCTTCCTGATGAATCCAACCGTATCCGATAAGAAAAACGCGCCACCGTCTGGCAGGCGAATCAGTCGAGTCGTCGTGTCGAGCGTGGAGAAAAGCTGGTCGGCGACTTCAACATCCGAACCAGCCAGTGCATTTAGAAGAGTCGATTTGCCAGCGTTAGTGTATCCGACAAGAGTCACAAAAGGGTAAGGCAGACGCCTGCGCGAGCCGCGCCTTATGTCACGACTCTTTCGCACTCGCTCAAGCCTCTTTTTGACCGTGTATATTCTTTGCCGTATTGTGCGGCGGTCAACTTCGAGTTTCATCTCGCCAGGGCCGCGCGTGCCGATCCCGCCGCCGAGCCTCGACAGCTCCTTCCCCTTTCCAGGAAGCCTCGGCAAAAGATAGTAGAGTCGCGCAAGCTCCACCTGCAATTTCCCTTCGCTGCTCTTCGCCCTCTGCGCAAAAATTTCTAAAATGAGCTCTGTTCGATCCAGCACTCTCGCGCCAAGCGCTTTTTCAAGATTCCTCACCTGCGCAGGGGTGAGCTCATGGTCAAAGACGACGACCTCGGCTTGCGCCTCGCTTACAATCTTTTTAAGATCATCCAATCTGCTCGCGCTTACGAGCGTTGCAGGGTGGTATCTATGAATTTTTAAAAGCACACATTCTGCGGGTTCAGCGCCGGTCGCGATTGCTAACTGCGCGACCTCGTCTAAAAACTCCTTTTTATAATCTTCTCGATACAGGCTTACGCTGATGCAGACAACGTTCTGCCTGCCCATCATAGTCTATTTTTTACTCCTCA
>Ga0315280_10011588_pt1 | contig 10810 bp, 10 predicted proteins | sample YL17G06_40_MG_FD_203697 | JGI IMG/M metagenome (GOLD analysis project Ga0315280, IMG submission 203697) | Sediment microbial communities from Yellowstone Lake, YNP, Wyoming, USA - YL17G06_40 | ecosystem: Environmental > Aquatic > Freshwater > Lake > Sediment | place: USA: Wyoming | collected... | reverse complement strand
ACCATTGTTCCGAAAAGCAAGAAAGTTATGACTATTAATAGGCACAATTTTTTCATGTACTGCTCCTTCCGCGCTTTTACCAGAATTCTCATTTAATTATACGTAACGAAGGCCCTTTGTCAACGATTTTTATTTTTTTTCTCTATCACACCTATCTAATGAGGCGTGGATTGAAGCGCACTCCCGCGAAATATCTCGCTCCCGGCACCTGGCCGTCCACAAAAATGTAAAGACGACGCACCTGGGGGAAATTGAACAGCACGGTATTGCCCGCCGCCTCGATGATAGCATCGAAACTCACGGAGTCGCGCCGTTCCCCGAGGACGAGCTCTCTAGAAAGGTTCAAATAGACGACGCCCTTGCGGGCGATCACGGAATCCGCTCTGACCTCGCGGGGCATCAGTTTGGAGAGCTTGGGCGAAACGGGCCCCAGAATCAGCTCGTCTACAAGCAGCTGGAGGCTTTCTTCCAAACCCCTCCTTTCCGGCAGCAGCCTTGTTTCCCCGTAAAGCCCGGCGGCTCCCGGCTTGGGGAAAAAAAGCACCCTTCGAATCCAGGGCCTGCGGGGCACGAAGAAAAAAAACAAAGAGAGCAGAAAAAGCACGAGCAGGCAGCCGCTGGCGATGAGGATGGGAGAGTGAGAAACGGCGCGGTTTAGGATCATCCTTTACTCCGTGAAGCCCCTGGTGTGCTCGAAGAACTGCACGAAATTGCAGACCCCAGTATATAGGGCTTGGACCAGTTTCTGCAAGTAATCCTCCTGGGACAGCTTGAGCGCTTCCTCCTGATTAGTTACGAATCCCAACTCGATCAGGATGGAAGGCATCCTGGCGTTGCGCACTACGAACCAGGACTCCGCCTTGAGGCCGCGGTTCTCCGTCTGCCCGCCGACCTGCTGGGCGAACTGGTCCAGGACTTCCTTGGCCAGGGTGATGCTCTCAAGAATGTATTCTTCCTCCAGCAACACGTTCAGGATGGGAGCGATCTCCCGGCTCTCACCTTCCAGGGCTTCGGGGTCGATCAGCTCGCGGCGGTAGTCTGGCGGAAGGTACCAAACCTCGAAGCCCTTGGCCTGCCGGTTGAAGGAAGCATTGGCATGGATGGAAAGGAAGATGATGGCTTCGTGCTCCCCCAGGGAGATACCGTTGGCAAGCTCTGTCCTGTCCTCCAGCCTCAGGTAAGAATCCTCCTGGCGGGTCAGCAGGATCTGCTTGTCCGGATAGCGCTCCCTGAGCAGCCGGTGGAGGAGCAGACCGACTTTCAGCACAACGTCCTTCTCCATGATGGTTACACTTTTGCCATCGACGCTGAAGCTGCCGATGGCGCCTGCATCCTTGCCACCGTGTCCGGGATCGATCAGGATCACGGCGACTCTCGGCCCGAGACCCTTCTTCTCTATTTTTCCCCGCAGGAAGGCTTTCAGCGCCTTCACCGTTTCCTCCGGGAACAGGATTTGTCCCTCCCGGCGCACGATCCCCGGAGTGCTCACCAGGAACTGGTAGTCGATCAACACCCAGGGCGAGCCCAGCTTGAAGATGATCCTGCTCCCCTGCCCTGCGGCTACATTCAAATAACCCACTTCGGTGTACGGGTTCCACTGGAAGGTCGCTTCCAGATCCTTCATCACCTGGGAAAGCTCCAGAACCTGGGCGCCTGCCTGACAAAGAGCGCCCAGGATGAAGATCAAGAGCGGAAGAGCCTTTCTGATCATGCCCGGCCCGCTAAAAAGGCCTCGAGCCGCCGCGGGTCATCCCGCAGGGCGAACAATGTATCGATTAGATATACGCCGCCCTGGATGCTTCCCCTGAGGAAAGCCCGCCAGAAGAGCGAGCCCAGATTCAGATGCCGGGCCTGAGGGCGCGCCTCCAGCCCGACCCCAGTACGCTCCAGAACCTGGTCCAGGGCTTCCCGAAGGCCGAAGCCGTGCCAGTCCCTGGCGCCCTCGTAGCCGGACAGGGGAGCGGTGAGGATCCGCATTCCCTCCGCTCCCCGGGCCAGGGCCGAGGCTTTCCCGCTGGAAAGCGGCAGCTTCCGCCACCCCTCGGCATCGCCGGGGCCATGGGGGCTGAAGGCCGGAGGGGTTGGAGGTGATGGGCTCTGGGAGAAGAGAAAACGGTCGGTTTCCTCCCGGTCCGGCTCAAGACGGATGAAGATCCGGCGCACCGCCTGTTCGGCGGCAGCGATGGCCTGCTCTCGATCCGCGCGGCAGGTAATAACGTTGCCGCATTTGCCAAGGTTGTTGATGGGGAAGGCCACCCGCTGGCCCACCGCGGCGCGCAGGAACAGCTCCTCCACTCCTGCGGTCCGCCGGACCTCGCTCGGGCCGGTCATCTCGGCCACCACCCCGGGAATGGAGATGAAGGCCCGTTCGGCGGAACAGCGCTCATGGCGGGGCCGTAGATCCCCGGGAGGGAGGCCTACGGCGATGTTGAGGGCCGCGGCAGTAACCTCCACCCCGCTGGCAAGGGGATACGTCCAGCCTGACATGTAACCGCCGGAAAGCCGGGCTGCGATCTCGCCGATGAAAGGACCTTGCCGGGTGACTTTCACGTCCCCCTTGGCCGCGCCCTCGCTGATCCCCAGGGCGCGGATGCCCCGGGCGAAGATCTCGGCCGCTTGCGCGAGGGTCCCTTCCTCCAGGCCGGAAGGCATGGTGTGTCCCATCTCCACGAAATAGGGGGGGAAGCAGATGTGCCGGTCCGCAATGCCGCATACAGTGATGCATCCGCCGTACACGAGCGCGTCCAGGCTCAGCTCAGGCCCTTCCAGATATTCTTCCACGATCGCTCTCCCGCTCCTGGAAACCTGCCAGGCTTCGACCAGGGCCTGCTCCAGCTCCTCCCGGCTTTCCACCCGGCGCACTCCCCTGGCCCCCATGTTGTCCACCGGCTTCACCACCAGGGGGAAGCCGGCAAGGACATGCGGGTCCATCTTGGCCCCTGTTTCCACCGTCACGAAGCGGGGACAAGGCACCCCCTGCCGGCTGAGGGTCTCGCGCATGAGGGCCTTGTCCGTGGCCGCCAGAGCCGCGGCGTAGGGGGCGCCGGGAATGCCGAGCTTTTCGGCCACCCAGGAGGCGGTGGTGGAGAAGTCGGTGCCGGCGGTGAACACGCCGTCAAGCCCCCAACGATCCCGGCAGGCCAGGGCCGCGGCGGTGACGGCCTGCTTGTCCGCCAGGTCGGCCCCCTCCACGGCGTCGGCTATTTCCGCCACTTCCGGAATCACTTCCCTGGCGGCCACGACGATTCGCCACCCCTTAGCCCTGGCGGCACGGACCGCGGGCAGCTGCATCACCCCACCGCCCAGGATGAAGACGGTCTTCATAGCTCCCTCACCTTCTGGGCATAGATCTCGAAAGTATCCCCCAGGGCGAGCACCCGGCTCAGGCCCGCGAAGAGCGCCGCGAGGGGGGACTTGCCTAAATGGCCGCCCACCCAGGGAAAGCGCTCAGGGTGGTGTCCCGTGATCCTCACCCGGCGCACCTGGAAGCCGAAGCGGCCCAGCAGCCGGGAAGCCGGGTCCGGTGAAAGGACCACCACGTGGTCGCAGGGGCTCAGCTCCAGGAAAGAGAACCGGTCCTTCCGGGCCGAAATGCCCTCCCCGTTGGGGGTGGAGAAAGCCAATGCCCCTCCCATCCTCAAGAGCCGGTTGGCGCGCTGCAATGCCCTGTCCAGGCGGGGGAGATGCTCGATCACGTACCACATCGCCAGCGCATCCAGGCCTGCGGGAAGGTTCGACTCCTCGAGCCGGAGGAAATCGCCCTCCAGGCAGGGAAGGCCGAGGGTTTCCCGCACATAGCGCACCGCGGCCGGCGAGATGTCCAGGCCTACGGCCCGGTAACCCCTCTCCGCCGCCGCCTGGAGGAAAGGCCCGTAGGCGCAGCCCACCTCCAGGAGATGCGCGCCCGGCTTCGGCTTCACCACCCGCTCCAGCTCCCGCAGCCGCGGGCGGGCGGCCTCCTTGATGGCCGCGAAATCCTCCAGGTAGGTCCTTCCGTACCGCTTCTGGTAATCCTGGAAAAAATACTCCTCCCCGTAGGTTTCTTCCCTCCCGCCGAATCCGAGCAGGTAGAGCAGGCCGCAATCCTCGCAGCGGAAATAGGTGCGCCGCGGGAAACGGGCCACGACGGGGTTGAGGGCCCTGCCGCAGGCGGGGCAGAGGGCCGAGGATCGCGGCTGTAAAGAGTCAAGCAGGCTCCGGGCATCCTCCCCTTCCCTCTGGAGCAGGGGTCTCAGCCTGTTCAGGGCTTCCTCGAGGGCCTTGGGGCTGGCCAGGAACCTCTTCAGCTTCCGCCGGCTGGGACGGCGGACACCGACCTCCGGGATCTTCAGCCTGCGGGCGAGCCGGCGGTGGTAGGCGCTGGGGTTGAGGAGAATCACCGGGACCCCGGCCGCCAGGGCCTCGAAGCAGGTCAGCCCGTAGGAGGTGAACACCAGCTCGTAATCGCCCAGCAGGTTCTTGAGCGCTGGGGGACGGTGAAGGACCTTCACCCCCGGCGGCCAGCTTGCGGCGGCGAAAAGGGGGCCTTCCACGACCGTAATCTCCAGCGCCGCAGCCGGGAATGGGGGCCGAAGGGAGGTCTCTTCCTGTGGCTCGGGCATCCTCCCGCCACGCGGTCCGCGTACGGACCGCCCGCAGGCCGCGAGAGCCTTCAGCAGGGAAAGGCTGAGCCCGGCCGGGTCTTCGCCCCCGAAGCTCACCAGGAGCTTGCGAAAGGGGAAGGCTACAGCACGCCGGGCCTGCCCGGGCAGCTCCAGCAGCGCCGTGGAGACCCGGTTGGGCCGGTGGGAGAAGGCGCCGCCCGGCAGGGTATCGATCAGGAAGGGAAGATAACGCCGGGCCTTACCGCCCTCGTCAATGCCCACCGCCACCTGAGCCCGAGCGAAGGGAGCGTACTCCTCCAGGGTGGTCGCTCTTCGGTCCAGCAGCACCAGGTCCCAGGCTTCCCGGGCATCGAAAACTTTCCGCAATCGGCTGGCAGGAAGTGCGTATCCGAAAGCGCTCAGGGGCTCGGCGGCGTTCCCGGGGTGCCCTTGACCGCTTTCCGGCACCAGCAGGCAGGCTTCCGGTCCCAGGCGGGAGGCCAGGGAGAGGCAGCGGCGCAGGTGCCCGGTGCCCAGACCCTTGCCAAGCCCCGGAACGAGCAGGATCTTCATGCCCCTTCCTGGTGTTGCAGCCGGAACCAGGCCACGATTTCTTCCGTCTCGATGGGATGCCCGTGGTAGAGCTCCTGGAAGAGGCGCGCGATCAGGCGGTAATCCTCCTCCGTGTCCAGGGTGACCCGGGCCTCGGGCAGGGCGCACTCCGGGGGTGAAGGCAGATGGCGGACGCGGAACCTCTCCGGGTGCCGGTAGAGATAGGTGGTGATGTGCTCGTGCTCATAGGGATCGCGGGAAGCGGCTCGCGCCTGGATCAGGGCCTCCGCCTCCACCGCTTCCACACCTGTTCCCAGGGGAATGCCCGCGAAATGGCTGAGATCGGCTCCCTCGGCTTCGTGGAGGCGCAGCAGGAGCTCTGCCAGGCGGGGGGAGACCAGGGGGTTGTCTCCCGTGGCCCGGACCACCCGCCGCGCTCTGAAGGCCTCGATGGCCAGGCAGAAGCGCTCGAGCACGTCCTCCTCCGGCCCGGGGAAGACCTCGAAGCTCTCCTCCCGGGCGAAAGGAGCCAGGGTCTCGAAGCTTTCCCGGTCGGTCAGCAGGGCATGGACATCCGCGGGCAGGCGCTTGAGCGCCCGCATGGCCAGCTGGATGACGTTCCCCCCCTGGAGGGGCAAGAGGGCCTTGCCGGGCAGCCTTCGGGAGCCCAGCCGCGCCTGGATGAAGACCGCCAGGCCGGGCCGCGGACTCGCTTCGGCTCCGCGCCGCGGACTCACTCAGGCACCTCCCAGCCGCGGATCAGGCCCGGAGCATCGTTCTTGAAGCGCAGACCGTTTTCCTCCACCCAGCGGAGTACCTCCCGGTACTCCTTGTAGGCGCAGATGGGCCCCGTATCGGAGCGCAGCAGGTAGACGAGGAGCTTGGCCAAGGGAAGCTTCACCCGCTCCCCCTTGCGGCGCAGGGCCATGTTTTTTAGGAAGAAGAGCTTATAGCTGGCGTCCGGGGTGCTGTCCTCCGAGCCCTGCTCCTCGAGGTAGCGGAACTGGATGGTTGGATCGCATTGTATCTTCTCGCCCCACAGGAAGGCGCGAAAACCGAAATCCAGCTTCTGCCAGTAGGGGTTGGGGATGGCGGGATCGAAACCGCCCAGCTTGAGGAAGCGTTCCCGGTCGTAGATGCCGCAGTAATCGAATGGCAGGATGGTCTTCATCCCCTCCCGCAGCGGTTCCCAGGGTAGGAGCTTCAACCGGCTGTGGATCAGGGCCGGGATCTGGAGGGAGGGCAGGGTCTCTCCCCGCTGGTTCTTAAGCAGGGGCACCGTGCAGAGGTTGCCCGCGAAATCGAGTCTGTCCAGGTTCTTCAGCTCCTGGGAGAGGCCGGAGATCCTCATGTCGCTCCAGGCTACCAGGACCCATTTCGAGCGGGCCTCTTCGATACCGCAGTTGATCCTCTCTCCGCTCGAGGCATCCTCCTGGAGCAGCAGGAAGCGGAACTGCGGAAACTGCCGCGATAGGGGCTCGATATCGTAGGCGACGGTGGGGCCTTCCAGGCAGATCACCTCGCCCAGACCGATCTCCTGGAGCTCCCGGTACAGCTCGGCCCGGTGAAACCTGCCTCCCCGATTCAGCAGCAGGAGGGTCAGGCGGAAGGGCTTCCTGCGCCCCCGCTCGAGCCTGGCGCCGCCGACCACGGTGTAGGAGAGGCGGGGGCGGCTAAAAATTGTAGGTATAATACTCATCGCAACGCGCGCAGATTTCAGGGTATTCGGCCCTCAGGTGAGCCAGATAGGGGTCCTGCCCTCTTTGCCAGACGGCTTCCAGGCCGTCGTTGAAGATGTTGCCCAGGGGGGCCCCGCGCACATCCTCCCTGCAGAGGGGAACCGTGCCGTCGATCAGGATCGGGACATCCCTTTTGAGGTGCCAGCAAGGCAAGCGCTTGAGGGGCGAGAGATCGGTGACCTTGCGCTCTTCCAGCAAGCCACAGAAATAATCGTACTTCTGGATGATCACTTGCTCGGTAAGTTTCTTCCAGTTGCGGTAGAAGCTCTCCAGCTCTTCCTCGTTGTCTTTCATGCGCACGGCCTGGAGGTGGACCCGGCCGGGGGCGTATTCCAGCAGGGTTCGCGCGGTCTGCCTGGCTTCCTCGAAGCCTTCACCCCTGAGGGCGCGGTAGAGCCCCTGCGTTTCGGCGTCCAGAGAGACGATCCAGTCCGGTCTTTTCGCCTGGCTGCCGGAAAGCCGGGCCAGGGTCTCCCGGCTCCAGCCCAGACCCGAGGTCTCGATCACCAGCTGCAGGCCCTCTTCGGCCAGCACCGCCTGGACGAGCTCGCCGATCCGGCTGTGATAGGAGGGCTCGCCCCAGAGGCTGACGCCGATCACCGCATCGCCGCAAAAAGACTTCACCTGGGCGAGGAGGGCCTGAAACCGCTCCAGGGGCATCTCGGCCTGCTTGCCTGGAGCCTTGATGCGGAAGCGCGGATAGGGGCAGTAGCTGCACAGCTGGGGGCAACCTTCCACGATCTGCACGGAAAAGTAGGCGGGCAGGGTGCGCAGGATCTCCGCCCGGTCCTGGAGCACCCGGCAGACCCCTTCGGCGCCTTCGCCGCCATGCTCGAGGATCCTCTGCAAAAGCAGGAAGTTGCGCCTGGAATCGGCACAGAGGGAGACCCTGAGCATGCGCAGGTCAATGGGCGAGATCTCGGTTTCGATGTCGAAGGCGTTGATGTCCTTCTTGACCAGGTCGAAGATCGAGCCGCGCTCCGGCTTCTGCTTCGCTTCCCCGGCCAGATCGAGCAGCGCCGGGAGCAACTGGGGCTTAAGGATCTCCGGGGCCAGCCCATAGGGGTAGCCGTCCGCGAAGGTGTAATCGGCGTAATAGCGCCGGTGGTTTTCCAGCATCCGCGCCGCCAGCCCTGGGTCCAGGAAAGGGCAGTCGGCGTAGAAGTAGAACACCTGGTCGCATCCCTGGGCCTCTTCCCGGAGGCGGGCCAGCACCTCCTGCAGGCTCCACCGGCTCTGCCGCACCGCCGCCGAGCCGGGCGGAGCCTCCACCCCCTCGGGGAGGAGGAAGAGGACCTTCTCAAGGCCGGGGAGGCGCCGGGCGAACTCGGCGACGCGCTGTAGGCTGCTGGCGCCTCCCCCCAGCGGCTGCCGGGCGTGAGGGGTTAGGCTCACCCCGTTGGCAATGGCGACGTTTTTCATATCTGTAGCAATTATCGACAGCTAGAATGGGCGGATTGATCTCAGATTGTCAATCCCGCCCCAAACGGGTACTCTCTGGTGATGGGCGAACCGGAGTACGGCCGCTGCTATACGGTCAGCGAGATCACCTCCCTGATCCGGGGCCTGCTGGAAGAGCAGTTCCCCCAGCTGACCATCGAGGGGGAAGTCTCCAACTTCCGCCCCTCCAGCACGGGGCACTACTATTTCAGCCTCAAGGACCGGGAGGCGATCATCTCCGTGGTGATGTTCCGCAACCGCCTGAGCACCCTGGCCTTCGCTCTCGAGGATGGCCTCCTGGTCAGGGCCACGGGCAGCCTCTCCGTGTATCCGAAACGGGGGAGCTACCAGCTGATCTGCGAAACCCTGGTCAAGTCCGGGCAGGGAGAGCTCCTGGCCCTGCTCGAGGAGAGGAAGCGCCGGCTGGCCGCCGAGGGGCTGTTCGATCCGGCCCGCAAGAAGCCCCTGCCCCTGTTCCCCTCCAGGGTGGCGGTGGTCACCTCCCCCACCGGCGCGGCCCTGAGGGACATCCTGAGGGTGCTGAAGAGGAGGAACATCGGGATCGACCTGGTCATCCTTCCAGCTCCGGTCCAGGGCGAGGCGGCGGCGCAGATCATGGCCGAGCGCATCCGCGCCGCCAACCGCTTCCGCCTGGGCGAGGTGATCATCGTGGGCCGGGGAGGCGGCTCCCTGGAGGACCTGCTGCCCTTCTACGAGGAGGTCCTGGTGCGGGCCATCGCGGAATCCGAGATCCCCGTAATCTCGGCGGTGGGGCACGAGATCGATTTCACCCTCACCGACCTGGTGGCGGACGTGCGCGCCCCTACCCCTTCGGCGGCGGCGGAGCTGGTTTCCGCCAGCAGGATGGAATTGACCCGCCGCGTCGCGGAGGCCAAAAACAGCCTCCTCGACACCATGCTGGGGCGGCTGGAGCGAATCAAGCTGCTCGCCTCCCAGTTCACCCCGGATAACCTGGAGCGGCACTTCCACCAGCTCATCCAACCCCTGTTCATGAGCCTGGACGAGGCCAGGGGAGCCCTGGAGTCCGGGATGAAGGACCTGCTCACGGAGACCCGCCACCGGCTTTCCCTCCTGGCCAACCTGTTGGAATCCCGCTCTCCCCTCGAGGTGCTGAAACGGGGCTATGCCGTGGTCATCCAGCGCAAAACGGGGAAAGCCTTGACCTCCACGCAGCCGGTGGACCTCGGCGACGACCTGCATATCAGGCTTCACCAGGGCAGCCTGGAGGCAGAGGTAAAGGAGAAAAACTCATGAAAAGCTTTGAAGAAAGGCTCGACCGCCTCGAGGAGCTGAGCGAAAAACTTAAGGAAGGCAACCTGCCCCTGGAAGAGGCGGTGTCGCTCTTCGAGGAAGGGATGAAACTGTCCAAGGGGCTGGAGAAGGAGCTTTCCCGCATCGAAAGAAAGGTGGAGATCCTGATCAACGAGCCGGAGAAGAAGGACAGCGAGCCCACCCTGGAATTGTTCCCGGACTTGGATCAGGAACAACCGCCGTAAACCGGAATACGGCTCGCGGGCAGCTCTGGCAGGGCCTGCTGCGGGACGGATCAGCGTGGCAGCCTATCTGAATCCCGCGGGCAGGATGACGGTATCCCCCGGCCGGACGCCAAGCTCCCGGAAAGCGCCCTGGAGCAGCTCCAGGGCATAACGGGAGGCCTGCCTCGAGGTGACCACCCGCAGGGAAAGGGGCTTGAGGTCCACGAGCTCCAGGATGCGGCCGTCGCTGTCGAGGAAGGCCAGGGACAGCGGAATACGGGTGTTCTTCATCCAGAAGTTGAGGCGCTGCTCGGTTTCAAAGACGAAGAGCATCCCTTCCCTGGGGGCGAGGGATCTGCGGTGCATCAGCCCCCGCTGCCTGTCCTCGTCCCTGCGGGCCACCTCCAGGCGGAAGGCCTGGCCCCCGATCACTGCTTCGATCCGCTCCAGGGGCGGCCTGCATGAGCACAGCATGAGGAGCCAGAGGAGGGCGGCGGGTTTAGCAGGCATAGAGCAGCCATCCTTTCAGATATTCGCCCTCCGGGTGCTGGAGGGCGTAGGGGTGGTCCGGGGCTGCCTGGAGTTGCTTCAGCACCCTCACTTCCCGCCCGGCCTGCACCGCCGCCTCGGCCATGACCTCCCGCAGGCGCTCGGCCGTGACGGCCTGGGAGCAGGAGAAGCTCATCAGCATCCCGCCCGGGTTGAGCCTGGATAAGGCGAGGCGGTTCAGTTGGCGATACCCCCGCAGGGCTCCCTCCAGCTGCGAGCGGTTGCGGGCGAAGGGGGGCGGGTCGCAGACCACCAGGTCATAGCTCCCGCAGCGCTCCAGGAAGCCGAACGCGTCCTCCTGGTACCAGGCGAAGCGGCAGGAAGCCAGGCCGGGATTGAGCAGGCAGTTGCGCCGCGCGTATTCCAGGGCCAGGGGCGAGCTTTCCACCGCATCCACCTCCGCCGCCCCACCGGAGGCGGCGGCCAGGGAAAAGGAGCCCGTATAGGCGAA
>Ga0315280_10011586_pt1 | contig 10811 bp, 5 predicted proteins | sample YL17G06_40_MG_FD_203697 | JGI IMG/M metagenome (GOLD analysis project Ga0315280, IMG submission 203697) | Sediment microbial communities from Yellowstone Lake, YNP, Wyoming, USA - YL17G06_40 | ecosystem: Environmental > Aquatic > Freshwater > Lake > Sediment | place: USA: Wyoming | collected... | reverse complement strand
GGAATTGTATGGGAGTGGATTGGATTTTTGGAGATATAATATCGAAAAATTCCGATCCATTGATGCCTTTATTGATGCGCTTCGACAGGCAGACATTATAGCTTCTCCATATATCTATTACTTCAATGATGGTGTTCAGCAAGGGATGACAATAGATCAGGATATGGCTTACATAAAGTATGGAATGGCTCGTTTTGGCGCCTATGCCAATGTGATGCCTGTGCTTTCAAATGAGGTTGAGCAGAAATATACAGGTCGCATAGATGAAAAATACGATCTCGCAAGCCATAAATGGGCTAACGAAATGGGAGAATATCTGTCAAGGCTTGCTGTATTTGGTGTCCCGGTAGCAATCCACAATCCTATGGAGACGGAGAAGGCAGTTAATCCCGGTTTTTATTCTTTATTAAAGGATTGGCAGTTCCCATGGACAGATTTTATGCTAAGGCAGGCACAGGTAGCGGCATTAAGCACCGCTCCACAGCTTAGTGATGATATACCAGAGCAAAAGGAACCCATTTATAATATCAGAGGTTATTCCCGACACAATCAGCTATTAATGGATCTGCGCAGATTCGGCATACCTGTTATAAATGAGGAACCGGGATATGAAATGGAGGGACATAGCGCAGACCCGAATTCACAGAAAATCAGTCTAATGCCCTGGAATTCCCAAACGTCTGATACTCTAATACCTACATTCTGGACAGCGGCTACTGCTGAAGCCTATGCAATGTGGGGTCATTATTCAACTTACGAGATGAATAATCCGATCAATGGTATGAAGATGAGTATAACTCCCAAATATCTGAAAATCCTTTATGATATTGTTACTGAACTGCCATATTGGGAGATGAAGCCAGCAAACGATGCTGTTTCTCCCAACGAAGTTATGTTTGATGGGATTCTATATCGCACTAACTTCTGTCTTGCGAAGATTAGTAAACTATATTTGGTGTTTTCCCTTAATGGAGGGCAAATAACGCTTTATTTAGATGAAGGCTCTAAATATAGGGTAACACAGATAGACCCAAGAAGCGGGGCAAAAACCTATCTGGGTATCATTAAAGGTGATGAATGTATTATAAGTGTTATCGGTAAAGAACAGGTATTGTTAATCATGAAGTGAACGGATAGAAAATATGTTAATCTCAAAGGAGTAAGATATGTGGCAGCAGACCCTTTTTATGACAATGCTTTACATTGCTAATGCGTCTATTGGTGCGGTAGATTCTGATGTTGGGATTAACTTCCGCATACCGAATGACGGTGGAACTCCACGCTCTTCGGAACGTATTAATCAGCTATCCTTAAATGAGTTTCTGATAAAGGCTTCCATTGAAGATGCTCAAAATCCCCTTACACATGCAGTATCACGTCTTGATCTTGTCTGCCGTAATAACGGTAAGCAAGCAGAAACAGTAACATTGCATTTGGACTTATCTGGTGATGGTGTAAGAACCAACTTTGACGATAATGTGTGGGGTGGTATGCCATCCCGTGACTTCATATATATCCAACCTCCCGGACGAACATGGAAACAAATAAATGGCAAAACAGATGGCTGGATATGCACTGTCAATTTCACTGCTGAATCGGGAGAGACAAAAATAGGTCTTAGCCCCTGGTATAACTATGAAGATTATCTTCATTTCATATCTTCATTGCCTGAATATCCATATCTCAAAAAAGAGCTTATCGGATCAAGCGACAAAGGACGTGAACACTGGGAATTAACAGTAACCGATCCTAATGTCCCAATGCAAAATAAACATTGTATTTTCATTCATGCAAGGGAACATGGTTACGAGTCTTTTTCATCTTATGCAATAGAGGGTTTGTTAGATTATCTGCTGTCCGATTCTGCGAAAGATGACAGGAGCCGCTTTGTGTTTGTCATCCATCCTATGACAAACGTTGACGGTGTTGCAAATGGATGTGAATATCGTATGGGATATGACTATCCTGACACAAGAGGAACTGCAAGCGCAAGGTTGACATTTGACGCCATAGACAGACTAAAGCCAGATTATGTCGTCACTTGGCATAATTGGATTGTCCCCCGTAATATAGATGTCCTTTTTTATACAGACTCACAGGAGAGAAAAGCGACCCGCCGTGCATGGGATTTATTCACCCAACGTTTTCCATCGCCAGGAGCATTTGATCACAGATGGGATAATGAGGATGACCCGACAAAGAACAATTGGTTCGGCAGATCGCTTTCTGATGATAATGTGCATCAATACGCCATGAAACATTATGGAAGCCAAGTATGGGGATGGGAAATGCCCTGGTGGAATAGAAGCGTTGATGATGCACGCAAGGCGGGATTTGATTTTGCAAGGGCATTTTTGGCAACGCTGAATGATTTAAATACAGTCCGATATATTGATAATACTGATATAGTAATCGATGATATTCCAAAATGGGATATGCACGAGTTTGAGTTGCATGGCAAGAGTTGGGTTGATAATCCCTTTATTCAGTCTGCTGTTATTGGCGAATTTGTGTCGCCATCTGGCAAAAAATTAATGGCAGATGGATTTTATGATGGAGATGATACGTGGCGGGTTCGATTTGCGCCGGATGAAGAAGGCGATTGGCGTTATCTTGTTCGCGGTGAGGGTGTTGAGATATTCCGAGAAGGTGTTTTGCATTGTATTTCACCTAAAAGCAAAGGTTTTATTCACGTTCATCCAGATAACCCTTATGCCTTCACTTATGACAACGGTGATCCATTCTTCCCGATGGGTGATACCTGCTATGGTTTATATACCGACAGCCCCATAACACCCGAATTACGCAGCCAATATCTAAAAACCCGACGAGATCAGAATTTCAATTTTGTCCGAATGGGTATTGTTCATAGCCCGAATCATTGGGATAAGGACAGTCGATTCTTTCCATGGGGAGGCACTCCTCAAAATCCGGATTTGGATCGCTTTAATCCACAATACTTTCAAGATTTGGATCAAGTTTTGAAAGAAATGAAATCCAAAGGTATGAATGCGGAATTGATAATATTGACTTTTTATCAAAAACCATTTACCGATACAAATATATGGACTCCGAAGCGTGAAAGAAACTGGCTGAAATATATAACTGCCCGTTATTCTGCATTTTCCAACATATTCCTATGGACAATATCAAACGAGTATGAGACCCATCCTGATGGTGACTATCGTCTTGATCTGCCTGATGATGTGGAATGGGCGAAGGCAACCGCAAAATTTGTCAAGCAACATGATCCATATAAACACCTTGTTACTATACATCCTGTGATCTCAGCAAGCACTCATGGCAATCGCCCCGGTGACCCTTATGACAAACCCTGGCGGATTGGAGAATTCTTTGGTCAAGGTGATGAAATGGACGTTATCTCACAACAGACCGGTCAAGCTGGCGTATGGGATGAAAACATGCAGTGTTGGATAGGTGATGACCCCTATCTGGTTGCTAGTCTATCATCAGATAGAAAATATCAGAAACCAGTCATGAATACCGAAAGTGGCTATGAATTCTTGCAAGGTTATCCAAATTATCAACGTCAGGCACATCATACAGATAAAGTAAGACGATCTGCATGGCGAATTGTTTGTGCCGGTGGATACTTTGCATCTGGTTTTGGTGGAACGATAGGTCACTCTGATTTCTGGAATATAATAGACCATGAGAATAAATATTCATTTGTTATCAAAGACGAGGGTGCGCCGCATCAGTTGTCCTTATTATATGATTTCTTTCTTAATCTCCCGTTTTGGCGTATGCAACCGTATGACGGTATAAAAGGTGATGCTGTTGCTATCGCAGAGATTGGCAAGGTCTATGTGATCTACATGCCAAAAGGCGGTAAGATCGCTGTTGACTTAACACAGACGAAAGGTGATCTAATAGCTAAATGGTTCAATCCAAGACATGGGGAATGGATTGATATTGGTATTATTTCAGGCGGAATGACACAGGAGTTTAATGCACCTGATGAATATGACTGGGTTCTTTATATAAGTCTGAAGGATTAGTTTTTCTAAAAACAGTAGGGCAATCTCTAGAACTACACGATACTATTAGGAAAGGCAAAATATATATGACATATCAAAGAACGTCAAATGAAGACTTGAAACTTGAGATGATCTTGGAGATTTCTCTTGGCACAAGGCTTAGACAACTTCGCGCACTGTCGGTGCATCTTGGAAAAGAGCTATCTTCGGCTATCCTGTTGGTTTACTCATCTGAGCAAGAGGATGATCCATGGAGTGAAGCCTTTTTCTTTCCCAAAGATTCCCTGAAAATGGCTCTTTTCTCAGCAAAAGGTGACATGATTTGGGGACGAGATCTTGGAGCTAGCGTTATTCCGGGTTCACATTTCTGTCCTGTGTTCTCGTTTGATCTTAACAACGATGGCACAGATGAAATCTGGTTTGTCAATAACATAGATCATGAGCATCCGCATAGTTTGAGAGGACGCAGACTTGAACGGATCGATGCCTGCACAGGCGAAACAATTGGGCAATGGCGCTGGCCTGACTTGGCGGGAGATACTCAATCGCTAAGCCATACCCACCGAAACTTCATTTTTGGTGGTTATGTCAAAGGAGAACCGGTTTTTGTCACTGCTCAAGGCACTTATGGTCCGATGTTCCTTCAGGGTTGGCGGGCAGACATGACACAGCGCTGGGAACTTCGCATTCATGAGAACGATCCGGGCGCACGAGGCAGTCATCGTTGCACTATCATTGACCTCAATAGCGATGGGATTGACGAGGTATTGTGGGGAGAACGCTGTATTGAACTGGACAAAGGTATTGAATTATTCTGTGCAGACCGCAATGTATATCGTGGACATTCAAACGTCATTCAGCCTTTTCAGGATATGGAAACCGGTCGTTGGTATATATACACCTGTCGAGAAGGTGATTCATCGGCTTCTCCAAGAGTGGTCGTGTTCGACGATAATGGGAAACGAGTTTGGGGGCAGATCGAACACGGACATATAGATATGGGCTGGGTTGCACGACTTGGCGATAGCCGCAAACCTATTGCTATGGCTATCCGTATTGGCAATAAGCGTTTCACTAGTAATGGTATCGTCCATGATGTGCCTGAGCAATTTACTTTTGACGCTCTCACTGGTGAAGCGTATCCATTGAACTTCGATATTTATGCTACTATACCAGCAGATATTAATGGCGACGGCTATGATGAGTTGTTACGCATACATGAAATCCTGGACCGACATGGCAATATTATTGGAACTCTTCCGAGGACAATCGTGGGAGCGGAAAAGTATCTGGACGAAAAAGGATTGCAGATTCTTAGCTATCAACCCGATGGAACAGTGCAAATATGGGTGGATAATGCACCACATTAGGAGAGCAAAATAGTGAAATATAATTTGATTGCCTTTTTAGTGTCCTTCACAGTTTTTGCTGTCGCAATGGCAGAAACACAGAAAGGTATTCCCTTTATGGTAAATAATGCAATTGCCACACAGGACATTCCCGTATGGGGATGCTTCGAGACAGTAGTTATGAATACGAGAAGGTATGATAATCCATTTACGGATGTCGTCCTCGATGCGGAATTCACACGTCCTGACGGCAGTGTGGTCTCTTTCTGGGGTTTCTATGATGGAGACGGAAACGGCGGACAGTCGGGCAGTATCTGGAAACTCCGTTTTATGCCCGATCAGATAGGCACATGGAAATATGTATGCTCCTTTTCTGATGGCGCTCCCGGCAAAAGCGGCATGTTTAATTGTACCTCTGATGATGCCAAACCTGGTCCGCTTAGGATTGATCCCGCCAATCATCATTACTGGGTTTTTGCCGATGGGAATCATTTCCCCGCCCGTGCTTATACAGCACCAGAACTATTTATAGCAGGAAATGAAATCCATCGAAAGTATTGGATTGACTACTTTTTTGGCAGGAAGTATAAATTTAATCTTTGCAATGCGAACCTGCTTAACTTTGTGGGTATTAATGACCTGCTAAACTGGCAGGGAACTCCATATAAGGCTCCCGACCCGGGTCATGATGGTAAGTATGTTACCATCACAGGTAATGGGCTTTTTCCTTATCTTTTTTCTGGAACACGCATCTTATTTGATGGTGGATCGAATGTGGATTGGCTACGTCCAAGCATCAAGTGTTGGACAAACGTAGATCAAGTTATTAGAGAGCTAGAAGCTCATAAAGTTGTTTGGTTCAATCATTGGGGCATGATCGGTTGGGAATGGGGTGGAAATGGCAAGCTTCTGGTGCCAAAAGAAGCACGCAAATCCGTTCTTCAATATTGGCTCGCCAGACTTGCGTCATACTGGAATGTAACATGGAATATCGCAGGTGAATGGGAAGAACTGATGGCCCCGGAGGAATTCAATGATCTTGGTGATTTCATTAAGCAGAAAGACCCATGGCAACATCCTTTGACTTCTCACTCACTAAATACTACCTTAAACGCTTCTTGGGTAGACTTTCGCACACAGCAATTCTCTGCTGGAACAAGCGCAGATGCAATCATAAATGCAAAACATGCGGTAAATGACTATGCCGACAAACCGGTCTTTGCATTTGAAACATCATGGGAAGCCACACCCGGCAAGCTTACTGCCGATCAGGTTCGCACTGGCGCATGGGGAAGTGTAATGGGAGGCGCCTTCTATCTCTATGCGGAGTGTTTTGAGCCTACACTTACCTGGGATGATGGTGATGCTTTTCCTTTTGTAGAGATCATGAATGATTTTATCTATGGACTTCAATACTGGAAGTTGCAACCTAATAATGCTTTGGTAGATTCGGAAAGTCTTTGCCTAGCTAATAGCGGACATGAGTATATCGTCTATCGGCAGAATGGAGGCATAATTACAGTCGATCTCACAAGTGTTTCAGGCACATTTGTCGCTGAATGGACGAACCCACGCACAGGAGAAAAAGCCTCAATCGGAACAGTGGATGGAGAAGCAAAGCGGTCGTTCATTTGTCCTGATAAGAATGATTGGGTATTGCATTTATCGCTGTTTGAGAAATAGCTGTATATAAACGTAAAAGTAGATCGCTTGTTGCAAGTGGGAAAATAATGGGAGACTTGGATGTTGAGACAATGTCAAATGTTCCTGGTGATGCGGCTCATCTGTATAGGAATAATACTTATGGGATTATTAATAGCAGAACAAGCTTGGTCAGTTACATTGCCCTACGACCGCACCAATCCCGTGATATATGACAACGACGGTGCAATTGAATCCGGCTATACTGATGTCTACATTATGGCACTTGCCAGCGCTGGGATAATCAATCTCAAAGGGATAATAACAACATGCTCTTATGGAGAGGAACAACGGCAACCACCCTTTTCTGCACTACCGGAAGTTGCGGTTGTCCGGGAACGACAGGAACTGATCGAGAAGGCACGGCGCAGCGGGTTGAGGAATATACCGGATGCTATCCCAGGTCCTAGTCTTAGTTTTAAGCGACCTTCCTCCGGGCGCATCGAAGACACAATGCCATATAAGACACCCGGAAGTCAGTTGATCGTCAATGAGGCTCGAAGAGCCACTAGCGATAAACCTCTGGTGATAGTCATGGGCGGACAAGCGACTTGCGTGGTTGACGCTTATCTGATGGACAACTCCATTGCTTACAAGATGATCCTTGCATGGATCGTGGGCAACAAAAGGTCAGATGGCAATATTGATTCAAGGGAATATAATGCCGGAGTTGATCCATGGGCTACATACATCGCCTTCGAGAGACTGCGGGTCGTGGCATTTCCTTTCACCAATGACGGTGACGACTCAAATGACCCTATGGCATCCACCCCCAAATCGCGTTTGGTAGAATTGCCGGACACGGAACTTCGCCAAATTATGATGGAAGCCCGATGGCCAAGAGGCAAGGACATTTTTAGTGAACCTTCCACCGATGCCGATTCCTTTGGGGCTTTTCCCTTGACCCGTTCTGACTATGTGTTTCAAACAAAACGAGTCTCTTTCAGCCATTGGGAACAGAACCAGACGCCGTTCTTCAAGGCAGACCCAAATGGTAAGGTTCTGGTGGTATGGGATGCCAGTTCATCTGTTGCTACAGATGAGTGGTGGAGACGTGTAAAGGATCCGGCAGCTTGGGGAGTTCCCAAAGGGCAAATTCCTTTCAATGACACACCTTGGATGGTTCCCGGGTCTATTGAGGCGGGATATTTTGATCATGGAGGCACCGGTCGTGCTTATATGGACAACACCAACAACCTAACCAAAGAGGATTGGTTTAACCCCATCCGGTTTCTGGAACACGTAGATATATTAGCTTCAGATAGCGCCAGCAATGGCTATAAAGTAGGACGGACTGAGGCAGGAGAGTGGATAGAATATACGGTCAATGTGGCTAACGCAGGCATATACACCGTTGAGGCTTGCGTCGCCTCAGATGGAGACAGGGGAGCGTTTCATATCGAATTCGATGGTGCGGATAAGACTGGTTCAATGAATATTCCCAATACAAAAGGTTGGAATTCGTGGCAGACTATCCAGCGATCAAACGTAGCTCTGAATGCCGGCGTGCAGGTGATGCGTCTGGTGATGGATCGCAACGGATCCACTGGTGCCATCGGGGATTTTGACTATATCAAGCTTCGTAACACAGGTGTCACAGACAATTAGAATGTTGGTAAGGGGAATTAGATGCCTGAATGAACGTTTATCATAAAATATGAAATTCACATCTTTGGGATAGGAGCGATGCTTATGTTAGCACCAATCAATGCAGGAAATGCACTTAGCAAAGAAGAAAGCAGTGGCTATTTCCCACCTTCAGAGTCACAAGGCGGTTGGCGAAAGTTGGAAAACCCAAACGACATCCGCCAACTCGCCGGGATGGATCCGGACAAACTCGATCAACTCAAACAATGGTTAAATGACTCGGATAATCGCAACTTTGCCGCTGTGGTCATTCGCAACGGCTATATTGTGTTGGAAGCAGAGCGTGGCAACAGTGCCATAACTGACTCGCGCCGCGTTGCATCAGTATCTAAGGCTGTCTGTTCCACTGTGCTGGCTATAGCGTCTGAAAGTAGCCAGCAAGGGTTTGCGCCTAAGAGGATGTCATTTGATGACCTAGCGTTTCAGTTCATCCCCTGGGCTCAACCATTGAGCGACCCACGAAAGGAGATCATCACCGTCAAGCAGCTTCTTAACCACACATCCGGCATCTGTCCCGAAGCTACCGGCGCAGTAAACCAGGGACCTTGGAAGCATGTGATGGGACACGATGGCGATCCCATGACAGCCGCACTTGCATTTGATCCGGGAACTGCCTGCGGTTATTCAACTTTCGCCTTCTATCACGCATCCCTCGTCTGTGAGACAGTAACCGGTATGCCCTATGATCAATTTGCTATCCAAGCACTATTCAAGCCAATTGGCTGCGAGTATTGGTCTTTCGAGCAGTTTGATGGTGGCGGAGAAAAATATGGACGGCATCCATCTCATAGCATGGGTATGTCAGCACGGGATCTGGCTCGCATTGCATATTGCATGTTGCGCAATGGGCGCTGGCAAGATCAGCAGGTAATTCCTCAGCGGTTTGTTAAGGAAACAGCGGTACCGACACATGATGTTAAAACACCGGAAATGCGTTTCAAAATCAATGGGCAGACATTTTCTCATGGTTGGCAGCTTCCTGCACAATTAAAAGGTGAACTGGGAAAAGGCTTTCCTGTTGATGCCCGTTACAAACCCGGTTCTGGTGGTCAGCTTATCGCTTTTGTGCCTAGCCTAAACCTTGTTGTCACACGCCAAACTGGCAGTAGCGGTGAGTGGGAATATGAAGAATATTTGCGCCGGGCATGTCAAGCGGTGTTGCCCAGGTAGCTATAGCGATCCAAAGACACTTTAAGGGATGAACCGGGGAACCTGTTCTTTTCAATAAACACGAGGTTAAGAGGGCTTATTCTGATACTGCCAACTACCCAAGATGAAGAAGGTAATTCGGGGAGAACTCTAGCCAAGTATCGTAAGATGGGCCATGAGGTTGTCTATGCTATAGCAACGAAGAAATGGTTATATCATACAGGAGAAATATAATGAAAAGGAATTTGGAACTAAGAAATTGGGAGCTTCAGATTTTCCATGAAATACCATCATCTATAATGGATGGAAACTGCCTTGCAGTCGGCGATCTGGATGGTGATGGTCACAATGAGATTATCGCAGGCGGTACCGGCGGGTTGTTCTGGTATCGACCTGATACCACCGAGACCGGCATGATCTCAGACATCAACGCATCCTGCGGTCTGGTTTTGGAGGATATAGATGGGGATGGCATGCCGGAATTGGTCGTTAGCACTTCTGAACAAGCCATAATCTGGTTCAGACATGGGAAAAACCTCAATGATGAGTGGCAAATTCACACCATTGTGTCCGATCATCCGGGGAATGCCCATGATATTCTGTTTGCAGACATGGACAACGATGGCAGGCGAGAGCTTGTAGCTGTAGCCGCTTATACCTCGACACCGGGGATCTACATATACATACCCGATGAGGATATTACTCAACCATGGGGGAGATACGAAGTTACTAGCGGCGCATTCAGCGACGGAATGAGGGCGGCTGACATTAATGGCGATGGTCAGCTCGATATCGTCAACGGTCCTTACTGGTATGAATGTCCGATGGATGGACCATACTCCGGTCAATGGAAGCGATATACATACGCCCCGGGGTTTCGAGAGATGACCCGAACCGCAGTAGTGGATATCACCGGGAGCGGTCGCCCGGACATAATCATCGCTGAAGCTGAATATATGGAGGG
>Ga0315280_10011585_pt1 | contig 10811 bp, 6 predicted proteins | sample YL17G06_40_MG_FD_203697 | JGI IMG/M metagenome (GOLD analysis project Ga0315280, IMG submission 203697) | Sediment microbial communities from Yellowstone Lake, YNP, Wyoming, USA - YL17G06_40 | ecosystem: Environmental > Aquatic > Freshwater > Lake > Sediment | place: USA: Wyoming | collected... | reverse complement strand
GACCCATGTTTATCGTGATTCTGGGTGCAACCGCAGTCCTCGGTCTCTACATGGCCTGGAACATAGGAGCCAACGACTTCGCCAACTCCATGGGAGATGCTGTCGGTTCCGGGGCCATCTCGATCCGCACCGCGGTCGTCTTCGGCTCCCTCTGTGAGCTCGCCGGCTCCGTCCTGGTGGGCTCCCACGTCACCGACACGGTTCGCAGGGGCATTGTGAATCCGGACCTCTTCTCCCCCTTCCCGCAGCTCCTTATGCTGGGGATGATCTGCGCCCTGCTGGGCACCGCGCTCTGGCTGAACCTGGCCACCTGGCTGGGCATGCCGGTATCCACCACTCATGCTGTCGTGGGCGCGGTGGCGGGGCTGGGGATCGCGGCCGTCGGCTTCTCTGCCGTGGATTGGCGAAAGATGGGAGAGATCGCGGCCAGCTGGCTCATCTCCCCTGTGGCAGGTGGCATCCTCTCCTTCATCCTCTTCAAGCTGATCACTGGCTTCATTCTCGGGCAGGAGAAGCCCCTGGAAAAGGCTGTCCGCTATACTCCCATAGTGACCTTTTGCGTGGTCGCAGTGGTCGTGTTCTCAACCCTATATAAGGGATTGGCCCGCGTGCTGGCCGAGGTCTCCTGGCTCACCGCCCCGAAGGCGGTGCTCTTCTCCCTCGGCCTGGCAGTCATTCCGGCCCTGTTTTCCCGCTTCTTCATCGGCCGCACCTTGAGGGGCCAGGAGGACAAGAGCCTCTCCGAGCAGCTGCGGATCATCGAGCGGGTATTCGTTCCCTTCGTCGTCCTCACCTCTTGCAGCGTGGCCTTCGCCCACGGCGCCAACGACGTGGCTAACGCCATCGGGCCGCTGGCGGTGGTGGCGGATATCCTGGCCTCCGGCACCACGCAGATGGGGGCCTCGGTGCCGGTCTGGATCCTCTTGCTGGGCGGGATCGGCATCGTGCTGGGGCTGGTGACCTACGGCTACAAGGTGATGGAAACGGTGGGCACGAAGATCACCCAGCTCACGCCTTCCCGGGGAGTGGCGGCGGAGCTGGCCACCACGGTCATCGTTCTGGTCTGCACGCTTCTGAAGCTTCCCGTTTCGACTACTCACACGATCGTAGGGGCGATCATCGGCGTCGGGTTTGCCCGCGGGCTCGGCGCCATCAACCGCAAAGTGATACGGGACATTTTCAGCTCCTGGTTCACCACCGTTCCTGCGGCTGCAGTGCTGACCATAGGCTTGTTCCTGCTCGGGAGGCTGCTCCACCTGGACGGCTGGATAAAGCAGGCCCTGCCTCCGAGGTGAGGCGGTCATGGAGGGCAGGGCAAGCCCTGCCTCCGAGGTGAGGCGGTCATGGAGGGCAGGGCAGGCCCTGCCTCCGAGGTGAGGCGGTCATGGAGGGCAGGGCAGGCCCTGCCCTTGGGGTGTACTGTCTGCCTCCAGGCTCAGGAACTCCCGCAGCAGATCCACCGTCAGGCAGCTGTGCACGGGCAGAACCATGAGCAGGTCTCCGACCCGAACCCTTTCGAGGAGATCCTTGCCCGCTCTCACGATCCCGTGCTCCTGGCTCAGGGAGGAAACGTACGAGGACTCCAGCAGGGGCCCCCAGCCTTGCGCCGGCCGGGCCACCCCGCCGTACATCTTTTGGCCGTCGGGGCGGGTCAGGAACTCCTTGGACAGGTGCACGGCCCCTCCGTAGAGAACAAGCTCTTCCCTCTCCCCGTGCAGGGCCACCACCGGGCAGGCTACGGCCACGGCAAGGTCCTCCTCCGCGCAGGAGCCGATCGCGAGCTGAGTGAGGTCGTAGAAGACGAAGTTGCCGGGCCTGATCTCATCGACCTCGGAAAGGTCCTCCACCACGCTGCAGGTCGGGGTGTCGCCGTGGGAGATCAGCACCGGGTGAATCCCTTCGGCCTCGAGGGCCCCTTTCAAGGCTCTCAGCTTGGAGACCGTATCGCGGTAGACCGCCTCGACCTGCACCCCGCCCCTGGCCTGGTAGGAATGACCGGCGTGACTGAGCAGCCCGCGGAAGCTTAAGTGGCGGCAGCTGCGGATAGTTTTGGCCAGATCGATGACCGCCCCGCTTTCCGCGGCGGGAATGCCGGTCCTGCGGCTGCCCGTATCGATCTTGATCCAGACCTGGACGGGACGACTAAGGTTTTTCTGCAGGAACTCGACAGCCTCCCTCGACTCGACCAGAAGCTGCAGGGTGACTCTCTCCGCCAGGCAGTTGATCTCCTCGATCTGGCGCAGGTTCACCGGGAAGGCCACGGTGATGTCCTCCCATTGCCGCGCGGCGAAATAGGCGGCCATGTCCAGGCTGGAGACGGTGATGGCCCGCACACCCCGCTCGCGGAAGACCTCTCCGATGGCGGCGGACTGGTGGGTTTTGAAGTGGGGCTTGAAGAGCACTCCGCTCCTGCGGGCCTTGGCGGCCATCCTCTCGATGTTGCGGATCATTCTGCCCTCATCGAGGATGAGGGTCGGCTTGCGGATCGTTTCCAGCATTGCGAGTACTCCTATTTTCTGTTTCTCTCCATCCATTTCACAGCGAAATCCACATAGGGGCGTTGCGGGAGCAGCTGCGTCCGGGCATGGGCGATGAAGCCCGTGCGCAGCAATGAGGCGTATTTCCTGCAGAAGGCCCTTCCGATCAGGAGGAAGTCGGTGCTGTCCAGGTTGATATCTCTGAACTTCTTCCATCTCCTGTGGCTGTCGATCAGCAAAGGCGCGGCGTTGAAAACCGTTTTTTTACCCGTGTAGCAGGCGCGGTACTCGGCCAGGTGCAGGGAGGTGCTGATGCCGTGGTCGACGCCGAGAAGGAGTACCCAGCCGTCCAGGTCGTAGATCCTGGCCAGGGGGGAACCTTCGCCCAGGCCGTAATCCAGGTCGTGATCCTGGACGACCCCGAAGCATTGCTCGCCCCAGGCGGCGAAGGAATATTGCGGGTGGCAGCTGCGCAGCACATTGTTCTGCTTGCGGAAGCATTCGGGGATGGCCCCCATGCCCCGGGTGAGGGTCAGCTCCGCATCGTAGGCCGGCAGGCTCTTGCGGATGGTTTCCCACCAGGATTTCGGCACCGAGGGATTCTCCCAGAAGGAAGGGTCGGAGAGGTGACCGCTGTGAGCCGGCATCACCAGGGTGCCGAAGGTTTTAAGGACCCGCTCCAAGGCCAAGACCACGCTTGCGGCGCCCCCGCAAACCCAGCCGATGGAGCTAAGAGAGGAATGGACCAGGAGAACCATACCGGGGGAAACGCCGAGCTTGCGCAGGTCTGCGGCCAGGGATGCGACGGTGACCGGGCCCTTGCGGGTACGGGCGATGACTTCTTTCTCGCTCATCTTCGGTCCTCCCAGCATCTAGGCTCAATATACCTCATACTTCCCCATTACGACAGTATTTTTTCCAAGTTGCAGCGGAGAGGTCGCCTATTTCGATGACATTCCCCACCAACCGCTGGAGCTCGGCAGCCGTATAGATCTTTTCTTCCGCTTTGGTTTTTTTCGCAGCTTCCAAGTTTTTTCTCCGGCAGTAAACAGAACGCTCGGTCAAATAATAGATCGGCTTGCGGCTTTTGCTAACATTTGAAGATGCCGATGGTTTGCCAGGGGCGCGCTTTTCTTGATTTTTTTTGCGCAATTATGCAGTATCATGTGCCAATGGCCGTTATGAACCTGAAACCCTTGCTGGAGCCGTTGCGGGGTCCGGGCTTCCTGGCGGAGCTCCTGTACCGTGATGGCGGCAGCGTCTCCTTCAAGAACGATGGCCTGCTCTGCCTGGTTCAGTGGGAGGCCGGGCACCGGGAGCCTGTGGGGGAGGACTGCGCCTGCTTCGCTCTGGAGGAACTGCGGAACGTTGACGCCCGGCCGGCCGGCACCACATCGCGGCGGGGGAGGACTCTGCCCGGCCCCCCGCCAGACCCGGCGCGGCGGAGACTCCTCGACGGTCTGGCCGATCCCTTCCTGGAAGCCCTGCTACATGCCGCCATTCCCCAGGCCCATGTGGTCCGCAGCTATTCCCCCCTCCTGAACGCGCCGGCCTGCGCCGCAGGGGGGCAGCGCGCCGTCGAAAGCCTCTTCGGGGCTGAGGCCCTCTGGCTGCCCCATCCCGCCTCGCTCCAGGAAGCGATCCTTTTCGGTACGACCATCCGCGAGCGGGCGGAGCAAGGCGGGCGTCTTCCGGGGCTGCTCTTCGTGCAGAACCTGGGCTGCTTCCTGGCCGCCGCGGATCCCGAAGCCCTGGAGACCGAGGCCCGCCGGGCGGTGGATAGGCTCAAAGACAGCCTGGCCGGTGGGGCCGACCTCTCCCCGTTCGCCTTCGACCGGCGGAGAGCGGCCGAGCTTGCCCCCGCCCTGCGCATGCTGCTGAGGCTGCCGCAGCGCGGCTCGATCGTGGTGTTCCATACCGATCGCGCCCTCGCCACCCAGCTGGCGGACCCCGAAGGCTTCAGGCGGCTCTCCCTGGCCCTGACTCCGGAGCAGGCCGTGTTCTGCGCTCCCGAACCCCTGCGGGTGGCTTTCCGGAAAGATACGCAGGAACAGCTGGCCGCGCTCGAGGAGGAGCTTTCGGTCTACAGGCGGACCCGCGGCTGCCCGCCGCGCCTCATCGGCCTGGAGGGGTTGGGCGTGTTCGCCTGGGGGGTGAGCAAGGAGGAGGCGGATCGCTGCCTGCACCATTTCCTGGCCGCCTTCAGGACGGGGCTCCTCGCCCAGGGCCTGGGCGGTACCCATCCCCTGAGCGGGGACAGGATCGAAGAGCTGCGGGCCAGGCGCAGTGAGCCGGCGGGCCGACCGGAGGCGGCCGGGCCAGTGGAGCCGGTCGGCGCCGAGCAGGCGGGAGCCGCTGCCCTGGGCGGCCGTCTGCAGGGAAGGATCGCCCTGGTAACCGGAGCCGCCCAGGGCATCGGCCGCGGAATCGCCGAGTTCCTGGCCCGCGAAGGGGCGCACACGGCGTTCGCGGACCTGAACGCAGAAGGCGCCGCATCCGCCGCCCAGGATTGCGCGCGCGCCTGCGGCTACGGCAGGGCCCTGGGGCTGAAAGTGGATGTCACCGCGGAGGAATCGGTCCAGGAGATGGTCCAGCAGACCGTGCTCGCCTACGGAGGCCTGGACATCTTCGTCAACAACGCCGGGGTGCTGAGGGCGGGGGGCCTGGAGGAGATGGACCCCCAGACCTTCGCTCTCGTCACCCAGGTCAACTACTCGGCCTTCTTCCTCTGCACCCGGTCCGCCAGCCGGCCGATGAAGGTCCAGCACCGCTACGCCCCGGACCATTTCATGGACATCGTGCTGATAAACTCCAAGTCGGGCCTGGAAGGCAGCAACCGCAACTTCGCCTACGCGGGGAGCAAGTTCGGGGGCCTCGGCCTGACGCAAAGCTTCGCCCTGGAGCTGGCGGAGCACCACATCAAGGTCAACGCCGTCTGCCCCGGGAACTTCCTCGAAGGGCCCCTGTGGTCGGATCCGCGGCAGGGCCTGTTCGTCCAGTACCTGAGGTCCGGGAAGGTGCCCGGGGCCAGGACGGTGGAGGAGGTGCGCCGCTTCTACGAGGCCAAGGTGCCCTTGAAGCGGGGCTGCCGGCTTCAGGACATTAACCGGGCGGTGCTCTACCTGATCGAGCAGTGCTATGAGACAGGCCAGGCCCTGCCCGTCACCGGCGGGCAGGTGATGCTGAAATGAGAGGGTAGAGGCATGCCCGTTTTCGACCCCTGGCGGGGAGCCCCCGGGGAAACGGAGAAGCTGAACCACCCGGACCGGGGCGTCCGCCTGGAGGCCCTGAGGAGCCTCGCCCCCCCGCGCGCCAAACAGGGGCCGCCCAGGCCAGGGGAGCCGGAGGAGGTGAACAACCACATCCATACCTTCTACTCCTTCTCGCCCTATTCCCCCAGCAAGGCGGCCTGGCTGGCGGCCGCCGCGGGCCTGGCCAGCGCAGGCATCATGGACCACGACTCGGTGAGCGGCGCGTGGGAGTTCATCGAGGCCGGGCGGATCCTGGGGCTGGCCACCACCGTCGGTCTGGAGAGCAGGACGGATTTCTCCGCCACCCCCCTGCGGGGCAGGCGCCTCAACAACCCCGACCAGCTCTCCAACGCCTATATCGCCCTGCACGGGATCCCCCACCAGCACCTGGAGGAGTTGAACGCGTACTTCGCCCCCCTGCGGGAGGAGCGCAATAAACGCAACCGGCTCATGACCGAGGGATTGAACCGCCTGTTTCAGGACCTGGGAGGACCGGCCGAGCTGCGGCTCGATTTCCAGGCCGATGTGGTCCCCCTTTCCAGGCAGGCGGAGGGGGGGAGCATCACCGAGCGCCACCTCCTCTATGCCCTGGCCGTCAAGCTGATCGCGGCCCTCGGCCCTGGAGAGGGACTGGTCGCCTTTCTGGAGGGGAAGCTGGGGCTCTGCATCCGCGACACGCTGAAGGCCCTGCTCCTGGACCGGGAGAACCCCTATTACGACTATGACCTCCTGGGGGTGCTGAAGAGCGAGCTGGTGGAAGCCTTCTACCTGGAGGCGGAAGCGGAATGCCCCGAGGTGCGGGAGCTGCTGGCCTTTGGGCAGCGCATTGGCGCCGTTCCCGCCTACTCCTACCTGGGGGACGTCCGCGGGTCCGTGACCGGGGACAAAAAGGACCAGAAGTTCGAGGACGATTACCTGGAGGAGCTCTTCCGGGTCATCGTCGGGCTCGGCTTCCAGGCGGTGACCTATGTGCCCACCCGCAACAGCCTGGAGCAGCTGGAGAGGGTCAAGCGGCTGTGCGAGCGCTACGGCCTGTTCCAAATCAGCGGCGAGGACATCAACTCCCCCCGCCAGAGCTTCGCCTGCCCGGTCCTGCACCGGCCCGAGTTCAGGCATCTGATCGATTCCACCTGGGCGCTGATCGGGCACGAGCTGGCCGCCAGCCGCGACCCGGAGGCGGGGATGTTCTCCCCCAGGAGCCTGAAGGAGGTTGCGGGCCTGCAGGAGCGCATCCGGGCTTTCGCAGAGCTGGCCAGGAGCGAACACTACCGTCAAGGAGAAGGAGCATGAAGACCAGGGCCGTGCGCTTGTACGGAAAAGAGGACCTCAGACTGGAGGAGTTCGAGCTGCCGCCGCTCGGGGAAGACGAGATCCTGGCGGAGGTGGTCTCCGATTCCCTCTGCATGTCTTCCTACAAGGCGGCCAAGCAGGGGGTGGAGCACAAGCGTGTTCCCAAGGACCTGGCCACCAACCCCACGATCATCGGCCACGAGTTTTGCGGGCGCATCCTGGAGGTGGGCGCGAAATGGCGCTCCCGCTTCAAGGAGGGAAGTAAGTTCGCCATCCAGCCGGCCCTGAACTACCGGGGGAGCCTGGCCGCGCCGGGCTACTCCTACCGCGCCATCGGCGGGGACGCCACCTACGTGATTATCCCCAATGAGGTGATGGAGTGCGGCTGCCTGCTGGAGTACCGGGGGCGGGGGTTCTTTCCCGCCTCGCTGTCCGAGCCCATGTCCTGCATCATCGGCGCCTTCAGGGCCAGCTACCACACCCGGCCCGGGGACTACACCCACCAGATGGGGATCCGCGAGGCGGGGAGCATGGCCCTGCTGGCGGCGGCGGGCCCCATGGGGTTGGGGTTCATCGACTATGCCCTGCACGGGCCGCGCCAGCCCTCCCTGCTGGTGGTCACGGACATCGACGAGGCGCGCATGGAGCGGGCGGCCTCCCTGTTCAGCGCCAAGGAGGCCGAGGGGCGGGGGGTGAAGCTGCGCTTCGTCGACACCCTCGCCCTGGCCGGAGTGGAGAAGCACCTTATGTCCTTGAGCGAGGGCCGGGGCTACGACGACGTGTTCGTGCTGGCGCCGGTGAAGCAGGTGGTGGAAAGCGGGGACAGGATACTGGGGCGGGACGGCTGCCTCAACTTCTTCGCCGGTCCCACGGACGCCGCTTTCAGGGCGGAGGTCAACTTCTACAATGTCCACTATGCCGCCAGCCACCTGGTGGGTACGAGCGGCGGGAACACCGAGGACATGGTCGAGGCCCTGGAGCTGATGGCCGCGGGCCGGATCAACCCTTCCTTCATGATCACCCATGTGGGCGGACTCAATGCGGTACGGGATACCACCCTGCATCTGCCCGAGATCCCCGGGGGCAAGAAGCTGATCTACACCCACATCGAGCTGGAGCTCGCCGCCCTCGACGATTTCGAGACCCTGGGCCGGGGCGATCCCCTGTTCCGGGAGCTGGCCGTCATAACCGCCCGGCACGGGGGGCTCTGGTCCCTGGAGGCCGAGGAGTGCCTGCTGTCCAAAGCCAGGAAGGCGGACTGAGCGCAGGAGGAAACCGTGGATACGTACGCCATCGCGGTGTTCGACGTGGGCAAGACCAACAAGAAGCTCCTCGTCTATGACCGGGAGCTTAGGCTGCTGGACTGCAGCTACGGGTCTTTCCCCGCCTTCACCAGAGAGGGGGTGGACTACGAGGACATGGAAGGCATCGAGGGCTGGTTCCTGGAGCAGCTGGCCCTGGCGGCAAGCAGGCATCCGATCCGTGCCATCTCCGTCACCACCCACGGAGCCACCTTCGCCTGCCTCGACGGGGAGGGAAGGCTCTCAATCCCTGTCATTTCCTACACCACCGAGCCGGGGGAGGAGTTTCGCGAGGAGTACTACCGCCTGGCCGGGGACAGGGTCAGCCTGCAGGTCGAGACGGCCACGGCAGGCTTCGCCGGGCTCCTCAACGTGGCCCAGGGCATCTATTTCGTCCGCCAGCGCTTTCCCGCCGGGTTTGCCCGCACGGCCTGGATTCTCAACTACCCCCAGTTCTTCGGACACTACCTGACCGGAAGGACCGGGGCCGAGCCCACCTACGTGGGCTGCCACACCTACCTGTGGGATTTCCGCGCCATGGAATGGTCGCAGGTGGCCTCGAAGCTGGGCATCCGGGACAAGCTGCCTGCGAGGCTGCAGAAGCCCTGGGAAGTGCTCGGGCCGATCCGGCCGCAGATCGCCCGCAGGACGGGCCTTGCCGCGGACACCCTGGTGACGCTGGGGATCCACGACTCCAACGCCTCCCTGCTCCCTTACCTGATCAAAACGAAAGAACAGTTCGTGCTCAACTCCTCGGGAACCTGGTGCGTCTGCATGCATCCCGCCCGCCAGGTGAGCTTCAGCCCCGAGGAGCTGGGCAAGGTCGTCTTCTACAACCTCTCCGCCTTCGGCCGGCCGGTGAAAACCGCCATCTTCATGGGGGGGATGGAGTTCGACACCTATCTCGGCCTGTTCAAGGGTCTTGGCGGCGAGCGCCCCTTCCCCGTCCTGGACCTCTCCGTGTACCGGAAGCTGGCGGCGGAAAGGCAGCGGTTCATCCTCCCCAGCGTGGTCAGGGGCACAGGGCAGTTTCCCGCCTCCGATCCCGTGAGCTGGGATTCCGGCCGCCGCTATCCCCTGGCCGAGATTGATAAGGGCCAGAGAGTTCCACCTTTCTTCAGGGATTTTCCCACCGCCTACGCGGTGCTGAACCTCTCCCTGGCCATCCAGAGCAAGGTGGCCGTGCAGAGGGCGGGGTTGGAGGAGGGCATGTCCCTGTTCCTGGAGGGGGGCTTCCGCAAGAACGAGCACTATGCGAGCCTGCTGGCGGCCCTTTTCCCCCGCTGTCCCATGTACCTGACCAATCTGGAGGAGGCCACCGCTTTCGGCGCCGCCCTGCTGGCCAAGGCGGCCGTGGAAGGAAGGCAGCCCCGGGAGCTGGACGGCACCTTCGAGCTGGATAAAGTCCCCGTCGACCCCCTGGCCCTGCCGGAGCTGGAAGGCTACACGGAAAGCTTCCTGAAGCTGCTTTAAAGCCCCGCGGAACGGAGGCCGGAAACTGAGCCCGAGGGCCTCACTCCCCGCGCCGGCTCAGCTGGTAAGTCCTGCTCCAATGGTTCACCGCCATGGCCAGGATGAGGATCCCGCCCCAGATGGAGAGGGTGAGGAAGGCGTTGACCCGCAGCAGGTTCAGGCCGCTGGAAACGAGCTGCAGGATGATCAGGGCCAGGGCGAGCCCCGAAACCCTGCCGAAGCCTCCGGCGGTGCTGATGCCCCCCAGCACGGAGGCCAGGATGGTGATCAGCAGGTAACCCTCGCCGTAGTCCGCCTTGGCCGAGTTGAAGCGGGAAATCATAATCACGGAGACCACGCCGGAGAGCAGGCAGGAGATGAGGTAGACCTTGACCAGCACGGCCCTGTTGTTCACTCCTGAGAATAGGGTGGCTACGGGATTGGAACCGATCATGTAGATTTCGAAGCCCAGCACGGTGCGGTTCAGCAGCAGGGACACGATCAAGGCGCAGAGGATGAAGATCAGCATGGGCACCGGCACCCCCAGCAGTGATCCGTTGCCGAAGAAGGCGATCTGTTTCGGAAACCCGGAGAGGGTGTAGCCGCGGGTGATGACGATGGTGATGCCGTTGATCAGGGTCATTGTTCCCAGGGTGGTGAGAATGGGCGAAACCCCGATGGCGGCGATGATGAGGCCGTTCACCAGGCCGCAGGCCAGGGAGGCGAGCAGACCGGCCCCTAATGCCGCGGCCACCAGGGGAGCGGCCTGCCAGCCCTCCAGCCCCGCCTGGGTGGCGCGGATCAGGATCAGGGCGGTGAGGATGCCGGAGAGGTTGGCGGTGGCGATGATCGACAGGTTGATGCCGCCGCTCAGCATGGGGATCATCATGGCCAGGGAGAGGATCCCCAGCTCCGGGAGTTGGAAGGCCATGGACTGCAGGTTGTAGAGGCTCAGAAACTGCTCGGGGTTGAGCACCCACATGAGCAGCAGGGCGAAGACGGCGATCGCCCCCAGGATGACCATTTCCGGGTTTTTCTTA
>Ga0315280_10011584_pt1 | contig 10811 bp, 4 predicted proteins | sample YL17G06_40_MG_FD_203697 | JGI IMG/M metagenome (GOLD analysis project Ga0315280, IMG submission 203697) | Sediment microbial communities from Yellowstone Lake, YNP, Wyoming, USA - YL17G06_40 | ecosystem: Environmental > Aquatic > Freshwater > Lake > Sediment | place: USA: Wyoming | collected... | reverse complement strand
CCGGCTCCCAACCTACCATAATCACCGAGCTGGTCATCGACCTGCTCACGCCCGAGGGGTTCAAGTCGCTACCGATGAGCGCCGTCCAGAACATCGCCCTCACCGACGAGCGCCTGGCCAGCGAGATCAACAAGGCCCTCGACCTGATCGCCTCATCGCGCGACACGCAGCGCAAGGCCGTGGAGGTCAGCTTCACCGGCAAGGGCAAACGCCACGTCCGAATCGGCTACATCAACGAGACGCCGGTGTGGAAGACCTCCTACCGGCTGGACCTGTCGGGCGAGAAGCCCCTCATCCAAGGCTGGGCCATCGTCGAGAACGCCACCGACAGCGACTGGACGGACGTGAGCCTATCGCTGGTGAGCGGCCGGCCTATCTCGTTCATCCAGGACCTGTACACCCCGCTGTACGTCCCGCGGCCTGAGGTACGCCCCCAGCTTTACGCCTCGCTCCGCCCGCAGATGTACGAAGAGGGAATGGAAGCCCCCGCGGAGGCCGAGGCCAAGGAACTGGCCAAGCCATCCGTCCGTGCCCGCCGCCTGGTCGGCGAGATGGCGGCAGCGGCCCCGCCGCGAGCGGCCGGCCTGGCGATGATGGAAGAGGCGGCCAAGGGCGAGATCGCCCTGGGCGGGGCGGGCGTAGTCAGCCTGGCCGCCGCCGGCGAGGTAGGCGAGCTGTTCAGTTACACGATCCAGCAGCCGGTGACGCTGCCCCGCCAAACTAGCGCCATGCTGCCCATCATCAACTCGCCCATCGCCGCCGAGAAGGTCAGCATCTACAACCAGAACGTCCTGGCGAAAAACCCGCTAAACGGCGCCTACCTGACCAACGACACAGGGCTGAAGATGATCGCCGGGCCGGTGACCGTGCTGGATGATGGCATGTACGCCGGCGACGCGCAGATCGACAACCTCACCCCCGGCGAGAAGCGGCTGATAAGCTACGCCGTGGACCTGAACGTCACAGTGGACCCGTCGGTCAAGACCGACAGCCGCATCGTAGCCGTCAAGATCGTCCGTGGCGTGATGAATGTCCGCCGGCTGCACACCTTCAGCCAGACCTACGCGATTAGGAATAAGTCCGCCGACAAGCGCACGCTGATCGTGGAGCATCCCTTCAATGCCGAGCGCAAGCTTGTCGCGCCCGAGAAGTTCGAGGAGAAAACGCCTACCCTCTACCGCTTCCGCGTCGAAGTGGACCCCAACAGCACCAAGGACCTGCTAGTCAAGGAAGAGCAGGTCATCACCGAGGGGCTGGCCATCCTGGACGCCTCGGTGGACAACCTGCTGTGGTACGTCAGGCACGGTGAGCTATCCCAGGCCGCGCGCGACGCCCTCACAAAGGCAATCGAGATGCGCCAGGCCCTCGCCCAGACGCAGGCGGCCATCGCCGAGAAGGAAAAGCAGCTCAACGAGATCAAGCAAGGCCAGGACCGTCTCCGCAAGAACATCGACACCGTCGGACGCGACAGTACCATCGGCAAGCGCTACCTCGCAAAGCTCAACGAAGAGGAAAACACCATCGAGAAGCTCGAAGGCGAGTTGGCCGAGCTGCGGGCCACCGCCGAGCAGCAGCAGAAGGCACTGGCCGACTACATTTCGGGGCTGAACGTGGAGTAGCCTGCGAGCACACTCTTATCCAAATGGATCCAGGGCTGGCCGGGCCGCTGCCCCGCCAGCCCTTATGCTCGGTATCCCACCTATCCAGACGATCTGGCAGGCCCGAAGGGCCGAACAGAGGACAGCCGGCGGCGTCAGCCGCCGGACCGCCACAGCGTCTCTCACCCCAGCCCTGAAAGGGCGGCAGATAGGTTGAATGCTGTTTCTGCCGCCCCTGCTGGGCTTGACGCCGAGCAGAATCGCTTCCCTTCCGGGGGCTTATGCCCCCGGCTGAATTCTCGCCGGCCCTTCGGGCCTACACTTCACAGACGGATAGGTCTCACGAGAGTGGACCTGGTCGCCCAACGCGCTTGGGCGGGTGGACGGACAGTCGACGCCGGCCGATGACGCCCCTTGAACTCGACAAGCCTGAGGAGATATCCTGCGGCTCTTTGCCGTCTTGGCCGGCGGGCAGCCCCCCGTGCACGCGCCGCTCGCCGCCACGCGCACCGCTAACGGACGACTCTGCGTTCCAGGAGATGAACATGCAACATCCCAAGGTCACAGTGTTGGGGTCGGGGAGTTTGTTCTTCGGCCGACAGGCCATCTGGCAGATGATCCACTCCCCGCATCTGCGAACGGGTACGCTGGCGCTGGTGGACACCGACGAGCAGCGGATGGAGAAGATGGCCCGCCTGGCGGAGAAGGTCGTCGCCCATACGGGCGTGCCCTTGAAGATCGAGGCCGCCGCAAACCGCCGGGAGGTGATGAAGGACAGCGACTTCGTGATCCTCAGCTTCGCGGACCGCTCGGCGGAGTTCCGCGGCATCGACTGCGAGGTGTCCGCCAGGCACGGCATCCGGATGTGCTCGGGCGACACGATCGGCCCGGGCGGGATATTCCGGACACTGCGAGAGTTTCCGGAGATTATGAAGGTCTGCCAGGACGTCCGGGCGCTGTGCCCGAGGGCGTGGGTGATGAACTACATCAACCCCACCGCGGCGATGGGCGCGGGCATCCGTAAGTACTTCCCCGACCTGCGCAGCTTCGCCCTCTGCGACGGGCCTCACATGCCCCACTTCAAGCGATACTACGCCATCCGGGCCGGGATCATCAAACGCGACGAGCAGCTCACGCCCGAAGTGGACAAGAAGTTCGACATGCGCGTGGTCGGCGTGAACCACTTCACCTGGATGATCAAGGCCGAGTACGAGGGCCGCAACGTGATGCCCAAGATCGCCGAGTGGCTGCGCCGCCAAGCCGCCCCCGAGACCCTGGGCGGAGACGAGGGCGCCAAGGCCCTGCACAACGAGAAGGTGGCCTGGCAGCTCTACCAGCTATTCGGCTGCGTGCCCACCTGCGTGGGGCACACCAAGGAGTACGTGCGTTTCTGGCAGGGCCTTGGCAAGGCCGAGGAGCTCATCCCACCGCTTTCGATCTGGCAGGCCGCCCCGCGGTACAAGCGCCACGATGAGATGTGGAAGCAGGTGGACGGCTTCCTGAACGGGGCGATACCGATCGACAGCTACATGACCACCTTCAAGCCCGACCACGCCACCGACATCGTCGAGAACATCGTCGGCAGGCTCGGCAAGACCTTCTACCTCAACACCGCCAACGCCGGCGCGCTGACGAACATGGACGACGGCGATTACCTGGAGCTTGCCTGCTCCATCGACGATGGCGGCATCAAGACCCACCCGATCGGCGAGATGCCGCGCTGCCTGCGGGGGCTGGTGACGCAGGTGCTCGACGCACATATGGCCGCGGTCGAGGCGGCCGTCTCGTGCCGCCGCGACGACCTGCTGCGGGCCATGCTCATCGACCCGATCGTCAGCTCCATCGCCGACGCGAACGCCATCATCGACGAACTCCTGGCTGCCGAACGCGACGCCCTGCCGGCCAAGTGGTTTGGGAGCTGACCGCAGGCCGGAACACCGGATTACCGGAATGCCGATGACGCCAACGGGCCGGCGCCTCCCTCAGCGCCGGTGGCGAAGATCGGGCAACCCCGGCCGAAGCGGGCGGCGAAGGCCTGCTGAATGATCTGCGTGATCCTCTCGACCTGGCTGACATGGGCCAGGATAATCGCACAACCGCCAAAGCCGCCGCCCGTCATCCGCGCCCCGAAGACCCCAGGGGTGGGCACGGCGGCGTCCACGACGGCGTCCAATTCCTCGCAGGACACCTCGTAGTCGTCCCGCAGCGAGACGTGCGAGGCGACCATCAATTGGCCGAACTGCTTGTAGTCACCGGCCGACAGCGCCTCGGCGGCCTGGAGCGTGCGGGCGATCTCCCCCACCACGTGGCGGGCACGCTTGAACTGCCGGGCGTCCAGTCTCCCTGCGGCTAGTGCGGCCTGTACGACGGCGGGCTCCGCATCACGCAAGGCCGCGACGCCCAAGGCCGCGGCGGCCTGGTGGCATTGCTGCCGCCGCGCCGAGTAGCCCCCGCCAGAGATGGCGTGCTTGACTTGCGTATCCGCCACCAGCAGGACCACGTCGGGATCGTCGAAGGGCACCTGGCGTACCTCGCTGCTTCGGCAGTCCAGCAGCATCGCCCTGCCGCGCTGGCCCATGATCGCTATCGACTGGTCCATGATGCCGCACGGCGCGCCGGCGAAGTCGTGCTCGGCCTTCTGGGATATCGCGGCGAGCTTGGCCGGCTGGATCGCCCCGCCAGCCCCGGCCGCCTCCAGCAGCGCCAATGCCGTCGCCACCTCCAGCGCCGCAGAGCTGCTCAGGCCACCGCCCAGGGGCACGTCACTGTCGAACAGGACTTCCGCGCCGGTGAGCTTCACTCCCGCTGCAAGCAACCCCGCAGCCACGCCGCGGCAGTAGTTGGCCCAGGCGGGCCGGCCGGGGGCGATCGGTTCGTCCAAGTTGACGGACGCTTCCTGCCCCTCGGTCTGCACAGATGCGAAGGCGATCTTCCTGCCTTCCCGGCGGGCGTACAGGGCCACAGTCCAGCGATTGATGGCAATGGGCAGGACGAAGCCGTCGTTGTAATCGGTGTGCTCGCCGATCAGGTTGACCCGGCCGGGCGCGCGAACGGCGCCCTCGGGGGGACGATGATACAAGCCTTCGAAACGCCACCGCAGCGCGGTCATGTCCATGCGGCAGAGGCTATCCACGCCCCACGGGACTGTCAACCGCGCCGCGATTCAAAGGCACCGGTGGTGCCGTCCGAAAGCTCCCTCCGTCAGGAGGGGGATAAGGGACCGGCAGTCACGAGGAAGGCAAATCCCCGCGCTGACGCGCGGGGCTGAGCTGCGCGCAAGGATGGGTGATGGGATGAACCTAGACCAGGTCGCAGGCCTCCGGCGGCATCCAGTGTTCGGCTTGTCCCTTCCACTTGACGTTGCAGCCGATGGGGTTTGTTACCGCCACAGGCGGGTCTTTGCCTGCGAGCAAGGCGTCCAGGGCGTCGGCCAGCTCGTGCGTGGTCTGCTTGCCGGGCTTGCGCGGATTGTCGTCCATCCGCCCGGTGTATCGCAGGCGGCGGTCGGCGTCGAAGACGTAGAAGTGCGGCGTCCGCAGCGCCCCGTAGGCCAGGGCGACGGATTGGCTCTCGTCGCGGACATAGGGGAAGCGGAAGCCCTTGTCGCGGGCGCGCCGGATCATGTGCTCCATCGAGTCGGTCGGGTGGTTGACTGTCTCGTTGGGGTTGACAGCGATCATCGCGACGCCTTTGGGCGAATAGCGGGCGTAGAGTTCGTTCATGCGGCCCTCGCTGCCGACGACGTACGGGCAATGGTTGCAGCTAAAGACCACGATCAGCAGGCGGGCGTCGGCGAAGCTGGCCAGGCTGTACCGCTTGCCGTCCACGCCAGGCAGGTCGGTGAAGTCCGGCGCCTTGGCGCCCAACTGGAGTGTGAATGCCATGGTCGATTTCCTTCCCGTGCCATTCTAGGCGCAGGCGTCGTCGGCGAGTCGGGTGCCGCACTGCCGTAGCGGTCAGCACTTGAACGCAGAGGGGCAGAGTTTGTTGATCTTGCAGCCGGCGCAGTCGGGGTTACGGGCAGTACAGACCGCCCGGCCGTGGAAGATCAGCAGGTGCGAGAACTTCGTCCAATCCCGCCGCGGCACGATCTCCATCAGGTCCTGCTCGATCTTGGCCGGGTCGGCTTCCCGCGAGAAGCCCAGCCGGCCGGACAGGCGGATCACGTGCGTGTCCACCACGACCCCGACGTTCTTACCGAACGCGCTGCCGAGCACGACGTTGGCGGTCTTGCGGGCCACGCCCGGCAGGGTCAGCAGGTCCTCCATCGTGTCGGGCACGCTGCCGCCGTAGGCATCGACCATCCGGGCGGCCGCGGCGCGGATGTTCTTGGCCTTGTTGCGGAAGAAGCCCGTGGTGCGGACCTGCTCCTCAAGGGCCTGCTGGCTGGCAGCGGCGAAGTCGGCGGCGGTCTTGTATCGCGTGAATAGCTCCTGCGTGACCATGTTCACACGATCGTCCGTGCACTGGGCGGCCAGGATGGTCGCAACCAGCAACTGGAGCGGGTCGGCGTGCCGCAGCCGCGTCGCTGCCTGGGGGTAGAGCTTCTTGAGGATCGCGACGATCTTGCCGCAGCGGGCCTTGAGGGCTGATTGTGATTCCTTGGCCATGGGCGAAACCCACGACTATTGCGGATTGCGGATTGACTTCGGCGAGCTCAGTCGAGCCGCGAATTGCGGATTAGCGGCAACCTTTGCCTCGGCGCGAGGCGATGTGCTCACCAGGTAATCGTCGATTTTTTGGGCGGATTGGCGTCCTGAGGCGATGGCCGAGGCGACGTATGAAGGCCCGGTCGCTAGGTCGCCGGCAACGAACACGTCAGGTCTGCTCGTGCGGCAGTCTTTGGCGACGATCCGCCCGCCGTCGTCGGTGGCCAGGCCAAGTCGGCCGGCCAGGTCGCCCTCCAGCACCGGATCAAAGCCCATCGCCAAGAGCGCCATGTCCACCCTCACCCGGAACTCGCTGCCGGGCAGCTCCCGCATGACAGGCCCGCTGTCGCCCCGGGTCCAGCGGACCTTGGCGCCGCGGATTTCATTCACGCGCCGCCCGTCGCCGTCGAACTGCTTGGTCACCACGCACCACTGCCTGTCCACCGCAGCGGCAGCGATGGCTTGGGCGCCGCGGCGATTAGGGGCCGATCGCGGCAGTATCTCGAACTGGTGGACCATCCTCGCCCCCTCCAGGATGGCCGTCTCAACGCAGTCCTCGCCGGTCAGCCCACCGCCGATGACGGCCACCACCTTGCCCTTGGCGGAGATGGCCGCCTGGCTGACATACTGCCCTGCTTGGCGCTGGTTGGCCTGACGCAGGAAGTCCATCGCGAAGTACACCCCCTCCTGCTTGCGTCCCGGCACGTCCAGGTCGCGCGCGCGGTTGGCGCCGCTGGCCAGGCAGACGGCCTCAAAGTCCTTGCCTAGCTGCTCGACGGAGATGTCCTTGCCCACCTCCACAGCGGGCCTGAACACCACGCCCTCAGCCGCAAGCTGCTTTATCCTGCGGTCGATGAGGTCCCTGTCCAGCCGGTATGCCGGCACGCCGTATCGCAGCAGCCCGCCGCACTCGGGCTCTTTCTCGAAGACGGTCACGTCGTGCCCTGCCCTAGCCAACTGCTGCGCCGCGGCCAGCCCAGCCGGGCCGGAGCCGACGATGGCGACCTTCCTGCCGGTCCTTTCCCGCGGCCGCTGCGGCGTGACCCAGCCGGAATCGAACGCCCGCTCGATGATCTGCCTCTCGATGTCGCTGATGGCGACCGGAAAGGACGATAGCCCCTGCTTGCAGGCAGCCTGGCAGGGAGCCGGGCAGACCAGCGAGGTGAACTCCGGGAAGTTGTTCGTAGCGTCCAGCTCCTCGTAGGCCTGGCGCCACAACCCCTGGTAGACCAGGTTGACCCACGTGGGGATGCGGCTTTCCAGCGGGCAGCCCTGCTCCTGGCATCGCGGGTTGATGCAGTCCATGCATTGTGGGCTGGACAGGGCGGCCAACGCCTGGCGGTACTGCTGCTCGCCGTCGTAGCTGAAGTCCGCAATTGCCGACTCGTACCGGCTGAGGAACTGCCTCTGGCGGCGCCAGCCGGGGGTGAGCTTGCGGAGGAATCGCAGGTACCGCACGGCCGACAGCACCCAGCTCGGTACGGACAGGTCAACCGGGAAGACCTTCCCCGCCAGACTGACCCGCCCGCTCAGCAGGTGGCGGTAGACGATCCTGTCACCGTTGGCGGGGTTGACGCCATACTTCTCGCGGTCGCGGGCGCGTTTCTCGGGGCTGGTGGCCAGCTCGGCTATGAAGTATGGGTCCTTGATGAGCATGGCCGAGGCGAGATTCCGCACGACGGCGGCGGTGGCGGCGAAGCCGTACTCGGCCTTGTCGGCCTGGTAGGTCCTGGCCACGCCGTCGGCGTAGCGGCGGGCGTAGTCCAACCCGCCCCACCGCATGCAGTCGTACAGGCGGATGACGATGGCGGCCTTGAGCGAGTCGCCCACGCCCTTGACCTTCTCGATAAGTTCAGCGGCCATCTGGCGCAGCCCGTCAGCCATCCGCTGGCCCCGGGGGTAGCGGCGGATCGTCCAGCGGCACTTCTCTTCCAGGATGTCGCGCCAGTTGCTGCGGACGGGCGGGCCGGTGAACAGGTCGCGCTGCTCGACCAGCTTGCGGCCCATGCCGAAGGCGTAGAGGTTCTTGCGGAAATCGGTGCGGATCGTGTCCTTGATCGCCCAGGCCATCGAGTGCATCGAGACGGGGATCAGCCCCTTCTGGAAGGCGAAGCCCAGCATCATCATGTTGGCGTAGAGCTTGCTGCCCAGGTACTTCTCGCAGATGCGGGAGATGTTCCGCCCCAGGTAGTCATCGCTTCGGGTGTTGTCCCGGATGGTCTGCTCCAGCTCGGCTGGGTCGAAGTCGTCCTGCCCGGTGAGCGTGCGGATGGTGGCGATCTTGTCGGTGTTGATGACGGCGGCGGTGCGGTCCTTGGACGCCACTCGCATCCTGCCGGCCGGGTCCAGCGCCCGGGCGGCCTCCAGCACGTCGATGCCTATGAGCAGGTCGGCCTTGCCGTAAGGGATCAGCGCCGAGACAGGCTGGTCGGCGATGTTGTACACCACCTGGCTGGCGACCCCGCCGTTGCGGATGGCCAGTCCCTTCTTGTCGAGGAAGTGGACCTTGTAGCCTTCCTTGTGGCCTGCCCGGACCAGTATCTGCGTGGCCAGGCCGATGCCCATGCCGCCGAAGCCCGCCAGGCAGCACCGCCAAAGCTCATCCGCGGGCCTCTTGGCCGGCTCGGGTATCTGGTCCAGGCCCAGCTCCGGCACGCGGGACCGCGGCGGCCTTCTGCGCTTGATCACCACACGCTCGAAGGCCGAGCAGGCGGCGATGCGGACGCAGGCACCGTCGTTGACGCACCAGGTCAGGTCGGTGTCCATCTTGCGCCCATAGTCCGTCTCGATATGCTTCAGGCCCGGGCAGCCCGTCATCTCCATGCAGGCCAGGCAGAAGCGGCATATCTCCTGGTTGATGTTCATGTGCTCCCAGGACGGGAGGTAGCCCCTCTGCCGGATGATGTCCCTCTCGGCGCGGCGCTTGCGCCTCATGCGGGTTATGCCGCATTCCTTGGTAGCGATGACGACCTTCACGCCGTCAGCCAGGAAGGTCCGCTCCAGCAGGCGGCTGTACTCGCGGCGCTGCTCGGGATCGACCCGCACGACGGTCAGGCTGCTGTCGCCGGCCATGCCGCGCACGACCTCCTCGATGTCCTGGACCGCGGTGGGGTTGCCGATGATGTCGTAGTCCACGCCGCTGGTGGGCTGATGGCCGGTCATGGCCGTGGTGCTGTTCTCAAGGATGATGAAGGTGATGTCCTGGCCGAGCTTGACGGCCTGGCTGACGGCGGCGAGTCCTGAATGGAAGAACGTGCCGTCGCCCATGAAGACGACTTCCTTGTTGATGGTGAAGCTGTCCGTGCCGACGCCCGTGCCGCCGCCCACGCCCATGCCGGAATAGTCATGCATCAGCGGTTCGTTCGGGGGGTACATCAGCATCACGTAGCAGCCGGCGTCGCCGTGGAACACCAGGTCGACGGGCTGGCGGCGGTAGACGCGCTGCATGTAGTCGGCGTCCATGAAGCGCTTCTTGATCTCCAGGCACAGGCTGGCCGTGTCGCGGTGCGGGCAGCCGGGGCAGAACGTCGGAGTGCGGACCGGCAACGAGCCGACCTCCGACTCGGCGGTGGAGTTGATGGTCTCCACCTCCCGCTCCAGTACCCCGGCCATCGGCGCCGCCGGCCAGGCCGACGGCGAGACACTCTTGATCAGCGGCACAAGGCGGGCAATGACGATCGAAGGGTGCAGCCCGCGGACCTCCGGCAGGCCCGCCAGGCCGTTGGGGAACTGCTTGCCCCAGACCTCCACCTCGCCGCTGTCCGCTCCGGCTTGGCGATCGCGAATGACCAGGGCCGACACCTGCTCCTCGAGGAACCCCCTGCGCTCCTCGACGACCACGATCCGCCGGCACTGGCGGGCGAGCTGGCGCACCATGTCAGCGTCCACCGGGTAGCTCATGCCCAGCCGAAGGATGGGATACTCGCCCAACAAGCCCAGCTCAAACAGCGCGTGCAGCAGGTAGCTGTGGGCCATGCCGCTGGTGATAAAGCCCAGGGGCTTCCGCTTGGCTGAGGGATACAGGATGTGGTTCAGGCCGACGTCTCTGGCGGCGGCCACCGCACGCTCGAATCGCTTGGCATAGGTCGCCTCCTGCCACCAACTGTTGGGCGGCAGCAGCACGTGCTTCTGGAGGTCGATGGTGGCGGTGTCCAGTTGGATCTTCTGGCGGGTGTTGAACTGGGGGTACTGGTTCGGCCTGCACTGGACGGTCCCCCCGCCGTCGCAGAGGTTGGTCGGGACGATGTACCCGGCGTACAGCTCCGACCGGCGGGAGACCTTGAAGGCCAGATCGACGAAGTCCTTGACCTCCTGGGCGTCGCTGGGCTCGATCACGGGGATGAACAGGTGTTTGGAGATGAACCGGCTGTCGGCCGGGCACTGGGTGGAGTCGGACCAGGGATCGTCGCCGTAGACGACTATCGCCCCCCCGTCGGTGTGCGCCCCGGCCAGGTTGCCCAGGGCCAGGGCGTCGGACGCCACGTGGACGCCGACGGACTTCACGACGATCATGGCCCGGCAGCCGACGAGCTGGGAGCCGTTGAGCATGGCCGCCGCCAGGGCC
>Ga0315280_10011583_pt1 | contig 10811 bp, 9 predicted proteins | sample YL17G06_40_MG_FD_203697 | JGI IMG/M metagenome (GOLD analysis project Ga0315280, IMG submission 203697) | Sediment microbial communities from Yellowstone Lake, YNP, Wyoming, USA - YL17G06_40 | ecosystem: Environmental > Aquatic > Freshwater > Lake > Sediment | place: USA: Wyoming | collected... | reverse complement strand
TAAGTGACGCACTCATATCCAACGAAAAATTCGTTAGGAAATTATCCCGCGCATCTGCATATTAACTTTTCAAAGAGCCAAACTCGTGATTCGTCGCTCGTGACTCGTGTTTCGATTTGCGATTCACGATTCACTATCCACGATTCACGAAATGGAGACGACCGGGGTCGAACCGGCAACCTCCGGCTTGCAAAGCCGGCGCTCTCCCAGTTGAGCTACGTCCCCGGAACCCGCTTTGCGGAAATCCGAAGCACGAAATCCGAAATACGAAACAAACCCAAAATTCTAATTTTCAAACACTCAAAACCATTTTGAACATTTGAATTTCGGTAATTCGATATTGTTTCGAATTTCGATATTAGGATTTCGAATTTCCTTTGGCCAAAGGCCAAATGTTAGTGGGCCCGGGCTGATTCGAACAGCCGACCTCACGCTTATCAGGCGTGCGCTCTAACCAGCTGAGCTACGAGCCCGAATATATTGTAGATTTCAGATTGTTGATTGCCGATTGTAAAACTTAAGGCCTCGCCGAAACCAGCCGCCTTCCGGCGGAGCCAATCGCAAATCTACAATCTGCAATCCCAAATTTTCTTTGGGCTCGTAAGTCTAACTATAAACTTAATAAAGAGCAATAAAAAAACCGCTGCTTAAACTGCCAGCGGCTTTATAATACGGGTATAAATGTACCCGTCAGCAGTTTAAGTCACAAATTTACGAATTAGTAAAATTTCTTTCAAAACCCAAACCTCTATCTTTTGGCAGGCTGGCACACGCTCCAGCCCACTTCTTATATATAGAGTCTATTACCGTATCGGCACATAGTCAAGTCTTTTTTAAAGATTTTTTTTCATTTCCGCCTCTTATCCTTTTACTACTACAAATTCCGATAATTGTTCGCCTATCAGTATGATAGTTCGCATTTTTGCCTTCTTTTCTATAAGTCAATATCTATAGGCATCTTACGACAGCCAACCTTATTGGTTTTAGCCGCAGAGAAAGGAAATCCTAAACTCGAAATCCTAAATCCGAAACAAATTCAAATATCAAAATACAAAATTCCAAAATGACCACAGATTGCACGAATTAGGCACTGATTGACACAGATTAACACGGCGTTTTGTTCAGCCACCCCGATGGTTCGGGGCAGAATCCAGACAGGAGAGACTAAGCATAACGGCAAACAAAGAGGAGCATAGGGGCGTCATTTTTTTGAGAGCCAGTCGTTGAGGTTTTTTGCGAGGATTTGGACGTCCTTTTTGGCCATAATGTGGCTGATAATGACGGGGGGGATTTTGAGCCTGAGCATTGCCTTGTGTGCCCTCTGCCAGAGGCGGGCACGCTTAGCATCGGAGTCGGCGAGGTATAGTTCGCTGACCAGCTCACCGAGCTTAGCCAGCAAAATAGCATCGAGGTTGCTGTAGTAATTGCTGATTACGTCTTTTTGGTAATCAGAGTATTCCTGTTTGGCCATTATTCGACTCACATATTACGCATATCGCAGAATGGTAGAATATTACCACCAGGGCGCAAAGATACGAAGAATTTTTTGTGTTTTTTCAGACGCGGATTCCTTCGACAAGCTCAGGACGAGGTGACACTGATTTACACAGGATTAACACGGTATTTTTATGGCCACGAAAAAGCACAGGTAAAAGGACATCAGGAAAGCAGGTTATCAGAAAGAAAGGCATCAGGTGATTAGTTGATTAGTGAATTAGTGAATTGGCGATAACGTCGCGAGGTGGTGACTTTTAATTGATTATTGATAACTAATTATTTTCGGAGATTGCCACGGCCTATAAGGCCTCGCAATAACGGGGGCGGAGCTGATACTCAGGATGATTACAAATCCTCATCAAGTATGTGGCCGAGGCGGTATTTTTTGGTCCGCAAATAGTCGATATTATGCTCGGTGAGCGGGGCCCTCAGTGGTATCTGCTCAACAATCCTTATGCCATAAACCTCAAGACGACTTATCTTTTTGGGATTGTTGGTCAGTATCCGTATTTTCCGCAGCCCCAAATCCCGGCAGATTTGCGCACCAATTCCATAATCGCGCCTGTCAGGCATAAAGCCCAGCTTTATGTTGGCCTCAACGGTATCGAGCCCCTGCTCCTGAAGCTTATACGCGCGAAGTTTGTTTATCAGACCGATGCCTCTGCCCTCCTGCCGCAGATAAATCAAAGCACCTTTCCCCGCCTCTTCAATCATTTTCAGTGCGGTTATCAACTGATAGCCGCACTCGCAGCGCTGCGAATGAAATAAGTCGCCGGTCATACACTCCGAATGGACTCTGACCAGGACCGGCTCCTGGTGCTCTATGGGCTGACCATTCTGGTCAAGTTGGCCGATGTCACCTTTACATAATGCCAGATGCGGCTCAGCCGAGGTTATGCTCTCGTATGCAATAAGCTTAAACTCGCCGTAGTCGGTAGGCAAATTAACACACTCGATGCGCTTAATCTGGCTTTCACGCTGGAGGCGATATTCAATCAGCTTGGCGATTGAAACAATCTTGAGGTTGTGTTTTTCACAGAACTCCAGCAATTCGGGGACTCTGGCCATTGAGCCATCGTCACTCATAATTTCACATATAACGCCGGCAGGTTTCATACCGGCCAACCGCATCAAATCAACCGTCCCTTCAGTCTGTCCTGCCCGAACAAGGACGCCGCCTTCGCGAGCACGCAGCGGAAATATATGACCCGGACGAACAAGGTCGGCAGGTCTGGCATCGTCGGCAATCGCAGCCTGGACCGTCTTTGCCCGGTCAGCCGCGCTGATACCGGTGGTTACACCCTCGGCTGCATCGATACTGACCGTAAACGCCGTTCCGAAAAGTGCTGTGTTCTCAAGTGTCTGCGGATAAAGACCGAGCGAATCGCACTTCTGGGCAGTTAACGGCAGACAAATAAGACCTCGTCCGAATTTGGTCATAAAGTTGATAGTCTGAGGCGTCACCTTTTCGGCTGCACAGACAAGGTCCCCCTCGTTTTCACGGTCTTCAGCATCAACCAGGACAATCATCCTGCCCCCCCGAAGCTGGTCGAGAATTTCCGATATTTCACTAAATTGCACAGCCATTCGTTAGTTTTGAATCTTTATCCGCCCCCGATGTATCGGGGCGCGGCGGATTTATCCGCCAAAGGTGGATTTAGTTTTAAGTTTTCAGTTTCAGTGACTCGTATTCTTCAATATAACGGCTTCCGCTCCGGATGTAAATAAGTGTTGCCAGGATAGCGCTTCCTGCAGCCGACCACCACAGTGTCCGCAGGAACCAAATCCAGCCGGGCAAAATGCGAGAAACCTCAGGAGCAATCAAAATTCCTCCAACCATCGAAAGCTGCAGCACCGTGGCAACTTTGCCGATAAAGACCGGGGCGATGCGAATTTGCGAGGTAATAAAATAAACAATTACAAAGCCTATGAGCAAAAACAGGTCTTTGCCGATTATTAAAACGACCACCGTTGGCGGCAACAGAACATTGCCAACATGGCTTCGCTCCGAGGATAGCAGCAGACACGCACAGGTCATAAGCAGCTTGTCGGCAAGGGGGTCAAGAAATGTACCGAGCGTAGTAATCTGTTTTTTCCTGCGGGCAAAATAACCATCAAGGACATCGCTAATCGTCATAAATACATAAATGAGAATCGCAATATATCGCATAACGCTGCGCTGGCCGGGACTTAGGGCCAGGTCATTTATCTTCAACATACAACTGACAAATGGCACTATCAGCAAAATCCTTAGAATCGTAATCCGACTGGCCCAGTTCAATTTCATAGCACTTCAACCGCAAATAACCAGCCTACCCTTTCTCTCGTCCGTCTTCGGCCCGCCAAAGGCGGGTAACTACATCGGCCAACATACTAAATCTCTGCACTGAATTTAGCAACAGAATATTGCTTGATGTGAACCGACACATTGATATAATTGCAGCGCTTTTTTGAGGACAGGGAAATGGCAGTACTAAATGTCAATATCGACCACGTTGCTACGGTAAGGCAGGCACGCAGGGCCGACGAGCCGGACCCCGTTTGGGCAGCGGTTGAGTGCGAGCTGGCTGGAGCAAACGGAATCACTGTTCACCTGCGTGAGGATAGACGGCATATATGTGACCGTGATGTTCGGCTGCTAAAGGAAACGGTGGCCTGCAAGCTGAACCTCGAGATGTGTATGGCTGGGCCGATAGTCAGAATCGCCGAGGAAATCAGGCCGGACCAGGTTACGTTAGTTCCCGAAAAAAGGGCCGAGCTAACCACTGAAGGAGGACTCGATTGCGCTAAATATAAAAAACGCCTCGCTGAAGTCGTCAGAAGAATGCACAAAAAAGGAATTCTGGTTAGTGCGTTTATCACCCCCGATAAAAAGCAGATAACCGCAGCGGCACAGACCGGCTGCGACGCTGTCGAATTGCACACCGGTAGGTATGCAAACGCCAGAACACAAAGGGCAGTCAAAAAAACTCTAATAGAGCTGGAGGCCGCCAAAGACTTCGCAATGGAAAATAATCTTATCGTTCACGCAGGTCACGGCCTGACATACCGCAATATCGCTGGCGTTGCACGCATCAAGGGTCTTTGTGAGTTGAATATTGGGCACAGCATAATAGCAAGGGCGGTCTTTGTCGGCATAAGAGAAGCAACCGCGCAAATGATTGAGTTGATAAATAGATATAGCCCATAGTTCATAGTTCGGAGTTCGTAGTCTACGAACTAACAACTAATAACTATGAACTAAAGAAGGAGCTTAAGATGTTCACAGGTGCAATGGTGGCGTTGATAACGCCTTTTCAGGATGGCAAAATTGATTTCGAAACTCTCGATGAATTAGTCGATTTTCAGGTTGAAAGCGGCATAGATGCGATAGTGCCGGTCGGCACAACCGGCGAATGCCCGACCCTCAGTCACGATGAACACAAGAAGGTCATCGAGAGGGTCGTCAAGGCCGTTGGCGGACGGGTGCCGGTGATTGCAGGGGCCGGCTCAAACAGCACCGCCGAGGCAATCGAGCTTACCACATTCTCTAAAAAGGTAGGCGCCGATGCGACCCTGCAGGTCTGCCCATACTATAATAAGCCCACGCAGGAAGGTTTTTATCAGCATTTCAAGGTAATCGCCGAGGAGGTTGACCTGCCGATGGTGCTGTATAACATACCAGGCCGATGCGGGGCGGGCCTGACGCCGGAGACAGTAGCACGATTGGCTCAAATCGAAAACATCGTGGCAATCAAGGAGGCGACAGGCAGTTTGGACCAGGCCAGCGAAATCGCAATGCGCTGCGATATAACCATTATCTCAGGCGATGATTCCCTCACGCTGCCGCTGGCTTCCGTAGGCGGCAAGGGCGTCATAAGCGTAGTGGCGAACATTGTGCCTGCCGACGTGAAGGCGATGACAGATTTGATACTTGAAGGCGATTTTGTTTCGGCTCTTAAATGGCACAAAAAACTATTTACTTTAAGTAAAAATATGCTCGGGCTTGCGACTAATCCTATACCCATTAAAGCAGCAATGGCTATGCTGAATATGGCTTCTGAAGAAATGCGACTGCCGATGACGCCGCTGGAGGAAAGCAAGAAGGCCATCCTGCGACAGACATTGAAGGACTACGGCCTGCTGGGTTGATAAGCGTCTCTGTCCTTGACGGCAGCTACAAGAACTACTTTTGCGATGGCGCAGCCGGTTTGGGCCGGCTTGGTTGCTGCTGCATATCGCTGAGCAGATTTGGCCGGAAAGTCACCAGCTCAGGCATATTTCGCCGGAATCGCTGCACCGCTGCTGGGCTAAAATTCGCACCTTCCATAATGTCCAGGAGGCTCAGTGTTGGCAGCCGCTCAAGATAAATAAGTGCCTCATCTGTGAAGTTGCCCGTCAGCCCCAGGCTGTACAGCTTGGACATATTAGTTAAATGTAACAGCCCTTTGTCGGTGATTTTTTCACCTCCCACCGAAAGACGCCCAAGATTGGTCAAGCCAGAAATGTACTTTAGTCCGTCATTGGTGATGCCAGCGTGAGATACTTGAAGTGTTGTCAGTTGTGTGAGCTTCACCAGGCAGGCCAGATCGTAGTCGTGCAGCGGTTCGCGCACAATTTGCTTATTAACCCTTCTTGCCTTGAGTTGCAAGGAGAGGTCCTCAAGTTTGATGAGCCGCGATATATCCAGGCCGGAGTCATCCTGCCGGACGCCGTGCAAACTCAACGTGACCAGATTCGGCAATTGATTGAGACAAGACAAACCCCCAATCGTTATGTTCGCTTCATTTACACTTAGGTTCTGCAAGGACTTCAAGGTAGTCAGCTTTGCCAGCCCCTTGTTGGTTACATTCGAACAGCCGAATAGCCACAGTTGCTTTAGATTAGTCAGTTTGGCGATGTGGTCGAGCCCGGCGTCGGTGATGCCGATACTGCCGATTGTAAGCTCTTCGAGCATTTTGCACTTTGCAAGTTCGGCTACGCCCCTATCAGTGTAGTAACCCTTGTCCCTGTTGGGGTCAACATAATGCGCTCTGGCTATATCAAGGTGCTTGAGCATCCTCAGTTCACCAATGTAGCTCAACCCCACGTCACTTATCCCTTTGTGGGGCAGATTTAGATATTCAATCGACTTGTTCTGGCAAAGATGGAAAAGGCCTTTGTCGGTCACCTTTGAATGACCGATGTCAAGCTTTCTCAGCGAAGGCAATTGCTTAAGACAGATGATGCCATCATCGGTAATTGCTTCTACCCAATATAGGGCCAAACTTTCGAGATTAGGAATATTCGACAGATGAACGAGGGCTGTATCTGTCAAATGCGGCAGGTGGCTAAGGTTCAGTATTTTGAGAGAGGTAACGTCCTTGAGATAAACCATACCGGCATCTGTGAAGTTCTTGCCGGAGAGCATCAAGTATCGCAGGGATGGCAGTTTGGCTAAATGCGCCAATCCTGCATTGGTCGTCCGGCCTTGACCGAGAGCCAGTTCCTCAAGCGACGTCAGGTTGGCAAGATGCACCAAACCCGCGTCTGTCAAACGGCTTTCCTTTATGTACAATCCCTTGAGGGAACGCAGTTGAGAAACCTCAGCGAGGCCTTCATCAGTAAGTTGTTTGGATAGCGACAGGCGTTCGAGAGATTCCAGATTGCAAAGCAATTTAACCCCTTTGACCGATATGGCTGTGTCCTCGAGTTCCAGGACTTTCAGACCTGTCAGGTGAGCGATGTGCGGCATACACCTGTCATCAGGTTTGGGGCCGGGCGGTGGTGGGCCATAGATAGTCAACTTGTAAAGGTCGTCAGGACGCAGGTTAGAAAGAGGCGACAAGTCGCGCAGGCCGTCCTTGCTGACAACAAGTGCAAGCCGTTTGCCCGCAGGGATGCTCACATCTCCCTTCGCCGGTCCCAAGCTCTTCCACTGTGACTCGCCTTCCCAATAGAAAAAGCTCTGGATTTGCCTGACGACATTGGCATCCTAGATAAGGAGGTTACCCAGCGACCTATCTTCGGGAAAATGAACGATGCGTTCTTTGCTCGATTGGTTCTCAACTTTGGTTTGTGTTGTCTGGTATTTTCGAAGCAAATCCAGGACGGAGTTATTCTTTTCTTGAGCAATTGCGGACGCAGTTTCGCCCCAGAAAGGGAGAACCAGAAAGGCACAAATCACCACTGCAATCGGCATTGCTATCCTACCGCTGCGCATCACCTGTCTTACTCTTACGATTATGTTTGTTCAAAATAAAACTGGTCATGGCTTGTCTGAGGGCGAGTTGCTATCCGGGGCATTGGGGTCTTCGCCATAACTGCCGCCATAGCCGCCGCCATAACCATCGTAGCCGTCATAGCCACAGGAGTACGCTCCACGCTTTTCGTAATCGACCGTTTCATCACTGATTGCTGCGGCATTTTGTTTCAGAAAAATGGCCGGTTTAACCAGTATCAATAACACCTTTTGGTCCTTGATTTTGGCGCGGCTACGAAAAAACCTTCCAATGAAAGGTAGTTCACTCAATATCGGCACACTTGACTGTCTTTCAACTTGCCAGGTTATTTTCTCACCGCCGATAAGCAGTGTTTTGCCGTCCGGGACTACAATACGTGACTTGAAATTGACTGTGTCCGTCTCTGGAAGTTCGTATGGGTATTTGTCTTTGTACAAGTTTTTTTTGAATCCGAGGAGATTGCAAATCTCTACTTCAAGCTCCAGGATAATATTTTTGTTGTCGGGTGTAAGGTCGGGCCTCACCTGAAACCGAATACCTTCGATTACGGAATCTTTCTGTGGTTCCGGCTCTTCAGAAGGGCGACTCGGTTCACTATAGCCTGAGATGTACTCGATCTTTCCTTGACGTCCAGCATCCGCTTTTCCGCCAGCACACACAGTTATTTTTAGTGCGGTGAGCAACATGGCATCCTTGTGCGCCACGACAGCCCTGAGTAAGAAGTGGGCCTGACGGTCATCAAGTATAAGGATATAGGTGTCGCTACTGGCGAGAGTTAGGCACTCACTAACGAGATGCCCTGACCAGACAGACCAGACATCATCGCTTTTTATGGAATTTGTATCAAGGCCAACATCTTCAAGGAAACCTTCGCTAACCATTAAAAACCGTGATTCTATTTGGATTGTGGGTTTGGTCTTAACTTGCTCATCTCGAATCTCCTGCAAAAGCTTTTCAATTCTTTGATGAACCTCACGGGTTTGCAGAACCATTAGCTTGAAACCCTTATCAATTGTAATTTGTCCTTCTCCGCCAGCCTTATGCCAGCTATTAGGGTCAACTGCATCGATTATATGCTGAAGGATATCGTTGGCATCGTCTTCGTTGTAACTGACTACCTTGCCGGTATTAGGGTCGACGGTAGCGTCGACCAGATCGGAGATGTCGTACACGCGGGTCTCCAATAGCTTGTGGACGCCTACAACAGCCACTTCAGCACCGACAACCGGCACACCTTTTATATCCACAACTCTGACTTTGTAAGCAACCTTCTGGCCGTAGGATTGGCTGACTGTAACTGCCGGCAAACAAGCTAAAACCACAACGCAAGCTATCCGCGAAAGCCCGTGCATATTGCCCGCCTTGCTCTGTAACAATTATGTTTATCCAAATGAAGCTGGTTACGGCTCATCCGAGGGCGAGTTGCTATCCGGTGCATTGGGGTCCTCAGCTTGACCGCCGTAACCGCCGCCGCCGTAGCCGCCGCCATAGTAGCCGCCGTAGCCCGCCGGAGGCCCTTCATCTGCCTCTGGACTATCTGTAATCTCGCCACTTGGCCAAACCACAGCCCCATCGGCAACGTTCGGCGGAGAATATTTACTATCTACTTGGTCGGGAGCACCCATGGTAGCCACAGGTTCAACAAACTCTGAATCTGCTGTGTCCTGATAGCCCCTCGGTTCGGGGGCATCCGTCAATTCTTGCTGTTGTGGTACGACCGCACGGATATCCCGGGCAGGGCGACTGCTCCGCGGTGTGCTTCGTGCGCCTTTTAGCCGAGGTCGTGTAATTTCTTGAGCAACCGGCCTATCAGCTTGTTGGGACTGTTTATTAACCTGTTGATAAGTGACGACTGAACCAACGCCGAGAGCAGTCACTGCTGCTGCCGTAATGATTTTGGCTTTTACCCCGCTTAGCACACCGCCAGCTACCGCCTTAGCCCCTGCGCCCGATGCTGATGCAGCGGCGCCTGCTCCGGAGGCAGATGCAGCCGTTGTTCCCACAAGCGCTATCTTGCCCAATTCTTTCAACACCACTGCCGGCACTGCCTGAGCAGCATTCTCAACCAGCAAAGGCACCAGCACAGCAACGGCAACTATTATTCCTCGGCTCCGGAGCTTGTCTCTGAGTCTTGCCACACCTGATTCTATCATACGAGATACGGTCGGCTGCGATATGCCGTGCTTGCTTGCAATATTGGTCGCGGTCTGCCCTTCAAAAAAATGCTGTACGAGAATATCTCGTGTCCCGTCATCAAGTTCCTCAAGTACCTCATCGATATACGGCGAGAGGTCCTGCCATTTTGTCACTTCGCGAGGTCTGTTGGCTGTATATTGGGCTTCTCGCTGCTTTCGTGAGGAATCTCTGCGAAGAACATCTATGGCCTTGCGTGTTGCAACCCTGTGTAGCCAGTTAGGCAGCGACCCGGTAATGCCATGCGTGCTACGCAGCAACTGGAAGAACGTATCCTGGACGGCATCGGCCGCCCTATCTTTGTCTGCGAGGATTCGCACACAAGCCCCATAGACCAATCCCGCATGCCGCTGCACAAGCTCAGAAAACACCTCCGGGTCGCCGGTCCTGGCAAAACGCTGTAGCAAAGTATGTTCGCTTTCCAACATAACATCCCCTTTCAATATTCGATTTTTCTTTAATCGTTCATAAGAGAGTCGCTCTGAAACCGGAGATTATTCAGAAAAACCGCGTATTTATTCAAATTTTTTATTGGCAGCCGATTCCAGTATCGAGAAGGCGACCAAAAACAAAAAATGGGCAATATTCTTCGTCAGGAACCAGCCCATCGCTCGGCATCACGGTAAGCCTGCAAAATAGCCGAAATCATCTTGCTAACCGTGTGATTTTCCCTCAAGTACTGCTGCGCTGTTCTGGCGATTTTGCGGGCAAACTCGCGCCTGTCAAATAGCCCCTGCAAGGCGCTTTTTATACTAAGTTCATCATCGGGGTCAAAGACTACCGCTGTTTGGTTCTCAATAATCAAATCATCAACCCCACCCTTACAGGCAGCGACGGCACTGCCAACGCTCATCGCCTCTACCAGCAACGGATTAAAGGCAAAAGCCGGTTGAGGCTGGACGAAAATGTCACCGGCAGCAA
>Ga0315280_10011582_pt1 | contig 10812 bp, 12 predicted proteins | sample YL17G06_40_MG_FD_203697 | JGI IMG/M metagenome (GOLD analysis project Ga0315280, IMG submission 203697) | Sediment microbial communities from Yellowstone Lake, YNP, Wyoming, USA - YL17G06_40 | ecosystem: Environmental > Aquatic > Freshwater > Lake > Sediment | place: USA: Wyoming | collected... | reverse complement strand
AAACCCTGCTACGCAAACCTATGCCCTTCCATCATCAAATGAGGGCACATAAAATCAAATAAAATCCATTAAAGTAAAATAAAATCTGAATATTGCAAGAAGCTGGCGCGCGCTTTGACAAGGTGATAGCCGGGATAGGGAAGTTGCTCCAAATCTTCAATCAGTGACCGTGGTGGATTATGAATGATTTTTCCTTCATGCCTGAAAGAGATGCCGTCTACCTTTGGAAAGGTTGATTTCTTGTCCGCGTTCAAGACGAGTTCTGTGAAGGTTTTCTCTCCTTCCCCGCGAACAATGACGTCGATCTCAGGATACGCCTCTAGACTTTCTTGGGTTGTGGCTGTGAAGTGTTGACCACCAGTAACAGTGAGAATACTTGGATTCACTCTCTTGGCTGTTTCAAGCGTTCTCAAGACAACGTAAGTGTTGCATGTAGCCAGCGAGCTGGAAGCCACGACATCAGGACTGGACGATTCAATACGTTTCTCCAGATCCTTCCAGTCCACATGTTGAGCGTTGCAGTCCAAAACTTGGATTTCAACGTCTTTACTGCCTCGTTCCAAGTATGCCGCAAGCTGAATAATTCCGTATGGAGGAGGTAGATACTCCCCCATAACGAACCACATATCCTTTGGAGGCTCAACGAAGAGTACTTTCATACACTGTTTTCCCATCACTCCAAGTCGTTTAGTATTGGTCCTTTAAGAACGCTTTTTCATTCACATGACAACCGTTATGAATTGAAGTATACAGTTCGTATCTGGGTAGAACACCTATGGCTGGGAGGGTGAGGGAGCATTCGCATGGCATGGATTGGGTTGTTCTCCTCTCTTTCGGGGTCTTTATTGCCATAGTAGGCGTGATTTGGGCCCTCACCCCCAACTTAACCGATGAGATAATAAGGTTCTTCAAAGACTTTCACCTTCAGAACGTCACGGAGAACGTTGTCTTTCCCACTCCGGGGAACGCATACGCTCACAAGGTTGTCTATAAGGCGACCATGCAATTCTGTTTCGTTTTCGGCGCCTTCGAGATCGTTGTCTTGGCTTTGAGGTTTGTTTTTCACGAATCGAGAGATAGAAAGGCTTACGCCGTTTCTGGCATTGCTTTCTGGTTGAGCGTCGGGTTCTTCCTGACCTTGTTGATAGATGAGTCGATAAGTTGGTTCAGCTTTGTCTCGGGCATGATCATTTCTGTTGGGTTGGCAATAGTCGTAACAAGCCTCGTCAAGCTGCCAAAATAGTGACTCTTAGTCAAGACAGACGTCATCGCATATGTAGTGCGCGGAGTTGTCCCGATATTAGCATTCTTGTGTTGTTTTCTTGTGCATTGGCCGTAGAGGATGTATGAGTATTTCTTGACCAATAAGCTCATTTTTGAGCTTATTCAATGCAGGGGAGCTGAAATAGAGTATCTCTAATCCTACTTCTAATACACCAGTCTATACATGGCCGTGTTAAGCCGCTGAATAAAGGGACAAGGCCGCGCGCAGGGGTCAGATATGAAAAGTGTCATAGATTTCGTTCTGAGAGGGAATGGGGCTCCACATGGGCAGTCTTAAAGACGTGCGCAACACTTGCGAAATCATAAGCTGCTAGGAATTTTCTTGGATGTGCCAAGCCCTGCTGACTCTCTTGGCTCTGTAGATCAACCAGTTGATGCGGCGTATTGGATATGCGAGAAATTTCTCCCCTTGATCGTACGCCCTCCTAAGGATAGCGTCCCTAGACAGGAAAACATCTCTCAATTCAGGCAGCTCTTTCTTAGGGGAAAAGAAGGCATACAGTGGAATACCGATAGCAAGAAGAAAGCACGCGGTCAAGATCTGTTGAGTCTCAACTTGGGTCATCAGCAGGAGCGAGAAAACGATGCCTAATGTGGGAACGGCCCTTCCCCATCTGAACTCATGGGATTCACTAAGCCTTTTTCTCCGTAGAAGAATGGCTGACAGACAGGTCGAGAAATAGACTACTGAAAGAAGGAAGACTGAGGCGTTTATCAAAGCTGTCAGCGTTCCAATAACACTTGCTATGAAAGCCACTGAACAGATCAAGGCTAAGCCGATGTACGGTGTGCGAAAGTGTCTATGCAACCGGCTGAATACATGCGGAAGAAGCCCATCAACCGACATGGCAAATGCCAGTCTCGATGTACCTATTGTTCCCGACTCGTCGGCACCCATGATTGAGATCAAAGCACCTATCCCGACTATCAGGACTCCAACTTGCAATAAAGTAAGGGATGAACTGAATATTTTTGATGTTGCCACTATCAATGGAGCCTGTGATGAGGCCAGAGTATCTTGATCCACAACGCCAACTATGACAAAATTGGTGACAAGATAGAACGTCGTAACAATCAACATGCCCATCACTATAGCTTTTGGAATGGTGATTCTCGGTTTTTGAATCTCACCGGCAGGTAAAGTAGACAGCTCAAAACCTGCGTAAGCCCAGAAAATCAACACCAACGCTTGACCAAGACTTCTCCCATCGCCCTTGAGGAAAGGTTGGAAGTTAGAGAGGGCCGCCTCAGGTTTCAATCCAATAAAGAGGAGACCTGAGACTGTAAGTAATAGAAGAGGACTCAGCTTCCCAACCGTCAATGAATCGTTAAACCTCCCCGCCAGCTTGACCCCGACTATGTTAGTTGCGAATACTGCTAGGATGAATACTCCTTTCAGGACGATTTGAGACTGTTCATCGAACTTGACTAAGGAGAGGAAGTATTGCGTGAAAGCAACCGGGAATACAGCCAGTGAAGACCATTCAGCCAGTAGGAGTGCCCAGCCAACAATGAATCCGTTGAATTGTCCCGCCACTTCTTTCACGTAGGAGTACGGTCCACCGACCCTTGGGAGGACAGTTGCGCAATAAGCAAATGACAAGGCGATTACAATAGCCATTACACCTGCCACAACCCAAAGTGCGAGGGAAGCTGGTCCGACAAGCTTTGCACCAAGAGCAGCGGCGACGTAAATGTCAGCACCAATAATCGAGCCGACAACAAGACTTGTTACGTCAAAGGTATCCAACTGTCTTCTTAGGATCACTCTACCTGTCTTACTCAATCTATTATCCTCTCAAGCTGGAGAGTTTAGCACACGCTTTCACGAAAATATCTAGGGACCATCTCATAAGGGGTTGCACAACACTCATATTGATTCCGCACAGTTCATCCACACATAACAGAACCCACAGCGTGCACTCTAATAATTTGACTCTTGTGTTGTCGAAGGACATCATTCCTTAGGGCCCGCCACAACAAGCTGGCTGTGAGCATGAAAGATGACCCAGCCAAAACAAAAACTATATATTTAATAACTTTAATCTGATTTTCCTCTGATGCTGAATGAGCATAACAGTTGCACACGACAGGCTAAAGCGACTCTTGGAGTCAGGGTTCAGAAGCCCATGCGGACCGGCAGAACGCCTAACTCAACTGAGAAGGATGATCAGCAATCTGGATGAATCAGTCCTAAAGCGCATGGAGCACATTTTTTCCGCGTTTGGTGACAGAACACGCCTGAAGATCCTTAAACTCATTGCTGAAGAGGAACTTTGCGCATGTGAAGTAATGGCCGCATTGGAGTTGACTCAGCCAACCACCTCCCATCATCTGGGAATCTTAGAGAGAGCCGGCTTAGTCTCTTCCCGACGCGAGGGGAAGTGGGTCTTCTATAGGCTGGCCGACCCAAGAGTTGAGGTTCTTTTTTCGCAAGGCCTAACGATGGCAAAGGGGAGCCTATGAAATGGGACAGGTACCAACTAAGAGGCTTTCACTTCTGAGTCGTCTTCTGACAGTATGGATCTTCCTGGCTATGGCCGCTGGAGTAGGTTTCGGCGCTGTCTTCCCGCAGATCTCAAAGATCCTTGATGCTTTAAGAATAGATACGGTTTCACTCCCAATCGCCATCGGCCTCCTATGGATGATGTATCCTCCTCTTGCCAAGGTCAGATACGAGGAACTCTCGAAGGTTTCAAGGGCATGGAAGATGTTCAGCGTCTCAATACTTCAGAACTGGCTGGTTGGTCCTTCCTTGATGTTTGGACTTGCATGGCTGTTCTTGCCCGACCTCCCCCACTACAGGATTGGAATAATCATCGTCGGCTTGGCCAGATGCATCGCCATGGTCCTCATATGGAATCTGCTTGCTGAAGGCGACAACGAATACTGCGCAATACTTGTGGCTTTGAACTCGGTCTTTCAGATAGCTCTCTACTCTGTGTATGCTTGGTTCTTCGTGACTTTACTATCTTCTTGGGTCTCTCAAGGGGCAGGGGTTACAGTGAACGTCTCGATACTCGATATTGCAAGAACTGTCTTTGTCTTCCTTGGCATACCGTTCATAGCTGGAATAGTAACTAGGTTTACTCTGATCAAAAGGAAGGGTAGGGAGTGGTATGAAGGACCTTTCATGGATAGGCTCAGCCCTACAGCCCTGATAGGCCTACTGTTCACGATAGTGGTGATGTTCTCACTGAAGGGTGAATATATCTTGGCTCTTCCATGGGACGTCGTCCGTATTGCAGTTCCGCTCGTCAGCTACTTCCTCATCATGTTCGGCGTATCTTTTGTGATGTCTTGGGCCCTAAAGTTCACCTATCCTGAGACCGCAACACTCTCATTCACAGCGGCAAGCAACAACTTTGAGTTGGCTATAGCGGTCGCGGTCGGCGTCTTCGGCATAAACTCAGGCGAAGCCTTCGCCACTGTGATAGGCCCACTCTTCGAGGTTCCGGTATTGATCAGCCTAGTCAACGTCTCACTCTGGGCCAAGAGAAGATTCTTCGCTAAGCCAACACTGATAGAGCGAGCGAAGCAGGTAAGAGTGACCTCGGCAACCAAGAAGAACCGGTGATGTGTCATGGATAAGAAAGTAGTCCTGGAGGTAATAGGGGTCGACCCACCATGCAAGAGATGTGCCGCTACCCACAAGAATACTGAGGAAGCCGCTTCCCGGCTCAGAGAGGATGGAGCAGATGTATCAGTACAGAAGCTGAACATCGCATCGAAAGAGGTTGTGTCCAAGTATGGTGTCATTCTGTCTCCAGCGCTTGCAGTTAACGGTCAAGTGAGGATTGCAGGCAGAATCCCAAGTCCAGATGAGATAGTAAGAGTTGTCAAACAATCAGGCTTAGGTTAAAATGAATAGATCGAATCTCAAGACAAGACCGTTAAGAACAGCAGTCCTAGCGACCTTCGTAGCGGCCATCTTTGCAGCATTAGTCTACTCCAGAATCATGGCCTATTCATTGGCTCCAACGATGAGGCCGGCAGACTTTCATGGATTGCCTTTATGGTATATACCACTAGCCTACATCTGGGACTATCTGGGTCATGGATGGATATGTCTGCTCTTCGCCTTTGTCGCAGCAGGCATAATCTACGAATTCATACCCAAAGATGTCATCAACAGGTACATGAGCAGCGGAAAGGCTTCAGGCTATGCCCTAGGCGTGGGGGTAGCGCCATTCTTCACCGTCTGCTCGTGCACAATGATTCCACTCTTCTCAGGAATCTTGTATGCGGGAGCAGGGATTGGTCCGGCAATATCGTTCTTACTCATGGCCCCAGCCGCGAACATCCTCACAATCCTGCTCACGGGAGAGATAATCTCTTGGCAGATAGCCGCCGTCAGGATATTCGCATCATTGACCACAGCTCTGGTTGCGGGGATAGTGATTTCCCGTACACCTTGGGGCAAAGAGATCGAGAACGAGCATAAGTCAAACAACCCCAGACAAGCCATGACTGTAGACGTTGTCAAGCTACCTCTGGATGAGAGGTTAATCAACTCCCTAAGATTTGCATGGTACCTAGGAAGGCAGATTCTCCCCTTCTTCCTTTTAGGCCTGGTGATAGTCGGCTACGTGGAGGCTTTTCTGCCTGAGGAAATCGTTGAAAGTTATCTCACTGGACTTCAGGGTATACTACTGGCCTCAGTCATCGGAGGTCCCCTATACACGCCAACCCTTGTGGAGATAGTATTGGGGAGGGGGCTTCTGAATCTGGGGATGTCCCAGGCAGCCCTGCTCTCCTGGCTTATGGGCCAACCCTACGACATCCCAAACATGATGGCGGCATCCAAGATAGTAAGGTGGAGAACAGTATTCTCCTACGCCATGATCGCTTGGATGTTCAGCGTCATTTTCGGATTAACCTACGGGCTAGCGATCAGAGCATTATAGAATAGTGAGACGCGTATCAAGATGGAGGACTACGGTTGTCTCAGAGACTATCAGACAACACTTTACTCATACGTTTCGGATGAATGCCAAATGTGGGCCGCACACGGTGTGCTGGACCCCTGCACTGATAATGCAGCACAGAATATGCACTGGTCGAGATCACCTCAGGGAGACACATCAGGTTGAGCAATATCTTTAAAGTAAAGCCGCCCGCAGCCTATCCGCCTGAGGATGGAAGCTATCTTAGAGGGAACGACTATTCGCCTGTAGCAGTAGTCATTCTGCTCCACACTGACTACGACAAGACTCCTGTTTTTCTTAAGGACTTATCTAAGGTCGCTGTTGAGGCCGGCGCTGCATTGGCTGGCTTTCTCCAGACGGAAAACATTGGAATAGAGAAAGTAATCTGCAACGTCGTCGCTAACCCAAATATTCGGTACGTGGTCTTATGTGGGGTTGAGTCGGCGGGGCACCATCCCGGACAAAGCTTCGAAGCTTTCATGAAGAATGGTGTCGACGATAAGAGGAGGATCATAGGGGCAGTTGCCCTAACTCCATACCTCTATAATGTTTCGATTGAAGCAATAGAGAGGTTCCGCAAGCAAGTTGAACTAGTAAACCTTCTGATTGAGGATGACAGAAAACTTAGGATCGATCCCGAAGCATTAAAGAAGATAATTGACGCCTGCATCCAGGAAGAACCAACATCGATCCTCGGCTTCACGTTATGCGATCCTGGAGCCTACCCTGACCCGCCCATCTGTCAAGAAACTACTTGGAGAGTTGAAAGGCCTTGGGCAAAATATCCTGAGAAAGATGCTGAAACAATGAGGAAGATAGAGGAGATGGCTGCGCTCAGATCCAAAGAAGAGATGGAACAAGGGAAACGTCGAAGAGAAAGCGAAGAATTTCTAGAACTGCTATTTCCAAGAAAGAAATCTGAAAATAAAGTGAAGTAGCTGTAGGTATTGGTTTAAAAAGTCTACAAGTATGAACTCTAAAAGCCTCGATATGTCGAGTTACAGATTCGATACCGAAAGAACTCGAAGGAATTGTTGGACCTGAGAATGTCACTACTAGAACTGAGGAAATGATTTGTTACATGAGAGATTCGTCGCCACTCAAGTTGAGGCCATGTGACAGTAAGATCAACCAAGGCTGAGCAAGTCTCCGCCATTCTCAAGTTAGCCAGCAGGAAAAGAATTCCAGTGGCTCCCAGAGGGGCTGGCACCGGCGTAGCAGGATCGACTGGGAACAGTGCATCTATAGTGACGGAATCCTCAGTTTTCTTCCTCCAGCAGCGGTATGATGACCTCGCGATGCTGTTCCCGATAGACGGCAGTGCGACAAGACCTCTCATCCCCTTGAGTCTGTAAATATCGGCCAGATTCTCATCTAGCTCGTCAACTGTCCACGCAGCCTTGCGGTAGGCCCAGACGCGGTGCTCTGACTCTCCATCCAGCTCCATCTCGTAGGCTCTGAGGAATAGGTTCTCGGCGATTCTCTTGTTCACAGCCAGCCCTTCTCCACGTAGGATGGGGCGAGGCATACGGTAGGGTATACCGTGGCGGCGGCAGACCTCCCTTGCCACGCGACCTACCTGACAACTATACTTCCTCTCAGCAGAATAGGAAGCACCATACAGTTCTTCATATCGAGACACTAGTTGGGGATAATAGTGCTTGAGCGCCTCAACGAACCTATCTTTTTGCGGTCCCTCCTTCAGGGTCAGACCCCCGTGAAGAACGAACTGGGCACCCGCGTCCTTAGCACGCCACACCACCTCCTCAAAGTGGGCTTCGTCGTCGGAGATGCCTGGAAGATAGGGGCATAGCATCACTCCGGTAGTCAGCCCAGACCGAGCCGCCTCTTTCAGGGCAGCTAAGCGTCGCTCAGGGGAGGGGGAGTAGGGCTCGAAGCGGCTCGCCACCTCAGTGTCTAAAGTGGTGATGGTGAAGAGCACCCCTACCCAAGCCAACCTGTTGATTTCTTGAAGGATATCCAAGTCGCACAGAACTAGATCTGACTTCGTCAGGATCTCGACTGGAAAGCTGTATCGAGCCAGAGTCTCTAGGATTCGGCGGGTGATCCTAAGCTCTGCCTCTATTGGCTGGTAGGAGTCACAGACCCCGCCGGGGCTTATGATGCCTTTCTTGAGTCTAGGCAGCTGCCTCTGCAGAATCTCAACAGCATTCTCCTTGAAATAGACGGTCTGATCAAACGTCGCCGATAGCCCATATTGGTTGTCACGAGCGTCGCAGTAGATGCAGAGGTGGGCGCAGCCCCGATAGGGGTTGAGTGTATAATTTACCCAGAACCAATCGTCCACATGCTTGAGCTTATTGATTATTTGTTTGGCCTCATAGGGACGGTACTCCATCTTCATGTGGAAGCAATCGCCTTCTTCCTGGCTCTATCTAGGTAAGTGGTTCCTTTTCGCAACAGTAGCTTGCGCGGATGCTTGGTCATCAATTGGTGATGCAGGAAGGTGACGAGCAGGTTGGGGTAGTATCGACCGATGGTCTTAAGCCCCCAGCCGACACCCTTCAGAACCGAGGTGTCCTGCTCTTCAATCTGCGGAGCCAAGAGTGCCAGAAGCCGCCGGATACGGACGGGACCGTCGCGCACTCGCTTGGCGAAAAAGTGCACAGCCACGCCTACACTGCGGCGCACCCAAGGATTTGTGTCTTCAACAAAATCCTCTAGGAGCCCAACCGCCTCATCAAAGTAGACAAGCAGCCCATGGCCTAGGGGGCTCGCCAATTATGTCCACCACATACCAAGCGTCTCCCCGCACAATATATCTCCGAGACCTAGCGAAAGAAAGTGGCAGGTCAACATCGTTGATGGCAATCAGTCCGTGGCCAGCGATGACGTATCCACCCATCTTCCTTGTCTCTACTAGGCGGTCGAAGAAGGCAAGAAGCTTCTGCGGCTCCTCCCTTCCCCATTCGCCTAGTAATTGCCCTACCAAATCGAATGTGGTGAAATCGATCTTGGTTGTGAGGAGGGGGTCAAGGGTCTCCAGTGCTGCATTCTCATCGGAAGCTAGCAACTCCAAGCATTTTCGGGCTAATTCTCTGGCTTTCTCTCTCACGATTGATTCCTCAAAGGTCTTTGTAGCAAGCACTTCACGCGTCTGAGAAGCCGGTATCAGGCCGGATCTAGAGCGTGCACCATGGATGGAATATGATTCAGATGGTGGGCAATAAGAAACTTCCTAGGAAGAGAGTCTAATTCTACTTCTTGCAACGTTTAGTAAAGGGAATCATCTTAGAAATATTCTTGCCTTGAGCCAAATGCAGAAATAGCCAGACATAGTCATGATTGCACTTATGTTGATCTAGTCTCAGAAGCAGTGATTGCATACGAGATTGCTTTGAGAGTGATGCCTATGGCTCGGCCTCCATGGTTCATCGAACTCATCAAGAATACCTTTCCCCATAGGTTCATGATAGCTGAACTGACTAAGGTACCAATTCTTGGAAGATTCATTGACCAGATGCTCTTCGACGGTGACAACATAATTTACTTGCCCAAGGACCAAGTAATTCAGGTAAATAGACAACTTGAGATGCTAGGTGAAATCGTACTACCATCTCAAGTGATCAAACATTTCATGGAGAAAGCCAACTATCATTGGGTCATGAATTGGTGTATTTGTCGTACTTCTGCGAAGTGTAAGGATTACCCAATTGATTTAGGCTGTCTATTTCTTGGAGAAACCACATTGAAGATCGATCCGCAGCTTGGACACCGCGTAACGAAAGAGGAAGCACTAGAGCATGTACGACGCTGTCGAGAGGCTGGATTAGTTCACTTGATTGGCCGAAACAAGCTAGACGCAGTATGGCTCGACGTAGGTCCGGGTAATAAACTTCTCACAATTTGCAACTGTTGCCCATGCTGCTGCCTCTGGCGAATCTTACCACACCTCGCACCTTGAATTGGCTCCAAAGTCACAAGAATGCCCGGTGTTAAAGTGACAGTCACTGATCGATGTGCAGCCTGTGGAACTTGTACTCGAGGTGTATGCTTTGTCGGCGCTATCCATCTTGTCGACAATCGAGCAGTCATAAGCGACGCATGCAGAGGCTGTGGCCATTGTGTCAGTCTATGTCCTCAGAAGGCCATTGAGATCTCGATCGACAATAACCAGTACTTGGAAGAATCAGTTTACAGAATCTCTTCGTCGGTCGACGTCTCGTGATGAACATCGATTCCATGATTAGGTGACCTGACAGTTTCTGAATTCAACACAATAGCGCGCGGCCTTGTCCCTTTATTCAGCGGCTTAACACGGCCATGTATAGACTGGTGTATTAGAAGTAGGATTAGAGATACTCTATTTCAGCTCCCCTGCATTGAATAAGCTCAAAAATGAGCTTATTGGTCAAGAAATACTCATACATCCTCTACGGCCAATGCACAAGAAAACAACACAAGAATGCTAATATCGGGACAACCCCGCGCCAGCTTCTTGCTAAACTATCTTCTTCATGTCAATGTTGTGAAGTGGATTGGTGAGCGTATTCTGTGGTTTAGTCCTTGCTTGATGGCTGATAGTGCGTTTGCAAGTAGGGCTATGATGCAGAGGAGTACGTGTGAGAGGACGTTTCTT
>Ga0315280_10011581_pt1 | contig 10814 bp, 9 predicted proteins | sample YL17G06_40_MG_FD_203697 | JGI IMG/M metagenome (GOLD analysis project Ga0315280, IMG submission 203697) | Sediment microbial communities from Yellowstone Lake, YNP, Wyoming, USA - YL17G06_40 | ecosystem: Environmental > Aquatic > Freshwater > Lake > Sediment | place: USA: Wyoming | collected... | reverse complement strand
AAACCGCGATTCCAATCATGTCTTCGATTATCTTGCGGCGTTCTTCCGCCGTCACCTCAGCCAGCCTCGTTATGGCATGCTGCGGGACAATGTTGTAGCTTGATACTTGGATGTCGGCTGAAGAGAAAATGTCTGTGAGCTGCTTTCGAGATATCCTCTTTCCATTGAGCCGATAGATGCCTTCGCCTCCCCGCCTAAATTCCCGAGAGATTGTGACAGCCTCGGCATCGATCGGTATCCTTCTATCATGATTGTCAAACTGCACCGCAACCCAGGCGGAACGCGGCGAAACCGATTGGGAACTCTTGTGTATTAGATCCCCGATTGTTTCGCCTCTCAACTCCTTTGGACTTAGTTCGCCTAGGGCGAACTTCACTGAGTCGAGTATGTTCGATTTGCCCGAACCATTGGGGCCCGTTATGATTGTAAGACCCCGATCAAGATGGATTGTTGTCTTCTTCCCGAAGGTCTTGAACCCTCTGAGGTCAATCCTCTTGATATACACCATTTGGGATTCATACTCGCTGTAGTGGGCGCGCGAAATTCTGTAACCTTAGCAACTGACGTGGTTTAGCGCATGCTTCAAAGGTGTGAAGATAAGGCTTGGTTACATCTTCGTGATGATTTGTATCGATAAGCTCATGTCAAAGTTGGCATACTACTGTTTTTCGTACTTGGGTAATTAAGACAAATTCAACTAAACGCTAGTGAGGCGGAGTCGCAGTGTATAGGGTGGGAAGCCGTTGGGTAGGCTATATTCTACGTGACTTGGTTGAAGTCATCGTTTAATTGCCGAACCTACGTTTTCGGCGTTGGTACGTTCTCACGGCTCGTAGTAGGTCTATCCTTCGGAACTCGGGCCAGTAGACATCTAGGAAAACGAACTCACTGTACGCAGCCTGCCAGATTAGGAAGCCGCTGAGTCGTTCTTCGCCTGACGTACGTATGATTAATTCCGGGTACGGATTCGGAAGGTGCGATGTGTAGAGATATTTCCTAAAAACGTCTTCATCCACCGCATGAGCATCCAGAGTACCACTCTGGACCTCATCGATTATCCGTTTTGCAGCATCAACTATCTCTGCCCGCCCACCATATGCGACCGCGATGTTTAGGTAGTGTTGGTCATACCCTTGGGTCACTTTCTCCACGTCTCGCAAGACCTCTCTCAGCGAATCAGGCAAGAGTTCCAGGCGGCCGATCGCCTTCACATGCACCCTGTGTTCATGGATCCTTGGATCAGTCACCAGCTTCCTAGCCTCATCCTCTATGATTCCCAGAACAGTGGCGACTTCTTCCTTAGGCCTCAGAAAGTTCTCGGTCGAGAAAACGTAAAGTGTGACAGTCTTTATTCCTAGGTCGAGACACCATTCGAGAAAATCTTCAGCAGTCTTTGCGCCGTAGATGTGACCGTTCAGTCTCTCACCGTATTTTTCGAATCCCCATCTTCTGTTTCCATCTAGTATTATGCCCACGTGTTCAGGCATCCCGCCTGCTACAACAGTGTCTTCAAGCCACTTCTCATAGAACTTGTAGGCTCCAATGGCTTTGAGCAGAGTGGGTAACATCGATTCACACTTGCGCTTCCTGTGTCGCTCCCGAGCACACACATGTTCTCTTGACTGGTATGTTCTCAACTGTCTTGCGTATTAAGTTGGTAATCTCAGGCATCGTCTTTTTGCCAATTTCCATGACTTCCACAGCAGACAACTTCGCTTGCTTCCCAGCCGCTCGGTTCGAGACGAAGCAGAGGGTAGAATAGCACATCTCCAGCTCCCTCGCGAGGAATGTCTCGGGGGCCCCAGTCATGCCTACCAAGTCGCCTCCGAGCGTCTCCAGCATACGTATTTCGGCAGGAGTCTCGTATCGCGGTCCTTCTGTAGCTACGAGAACAGATTTGTCCCAGACCTTCACTTTAGCACTCTTGGACGAGTCGAGCATTATCTTTCGTAATTCTGGACAGTATGGCTGTGAGACATCGATATGAGTTACCGGCGAGCTGTCGAAAAATGTGGTAGCTCTCAATTTCGTCATGTCGATAATGTCCGCTGGAACCGCCAAGTGGCCAGGGTTATACGCCGAGTTGATGCTCCCCACGGCGTTAGTGGCTATGATCCGTTCTACGCCTAGTTGCTTGAGTGCGGACAGGTTCGCTCTGTAGTTGACCTTGTGAGGGGGAAGGTCATGTTTCGGGCCGTGTCTGGGCAAGAAAGCCACTTCTTCCTTGCCAATCATCCCGACCGAGATCAATGGTGCAGGACCATACAATGTCCCCACTCTGATCTGCCTTGTTCCTTGTAAGAGGCTTTCAAGGCCGCTTCCACCAATAATCGCGATTCTGGTCAAATGCACAGATACCCCTGTTATTCATCGTCACTGTCTTGAGGTGAGTCACCCATCAGTGCCTGGAATTCCTCGAAGGAAAGCTTTCCACCAGTCCGGATTTTCTCATTTGCTGCTTCTTTGTACTTCGATCTGAGCCTTTCCGCCTTCTCAACTTTGGATGGGGTGGCCTCGCGTATTTGAGCGCGGATTTCGTCAATTCGTGCGAGATTGTTCCTCAATCCGATGATGGCTTCATGGCGCTCCTCGCTCTGTGCAATGTATTCGGCGTGCTTCTGGTCAGCTTTTTTCTTCGTCTCCGCAAGCACTCTTACCAGCTCTTTCATGGCCGTGTGAACCTTTTCACTCTCTTCGGCTATCTTGGTCAATTCTTCGTGTGTTGACTGCGCTTGGATTCTGAGTGCGCCTACGTCAATTTTGAGGCGGAGCAAGTTATCTCTAACGTTCTTGAGACCTTTGTGTTTTGCTAAGTTTGTCTCCAAGGCTCCTATCTTTGCGACCAGGTTCCTTTCGGTCTGCGGTGCCAGAGGGTTTGTTTGTATGAACCATTCCAGTCGCTTGATCTGCGTCAGAATGTCGGACATGCTCCCGTGTAATTGCTCAGAAATCTTGCGTGCCTGCTCGAGCAGTTGCGTTAATGTCTCCCGTTTCTTAGAAGCTTCGCTTCTCAATTCGTCGCGTTTCGTCTTGAGCTCCTTGACTTTTGCGTTGAGTGAGTCTCTTCTTGCTTTGAGGTTCCTAATCTCCGCAGAGATATGTTTGACTTCCGCGTTAAGTGCATCTCGATCTGCTATCGTCTCGCCTATGCGCTCTCTCAGAAGACTGATCTTGACTTTCTTATCGACGTTTTTTGCTTTGAGTTCTCGGAGCTCGGTGTAAAGGTGCTCAACAGGTGTCTGCATCTGTTGTGAGTCCATAGGAGCACCTCTTCAGTGACTCACCTTCTTTGTAAGATCTTCTTGGAATATTCTGTTAGGGCCATGAATATGAGAAGTGAGCCGACTGCAATTCCAATCACCAGTGAGATCAGAACTGCAACCGTCCAAGTTGGCGCTGACAGAACCGCTGCGAGCACATTTGCGGCGGATTGATCTGCTCGCCAAGCTATTTCAACCGCCAGAACGTATTGCATCAAACCATATTTCGCGAGCGCATTGTCGAGCATAGCTCTTGCGGACGAGATCCGGTCACCCACCAAGCCAATGTCTAGCCTGTTTCCGAGAAGGTCCTGAGCTTGTGCGAGTTTCACTAGGGCTGAGTTAACTAATTGATCTGCATGTGCTCTGTTGATCGAGTCTTTGTCAAATTGACTGAATGTGTACTCCCAGGACCAATAACTCATTGCTGACGATTCGAAGTCCTCAAGGTATCCGAATTGATGAGGATGCATGAGACCTAGCGAATGTCCCGCTTCGTGGATCACAGCCTGCGTGAAGCCTACTCCTGTGCCATACTGAGGCGGGTTCGCATTGTCGCCCTTCCGAAAGTCATTCTGGCTCATCCCAACCAGAGCCATGTCTCCCAGGGAGATTCCCAGGAAACTACTCTCGTCGATTTTGAGGGTAGCGACGTACCATTTGGAGGTATACCCAAAATAGATTCCGGCAGGGAATGCAAAAGCAAACACTGGGAGCGTGAACTCGGTTGAATCCCTTCTCACGAGACCTGCGAATTCGGATAGATGCTCTTGTAGGAACTCGTATACTGGTCGCGTATCCAGATAGGGCCCAACACCGAGATCACTAGGGGGTGTGACAGTGTTCGCGATTATCGTGGCTTGGAGGTCCGGCATTTCCTCTGCACGTATGAAATGGGTTTCAACTCTAATACTCGCGTAGGGAAGAAGGTCCGCAAAGGCATGTTTCACAAGCTCCGGGTGTATTGCAGTCTCTATCGGCACCACGTCTCTTTCATCTGAAGTGCGGTTGTCGATGACGTTCAGAACGATTCTGTACGTTCGACTATAGACTGGTTGGTACGTGAACGCGGGAACTGCTAGGTTCAGAACCGCGTCATAGACGTAATCTGAGAGGAATTGTGTAAGCCACTGCCTACCGTAGGATGAGTGTACGTCGACCCTATAGAGGTCTATGGCAAGCTGCACTGGCACATGAGGGATGGCTTCCGAAAAAGTCCACGTCCAGTATTCCGGACCTGCGGCAAGGTCTAGGTACCACAGTCTGCTTCGGCCGCCCCAGGCGACCGAAAAGTCGCGATTCTGCAGCCTATAGTCCAAGTCCTTGTCCACGAATTCGGTAGAATAGTAGTGCGGCGTTGCGATCGACGGATTCTCACTTTCAAGTTGGCTTTCAGTAACGGAGGGGAGGGCGGTGAGGTTGGCGAAGACGAACGTGTATCCGTTGCTCGGCATGCCGCCGTAGCTTGCATTGTTGGCGATAAACCAGTTTTCAACTTTCTCAGCGTCGTAGAAATAGTTGGTTGTAGTCGATTTGAACCAAGGATTGTACAGCAGCTTCCTCTGCTCGATGGACTTCAGGAATTTGACCAAGCTGTCTTGAAAATCTGGTCTTGAGTACACGAAGTCATACGTTAGATTGTAAGAGATGCCCGTGATATTACCAGTTGACAACACACTATTGACAGAATCCCTCACTGTGTTTCCCTTCCAATTTAAGTAATCTTGGTCGATGGTTTGCGGGTCAAACCCGATCAATACGATCCTGATGGTAAGCGGGACAGTCCGGACCACGACCGTACTGACTCGCGTTGTTGCAGTCTGTGAGAAGCCCGCCGGGACTGATGCGAGAACTACAAGGAAGACTAGTAGCAACGCGTTTGTGACTTTCAAAGCTAACCCGCGGTCTCGGAGACTGGTCAAGACATTCGATTGCCCTTATTTAATTGGTTGCCTACATTTTCTCACAGTGGAACCGCACCACTGTCGCTTAGGATCATTCTTGCGTCAACTATGCTGGCGCCGGTCCCATACACCATTATTGGGTTGAGATCGATTTGTTCAACGCATGAGTTTTCGAGCATGATCCGCGATGTGCCTTGGAGCATTCTAACTATTGCCTCCTCATCTGCAGCTGGCTGGCCTCGAATTCCTTCCAGAACCGGGTACGAGTGAATCTCCTTGATCATCTCTCGACAATCCAGCTCTTCAAGAGGTGCCACTCTGAACGCCACATCTTTCAGCACCTCAACAAAAATCCCGCCAAGGCCAAACAGAACGGTTGGTCCGAATTGGCTGTCTCGCAGGCCGCCCACAATGACCTCTATTCCTTTCGGTGCCATGTGTTGAACCAGAACGCCTTCGACGCGAGCGCTACTCTTGTAGGCCCTGGCGCTCTGAATAATCTGGTCGTATGCCAGCTCAACCTCCTTCCCTGATCTCAAGTCGAGCATGACCCCTCCGGCTTCGGACTTGTGCAATATGTCTTGGGACACGATCTTGAGTACGACAGGAAATGATACCTTTTCAGCTATCTGAATCGCTTCTGACCTGCTCCGAGCCACACTGAAATCTGGTGTCGGCATTCCATAGGCGCGGCAGATCTCCTTAGCCTCGGGCTCAAGGAGTGCTTTTCGCTTCTCGCGAACTGCTCCTTGGAGAACTCGCTCAACAATGGGTGGGGGGATGTTTGGCGTGGTTCCCGAAGCCAATCTATGTTGACTCCTCCTCTCCGCGGGTAAGTATTCTGGTTATCGCTGCGTTTAGCTCCACAAGACCTGAGTTGGCTTTGGCTGAGACCGGAATCGGTTCAGAGAGTAGCCCTGTGTCGAAGACTGCGTTGGCAAGGTCTCGAGTTATGATAGAGAGATTCTTCTCCTCCAATGTGCGCAGGGCAAGATCGAATGCCTCTGGTTCCGTGGCCCAAGTTACGATCTCATCGATTTCATGGTCTGTAATCAGATCAGTTTTTGTGAGCGCATATACTTGCGGTTGCATGATCCTGCTGTAGATAGCAGCGGCCAAGTATAGGTTTGAAGCAAAGTTCAGGGGAGAGCGGCAAAAAGGTGCCTCCATCAGGTACACTACGGCGCGGGCATCCTCGGTTAATTGTCTCGCAATGAATCGCCCTCCTTCTCTGAAGGCAAACAGTTCTATCTGACCCGGCGTATCGACCAAGATAAGGTCGGGATTCGCTTCTTCGATCTCTCCTCGGATTTCTTCTAGGTGGTCTGCCAGTAGGTCACATGCCATGATCAGAGCACCGTTCGGTCCCAGTTGATAGTCAAGCATCAATTTCTCCACATCCACGTATTGACGTGCGTCAATGTCAGGGTTGTATGGGAGGGCCGTTGCGCCTGGGTCTAGGTTGGCAGCTAGTACGTCTCGATCTTCGCTCTTCAGCCAATCCAAGTATGCCGCTGTCAGCGTTGATTTTCCTGAGCCCGCCATTCCGACGATGAACACTGTATGAGCCATTTGAGCCCCAGTCGAGATAGCGCTCCGCATGTATGAATTATGCTCTCGAAGCGACTTGCTTTCGTGGAATTTTTCTTTGCTGAGGCCTCATAGAACCTACAGCTGCGATGACGAGCAGGCTAGACTAGGACAAGTGACTGTGAACCCGGGTGCCCAAGCAGCAGCGCATCATTAGCCGAGGATTGTGTGTTCGCGCTGCGGGGGTTTTGAGGTTGCAGGTGGATTCGGTTGGGCTGACTATGCAGGTCGATTGGTTTGATGAGTTTCTGGCAGGTTGCGGGCGACGTGTTTTAAGCGACCAACGGTTTGTGGCATGGGTCGGAGTTGCGACGCTTCCAAGGTGGCGGGTTGCATCCGCGGCCGCTCGATGCCGAAAGGGAGCTAATCAGGGATTTTTGGACTGAATTTCCGATGTACAATCCAAAAATTGCGATTACAAAAATCCGAGCCGTCACTCAGTGTGGGTCTAATATCGTGTGTGTATAGTCATTTCGTTTGTGTTACTGTTGCTTTACAGTCCTTAAGTTGCCTGATGGTGTCCGTCATCGCATCAAGAAGAACCTGTTCCGCTCTCGCGGAATTTGAGGCTGAAATCGAGAAATGAAGTTCGATGTGAGGTCGTCCTCTACCTTCCACTCCTCTTGGATGGGATTTGATGTAGATGCCAGGCCATTGAGACATGACACTGTCAACGATTGGTGCCAACGACGACTCCATAATGCCTTGAACTCTCACCCACCTTTCAACGAAAACCATACCCCCTGCCTTCGAGCGGATTGCCTCCGAGACAGATTCTCTAAAGATTGCTTTTGCTTCCTTTGGGACTCCAGGTAAGCAGAAGATCTGCGTCCTGCGAACAAACAAGCGAACACCGGGAGCCGTACCGACCGGATTGGGGAGTGGTGTTCCACCGGATGGAAGAAGGGCCATCTTGAGGCGTGGGGGAGTTAGTGAGATCTTGCGATCGGGAAATCTTCGCGCATAGTGCTCTCGAATCATCTTGAGAGCCGTTCTATTGAGTCCAAGCCGCAGATGAAGCGCCTTTGCAACAGCTTTGATCGTCATGTCATCGAAAGTGGGGCCTATTCCTCCCGTCGTGATGACGAAATCAGGTTTTCTCCGGATAGCTTCTTTGATCGCTTTCGAGATATCTTCGAGATCATCGCGGACAGTAGTTGTTCTAGTGACCATGCTTCCCATCGACGTGACTTTTGCTGCGAGCCAAGCCGCATTCGTGTTAACCGTGTTCCCTAGCAGAAGCTCATTTCCTACGGAGAGCATTTCAACGGTACATGGCATTTCAATAACCTCTGGTGACGCTAGAATGGACGAAAATAGATGGTTGCACAGCATTTGCTGTGAGCGAAGCCAGCTCCGTGTTCTCCCGCCACGGGCGAGGTCATTCTGACTTCTTGGAAAGCCACCATTTCAAATATTCGTTCTGACGGCGTCTTCGCTGTTCTTCCGGAGATTCGCGGTCGCGCATCTTGTATCTTCCTTCCATTAGCTGCTGCGCGCTCACCGTGAGCCCACAACTCTTGCAAGTGTACTGTTTCAGGGCGCTATCGTAGCTTAGCACGCCGCCACATTCGAGGCAATAGTTCGTTGTCACTTCAGGTATGATCTCCGAAGCACTAAGGCAAAATCGCGCTAGTTAAACCTGTAGCACACTCAGTCTGTTGCGGCTATGTAGTAGAATTCTCCGGAATTTTTCTGTTCCTTGTCAAGTTTGCTGTCTGCTTTGTTGATTCTTGGTCGCTTGGTGTCCGGGTCTCGCCTGAAAGTTACTCCCATGTGGGAGAGAAAGAGGTTCATCGCCTCGCGTAGAGGCAATGGATTCGAACCATTGCCCTTCCTACTTGGAACACCTTCAAAGACCATGATGCGGTCTGCCAAGAAATCCTGCGCCACGATATCATGCTCCACAACGAATGCGAAAGCCTGTCGTGAGTCGATCAAGTGTCGTAATGCCTTTGCTACATTCAGTCTTTCCTCGATATCTAGGAAAGCGCTCGGTTCGTCGAGAAGGTAGACCTGCGCTGACTTTCCGAGGCAGGCAGATATGGCGACGCGCTGCAATTCGCCGCCGCTAAGCTCTGGGATCTTTCTGTCTAGTAGTTTGTTTATTGACAAAGGGCGAATGACTTCGTCAGTGAATAGTGAGGAAGAGTAGTCATTGGCGACACTCGTCAGTAGCTGGTCAACTGTTCCGTCGTAGTCCGATGAGATATACTGTGGTTTGTAGCTGACTTGAAGCTGGTTCTTAGATGACTTCGTGTAGTATTCAAGAAGTTCCTTGATGAAGGTTGTTTTTCCAATGCCGTTCGGCCCCAAGATTCCAACGATCTCCCCAGCTTTGAGGTGCCCAGACTCGACTTGAAGATTGAAACTTCCGAGAGTTTTCGATATCTCTGGCCATTCAAGCTTCGTTGCGCCTTCGAACTCGACCTGCCTTGGCGGTCTGACATGGAAGCGAATCGGTTCGTCTCTAAAGCGCATGTTCTCGTCGGCAAGGTATCCGAGCAAGTAGTCGTTGATTCCGCCTCTGGTAGGATGGACATGTGAAACGATTCCGTAGGAGCCGGGCTGACCATACACTAGGTACACCTCGTCTGAAAGGTAGTCTAACATGGCTAGGTCGTGCTCCGCGACCAGGACCGCCTTGTCGTCCTCTACAAGCTTCCTGATGCTGCGCGCCGCACGCACTCTCTGATATACGTCCAAGTGACTAGAGGGCTCGTCAAACATGTATACGTCAGCATTCCTCGAGATGGCAGCAGCTATCGCTACTCGCTGTAGTTCCCCTCCGCTCAGTACCTTTGCTTCTCTTTCGAGGAGCGGTTCAAGTTCAAGTTCTTTCACAAGTTCCGCGAGTTTTCCACCCTCATCAGCCTTTTTGAGCAGCTGTCCAGTCTTCCCTTCGAGGAACGCGCCGATTTTGTCGATGTGCTGCGGCTTGTTGATGACTTTCAGCTTGTTCGTTGTGACCTTCTGGAAGTATTCGAAGAGGAGGGTTCCTCGATAGTGTGAAAGCACCGTTTCCCAATTGCCATGTATTTCCGGCGTTCCAAAATTCGGCGTCAATTCGCTCGCGAGAACTCTCAGGGCTGTACTTTTTCCAGTTCCATTCCTGCCTATCAGACCTATGACGGTTCCAGGTTGTGGAATGGGGAGTCGGAAGAGTTTGAATTCGTTGACTCCGTAGCTGTGGATACATTCACCATCTAGCTCCTGAGGTAACTTGACGATGCTTATCGCGTCGAACGGGCATTTCTTAATGCAGATTCCACAACCCGTACACAGATCCTCATCGATTATCGGCTTCTTCTGTCCGGCAATGAACTTGATCGCATATCGCCGATTCAAAACCTCCGGACAGAATCGGTAGCACGGTATCCCACAATCATCTGGCTTACAGTGCTCCTTGTCGAGCGTAGCCACACGTAGCAAAATACCGCACCTCCGAACGGATAGAAATAGATTCTCGGTTGTTAGATTGCGTGGGAAGGTGGCAAGCCAAGGCCGAGCTCAGTTACCACTCCTCTTCTTCTCCCCAGCCTTCGTCCTCGCCCCATTCGTCGTCTGTCCAATCGTCTTCTTCTCCGCCGTTGTCCCAATTCTCCTCCTCACTCAAGAGAAAAATCTCCAGCGCTGAAAGCTAGTCTAACGCCCTAGATGTGAGACTTTAAACCTTTTGGCTGATTTTGGAGCATTTGTCATCGTTCAGAAAACTTGGAAGATGCTGATCCGATAGCCCGCGACTAAGCTACGGTCCGCACTGGGTAAACTATCTTCCCATGCTGCTGCGTGCGTGGCTTGTTCATCCGAGTGCTCGAAAATGCCCAAGGCATAAGCGGTGTGTTGTGTACTGCAGCAACACGACCAATACGGTCTACTGCAATGATCCCTGCTTCTCCGCGCAAGCGCTTTGAAGCCTTTTCTATGGCGCGCATTGCCGCAGCTTGTGCTGTGAGGCCGTCTTCCATCAGTGAGCAAACATACTTCGAAAGAGTAAGCCTGATGGCGACCTCACCAAGTCCGGTGGCCGTCGCTGCGCCAGCCAGATTGTCGGAATAGA
>Ga0315280_10011580_pt1 | contig 10817 bp, 13 predicted proteins | sample YL17G06_40_MG_FD_203697 | JGI IMG/M metagenome (GOLD analysis project Ga0315280, IMG submission 203697) | Sediment microbial communities from Yellowstone Lake, YNP, Wyoming, USA - YL17G06_40 | ecosystem: Environmental > Aquatic > Freshwater > Lake > Sediment | place: USA: Wyoming | collected... | reverse complement strand
TCTGAAGAGGGTTTCAAGGGTCCCGTGTTCATCTTGTCCCGCTAGGATTCACCTCCTAAGCTTGGACGTAACTCACTAAATACGAGACCCCAACTGCACTAATTAATTTAGGGACAAGCCAGCGCGCCACCAACAACACTAAACACAATCGCACGCGCTCGGTTTCGGTTCGTTTGTTTTTGTGGGTGTGTAAACCAGAAGAAATAGTGGTAAAGCATTTCTATTGATGTGGGGTATCTGGTTGGAGTGGGAAAATGGTTAGAGCGTCGCCACTTGACAAGTTGACAGATACGATTTTTGGGTTTGCTCTTGCTGTTGGGGCTCTTAGCTTGACCGTGAGAAATGCTCAGAACCAGTCAGAAGTCATGGCTGGAATATTCATATTTGGTCTGAGTTTTGTGATTTTGATCGTCATATGGTGGGGTCACCACGATCTAATGACCCATATCGATACCAATAAGCCAAAGACGATTTTCCTGAATATCGTATTGCTGTTCTTTGTCGCCATTGAACCCTATCTGTTGAACACCCTCAACGCTGATTTTGCCTTGTTTTCATTCACTTCTATTCTCTACGCGGTTGATATGGCCTTTCTCATGGGAATCTCAGCTTTCCTGGCACACATATTGGTTGAAGAGAATCAGGGAAAGCTTTCTGATACCCAATTGAAAAGCTATCGATTGAGCAGAAACGCTCAGACCGTGTTTGCCGGCCTTTTTCTGCTTTCCGTCTTACCGCAATTCCTGACGTGGAGATTTCTAAACATGCCATTCCGAGTATTCCTATGGTACGCAACACTGACTCTCTCAATAATCACCTCTGCCAAGAAGCGAGGAACTCCCGACTGAGCAAAAATTCGCCGAATCTTTCAAAGGCAATTTGAGAGTGTGACGTTAAATGTGATCGGTCAAACACAGAACTTCGATGAAAACATTCTAAAGGGTTCATGGAAAGTGATGGTGTGTTTTCGATTTCGGTTTTCACAGTGCAACGGGCGCTAGCCATAATGATACGATGATATTCAGAAAAAGAAAATGAGCGCGCGCGCTAAATGTGCCATTGGAAAGGAAAGTGGAACATTAGATTTATTGTAGCATCATGAAGACGTTATGGTAAGCGCGCGCTAGTGATTGCCTTCTTCTGGTCTACGAACGAGGCATTAAATAGAATGTCAGAATAAGCCATTCTGAGGATCAACAATATGGGCGAGGCAGACGAGGATAGACAACGTGCCGAAGTCTTTGACGCACTCGGACATCCTACACGCATAATTATTCTCAAAGCCTTAGACGAGGGATCCTTGGGATTCGCAGATTTAAAGAAAAGAGTAAACATCGACAGTAGCGGACACCTTCAGCATCACTTAAACAAGCTAAACGGTTTGATAAAAACAGATGAACACGGAAAATATTGCCTCTCAGACCAGGGAAAAGACGCCTTGATCACCGTGCAAACTGTTGAGAAAGTGGCTGGATTAGGAGTGAAGAAAAATGGAAAACGCACTGCCATTCTATGGGTTGTAACTGGTCTTTTATCAGGTTCTATCATCGCATCATTCGCTGATATTGTTAGACAGAACCCTTGGTTTCTTCTTTACATAGGTTTGGTCTTAGGGTGGGTTTGGGTGCTCACTGGAATTGCATCAGTACAGGTTGGAGCTGAAAGCAAAAAATAGTCATCTTTGGGTTTGGGTTTGGGATAAAACTTTACCCTTTCTCTCTCTCGCGCGCGCTGTTGCTGTGCCGATTTAAGACTTCTTGAGAGGTGAAATAATATAAGATGGTTGAACCCTTGTAACTCTGGGTTGAATCTATGAAGGATTCACATCAGGTTCTTGTCGTAGCGGGTGTTGCTATCCTGATTGGTATCGTCTTGATTGGCTTGTCAAGAAGCAACAATATTCCTTCCACAAATAACCCATTCCTTAGTACGCAAGCTTTTTTCACTATGAAGTTCTTCTATTTGGGTTTCAGTTTCGGAGTGCTGGGAGCAATCGGTTACATAATTAGGCTAGAAAAGAAAATACCTCAAACTCCACCGCCACCTTAGTTTTAATCGCGCGTGCTGTAACTTGCTAGACAATACTACTTACCCAATCAAGTATTATATGCATGATTGCTGGTCCCAGTGTATTTTTTGTTCGTAACATTAAGTATCCCAATGCTAAGGAAATCGGTATCAAACTCACTGCGCTACCTATGGCTTGCAGGGGGTCTAAACCTACAGCCAACATTCTTTGTGGCAAATGCATCAAAGCCATAATTACACTCGCAAGGACTAGACCTTTGACTGCCCCAAGCCAACTGATGCACCTAATTTGAAGGTAACCACGAAACAGTAGTTCTTCTCCAAAACCGACAGCTGAGAAATAGACAAAACCGTAAAAGGCGCTACTGGTGAAAACCTTGCTTGAATCGCTTATGATTGGCGTAACTAGCGCCGACAACCCTAACGCCAAAACAATGCCTAATCCTATTGAAAACCATGCGTTTTTTCTTGTAATTCCAACTGATTCAAGTCCTTCATGCCTGAGCTTAATAACCGCCACAACTGGAAAAATGAAGAGTACAGCGTAAATGCCCCATTGAAAAAGTGCCCCTGTAGGATAGAACTCAGTTGAGGTGCCTGTAGGACCACCTGTGCTTTGGTACAATGAGAAGATGTAGGCTGTGAGGATAAGAGCGATTGAAATAACAACGGCAATTGACAATAAAGCCTCCCTTCGTGGATTCGTAAAATCAGTTTTTAAGTCAGTTGCTTTGTGGCGCTTCGTTGCTAACCATGTCACAAGAATTACTGGAAGAAAAAGCAATAGGTCTATCGCAAGGGTTGTAAGTATTCCCAATACTTCAGGAGGCATACAGGCCATATGAAGCAATACGGATATAATATCTCCTTAAAATAAAAAATGGAAAAGAAGGCATGCACTTCGACTTTCCCTTCAATTCCAGCGTCTTTGACTGCTCTACTGAATCACTGAAGCATGCACTACCTGATCTCTTTTCATCTGCATGATCGATCGAATCTGAGATGTTTGGCCAAAATCACGTTTCATTTCCAGCTCTGCGTCGTTGCATTGCTTCTAGTAGCCTAAGCCGTTACAAATGCTCGGAAAATAGGCAAATTCAGAAGCATAAGGTACTTCACGAACTAATTTATGAACAGTAGCGCTAGCGCGCGCTATCCGTAGAAAAAAGTGTGCAAACAAGACACCCAAGTTGGACAAGACCTGGAGGAAACGATCGATCGATGCAGAAACGTCGAAAGCGCGCATACCGCAAGGTTTATGAGGTTTGTCAGCATCTAGATGCTTACGAGGATCATCATGGCTCTGAGTGCTGGTTATCTGACTTCTAAGCAATTGAGGGTTTGGGACATGAAAAGGAGAGGTTTCTTAGAGGCAGGAATAGCAAGGGAATTAGACATAAGCCGTCAGACAGTCCACAAAGCTGCGGATGTAGCTTATAGTAAGGTTTCACAAGCACTCATGGAAACAGCCAAACTGAACAGAATAAAAGTAGGAGCAGTAGACTCTGCGATTGGAATTCTTTCCGGCGTCAGCTCCGAATTCAAGACACCAGCAATAATAACTTTTTCCTCTAGAAACGGAGTTCAAGTCTGGTACAAGCACGAAGGCGACTGCGCGAACTGTGACCATCTTGAGAACTGTAGAAAAACACTGGTCGCCGAGATGGAAGAACGAAACATTCAGCTTCCAAAAAACCTTGAGTCAATGCCGCCAACCAAGGTTTCTGAATTTCTCTTTCAGAGGTTAACAGAAGAGTGAAACAATGAATATCCGTGAAAGATTATGGCGCTACTGTCCTAGGCCGGTAAAGCGGACGGGACCTTACATTCTAAGAGCCTACGCGGGTATTCAAAAAGAAATGGTTCCGGGCAGGTTCATGAAATGGCTGGCAATAGTGGGTTACATTGCCTTCCTTCTGTTCACTTGGCTAGACTATTTCATCAAACTGACTGGTTATGCCACTTTGGAAGGCGCGTTGCTCTACACCATATTAGTTCCGCTCATAACTTATGCTGGCTTCAAAATTTACAAAATTAAGAGCCTCAAATTCTGGCAGTGGGAATGGACAGTCGGCTTTGGAGCCATCTTCGGCTTTGCCATATGGTCTGCAATAACGTTCCTCTTGAACCGTGTCCTTTCCGTTTCAGAATGGGCAGGAACGCCTGGTGTTTTGTTCACATATACCATGCTCGCCTATGCGATAGGGGTTTACGCAGCATACCGAGTTGGCAAAAGAAGACAGTTCAGACCGATAGGTGTTCTAGTCTGAGCCATCGGTTCCGCTGAGGCTATTCCATATTTCTTGCATCAGCAACTATTTCTCTCTCATTTAGTGCGTACGCTTTTTTTGTTTTCCGAGTTCGCTGAGAGTGTGCTGTTAGATGGGAAAGTGGGACATTAGATTTATTAGTGGTACTGAAAAAGCATTAAGGTTAAGCACGTGCGCGCTAGACCTCAATGACTGAATGACATCGAGGACAATTCCTAGGATTTCCTTCTGTCGTAAACTCCAGCCCACAGTTCTTACATCTGCAGTTCTTTGCTCTACCATATTTTCTGTATCTTTCACTCATTCTTTTTCCTTCTTAGCGCGCGCGCAGACTTCTTTCGCACCTCTTTTCTATTGTTCCTTTCGTGATGTTTCCGGCGGAATATTCTTTTTCACTAGGATTGTAATAAGTAGGCCGTACGCTGAGATGAATATGAGTGGCGTGTGAAGGATCAGATTCCATAAGGTATAGCCTGGCATCATGAAAAATGACATGGCGTTAAACATACCGATTATTAGGCCAACGAAACTTGTGGTTCTTAGAACAAACATGTTTACCTTTGGATAGATTAGAGTTAGGATGGCTATTATGAGAGGCGTGGTTGGACAGTACATTACTCCGAAGGAAGATGTAAGTAGCAACAAAGGATTGAAGTCTGGATTCAGACTAGCGTTTATCGGAGACCAGAAAGCTAAAAAAACAAAGGGCAAAACCCAGTATCTCCAAGCTGGGAGCCGCTCAAAAGTATACTCGTTATGGGGTCTGTAGACTTCCCACATCCAGAACAGACCCACGATAAAAATAGGGACCAAATTACCTGTTATCACGGCAAGCCCATAGTGTTCAGTCACAGCGATGTGATTACTGAAAGCAAAGAAGAAGAACAGGATTCCGAAAAAGGCGTCTGTAACTCTGCCTATTTTCGATCCATACAGATACAAGGCTATGAGAAGCACAATAGTGATAACGTGAATTATCGGGCTGAGCCACAGGTACGCAGCAGAGGTTTGTATCAGGACATCTTTAATCACAAGTGAGCTGTCTTGCGGAGAGAAAGGCACAGCAGCAAAAGATGGAAGAAATACGCAAACTAAAAGCATCACAAGAACCAGTAGGGTCTTTCTGCTTTCCTTCATAAGCTCATCAAGGCAACTATAGCTACGCGTGCGTTTTAAAGTTAAGCTTGAGGAGAAACGCAATAATCAAGCACACGGGCGCGCGCTAAGTATACTCAGCACGTACATGGATGCGGTCAACGTCGAAGCGATGAGAAAGTAGAAGGGAATCTCCGCTACGAGTTGCGCGTCTCAGTTTTCGTGGTCGCATCTTTTCCTTCGCATTCTCGTCAGGATAATTGTCAAAGTTGATGGAATCAAAATCAGCAGAAACAACAGTGGAGCTTCTGGTACAGAGGTTATATCGTAGAAAATTGCAGGTTCCCCGTCTGCAACGTATATGCCGTTGAGTGTGTCTACAGAAGTTCTGAAATCATCCAGGTAGTAGTGCGGCGTAACGTGGAGACTTGAGTAGTTCATTTGTTGTGATACGAACTCTAGTTTTTCAGAAGTCGGATGCATGGCGATCGTAAAGTTTGTCTTACACAGAAGCCCACGTGATGTAACGTCGACCGGATATTTTTGAGGGCTGTCTGGCGGGTACGTGCAGGTCATGAGAATAAAGAGGTCTGCTGTGTCAGTGGCGTTGTCTGTGTTCAACGATATTTCTTTCATCGGGATTGCACCTTGGTCTATTGCCTGTTTGAAAACGTTGTCATCTGGAAACCATGCTTGTGCATAGTTGATCAGGGTGCGATTGTAGGTCAAATGTATCTGCCACGTGATCATGCCCGTGACGTTGCCCACATAGAATTCAACAGTGAAAACACTGCCGATTGGGTAGTTGGTGACGTTGAAAATGCCGTCTCCTGTCAACGGGTTCACGATGTACATCTCCACCCCGCCAGGCGCTTGGGCTCTTGTGCTGCAAGATATAACGGACGAGAAGGCTGTCAAAAGGAATGCAAAGAAAATCAGTTGACGCAACCCTGTCATTCTCGATACCCCATGTTTGACGCATTCGAGCGCTCTACACGTTGAAAAGCGGATATTGTGATGATGCCCGAAAAAGTGGAGACCTGACGAAACGACAAAGGTGAAGCAAATGTCCTGCATGAGACGTGCTTTTTCCAGGCGTCGAACCTCCGTCAGGAGACTATGAAGCCATCATTGTGAGACTGATGTCCGAATCTGCGTAACGGAAACCGAGCAGTTGGTCGCCATCGTGCAGCAGTTGAAGCGTGGCCCATCTTCCCGCCCATGTAACCATCGCATATCCAGACTGTGTCCCGCTGTCTGTTGTAATTTTATAATATAGGTTGACTGTGATGTCTATATCGAAGTTTACTTCGGCTGGATTTGTGGCGTTTGAGATGATATTTTTGATCCGGGCGGCATCTATTCGCCAAGTCCAGGGACCATAAAACGGAGGGGGCATGCCTATGTCCCAGTAGCCTGTCGTACTGACTTGGAGCGTGTAGTTGAGTGGATACAGGGGCGGAGTGTTTGCTGGCGGTCGATAGTTAGCCAGGTAGTGACTGAAAGTGTAGTTGGCGACGTCAAGGAGTCCCAGATCGACTGAGCCCTCACCGGCAAGGCTTGTGTAAATTTTCCAATCGAACGCGTACTGCAGTGTAAGAAGATAATGCTCTTTAAGGTCTAGTTGGCCGCCGTAGGCAGGTAAAGGGAGAATAAGTATTTGCGTGATGTCTGTGGAATTGAATTCATCCGAGATATTCGGATATCCGGAGATTTGCCAAACGGTCCCGTTTTGAAACGTTACGTTCATTATGGTACCAAGAGAGTAAACGCTGGAATTCACAGATTTAGTCGAGCTTGGCCCGAGTGCAAAGGCTATTGATTTTGCCTGCGGTCTGTCAGGGATTACGTAGTACAGGCTTGCTGCGAACGCGCAAACTAGCACGATTGCCAGACCCGTCAACTTTGCGGACCTTTTCATTGGTGTGCTCAACTTCTTTCACCAGTTGAGCTGATACAGAAACGACGATTTAATCCTTCATTCTTGTACAGTTGTACAATTCTGTTGTACAGCGATAACTAGAATAACGTTAAGAGGTAAACTCTCAGTGAGCTGGCCAATGGCGTGAAAGACGAACGAGACGTCTTGACGGGCAACACTGCGCAAGTTTATAGGTACGCCATAAAGCAGAGAAAACCAATCGGCGTAAGGGAGGTTCAGAGGGCACTAAAACTAAGTAGCCCGACGCTGGCAGCCTACCATTTGGACAAGTTGGAGGAGGCAGGATTGTTGAAACAGACCCCTGACGGATATATTGTGGAAAAACTGGTGCTTGAAAACTTTGTGAGGCTTCGCCAGCTTCTTCTTCCGAAATATCTTTTTTACTTCGCTGTCTTTGCGACAGCTGTGCTGTTTCAAATGACCCTGTTTAGACCGTCTCAACTCACGAGGGAGTACTTGTTTTCCACGTCAATGTTGGCTTTGGCCGCGGTGTATTTTGCCTACGAAACAATCATAACCGTCTTGAAAAGGAGGATATGACAGAAGCGCGCGCTTGACTTGTTAGATATGTATATAATCTATCTTCCTTTCTTCTTTCTATGGATGATGGTATGGTGCGGGTTAGTGTGGAAGGAATTAAGAACGGCCTTTACACCAACACCGTGGCCCAGACAAAAACGTTCGACATGAACACAGAAGTCGCCATGTTTCCAGACGAATTCTACAGCTTCGTCAAAGAGTTGCAGGAACAACTAGCAGAAGGAAAAATAGACAGGATACTTATACAAAGACGGCCCTAACCCTCTTTTTTTGTATTAATAGCGCGCGCTTTCAGAGTATTGTTTGCAGAAATGTGCCATTGGAAGGGAAAGTGGAACATTAGATTTATTAGTGGTACGGTCCGAGCATGCAGGTTAAATTGCACTTTTCTGACCATGTTGAGAAATCCTTGGAGAATGCTGGCCAGAAGGCTATGCTAAGATCTTAATGTTGGCTTTCTCGTAGATCTCTTCGAGCTTCTGTGGGGAGAAATCGGTGTAATGTCTTGCCAATACCGATTTTGGTACTCTTCCACAGAAAGCATCAACATACGTTTCAGAAACACCCAACCTAAGCATTTCAGAGCAGAACCATTGACGCAACTTCTGTGGAGTAACGTCTATGCCAGTCTTTTCTCTTGCAATGTTCAAGATCGATCGTGTAATCGGCGCATTACGAAGAATGAAGAAACGTTGAAATGCGTCTTTTTCTCAGACGTCAACAATGTTTTGAACCAATCGGATTTGTTATTGTCTTTTCTCCAAGTATCTGGCTGACAAAGCAACGATCTCCAGTATCGGTTCCACGGCATCTTCACCAGTACCTCTTAAACCACAATCTGGGTGTAAAAATGCAATTTGCTCCTCTCCTATTTTGTCTCCAATCGTCTTCAGTCTTTGAACCACCGAATCAAACGTCTCTACTTCTTCCTTCTTCTTTGCTTGGACTGAAACGCAACCTACTCCCAGCTTCTTGCCATGAGACTTGAGAGCCGACTTCGAAATTGCTTCCAAATTCTTTCTTACATTCGGAGCGCTAAAAGCTAAACTCAGAACTGGTGTATCTAGGCCCATAAGGTCGCTGAACAAAGGCTCAGTAAGAGAACCGCACACATGAACAACCAGTTTTCCTTTCTCGTAAATCGAACTGGGAAGACCTGAAAGCGTCTCGTTCACAATTTTGACAGCCTGTGACGCCTCCATGACCCTGATCGCTAAGCTCGGCTCATCGATCTGCACATAGCAATCGGTCTTCGCAATTTCCTCCACTAACGGTTTAAGTGCATGGGCAAAGTCAGAATATAGCCTCATGTCTCTTATGCCACTGTAGTGCTCCACGCCGTTGCAGGCGCATGCAAAACCCAGAGTTATCGGACCAGTAATTGAGACCTTGACCTTCACATCCTCTCTGTTTTTGCTTCTCAGGTAGTCTTTGACAGATTGAAGATCTTGAAACTTGGTGAAAGTCTCAAGGTCTCCCCGTGGCATAACCCGCGATTTGACATAAGGCCCAATCGGTTTTATCCCGAGCCCGGGCAGAGATTTGAAGTAACCAATCATGTCTGCTCTCTGCTCACCGTCCGAAATAACATCAATATCATGAGCAAGTTGAAGATCTACTACCCACTCGATGGCTTTCTGCAGTGGAAGTTTTCTCGGCGGAAAGCTACCTATTACAGTCTTCAGCAATTTCACAAATTGCCTTGTGTCTTCAAAGTTTATAAGTCTTGAATGCTCTGCTATTCAGCTTCGTTATTGCAGCCCACAAATGCACGAAGATTGGCTTTGTGAACGGTGCAAGTTGTTAAGGATATTATCTTCCATAGTTTCCAGAGAGAAGAACGGCATCGCGGAAGAAATCTCAAAGCCTCTACAATGAAATCCAGAAAAGAAAAACCCTGGCAGAACCTCATACTTCACAATAATCCCAGAGACCAAGTTTTTCCGCGCGCCAACATAGATTTCGAGGCAAAAACAACATGCAAAGCAGCAAAACGGCGCAGCAAACCCCACGAAAAGACCTGGACAAAGACTCACGACAGGACTTCACGTGCTGAAAACCTAGGGGGGAGGGGGTAGGTCTTTTTTGGCTGTTTTTCAATCAAAAACCATGTTGAACAGTCCTGTTCAAGCGCCCCTTGCTCATTATGAACCAGTTCTCACGTATGAGCGATTTCTCACAACTCTTATTACATTGCAACATTCTCTATCTCACTTCAACGTGGCCTACGCATGAAAAATCTAACGGCTCTCGACTTCAAAATTCTCTTCGAACTAATCAAGAACTCCAGACGAAGCGACAGACAACTCGCAAAAATCCTGAACGTCTCCCAACCAACAATCACACGAAGAAGAACCATAATAGAAAAAAACGGAATACTAGAATACACAGCCATCCCAGACCTAAAAAAGCTAGGATTCGAAATTCTAGCATTCACTTTTGGAAAATGGAACTTCCAAAAATACCCCGACACACGAGTTGAAGAAATAAAGGATTTCATCGCGAAACATCCAAACATAATATTCATCTCAACCGGCACAGGCTCAGGCTATGACAGAGTCAGCATCTCGATCCACAAAGACTACAGCGACTACTCCAAAATCATACAAGACTTCCGATTAGGCTGGGGAAAATACTTCGAATCCTTTACCACATTCGTAGTCAGCCTGCAAAGCGACAACATCCTCAGAAACCTCACCTTCAAATATTTAGCGAATATTCTAGAAGACCAAACTAAAAGCAAAACCTAAAGCAGGTCTGCAATGCTCGTTTTCAAGCCGTCAAGTCGCCATTGCCCCTATATACCCAATCTACTAAAGCAGTCATACGGTGAAAAACATGATATTCGTCCACACCAGCATCCGAACAAGCAACATGGACAAGTCAATCGACTTCTACACGAAACTAATAGGACTCAAACTACTCGGCAGACATGAAATCCC
>Ga0315280_10011578_pt1 | contig 10820 bp, 5 predicted proteins | sample YL17G06_40_MG_FD_203697 | JGI IMG/M metagenome (GOLD analysis project Ga0315280, IMG submission 203697) | Sediment microbial communities from Yellowstone Lake, YNP, Wyoming, USA - YL17G06_40 | ecosystem: Environmental > Aquatic > Freshwater > Lake > Sediment | place: USA: Wyoming | collected... | reverse complement strand
GCAGAAAACTTTGCGGCCCGCTGGCAAAAATCCTATCAAACAGGCACGGTCTGTCTATATTTAGCACCATCAGCCGGTTTGCAGACGCTTCAAGCTGTCATTGTAGAAAGGTTATCACAAAGCAAGATTATTATGCTGACTGTCCCTGAGGGAACACCACCTATTCCGAAAGCTCTGACAAGCGGTTTTACAATTTTAGATGCTCATAATCATATCGACTGGCTGTTTGAGCAATTAGACGTTGACTTTGACCTTGACCGTACTAAATTGGTGCCGTTGCTTTCCGGCGGTAAAGTAATTGGCGCAATCGCTTTTGAGCTCCACTGGCCGGCAGATTCAGACCTGTTTGAAAAAAACTTGAGGGCATCTGCCTCAATTGCCGGCACCGTTTTAGATATCGCCCTTGCCCGGGACAAACAACAGAATTTTGCCGAGTGGTTTGTCGGGCTTATTTCAAAACCCCGGCAGGCACCGGCGCAGGTTGCTCCAATGACCAGTCCCCTTACCGCTTTGGTTGAGATAGCAGCCGGCGCAGCACACGAGCTGAATAACCCGCTGTCGGTGATATCCGGCCAGGCACAATTGCTCGCTAAGGCCGAGACCGACCGGCAAAAAAAGGAAATCCTCAAACAAATTCAGCAAAATGCCAAAGAGGCGTCTGCGATTATCGAGGACCTGATGAGTTTTGCCGAACCGCCGCACCCCAGGCGAGCCCCGACAGATATCAAACAGATTCTCGACGAAGCCATACAATTGACCAGGCAAAAAACAAATGTCGAGCACATCAACGTGCAAATCGAGCTTGCCGAAGATGTGGAAAGTGTCTTCGTGGATTCAGGACAGATAGTGTCGGCAATCGCAAATGTTATTGCCAATGCTGTTGAGTCCTACAGTGGTGAACTGGGGCCAATAAAGATTACCGCCGAGTCATCCGGCAATTTTGTGAAATTGCAGGTCAAAGACCTCGGCTGCGGAATGGACGCAGAAACCCTCCAGAAAGCGACTCAGCCATTTTTCTCGGCTAAACCCGCAGGGCGAAGGCGAGGAATGGGTCTCGCCTACACCGCCAGATTTCTACAATTAAACGATGGGCTGCTAAACATCGAAAGCCAGCCCGCCGCGGGAACGACCGTCACGATTTATCTGCCGCGCGAATAGATTTCGTATCCGGTCCGCCGCCGGATGCCTGCAAGAAAAATAATCCTGCATTAAATGATATGTTTTAAGTGCAGGATTTGGTATCATAAGCCGCTAAAAAGCATGGTGTTTTGGCCGTACAGTAGAGTTTGTCTGAGAAAGGGGAGTCGCATGTTTGCTGTACGTACGTTGCCGGGTTTCATTTTGGCGGTTGTGGCAATGGCTTCAACGGCATTAGCCAATGAGAAATCGTTTGGCGAATGGCCGCAATGGCGTGGCCCAAATCGCGATGGCATATCTACCGAGACCGGTCTGCTGAAAAGCTGGCCCCAAGGTGGACCAAAACTTTTGTGGGAAATCACAGGTTTCGGGATAGGATATTCGAGCGTCTCTATAAACAGTGGTAAGCTCTACACAATGGGCGACCGCACCGGCAAAGACCCAGAGCACCGCGGGAAGGCCCAGTTTGTCATCGCTTTGGACCTGGCAACGCGGAAAGAACTATGGGCTGCACACGTCGGCCCACCACACGATGATGGTCCACGTTGCATGCCGACAGTCGATGATGGTTTTGTCTATGCAATAGGCACAAGCGGTGACATAGTGTGTGTGGATGTAAACACCGGCCAACTTCGCTGGCGGAAAAACTTGCAAAGTGACTTCGGCGGGAAAAACCCCGGCTGGAAATACAGCGAGTCACCACTCATAGATGGTCAGAAACTATTGTGCACCCCGGGCGGGCGGGACTCCGTCATCGTCGCCCTCAGTAAAAAAACCGGTGAACCTATATGGAAAAGTTCGATGCCCGACATCGGCCCAAATGGTATGGACGAGGCAGGGTATTCATCCATTGTAATCTCCGACGCAGGCGTCCGCCAGTATGTCCAGTTGACAAATAAGGGCTTGATAGGTGTGGCTGCAAAAGATGGTAGGTTCCTGTGGGGATACAACAAAATAGCAAACGGCACTGCCAACATTCCGACTCCTGTCGTTTACGGAGAATATGTATTCTGCTCTACAGCTTATGGCGCCGGCAGCGCACTGCTGAAGCTGGTTGCTGCAGAAGGAGGTGTCAAAGCGGAAGAGATTTATTTTCTTAATGCCTCTACTTTTCAAAACCATCACGGAGGCTTTGTCCGGGTTGGTGATTATCTCTACGGCGGCCACGGTCACGGCCAGGGTAAGCCAACCTGTCTCGAAATCAAGAGTGGTAAAGTAATGTGGCAGGAAAATCAACCGGGCGGCGGGTCAGCAGGGGTGGTATACGCGGACGGGCATTTGTACTTCCGCTATCAGGACAATGTTATAGCTCTGGTGGAGGCCAATTCTCAGAAATACAACCTGAAAAGCACATTTACACTGCCAAAACGCGAGGGCATGAGCGGCGAAGGTTGGCCACACCCCGTTGTTTGCGGCGGCAAGCTATATCTCCGTCATGCAGATGTGCTTTTCTGCTACGATGTTAAGGCCCATTGAGTCACGTTTGCTTTAAGTTGGATTAACCCGTGGACCTTGTAGCGGGTTCAGACTTAATAACGCCGCCTTTCCTCCATTATCGCCTTCTCCCTCATCATCGCTTTTCTCATAAGCTCATCCTCGCCCCCGGACCTCTCATAGCCTGACCTTGGAGTAAATCGCCTGACTCCGGTTTCTCCGGCCCCCCAGGGCCGGAAAACCTCCGGAGGTTCCTTTTGCAAATTCTGGATTTCACTGTACACAGTCCTCAAATCTGCAGCCCAGTATTTCACATTAATAGGCGTATGCTCGATATTCATCCCATCGAGACTGTAAAGCATATCAAAATAATGCCGGGCGAGCATATTTCTTCCGCCTGACCAGTCATTCACAGGCATAACATCCACCATAACTGCTCCGGTGCTGTAATCAATTATCTCGGGCACTATGGCAGCCTCTGGGGCTATTGGATAAGGAAGTCGTCCGCTTCCAACCGGCTTGGGTCCAACTGCCTTGGGTTTGGCCTCTACAGGGCTGGACTCAACAGCCTTGCCTATTACTTCTCCCTGCCTGACCGCAAAGTCCTGGCTGCGCCAACGGCCCATCTTGTACTTGGAAACCTGCACCGTTACAATTTTGGCCGCCTCTTGTAGGTCCTTGGCGAAAAGCCACAGGTTCCCGGGAATCTGTACCGTCTCCGCTGGGCTGGAAAACTCACTCCATAGAATATTATCTTGCATTCGCGATTTATCTCCGGAGGAATCCTGGCTCACCCCTGATATAGGATTAAAAACGCCGAAGCGAATCCGGTACCGGTAGCTCTTCTTCGGCTCGGTGCTATCATCGTGTGCCCAGAACACCAGTGCCTGACGCATCTTGGAAAGGTCTGTTCTCTCGGTAATCAAAATCTTATTGAACTTCTCGTCGATGTCTGCCATTGGTTGTGTCGGCGAAAGCTCTCTCTCTCTTGCCAGGCGTTCTTTCTCGATTTCGCGCTCATCCCGCAAACGCCCGCTGTCGGTCAGACGTCCGCTGTCCCGCGAGCGTCCGCTGTCGGTCAGACGTCCACTGTCCCGCAAACGCCCGCTGTCGGTCAGACGTCCGCTGTCCCGCGAGCGTCCGCTGTCAGTCAGACGTCCACTGTCCCGCAAACGCCCGCCGCCAAAACCTTCAGAACCCGTTCTTGTTTCCCCTGTCCTGCTGCGCCGCTCATCCTGCTGTTTTTCCTCGCGTGCGGCCTTTTCTTCCTCTAGGGCCTTACGCTTTGCTTCCATCTCCTGCTCGTTCTGCAGCTTCACAAACTTCTTATGCAGAGACGGAGGAAACCACTCTTCTTGTGCAGATGCAATCTGATAAGCCATCGGCTGCAACAAACCCATCATCACTTCCTGATTGTCAAATTGACGTATACGCACCTTTATGCTGCGCGCCGGCAGTTTGTCGGCATCTTCTATTGTTTCAAGTAGCTTCTTGAGGGGGTCTATCTTGGTTCGGGGCACAGTTTGCCAATCACCCCAGCTCCCATCGGCATTCAGCTCTTGCCTTTGCAGCTGTACAGCTGCAAAAACCGGCCTGGCAAGGCACGGGTCACGCCGCTCTGCAGGGATATCTTCACCGGCAAAACAATCGCGAAATCTCTGATATAATCCCGCAGCGTCGAAATTCCCCTCCACCGTTACCAGGTCAATGTCGTTTGGTTCGTGTCTGGCTTGTTCATAGTTACTTTGCTCGGTAATCTCTTCTATAGGCACATAAGCTACCGCCCTGATATGTTCTACTGTCACCCCGTTGACTTCACCAATTTTAGGAAGGTTATATACCCCTTCAATTTGTGCCTGTGCTGTAATATAGGGTTGCGGCGGATACACCCTCACGTCGATGCCGCGTACCGCCGAATCAAGCATGGCAACAAAACGGGGCAGATTAGGCTCGTATGGTGCCGGCGGCTCAGGCGGTTGCTCTAACTTCTGCTTCAAAAGCTCAGCCTGTTTACTTATGTAATTGTCAATAGTTCCGGGGCTGAAATTCTTGTTATCGTAAGGCATTGCGTTAGGGCTGAAAACAACATGATTCGCCAAAAGCCACAGACACACAAGCCCGACAATGCCCAAAACTACCTTCTCAATATGCTTTTCAAAAAAGCCCACTATCTTGTTAATCATATCTGTTACCCCGCATACAGAAATCAAATATCAAATATCAAAAATAAGGAACTCCACAATTTTTACTTTTGCATCTTGATTTTTGAATTCTTTTTCACCGTACCACCGTCTGACCTTCTGCTTTCGGTGCCGTCTTAAGCGACGCCGGTTTAATTTCATCACACCCTTTTTTGTTGAAGATATATTCGCAAATTAAGTCCAATTCTACCACAGCATCATCCCCATAGCGGTAAAAACTGTGGACCGGGTCTTCTCGGTCAATCGCCCTGACGCTGCTTTCCAGAATCGTTATCTGATTATGCTTGAGAACCTGCTCTCGTTCGTTACCCGAAAATCCCATGAACTTATGCTGCTTGCCGCTGCAAAGTTTTTGCATAAATGGCAAAATCATCTTCGTACTCATTACAACAACAACGTTGAAATGTATGACATCAATATCATCGTTGCAGTACCTCCCCGTGCAGGGCTCTGTCAGCCCCTGTTCAATCGAGAGAACATAGCTCGGCCTGTCGCCGTCGGTACTTTGCGCAGACCCCCACCCTGAACTTGACCTTCTGTAGCTTCTGTCTATATTTTCCCTCTTGGTGAAACTTACACGCTCAAGTCGTTTGACCGGAGATGTCAGAACGCTGTTCGACCCGGAGTTCATAGTGCTTATCGTATCGATAACATCTTCGATGACCCAGTAACCTAACTGGTGATACCAGCAGTCCTCAACGGCCTTTTTTCTTCCGGCATCGGAATACTTAAATTCTCCCCAGAAATCGTATCCGCTCAAATCGGTGGGATTGGCGTAAACAGAAGCAGACTCGGCTCTCTCCCGGCAAACCCCGTCTATTATCGCGTCATTCTCCTCATTCAATCCGCTTGGGAACCTCGAATATGAGCTTGACCTTGAAGCCGACACCGAGGGCCTTATTAAAGACTCTGTCCTCATCGGAGACACCGTCCTCATTGGAGAACCTGTCCTGTCCGAACGCGAAGGACCTAATGGACCCTGCGTCTCTCTTTCCAACTCGGCCTCCGTAGGACAATCACGGGCATTTACTCGCGCAAGTAGTCCATCTATCCCGCTGCGAAACCGCTGCCCAAACTCCTTAAAAATCAATACGGATGGGTCGTTCGGTTCGGGGAATATTTTATAGCTTAATAACTCTCTTTGGGTGCTTTGCTTGGCCTTAAGTGCTATCTGATTGGCGTCATTTGCGTGAGCCTGTTGCCGTTTCGCCTCCGCCTTTGGTTGCTCGCGGGCAACGGGGCTTTCAGACCGAATTTTTCTCCCTATTGCGATGCTTTTTTCTTCTATCTGCCCTCTGAGCTTACCGCTCATTAACTGGGTAGGTATAAAAACAAGCCCGGCGATCGCTCCTATAATAATCGGCAGCAAAAACGTTGAATTATCCTTAAGAACACTTATTTTTTTTAGCAGGCTCTTAAAATTAAGCATACCTATTTCGCCTTATAAATCTATATCTACTCTTGACCTTCTTCTCTTTGTGGAGGACTCCTCTGATTCGCTTCTTGTGGGTTGACTTGTTGGCGGCACGTACTGCGGCGCTGTCGGTTCAGTGACCGCAGTAGGCTGCAAAATTGGCTTGGGTGCATCTTTCCAGACAAATTTAGCACTTAATATGAACCAATGGTCATTGACTTTATAAACAGGCTTACCACTGCGGTCGAACTTTGGTTTTCCGAACTCATCCACCTCAGCGACCTTACTGATAACCTCCTTTGTCATAGGGTCAATCAGGGCCTGCTCACTACCGGCTGCCGCTACACGCCCCTGCCTTATTGTCTTCTCGAGTCTAGTGTCCACAACACCTATCCCTGCGGGCATTTCCACATCCCAGCCGACCTCCCCTATCTGCAGATTGAAGTGCTCAAGCTCCGCCTTCTTGTACAGCTTAAACGGACTATTCCCATCAACAATATCGTCCAGATGCATTAGCCGGGTAACAAATCCCCATTTGTCCGGTTTGGCTTCCGCTCCAGATGGGTCCATCAGCTCGCCGATGTTCCAGTAGGGACTATACCCTGCTATAGTTACTACGAATCCCATATTCGGCTCTGCCACCCCGGCACCTACTGCGCCCGGTGCGGCAGAGGATAGACCGAACGTGGACAGGGCCCGGTCTCCCCGCAAGCCCCTCGTCTCCATCTCCCTTGTCATTGCACGTTTATAGTCCATCGATGCATCACGTCCCTGTCTTTCTCCGGGGCCTCTCGTCCGAAAGTCCGCGGTACCAAACCGGGTAGTCTCAAGCTCACTTGCAAAGTAAGTCGATATGTTCGTTATAAATATCTGCTTGCGCTCCCTGCGGGGAATCTTCAATACCCCTTCTACATCACCATTAGCGAATGCCTCATAGAGTTTGTTTTGTACGGGATTATTTTTCTCATTCGGCAGTGCTGAAATTATGGTTTGATACAGAAGCGGAACCGCATCACGATACTTAAAAGGTTCAAACTCCTTTTGTATTATCGCTTCAAGGGCCGGACCCTTACTTTTCTCCGCTTCGAGCTTACTCCTGGCCTCCATTACATCGTTCAGAAAGCTGCTGGTTTGCCTTCGAATATGGTCGTTCTTCACATAACTGATTCTGTCCAGACCTGCTCTCCCCAGGCTCATAAGCGAGACCACAAGCAGCATACTCGCTGCGACAATAAACCATTTGCTTTTACCTGCCCAGGCCGCCGACCTGGCTATGCTGCGAGGCAGCAGATTGCTCTCTATCTTGCTCAAACCCAAACCTTGCAAGCCAAGACCATAAACAATCCCAAAATCGCAAACATTCTCGTGGAATTTCGCCGGCGAGACAGATGGGTTTATCGCGAGTTTCTTGAATGCGTCCGGCATCTCAACAGGTATCTGTAGTGTCTGCTGTATATACTTAAGCAGGCCACGCAGCTTTGTTCCGCCGCCCAGAGCAATAATTCTCACCAATTTAGTATTGGGGTTGGAACTGCTGTAAAAGCCCAGCGACCGCTGGATTTCGGACCCTAAATCCGTAAAAACAGATTTCATTGCCTGGAATATCTGTCTGGCATACTTGCTCACCGGAGCTGTCCGCTTCAGTCTTTCGGCCTTTTCAAAATTGAGCTTAAAGGCATCCGCTATCGCCTGTGTGAAGGTATTGCCTCCTATAAGAATGCATCTTTGCCACACAGACGACTTCGTGCAGACAACCAAATCGGTATTGTCCGCGCCTATATTAAGAACGATAGTGGCCTGATTATCAGAACTGACCAGGTCAGGACGGTCGTACACGATATAATTATACAAAGCCATCGGCGCCATTTGTACGTAGCTAACCTGCAGATTTTCTCTGCTAAATTGCTCCAATGCGGAACTGACCACTTCGTTCTTAATCGCAAAAATGCCCACCTTCAGTTCGGAACTGTCGGTACCTGTCATCAATTGCCAGTCCCACTGCACATCGTTGATGTCAAAAGGAATCTGCTGAACTGCCTCGAACTTTACAATCTCGGCAACACGCTTCCGCTCAACAGGCGGCAGATTTACGAATCGCGCGAAGCTGTTCTGGCTGGGCACAGAAACGATTATTTCATCCATCCCCAAATCGTTCTTGCTGACAAATTTGCGCAGGCTTAATGCAATCAGCTCTTGTTTTTCTGCATCCTTTACGCCGCTTCCGCTGAGAATCTTACCGTGCCCAATATTGTCGAAGCCGATTACTTCGACAACCCCACGCTCGGTGCTCACGTGCAACGCTTTCAGGGAGTCATTGCCTAAATCCAACGCCCAGACCCTACCGGTTTTCGCCGCCATAACAAACCTCCAGTTTTGTGGTCCAAACTCGGCTTAATTAACCTTGTAAATTGAACTCAACCAAAATATTATATCATATTATGAGGACTTTTTCCATAAATACTTTCGGCTGCAAGGTTAATCAGTATGAAAGCCAGCAGATTCGCCAGTTGCTCGGACAGCTCGGACTGACACAGGTCGAAATCTCTAAAAAACCCGACCTGATTGTCGTTAACACCTGCTGCGTAACTCATACTGCCTCAGCCAAGAGCCGGCAATATATCCACAAAGCCCAAAGGATAAATCCTGATGCTGTTACGGTCATCTGTGGTTGTTTGCCAACTGTACAAATCGGTGAACTAAGCAAGCCAGCTAAAAACGTCCATCTGGTCAGACATCGAGACAATCTTGCCGCCATCTTAGCCCGGATGGCCAACGGCAATGCTGCCACATCGGATTTCCAGAGGACTCAAAGTCGTAGGCAAACTATTATTAAAGCAGAAAACGACTCTAACTTTAAGCATAAAAACAAGTTGCGCAATCAGCAAGACCTGCCGCAATTGACTTCCTTCGAGGGTCAGACCAGAGCATTTCTAAAGGTCCAGGATGGCTGTGACGGATATTGCAGCTATTGTATTGTACCCAGGGTACGGCCTTTTGTTCAAAGTAAGCCAGCCGAAGCCGCTCTCCAAGAGGCAAAATCGCTTGTTGAAGCAGGCCACAAGGAGATCGTCATAACAGGGATATTTCTCGGGGCTTACGGCCAAGAGAGTGTTAGGCGAAAAACCTGGGCAGGCCGGCAAAATGACAAACTGGCGGATTTGCTGGATAAAATGGCGCAAATACCGAATCTGGCACGGATAAGATTAAGTTCGCTGGAGCCGGCTGATGTTACGCCGCAACTGCTCGATGTTTTTTGCAGGCACCGTAACATTATGCCACACCTGCACTTGTCGCTGCAGTCAGGTTCGGATGCGGTCTTAAAAAGGATGTGCAGGCAGTACACTGTAGAGGAGTTCAGAGAAAAGGTTGAATTGATTAAATCCCGCCTCGACAGACCTTCTATAACCACTGACATAATTGTCGGTTTTCCTGGTGAAACGGATGCCGACTTTCAGCAGACCATCGATCTGGCTAAAGAGATTGGCTTTTCAAAAATGCATGTTTTTAGCTTTTCGCGGCGAAAAGGCACTGCTGCGGCAGCCATGCAAGATGCTGTGGATAATAGGGTTATAAAGAAGCGTTCGCGGACGTTGCGCGATTTGAATGTTGAGTTGGGTAGAACTTATCGGCAGCAGTTTGTCGGCGAAACTGCTGAAATCCTGGTTGAAAACGATAATGGGCGGGTGTGCGGACGAAGCGAGAGATATTTTATGGTATGTCTGAAAGAAGCCGGGGAAAAACCTGCAAGAAACGAGCTGGTGAGGGTGAAGTTAGTTGAAAATAGCGAAAATGGGATGATTGGCGAGACACAGTAGCAGGAAAAGCAATAGGCGGAATCCGACGTAGCGGAGTGGGTGTTCTTTCGGGGGAGGCGTGAATATAGGCAATTTAGCAGGGAGGGGAGAAGTAAGAAGGACGAAGAGCGAAGTATAAAAAACGAGGTGAAATTGGACACCTGGTGAAGTGGGAAAATGTAGAGAAATTGACATAAGTGAATTAGTGATAAGAGATTAGATGCAAAAAGGCGAAAATGCAAAAATTAGCATTTTTTTGCATTTTTTTGCAAAAATTTACAAAAATTGACAAAAATGCGCACCTTTTAGATTGAAATTTGACCACCCTCAAAATCAGGGCAAAAATAGGGGTCGAAAAGTCAAGGGGGAAAATCAAAAATCTTTTACAGAATTTTTGATTTTTCAGGGTATCAGGACATAAGGTTATCAGGATGTAGAATACCAGGTTATCTGGGAATCAGAAAATTGGGGATAGAAAAGGTCGACAATTAACCACGGAGATCGCAGAGGGGAGAAATCCTAAACTCGAAATCCTAAATTCGAAACAAATTCAAAACACTAAAATTAAAATGTCTAAAACGCAGGAACGGATGAAAATAGCAGAAGTTTTTGGTTTTGTTTGTCGGTTTTTGGGGGTAAAATGAATTTGAGTAGTTGGAGCGTTCTGGGATTGGGCATCTCATATCTCGGAGAAAGGTTAGTTTGTGCCGGATGTCGGGGCTAAATAGGAAGTCAACAGGAGGTATGGGAGAAATCGAGAGGGGCGTTCGATATCAGGCATTAAGTGACCCCCACCGCGCGGGGTGGGGGCTAAATAACAATGGGAAATACATTGGGATA
>Ga0315280_10011577_pt1 | contig 10821 bp, 12 predicted proteins | sample YL17G06_40_MG_FD_203697 | JGI IMG/M metagenome (GOLD analysis project Ga0315280, IMG submission 203697) | Sediment microbial communities from Yellowstone Lake, YNP, Wyoming, USA - YL17G06_40 | ecosystem: Environmental > Aquatic > Freshwater > Lake > Sediment | place: USA: Wyoming | collected... | reverse complement strand
CTTCAGGAAATCTCGGACCAGCAGGGTCTCAAGGCCACGCTGAAAGTAAGCAGCGATTTCGAGTCGTACCTGTGGGTCATTGTCTCTTCCTACTATTCGATGTTCTATGCTGCGACGGCCCTTCTTGCTAGCCAAGGCATAAGGGCGACAGGCCAAATCGTGCACAAGGTCACTGGAGACGCTCTCATACATTTCTTTGTATCGAACGAGAAGCTGGCGAAACTGCTGGAACAGTATGAGGAAGCTCAGGCAGCAGGCCTGGAATTGATTGGCAGAGAGGAGCTGATGAAGAGCATGCAGAAGAAAGCGGACGAACTGATAGTGGCATACGAGAGCGAGAGGAAGAAAAGGAGCAAGTTCCAGTACGACATAGGCGTCCAAGCGAAGAGGGGATACGCTCAGACTTCGCTCGAAAGGGCAAAGGAGTTCGTGTTCGAGATAAGGAAGATACTGAAAGCCTAGTGCAGAATATTATGCACTCGGATGCATAGTCAGTATGGATCCAATCCATTGCATTGCTCGGAGAATGAAGCTTTAAGTTACCTTATGATATGTATCATAATAGGGCACTTTGTGTCCTGTCGTGATATAAATGCCAATGAGTCACTTGCTGAGAAAACTGTGGATGGACAAGAAGGAGTTCGTGACAGCGGAGGAGCTGGAACGCTACTGTAAATCGCTAAGGATGGATTACACAGCGGTCGTATCGTACTTTGTCAAGCGTAAGTATTTCGTTAGGATACTAAGAGGGATCTTCTATGTCAAATCACTGGAAGAGGCGAAACTAGGACGCAGCCGTTACAACCACCTAGAGCTCGTAGCAAAGGGGCTTGAACTGAAGAAAGTAAGCAACTGGTATTTCGGCCTGCACACCGCGCTCAAGTTCAACAACATGACACACGAGACCTTTGCGGTTGAAGATGTTGTTAATGACAAACTGTTCCGCGCGAACCCTATCGCTATTGCGGGCTACAAGTTCAAGTTCTCCAGATTGTCGCCGTCTCTGCTCGGTTTTGGCACAAGGAAGGCAGAGAACGGAGTCAGGTATTCCGATCCCGAAAAGACTCTCCTTGATTTCATCTACCTATGGAGGTACAACGGGATTCCTGAAGAGAAAATTGTCGCCGATGTCAGCGGCTGGACGAAGGGCGCGTCAAAGCAGAAGCTCATAACATATGCGAAGAAGTATCCGAAGACTGTGGCAGAGATTGCAGCGAGGCTGGCAAAGTGAGAGCGGACTTCGTAAACGAAGTGGCGAGAGTTCTCAAGATCAGCAGAAGAGATCTAATCGAGAAGGATCTCATTCTTCATCAGATAGTAGCGGGCATGTCGCAAGACAATTTCTTCGCTGAGAACTTCCTTTTCAAGGGCGGCACATGCCTCATCAAATGCTACTTCGGCTACATGAGATTCTCCGAGGACATCGATTTCACGTGGAAGGACCAGAGCGCATTCAGCAAAATGTCGGGAAAGAAAATCAGGGCCCAATTATCCAAGGTCATCGACAGAACTGGAGAAGTGTTTGAAGCAATCGCCAAGAAAAGAAGCCTCGATTTCAAATGCGTGAAGAGCAACACAGACTACGTTGAGCTCGGCGGCAACGACAAGACATGCACGCTGAAGATATGGTACGATTCCGAGATACTGAGAAGGCGGACGTTCCTCAAGGTGCAGATAAACTTCGTCGAGACCATGTGCTTTGCTCCGAAGAAAGGAGAGCTCAGCGGACTGCTGACGGGAAAGCAGGAGGAGCTTGAAGCGCTGTTTCCTGAAGAGACAGCCGAGTATGCCAAGAAGATACCCTTCAGCGTCTACGACATCCGCGAGATACTGTGCGAGAAAGTACGCGCGCTTCTTACAAGGGAAGGAACCAAAGCACGGGATTTCCTTGATGTCTATCTGATATGGAAACGGTTCGGCATAAGGCCCCGAGGACGAGGAAGAATGCATAGTTGGCAAGATAGATTTCTCTCTGAAGCTCTACGCAAAGTACAGGAGCCATCTGAAGCAGAAGGTCGCCCTGTTGAATTCTGGGAAGCTGTTCGACTGGGGGACTGAGAAGAAATTGCTGCTGTCGGATATTGACGAGGCAGACTTCTACAAGTTCCTAGGCGGCTTCGAAATCTTCCTCAAGAGAGTCGTCGGCAACCGCAAGTACAAAGCTTAACATCCGTGCAATCAAGCCGCATCATCGCATTTCCACTTCCTTCGGCGGGCTAGCCGAACTCATAGACTCGCTAGTTGAGAAGAAGATCGTAGTGACGGGACAATCGGTGATACAAGCGGTCTTCCATGGAACTTGACGTCTCGGATTGACAAGAGCTTCAAAGGCTACACACCGCCCGATAGCCTGGCTGAAGATTCCTAGGCCAGCTTACATAAAGAGGAGCGATGGGTCCAGAGAACTCTGTCAGGCCGGTTTCAATACATCTCTTTGACAAAGCCAAAGCGTTGGTTTTTGGCTGTCAATCGTATGAAATTCTGAAGGCGCTTCTGGAACTGTTGGGTTCCTCTTTTCCTGGCGTGCTCGATGTAGGCGATGCGGATTCTCTTGTAACTCATCGGGAGACGCTGAAAATTGTGCCATGCCTGTTTATCCTTTTTGAGGGCTTTCAGGATATCTCTTGGTATGATGAATTCTTCCTTGCCTGATGGGTCGAAAACGTGGGCTACTGCTGCAAGTCCTGCTTTGGTCATTCTCTTCTTTGCAATGAGCTGGCGGATGCGTTCTCTATTCATCTGGGAGAGTTTACTTGTTGGTTTCCTAGGAGAAAATCTCTGAGCAAAACGCTCGTCATCTATGCGTCTGACAATGCTGTCGATCCAACCATAGCATAGAGCCTCTTCTACCGCATCGTTGTATGAAATTCTAGGCTCGCCGGACGATTTTCTGCAATATATCAGCCAAATCTCGCTTTCTTTACCGTGATTATTAGCAAGCCACGAACGCCATGCCTTTCTTTCAGTCACATAGAGTGTTCTACCTAGTCGGATCCTCATTTGTTGGTCTTCCACTGATTTCATTGATTCATGCTCAGAGTTGGGAGTTCTTCTTGATTTCCATACTGTGAATATGCAGGTGCATTCACTTGAATTTCCCTAGCATCTTCTCAGCGGCGTTTCAAGCGGGATAGCTAGGCCCGACTGTGGGTGTGCCATAAGAGCATCTTGTCTTAGACGCTAGGAGGCCATCCTCCACAAACTGACAGTTGAGACATGAACCAGAAACGAAACCACTCATCAGGTTCAGCACGCACGAGAATTCGAGGGTTCAAATTACGACGCCCGCACCACCAGACCCACACACACAGAATTACTAGCGACGACGATTCAATCTATCTGCTCCGCGTGGCCTACAGCTTTGCCCTTGCTTCTTCACCTGCTTCTTCAGAACGAAGGGACAATAGTGGCTAAGAATGCGTTCGCATCAGTGGCGGGGGCTTCCAGGTGCCGTCGACCGCTTCGGGTTTGGGCCAATAGATCCGCAGGGCCATGAAGAACGGGCCGGCCGGCGCTGGCAGCCAGTTGGACTCCTTGTCCTTGCCTGGCGACTCGTGCTGGATGAAGAGTGTTAGTCCGTCGTCTGCGTCGCGTTGCAAACTCGGCAGCATCGGGGAATTAATCAGGTATCGGTTGAGTGGATTCGCATAGAGGAAGCTCCCCGGCAATTCATACATCGTCATCGACCAGAACCCATTGGCCGGAGGCAACTGACCCGGCGGGAAACGTAGCGTATAGCGCTGTGACCCGTCCAGCTTCTGCCCTTCCGAATCCACGGAGTAGGCCGGATATGTCGCCTCCTCTTTCGAGTTGCCGTAGATGCCGATCACGGCACCAGCCATGCGGTATAGATAGTTATTCTTCAAATACTCTCGTGTGCCGAACATGTCGCCGCTGCTGACTTCTCCTGCATCGATTCGCTTTTTCAATCCAGCGAAGGTTTGCCAAGCATCCGCCATGCCGTCCCCGAGGGCCTTGCTCAGCTCAGGAGAGAGTTTTCCCGTGTCAAAGGTCAGGCCACTGCCGATGCTGAGCCTGGCGAACCGTGCCATGAGATCCTTCTCGGACGGCACCGTAGGGCAGAACTGTAGCACGAAGTTCAGGATGTTGAAGAACTCGAGTGACGTACGCTCCTGATCGGCGGTTAGCGGCTTGATGAAATCAATCTTCGGCGCCTCGGTCGCGGGCTTCCCCAGAAACTGCGACAGGGTCTGCACCTTGTAGCCCGCCTGAACCTTCTTGACGTTATCAAGGTCACCGGGATCGAAGAGTTGCGTTCGATAGAGAGCGAGGCCTAATTGTGTCTCGCACGGGATCACAATCTTGATGCCGTCCGGCTTGTCGCCCTTCCAACCCGGCCCAGTTATCAGGAAGCTGCCGCCGTCGTTGCCAGTGGCGCGGCTGCCAATGTAGGCGAAGTTGAAGGTGTAGAGGTCGATCAGCTGGACCGAGAAATACCGACTCTTCTCCATTACCGGCATCGTGAGCACGAGAGGTTCAGCCCGCAGATCCATACCGACCGTGGAATAGGGCGTGTCCGAATTGGGGGTCTGGACGGTCTTGTCTTCAGGCGTGAACACACGGGCCGTGCTTTGGATCTGGTTCCAAGGCGCTTTATGCTGGGGGTTATTGCTATCCACACAGTACGCGTATAGGATGCGATAGTTGTCCACCATGGGAAAGCCGTAGATGTAGGCGTCGCTCGCGATGGCGCGGGCATCATCGGGTGTGATGTTGAGTCCCTCCTTAGGTTTACCAGATTGATAGGCAATGTATCCTGCACCTGCAAGAACAGCAACACCAACCGCAGCTCCCCCTATAACGAATTTACGTCTACTAACTTTGGACAAAACAACCTAACGCGACTTGTGAAGACGCGATTCTTAAGCTATTCTGCAGTGAACGCTGAAAGCACGACAACACCAGAAATGCTTGAGGTCAGGCTCGTTCCAGATCTCCCAATAATATCGGTCACAGCAGCGCAACGGTCGACAAGATTGTCCAGTTGCTACCAGGCAAAGAAGTATGCGAGCGAGAATACACAGAATCCCAACGTGCCAAGGAACAGCGCGGCCAACCATCTATTCCTATTCAAGTTCTTTGCATAGACAGCGCCTAGGATGGCGAACATGATTGTGGCGATCAGGCGTGAGGCGTAAATGGCAAAAGGGATTCTCGAGATGATCAACAGGGGAGCGATGATGGGAATAACGAGGAAAACGTCGATGCCAAGGATTCCCATGGCATAGTACCAATCGGCCCTCTGGGGGGAATATCGGTTCCTATGTGGGTCGCTTCCTGGGGCGCCGCTAGCGATCCCTTCAATGATCCGATCCTTCTCCTCCTCACTTAGAGCAGAGGCTATGGTGCCCTCTAGAGCGCCATGCGCTGCCTGTCTCGTCAATCGATCATTCTTCGTCCTAAGATCATATATGATCTGCTCACTCTTGGCCCGGTCAATAACTTTTGACAGCATCATTGTGAGGCCGTCAATCAAGCCCCATGTGATATTTACACCAAAAGCAAGGGCAATTGCGACGGGGATCAGTTCCTCCTGGTGCTCCGTGACGTTGAGAATACCGAGGACAATGACGGCCATCCAAGCTGCATAGAACATCTCCGCAATACAATCGCTTATTGGCAGGTACTCGTGATAGAATTCTCCAATGCCACCTCTCGGTCCCTCGGTCATATCTTCCCCCAGGCCTTTTCCCTGAAACCCATTATGTATCGTTATGGATTAGGGAGGAACAATCCGTCTCGGTGGATCGCAGCACTCAAGGAAGGCTACGAGAACTTCACGGGTCACAAAATGCCGGAAACGGAGATCGGCAAGCGAGCCAAAGAACTCTTGTCAACCCAAGATAAAATCGCAGAGATGGACGTGGAGTCTATCAGCTACCACTTGGAGCTGGCTCGCAATCTCATCTACGAGATAAGCGACGCATTGACCGAGCTCTCGGAGGCAATGGACGAATTTAGGCGCGCGTAATCTCTTTCGCCGTGCGTGATTCAAACGGTCGTCCGTCGTCGTTCTTGTGTGTGTGGGTCTCGTGGTACGGCGTCCTTATTTGAACCGTCATTTTTTGATTTAATCTTGTGTGTGTGCACCAGGAGACCCACACACAGCAGGCGAAGAACAACCTCACCTAGCCACCCTACCCTACCTGAGCACTCGAACCCTACCTTACATGGGCACCTAGTGTTTCATCATATGTGGGAAAAAGGGAGAAGAAGTGTTTGGTTGTCTTGATTTCCGGGGGAAGATCACCAAGTATTGTTTGTAGCGGGGATTTGTCTCCACTATTCGTGGATTGTTTCTGGGTTTAAGCACGAGGGGGCCAAGCAAACGACGACGAGGAAAGGTCACAGCCTCCCGCTAGGTCCGGATCTGCGATGATAGCCTCGGCTTTTCCAAATGTTAGTTCCAATAGGGTCGGGTTCTTTTTGAGAACGCTTTAATACTAGGTTCCTATGTACAATTGTACACAGGATATTAGTAACAATGTACAACCAACCATCCGAGAACAAGAGAAACAAAAGTGCCGTCGTAGCGAAAACCGTGCTGAAGTCTATTGAAGCGCTGAGAAAAGAGGGCACCGAACCCACATTCAACGCCATTCTCGCTTACCTCAGTTCTAGGAATATCCTCTCTAATCACAGATCGTTGCGAGTCTACCTCGACGCCATGGTAAATTCAGAAATGTTGACTCTGCAGAAAGAACCTGTCAAGCAACCGAATGTACGGCCGAAGCAGATCTACTCGCTGAGAAATGATGGCCCATTGGTTGAGGCTGGTGAACGATCCATGGTGTTTCACGGTCTCAACTGGACAGTACCCTCCAAGTCATCAATCAAGTTGAAGACCGACATTGAGGGGTTAGCGCGCGCCCGAATTGTACACGGGACGGTGTATGCTTCGCTAGAAGACACCATAGTGGCGACATTGGCAAAGAACAAGAATACTGAACGGCTGTTTCAGACACTGATCTTTTGTGCTGCGTTGCTAGCCACCAAGAAATTCGACCGAGATTATCTGATTCGGCGAGCGAGGAGTAGAAATGCTAGAGAAACAGTTGAAAGATTGCTTGAAGAGATAGGTTATGTCCTAAATTCGCCCAAGCCTAAAGTAGAAGACATACGAACGCTCCACGAGATAAGAAAGCAACTTGCTAACCACGGACTGATGTCGATCTCGTACAATGAACGCCAGTTCCCGCTTTCACCAGATGAGATGGTCGACCTCATAGGCAAGCAGCTCGGAGTTAAGTAAGGATGACTAATCGAGGAGCCCCCGCAAAGATCTGGATCGACGTGCTCAGGAGAATTACACCGATACTCGCCGAATCGCATGTCACCGATATGATCCTTTTCGGATCTCAAGCTATGAGCGCCTACATGGCAAGAGCCCTCGCCAGCAAGGACATCGATTTGATAACCCCGGGCATGACGCCGAGTATTCTCGAAAAGACACGCGGCGAGCTTAAACAGATTGCTGCTCAAACACCGACTTGCGACCATCTAGTCAGCGAATACGCAGGAAGGCCATATCCAGTCAGTCACATCTACCTCAAACACATGAGCGGCTTTCCATTCGTCATAGAATTCTTCGAGAACTTTCTAGGCTACGAATCGAAGCGGCTGAATTCTTTTCTCATGTTGAAGAACAAGTGGGGTATGGAGCTGCAGGTTCTTCTACCAGAGGCAATAATCGCAACCAGGCTCGCATTCCGACCACCAGAAAGAGTTAGCCCATTCAACGCTTCAAGGCTGAACCGATTCATTAAGCACATCCGCCATATCGACTGGAGGATAGTAAATGCATTCATTGACGCGTTTGAATTAAGGGCAGTCGTCACAGAAAATCTAGTGGGGCTTAGAGCAAAGGGAATTTCGATAAACGGCGTATCGAAAATCATGCAGGGAGAATAGTGTGTAGCTACCCAGGGACGATGTCTCTTTCTTCGTCAAGGAAACCAAGTGAATTGATGAAAGAGAAACGATGCGACAAATGCCATGGCAAATTGAGGTTAGTTAGGCAACTTAAGGAAACAGATTCCTTCGGAAAGAAATGGGTGTTTCCATACTACAAGTGCGATAACTGCGTAAGCCACTTTCCAACGAGAGCTCCGAAAGCTCCCAGTTCTCGTTTAAGACGGCAGAGCTCACGGCGGAGTTCACGTAGGGGCGGCATAGGGATTTCACGGTGAAAGGAAGAGGCTAGGCAGCGTGGCAAGAGAACCGTCGTTGTGTGTGTCTAATGGTGCGGGCAACCAAATTTGAACCGCTAGGCTGGTGGATTTTTGTGTGTGTTCGCACCAGCCTACCCAATATCTCACACCATACGAGTTGAGGAATCTAGCGCCTGTTTTCCATTTCCGTTGGCGAGTTTGGCAGTGTGATTGGACCGTTAGGATAAGTGAAATGTGTGTGGGTTGGCTGGTGCGTGAAACGTTTGACGGCACGGTCAGAATCGGTGTGCAATACACCGCGTATTACACTGGCATTTTCTTCTCTTTGGGTCAAGTTGACGATCACCAAGGCGCGGACGTATGCGGAGGGCGAGACGCCGACCCGTCTGGCCTCAGCCTCAAGGGCGAGCGTGGCCACCCTAGGGAGCCTGAAATTGAACAGCGGCTCCCCTCCGCGTAGGTATACGAAAGCTGAACAGATCCATCAGAGGTCTTTTACCCGCAGCGGCTGTGTAGAACGGCATCCCCTTCCTCATGTTGTCGTCAGACTCTCTTTATCCGGCAGTCCTGCCGCGACGGCTACGCATTCATCGTAGACATGAGCCACGCCTTTCCCGCGTTGATGAGAGCTCGCAAAGCGGCACCTCTTTCCCGGAAAGCGGCACCTCTTTCGAGGATGTGATCATGCACCATGTCGCGCACGTACTCCGCGAGTGGAACGTCGGACTGGAAAGCGAACGCCTTCAGTTGAGCAAGAACGAGTCGCTATGGCTCAGCTACCGAAGGAGCGGACGCGTCTCCGTGCCGTTGATCCATGCTACTATGAGCATCCGAAGCTGATACCGATCTGGAAGTACAAACGATTCCCCGACAAGGTATTCTGCAAATGCCTGGTTTGTGGCCGCGATATGGTCATGCAGACGGGAGTTGTTTCATCCGCGACTGTGACTGGTTGGGAGTCAAGCAGACTCACTATACGAGCCTCCAAATACGCGAATCTGACACGTGGTCGGAAGCGTAATATCGCGTGTCTAAGACTTCCATTGTGCGCGCGGAGCTTGTGAGCGATGCGGCAAGGTTAGGGAAGCCGATTCCTAAGCAGTCGAATGTCCACGAGGAGATAGTGAAGAGGGAATGGGAGTCAGTGAAGAGGAGCAGAAAGTGATTACCATTTGCGACATTGAGGCCCTTTCCGAAAAGCTCGAACCCCTCTGCCTTAAGTCAACTATTAGCAACAATATATGATGTGGAACATTGAAACGAATTTCAGTTGTGAAGCCGCGCAGATTGCATCACACATCCCACGTTGAGGGTTAGGAAGAATGTCAGACGCACCACCAAACTTCGAGAAGCAATTGCTGACCTATCTTATCCATCTTTGGATTAGCATTGTGATATTGGTGGGAGCGGTATCTCTGCGTGCCTCATTGCTGCTGCTATCCTCTCGTTCTGGGTTGAGAGGAGTCTGAGTTCCTTGGTTATGGTGCTTCGCATCTCCTTTGCGTCGGTGGGGCACCAGTTCGCTAGGTCGTGGTATTTGGCTAGGTTCCAGACGGATTCGTCAGGGTTGAGTTCAGGCGCGTAGGGTGGGAGGAGGCGGGTGATGATTCTGGCTCTGTTTCTTTCGAGGAAGCGTTTCACGTTCCTGGCTTTGTGGATGCTGGCGTTGTCCCACACGATTAGGAGTTTTCGCCCCTCCATCTCTTCCCGCGTTAGCTTTCTGAGGAAGCGGATGGTGTCTGCTCCTTCCAGGTCATGTCCATGTATGCTGAAGAAGAGTTCCCCGTTCATCTCTACGGCGGAGATTATCGAGAGTTTGTCTCTTCTCGCCTTGGCTCTTAGTTCAGGTCTGGATCCTCTTGAGGCCCATGTGCGTTTGACGTTTGGTTGGCTTTGGACTGAGCTTTCATCCATGAACAGGATTACGGCGTTTTCCGTACGGGCGAGTTCAAGGATCTCCGGCCATTTGTGGTAAATCCAGTGCTTGATGTATTCGTCGTCTCTCTCGATTGCTCGCAGGAGTGGTACCTGGGCGGTGAAGCCCAGGCTCCTCAGTATCCTCCACACATGCGTTACGTTGTACCTTACCTGGAATTCCTTCTCGATGACTTCTGCAACCCGTTTCAGCGTCCAGAGTTCGGTTGGGTACCCGTAGCTTAACGCGCCTTTCTTGAGTATTCGTTTGAGTATCGTTCTTTGGTTGCTGGCGAGTTTTTGTGGTCTGCCGCTGCGGCTTCGGTCGTGCCAAGAATCCTTTCCTCTTGACTGCTGCCACTTGCGCCATCTGTCCGCTGTCATCCACGTTACGCCTAGCTGCTTCGCAACCTCTGCCCTGGAACGGCCCTGCTTCAGCAGCTCGTACCCGATCCTTCTCTTCTGTTCGCGAAGAGTTCCTGAAGAGCTGGGTCTAATTCCCCGCCTGACTCTCTTCTCTCTTGTCCTCATGGCCGGTCGCGAGAGATACTGCCCAACCAGTATATATCACTACTTATCCAAAGAGCATTAACGATATTAAGCGAGCCAACTCTGAAGCAAGCAAGGCATATCTTTTCCTCGAATTCTCGAGAGGTGTATTCAAGCAACTCGACATGGATTATCTTGAAAAGTTGTTTCCAGTACTGGAGAAGCA
>Ga0315280_10011576_pt1 | contig 10822 bp, 12 predicted proteins | sample YL17G06_40_MG_FD_203697 | JGI IMG/M metagenome (GOLD analysis project Ga0315280, IMG submission 203697) | Sediment microbial communities from Yellowstone Lake, YNP, Wyoming, USA - YL17G06_40 | ecosystem: Environmental > Aquatic > Freshwater > Lake > Sediment | place: USA: Wyoming | collected... | reverse complement strand
AGGAGAAGGCCGCATGGAAATGACTTTGAGCTCCGGAACGTATGTCGGCATCTTCCAAATATTGAGACTTGATCTTCTACAATTCGTAAGCGCTAACACTTCCTTTAGAGTAGGATTGACAAGAACGCAAACAGTCACCGCGAACAAGACTAGTTCATCTGTCACAACTACATTGGAGACAACTTCAACTCAAACCAACGAAACGGAGACCACATCGACAACACGCCAAGTTCAGTTTCGAGTCGAACCGCCCTTCAGAACAATCACCAGAAACGAAATCGCGAGATTCAATGTCCATATCCTTGCGGACGGCACGGCAAACGTGCTGCTAGCCGCAAAAGGAGTACCCCCAAGCAGTGCGGCTATCTTCACCCAAGACGCAGGCGTAGCTAGCCCAGAGTTCCACTCCGACTTGATAATCGCGACCTCAGATGACACACCAATCGGATCCTACAGCATCACTGTGATCTCGCTAGTCAATGGACAAGAATTCGATGCCCTAGTGGCTCTCGAAGTAAGATCATCTTCGACCACAACCACCACTCAGACCAACACATCAACCATGCGGAGTGTCGCCCTAGATGTGAGCGTGAGCACAGACCAGCGCCATTACGAACCCAATGCCACAGTGGATATCCAAGGACGTGCGACCGACGACGCCGGCAGCGCTGTCGCAGATGCAGGCGTATCATTGCAAGTTGATGGGCCTACTGGCATCGAAATTGAATTCTTGACAGGCCTGAAAACTGACTCAGCAGGGGTATTCAAGAGCAGCTTCGTAATCCGCTCGAACGCCACAGCAGGAACATACACGCTCTTCGCTTCAGTAGCCAAGTCTGGCTATGCTGGTGCAACCACACACACAACTTTCGTCATAGGATCATCCTCAACACCGAGCGTGGTGATCAGAGAAGTCTACACAACTGACCTTTCCGGTAACCGCTCCGTAGTTTTCCGTGCGGGACAAACAATCTTAGTATGGGTAGTGGTCGAAAACAGTGGCTCAGCTTTCAATGGCGTCATATGGGTGCAAATTCGCGACGCCAATGGCACGCCGATCTGGATCCAGTTTCAGATTTCGCCCCTTGGAACGGGCCAGACCATAAAGGTCGCATCCGGCTTTCAGGTGACATCAAGCATGATTACGGGAGTGTACACGGTTAACACACTGGTCTCTGACAAGCTCATCTCACAAGGCGGTATCTTCTTTGCGAGCGCGAACACTGAGTTCGCCGTAGTATTGTGAGGAGACAATGTTGGAAACAAAAGATCGAGATAGTGTTGAGGATATCATTTCGAGCCTGAACTTCATCAGTGAACAAATCGAAGGAACTCTTCGAGCATCTTCTTCGAGCGGAGCCAAAGACAACAAGAATTCCGACAATGAGGGTCAAGATGACGCTTCGCTCGCTTTGGAAGAGTACTTGGCTGGCAGATTACAGCAAATCGGTGAGGTCCCCCAAGAGAAGAGAGAATTCGGTGGACTCAGGGCAGGAAACGGATGGGACCCAAGTCAGGTTATCGAGAATGTCTTCAAAATTGAGACGATACCCGTCAAACGTGCCATAGAGATAGCCCTTTCATCCAACAAAACGCTCAAGGAACGACTAGGAAGCATTTTCCGAAGGCGAAAAGATGAAACGAAGATCGCTGGAACACCCATAGTCGAATTTGTTCCAATTTGGAAGGTCAAGGGCTTCCACGAATGCTACTATCTCCGTACCAATACCTACAAGATCAAGGTAAAGGACGATGTGGTTGGCGTGGAACTCGAAGGCAAAAGCAGAGACCTAATGCTGGAGAAAAAGCACCGCCACCTCATTCCGACGGCAATCGTCGAAAGATTCCAAATGCTAGGCGCGTTGCTTACGAGCGAATCAAAATACTTCGTTGTCAATGACGTGCTTGAGCTGGCGACGAAGAGATCCGAGTCGGAATTGACCATCACAGGGCTCGGAAAAACCATGAACCAAGAAGAGGAAATGGCGGTGACAGCCTGGAAATCAAAGAGAATCTTCGATTTATCTGAACTAACAGTTCGCGGCGCAAGAGTCCGCGTCCGAGAGTCCATCCTAACCAAAGAAGGTGTTCTCAACAAATTCCGAGAGCAAGTGGTACGCATGCCAGAACGGTTCAAGCAGATACTTAGCAGCAGATTGCAGATACTTGAACTGAAACGAATCTACATCCCCTTCATCAGAATATCAGTGCAGAAGGGAGTCGTTCCTCGCGAGGTCGTGGTTAACGGAGCGAGCGGAGAACTAGCGGACACCCAACTCTTGGAATTGTTGGAATAGACCGAGTCATCAACAAAAGAGAGCAAGTTAATTTGTAAGCAGCTAGCCTTCATGCGAAAACAACACACGCAGGTGCGCTAGCTGCCTGTTTCACCAAGACTGGTTCTGCTTCTCGTACTTGGCACATTGGTTCTCTTACCTCCCGTAGCTTCCCAGCCTGCCCTTTCGATCACGGTTTCCACGGACAAGACTCAGTACCTGCCGGGGGACACTGTCACAATATCTGGCGCGATAAGGAACAATCAAAGCAACCCTGTCTCTGGCGCAGCAGTGTCCATTCAGGTCAATGACCCCGGTAACAGTGCGATCCACGCTCAACTGGTATTTTCCGACCAGTCAGGCGCATACGCTGATGCATTGAGCCTGCCCATGAACTCAGTCCAAGGGCAGTATACGATATACGCTTCCGCCAGCAAAGCTGGATATAGTAATGGACAGAGCCAAACACAATTCTCAGTCCTGATCCAGACTACAACATCAACATCGGCAGTATCCTCAACAAAATCCTCGACGACATCGTCTTCAACGACCACCTCCTCTTCAACATCCCACAGCACAACGTCATCTTCATACACCCAGACGAACACTGCAGGTCAATGTCTGATCGCAACCGCGACATACGGGTCAGAACTCACACCCGAAGTAACTTTGCTGAGAAACTTTCGAGACTTTGATGTGCTACGAACCTCAGCAGGAGAGAGCTTCATGCGGGTTTTCAATGCGTTCTACTACAGCTTTAGCCCGAGAGTTGCCTCGTTCATGGCTTCGCACAACTCCATCAGAGCCGGAATGAAGATCGCGCTCTACCCACTAGTTGGCATCCTCTACGTCTCAAATCTGGTGTTCGCCGCGAGCTCTTTCAACCCTGAAATAGCCGTCAGCGCAGCAGGAGTTCTTGCATCATTCGGAATTGGCGCCGTGTATCTCGGACCGATCCTGACGATTCTGTTCCGTTTCCTCAAATTGCGTCCATCATCGCGATACTTCCGAGCCATTCGTTTATCGCTTCTTCTTGGCATCGCATCACTGGTAGGATTGTCGCTGGCGGAATTCGGCCAACTCGCTCTCCTCATGGAAGTGACTACGGTTTGTGCAGTTCTGAGCAGCATCGTTCTAGGGGGCTTGTCAGTTCCTTGGACCATAGTGCGACTATGGTCGGATAAGCACTGGTGAATGATATGCTTCCAACTGGATTTTCAGCTGATTGCAAGCGAAAACAGGAAAGGCAGGCCGCTTATCGTCTGGGCTTCTCTTTCTTACCCTTCATCAAGGCATCCAAGGATACCGAGTTGATTGCGTAGACCTTGTAGCGGATACCGGGTATGTCACCCATCGCTTTGCCTTCGGCACCGCCGATCCCTTCAACAAGTACCTCGTCATGCTCGTCGATGAAGTTGAGGGCGCCGTCTCCTGGGACGAAAGCCGTAATGACTTTGCCATTCTTTATCAATTGAACGCGAACGGCTTTGCGGACCGCGCTGTTTGGCTGGCGTGATTCAACACCTACTTTCTCAAGCACAATCCCACGTCCTTGTGGCGCACCCTGCAATGGGTCAGCCTTATAGTCCAACCCGAGCATTCTTCGTTTGTAAGGTCTATAGTGCCATCTAAAATGGCTCCGATCCTTTGTAGCCTTCCTAGCCGCTAGGAGTCCACAAGCGCCTTGACCCAAACTCATCACGTTTCTCGTAGATCGAGAACTATCAACGTTTGAATCGCTCTATATGTGCTTATCGTACTGAGGGATCCGCTCAAGGAGGTAGTTCAATATCTGAGGATAGCAACACATGCGGTCAGGAAGAAAGAAGCTATGAGTGACGAAGTGCCCGCCCCCATTTACCCTCCTCCCAGAAAAGCTAAGCGGAGGAAAAAACGGTCTTCCACTAGGACCAAAAAGTAGATTCCTTCCTGAAGGTCACGATTCTTGGTTCTGGGGGATCAAGGACCCCGACTCGATTGAGCTCTAAGCTGCCATGACCTGTCAAACTACAGCTTAAATTGTGAGCAGCGCAATCTGCTTCAAAAGCAGGTCTAATAGTTGAATGCTGAGGTTTCTAGGCAGTCGTTTCTCGAGAAGTTCAGAAGCATACAAGTTGCTCTGACATTCCGAGACGTTTTCCTGCTTCCAGGTCGCGCTGAAGTCGAACCTAGTGAAGTGGATGTTCGCACTCGAGTAACGAAACGGCACAAACTCAACATTCCCTTTGTCTCCTCACCGATGGACACTGTAACCGAGAGTGACATGGCTATCGCTCTTGCAAGGCAAGGCGGTCTGGGTGTCATCCACAGAAACTGCTCTGTTGATGAACAAGTGGCAATGGCGAAGCGAGTCAAGAGAGCCGAGGCACTCATTATTCGTGATGTTATCACAATATCTCCTGAGGACACCGTTGGTCAAGCCTTGGCCTTGATGGAGAAACATAACATCTCAGGACTGCCCGTAGTGGAGAAAACCAAACTGGTTGGCATAGCGACCGGCAGAGATGTCCGCTTCGCACAACCAAACCTACTCGTTAAGCAGGTAATGACGAAAAACGTTGTGAAAGCGGAAGAAGGAACAAGCATCGAGGAAGCGCAGACACTTCTTCATGATCACAAGATCGAAAAGCTACCCATCGTCAACAAGGCAGGAGAACTAGCAGGACTGATAACCTTCAAGGACATCCTTCTTCGAGGAAAATACCCAGACGCAGCACGGGACGAAAATGGACAGCTGCTGTGCGCTGCTGCCGTTTCACCGTTCGATCTTGACCGTGCGAAGAAACTCGATGAGCACGCAGACATTCTTGTGACGGACGTTTCGCACTTTCACAATACTAATGTCTTCAAAGCTACCAAGAAGTTAATGGCAGAAGTTTCGGCAGAAGTCATAGTCGGCAACATTGGAACTTATGAAGCTGCCGAGGATGCGATCGCCGAACTCGAGGGGATCAGTGGGTTCAGGGTAGGTATTGGTTCTGGCTCTATCTGCACTACCGCCGAGGTGACCAAAGCTGGTGCCCCAACATTGTTCGCCACTGGACAAGTGTCAGATGCAGTTGCGAAGTACGGCGCAGACATACCTGTCATGGCAGACGGTGGAATTCGCACGCCTGGAGACGCAGCAATCGCCTTGACAGCAGGTGCGTCTGTGGTCATGGCGGGGAATCTGTTCGCACGCTGCAGAGAGTCACCAGGTGCTCTCATCACAATCGGCGGGCGGTACTACAAGCAATACAGGGGCATGGGGAGCCCGACGGCCCGAGCAAAACGATACTCCCTCGACCGCTACAGCCTCCCTTCGAAGAGCGTTCCGGAAGGTGTTGAAGGATGGGTCTCCTACAAAGGAGAAGTAAGCATAGTTCTCGAGGAATTGGTATCGGGGCTGCGAGCTTCAATGGGTTATGCTGGTGCAAGCAGTATTCAGGAGCTCTGGCGCAAGGGACGGCTAGCTGCTCTGAGTGCTTTGGGAGAGGAAGAAGCGCGACCTCACGACATACTCTTGCCAAGCGAGACGCAAGAAAGAGTCTAGAATCGAATTCAGCCATAGCACGTTTATATAATCCCCGTCATACTTTTCGGGTGGAACACCACAATGCCAATGATACTACCCGAAGAGCTTGCTTCAAAATCCGTAATTCCAGCCATTAGAGCTCTAATTGTGAAACAGCTTGTTGAAGAACATGGGATGACACAGCAGCAAGCCGCCAAGCTCTTGGGAGTGACGCAACCGGCTGTGAGCAAGTACCTTCACCAAAAACGCGGTGCAGCAATAAGATTGGCTGGAATCAAGGAAATCGATCGGGCGACTGGCGACATTGCTGACATGGTTTCCTCACGCAGAGTGAAACCCGTAGAGGTAATGAGCAAAATCGAATCGGCATGCGACTATGTCAGAAGAAACCGTTACATGTGCGATCTTCACAAGAGACTCGAACCTGGAATGGACGTAGATTCATGCCACATTTGTGAACAGTAGAAATGTCAACTGTTAGTCGAGAAGCTGGGATCTGAGCGAGGTTTCATCATGCAGATCAAGGTCAAAGTGGGAGACCCGGCTCCTGATTTCGAAGGACCGACAGCAGACGGAACGCGGCTGGGTCTCAAGGATTTCGTTGGGAAGAAGAATGTGGTACTCTATTTCTATCCTAAGGACGATACTCCGGGATGTACGAAAGAGGCATGCAGCTTCCGAGACAATCTACAGCCAATAAGATCCCTGCGCGCTGAGATCGTCGGAGTGAGCCTTGATAGCGTCGAGTCCCACAAGAAGTTCGCGACGAAGTACCGATTGCCTTTCCCGCTGATCAGTGACAAAGGGAAGCGTATTGCAAGAGCCTACGGCGTATTGAGAGACGAAGGGACTTCAACAAACCGGATAACCTTCCTGATAGACTCCAAAGGGAAAGTCGCAAAGATATTCCCGAAAGTAGACGTCACCAAACACACCGAGGAAGTCGTCGCAGCACTCAAAGAACTCTCGGTCTAGAGCACGACTCCTGATCACATCGCATTCGCGATGGGGCCAAAGAATGCTTGCTCATGTCTGTTGTTGTTGCGACATGCCTCCATTCGCTCGACAAACTTTTTCAATGGTGCCGCATTCGGCTGGGCAGCAATCATAGTAAGATAGAGACTGGGGAGAAGAAAATGAGCCAAGAGACACTTCAAGATTTTGCAGGGGTTTGGATAGGGAAGATAAGCGAGCTGGTGAAGACGATCGTAGGCTCGGGGCCGATCAAATATGTGGTAAATTGGAGCCGCATGTACGCCCTCTGGCCGGTTCATATCACCACTGCTTGCTGCAGTGCGGAGTTTGGTGCGATGATGGGACCGCGTCTCGATCCCGAAAGGTTTGGCATGCAATCAGTTGCCGGAGGCCTCAGACAGTGCGATCTGATAATCGTGGAGGGCACTGTTACCAAGAAAATGGCCAAGCGCCTGAAGATTGTCTATGAGCAGATGGCGCAGCCACGCTATGTAATAGCAATGGGTGACTGTGCATGCTCCGGAGGGCTATTTCATGATTCATACAGTATCGTAAACGATGTGCACAAACTCTTCCCGATAGACGTGTACGTGCCCGGATGCCCACCGAGACCAGAAGCACTCTTGAGCGCCGTTGTGAAGCTCAGAGAGAAGATTCGCAGAGAAGAAGTGTTCGCGCAGTGACTCAAGCTACACTCTCCAGAGAAGAAGCACTTGTCGGCCAGTTGAAGGCTCAGTTTCCAGAAGCCATCAAAGCCGCTAAAATAGACCGAACACATCGCATAACGGTCGTTTTCGAAAAGGATCACCTCCTGAATATTGCGGCCTTCATGCGCAACAAACTTGGATTCGACCACGTCAAGGGCGTAGCTGGTGTAGACTTTCCAACGCACAAGAAGATAGAGGTCCTGTACTTCGCTGGTTCATATTCCAGACCTGAGGTCCAAGACTTCATCGTGATACTCAAAACCGAGCTACCCAGAGACAAGCCAGCGATTGCCTCAGTGGTCACTATCTGGGAGAGCGCTCACTACCATGAACGCGAAACCTTCGAGATGTTCGGCGTGGAATTCGAAGGTCACCCAGACCTCAGAAAACTGTTAACGCTTGACAACTGGGAAGGACCACCTCCAATGCTGAAAGATGTCAAATTCCCCGAGATGGGACAACGATGACAACCACACCCCCGAGCCCAACAATGCCAACGAGCAAGACTCTCCCCCCATCAACTCTCGACGTATCGGTGGGTCCACAGCATCCCGGCTCAGGTCACTGCCGAATACTCATCCGCGTCGATGGCGACTACATTGTGAGCGCAGATCCGGACATAGGATATGTGCATCGAGGATGCGAGAAAATTGCCGAGTATCGGAACTATGTGAGCAACATCCCTCACCTTGAGAGACCATGTATCGCCGACGCAATTCACTTGAACTGGGGCTACGTGCTTCCGATCGAGGAGCTCCAGGGGGTGGAAGTACCACCGAGAGGAAAGTACATCTCCACCATAGCTGCGGAAATGAATCGCATAATGAGCCACCTGTATGGCCTAGCGATAATGCAAGGAGTCTTTTCTGGTCACACGACAATTTTCATGTGGGGCTTCGGTGACCGCGACCTCTTCATAGAACTTGCCGAGATGCTGACTGGCGCCCGCCTAACCTACTCATTCTTGGCCCCTGGTGGCCCAAGACGGGACTTACCCTTCGGATTCGAAGATCGCCTCAACAAGTTGCTTGATTACTTCGAAAAGAGGATTCCCGAATACGACCGCATGTTCTTCCAAAACCCGACCATAGTCGCAAGAGCAAAGGGAGTCGGGGTCCTCAAACGAGAAGATGCCATAAAACTGGGTGTGGTGGGCCCCGTATTGAGGGCTTCTGGAGTGGAGTACGATGTTCGAAAGGTCGAACCTTACGGGGCATACGACGATCTGGAATTCGAGATTCCGACCTTTGAAGAAGGAGACTCCTATTCACGTTTCCTCGTGAGATTCGAAGAGATGAAGCAGAGTGTCAGGATAATTCGTCAAGCGCTCAAGAAAATGCCGAAGGGCCCCATAGCCCGCAAAGCTCCTCTGGTCGCACCGGAAGGAGAAGCAACTGGCAGGGTTGAATCGTCTCGAGGCGAGATAGCCTACATGGTGATGGGAGATAACAGCGACAAACCTTACAGGGTGAAAATAATGAACGGGTCCTTCCGGAACTTGATAGCTCTCCCATTCCTCCTTCGAAACGTGCACGTCGCCGATATGCCGATCATTTACGGAAGCTTGGACTACTGGCCCGTAGAGGCAGATAGGTAGGGAAGTTCTGTGAGCACAACGGTTCTCGGAGCAATGTACGAAGGAGTCAAGCACATGTTCAAACGCACATTCACGATGAAATACCCCTATCAGAAACTCCTGCTTCCCAAAGGATTTCGAGGCCGCCATCTGCTGTACATGGAAAAATGCACGGGCTGCGGAATCTGCGCTTGGATCTGCCCAGAAAGATGCATCACCCTGGTTCCGGTACCAGACAGTAAAGAGTACCCGCAGAACCCAGAGAAACGGTTCCCCCAATACTGGTACGCGCGCTGCTGCTTCTGCCACTTCTGCGTGACCCCTGACACTCTCGTAACTACCAACCCATCCGTGAAACCAATGGCGGATATCTCCGTTGGGGACCGGGTACTAACCCATACGGGGCAGATTCGGGAAGTTCGTCAGGTGTACAGGAGAAACTACAGCGGCGTCCTCTACCGAATACGGCCGTTAGGGGCACCGTTCTCGCTCAAAGTCACCGAGGATCATCCACTCCTCGTGGCCACAAGGAAGGTCACGAAGAAAGGACGACTTGAGAAGCAAGTCAGAGAGGTAGTTTGGAAGACTCCCAAGGAGCTGAAGCGCGGCGACTACTTGACTACCCCGATAATGAAGGAAAGGAGGGACATTGATTTGTACGAACAGCAGGTCGAGGTGGGACAGCCAAGCACGGGCAAACGCCTCATTAGACAGCTCAGGTTGCCCGCTGAATCAGATTTGTTCCGACTTGTCGGATATTACTTGGCCGAAGGCTATGTAGTCAGGAGAACCGTGGGATTTGCCTTCGGTGAACACGAGACAGAGTACATAAACGACACTGTGCGACTCATCAGGAAGTTGTTCAACCGAGAACCAAGTAAGCAGACCATCCACCACTCCACGCATGTGATGCTTCATTCCGTCGTTGCAGTGCAATTCTTCCAGATTTTCGGTCGTAGCTCCGACCAGAAGAAGATACCCGATTGGATGATGTTCTCCCGGGCAGAGAAGCAGAAGGCCCTTGTTCTAGGAGCCTGGCGGGGCGATGGATATTTCCACAAACCTACCAAAGGCAACAGGTCTACATTCTTCGAGTACGTGACGACTTCTCGAACATTGGCATTTCAGATACAACAACTTCTCATGAGAAATAAGATCGTAGCCGAAATTGGCTACACCGCACACAAGAACAGAAAACCAGCATACGTCATTACGGTCCGAGGCAAGTTTGTATCACTCATGGCCGAACTGATGCGAATCGATTTCAAAGACCGACGAAGCAAGACATTCTCCAGGTTCGAAATGGACAGCAACTATGTCTACTCTCCAATCTTAGCCATACGAGCCGAAGAGGTCGAAAACCAACCGGTGATCAATTTGTCGATCGAAGGCGATGAATCCTACGTCGCGGGGAATGTGACAGCACACAATTGCACGGACTACTGTCCTACGGGGGCTTTGGACTACACGCCTGACTATGAATTGGCGGAGTACGACCGCGATCTGTTACTGTGGAGCCCTGAGCGCCTTTCGAGACCTCCAACTAGCATAGGGCAATATCACTCAGTCTTCCATGGAAGTAACGGAAACCGGGGAGTAACCTTCGAGCGAGAAACGAAACAGAAAGCAAAGTGATTCTGCATCAAGATTGAAATTGAAGTTCTCGGTTATTCCTCCACGGACCTCCGATGTCTGAGATTCAAGACGAGATCGTAGAAGAGATCCAGAAGAGGACAAAGGCGAGGAAGCGTAAGCGCGGTCCTTATCGGAAGTC
>Ga0315280_10011575_pt1 | contig 10822 bp, 7 predicted proteins | sample YL17G06_40_MG_FD_203697 | JGI IMG/M metagenome (GOLD analysis project Ga0315280, IMG submission 203697) | Sediment microbial communities from Yellowstone Lake, YNP, Wyoming, USA - YL17G06_40 | ecosystem: Environmental > Aquatic > Freshwater > Lake > Sediment | place: USA: Wyoming | collected... | reverse complement strand
GCTTCTACCGGCAGTTCGGCTACGAGCTGACGCTGCCGCTCGACGGCGGGCGCGTCGGCTACCGGGCCAACGTGCCGAAGCTGCAGGCCGGCCAGGCCGAGCCCTACCGGGTGCGGCCGGCGACAGAGGCGGACCTGCCATTCCTCGCCAGCGTTCACGATCTCTCGATGCGGCGGTACCTGATCTCGGAGACGCGTGGCGAGGCGGTTTGGCGGTACGATCTGCTCGGCCGGATCGCGGTGGACCCCTCTCGCCAGGAACTGCGGGTGGTCGAGACGCCGGAGGGGGAGGCGGTCGGCTATCTCACGCACGGCCCGCGGCTGTCGCAGGGACAGCTTCGAGCCTCTGCCTACGAGCTGAAGACGGGGGTGTCCTGGCTGGCCGTCACGCCGAGCGTGGTGCGCTACCTGTGGGCCACCGGCGAGGGGTACTCGGCGCGCGACGGCCAGGAGCTCGAAGGGTTCGCCCTCTACCTGGGGCCGGAGCACCCGGTCTACCGGGTTATGCCCAGCCGGCTGCCGCGCGTCGTCCGACCCTACGCCTGGTACGTCCGGGTGCCGGACGTGCCCGGCTTCCTGCGGCGCGTGGGCCCGGCGCTGGAGCGGCGGCTGGCCGAGTCGGTGGCGGTGGGGCACACCGGCGAGCTGAAGCTCAGCTTCTACCGCGACGGCGTGCGGCTCGCGTTCGAGAAGGGGCGGCTGGCCGAGGCCGAGCCCTGGACGCCGACGAAGCAGGAGCGCGGCGACGCGGGCTTCCCCGGCCTCACCTTCCTCCAGCTGCTGTTTGGCTACCGGTCGCTGGAGGACCTGGAGCACGCCTTCGCGGACTGCCGGGTGTCTACCGACGAGGCGCGGGCGCTGCTGGAGGCGCTCTTCCCCAGGCAGCCATCGCGAGTGTAGAATGCCAGGCTGCGGTCCGTGAGGCGCTGGACGAGGCCGGGGCAGCCTACGACCTGATCCCGGTGTGGAGGGAGGGGTGAGCTTGTTCACGCCGATCTATAAGGGCAACGCGCTGATACTCGGCAACCCGGCCAGCAGCGTCGGGATCGTGACCCTCTGGACGCTCAAGGCGAAAGCCGCGGCCAGGCTGGACCCGTCCGACTACGCGGCCATCGGCCAGCTCTACTCGCCCACGCAGGGGCTCGACTACCTCGTCCGCAACCTCCTGGCTAACCCGTCCATCCGCTATCTCGTCGTCGCCGGCCACGACCTCTCCGGGAGCGGCAGGGCGCTGCGCGATTTCTTCGAGCGCGGTGTCGAGGAGGGCCAGACGAGCCTGGGCGCCCCGTGCTGGCGGGTCCGCAGCGAGGTCGAGTCGTTCGTCGATCCCGACATCAGCCGGGAGGCCATCGAGTTGCTGCGTCAGCACGTCAGGCTCGTCGTCTGCGCCGAGCGCGACAACCTGCGCGACCTGGTCGGGCGCCTGCCTCCCGACCCCGGTCAGCCGCTTTACACGGAGCCGATGCTCTTCCACAAGCGCGAGCCAGAGGTGCAGACGGGCGTGGGCGAGAACGCGGTCTACGTCGTGCGCGGCGAGACGGTGGCCGAGACCTGGGTGCAGATCCTGCACATCATCTGGAGCTTCGGCCGCGTCAGCGACACCCACTACGACAGCAGGCAGAAGGAAATCCTCGATCTCGTCTCGGTGGTGACGGCCGAGGACCCGAATAGCCTCTTCGTCCCCGACTACCTGCCCTGCACCCCGGCCCAACTGGAGGTCTACTTCCCGACGGTCCTCACGGCTGACCCGCCGCATCTCTCCGACGGCGTCACCCGGCAGGAGGTGCGTTACACCTACGGCCAGCGCCTCCGGTCGTATTTCGGCGTCGACCAGGTGGAGGACGTCATCGCCAAGCTGGCGCGCGAGCGGGATAGTCGGAGCGCCGCCGCCTCGCTCTGGGACCCGCGCACCGACCACCGCCTGGGCGGCTCGCCCTGCCTGAACCACCTCTGGTTCCGGATCGTGGGCGACGCCCTGAACCTCACGTCCGTCATCCGCTCGAACGACATGTACAAGGCCTGGCCGGAGAACGCCTTCGCGCTGCGCAAGCTCCAGGCCATCGTCCGGGGCGAGGTAGCCCGCCGGGCGGGTGGTGGGGGTGAGGTGTGCGGGCGGGGTGACCCCGCCCCTACGCCCCTACGGCTCGGAGACCTGGTCATCGTCTCGGAGTCGGCCCACATCTACGACGACGACTGGGACGCGACCGAGCACGTCCTGGCCCGACACTACGACGAGCTTGCGGCACGAATCCGCGAGCGGCGCGACCCCCGGGGCAACTACCTCGTCGAGCTGGACGGAGACAGAATCAGGGTGGAGCGGCTGGCGCCGAGCGGGGAGCACGTCAAGCACTACTACGGCAAGACGGCCGGCGCGATCATGCGCCAGATCGACCACGACACCGCGGTCTCGAGCGTCGAGCACGGCCTCTACCTGGGGAGCGAGCTGCAGAAGGCAGAACTGGCGCTCCGCTACCCGGACCTCTTCGAGTACGTCCAGGACCGGCCGCTGGCGCGCCGCGGCCCAGCCGCTCTGCCGACCGAGGCCACCACCTCTCGCAGCAACAGGCTTGTTGCAGGATAGCCTGAGGCCCGCCGGCGTGCCATCCCAAGCCCCGCAGGGGCGAGGAATCCGTTGCTACGCGCCGATCGGGTATCTGCCGAACCGGGCGGCCTCCTCGTAGAGGGCGCAGATGTTCTCCGGCGGGACGTCGGCCTGGACGTTGTGGACGGTGTCGACGACGTAGCCACCGCCAGGAGCCAGGTCTTGGATCCTCCGGCGGGCCTCGGCCCGGACGTCCTCGGGCGAGCCCATCGGCATCACCCGCTGGGTATCGATGCCGCCCCAGAAGCTGATCCGGTCGCCGAACCGGCGCTTCAGCTCGGCCGTGTCCATGCGGTCGGCCGCGACCTGGACCGGGTTGAGGACGTCGACGCCGATCTCGATGAAGTCCTCGACGAGGTCGACGACCGAGCCGCAGGTGTGGTAGAGGAGCTTCGCCGAGGTCAGCTCGTGGATCCTGGCGAAGAGCCTGGCCTGCCGGGGCTTGATGAGCTTGCGGTAGATCGCCGGGGAAACCATCGGGCCGTGCTGGATGCCGATGTCGTCGCCGAGCATCACCACGTCGGCGAAGTCGCCGGTGGCTTTGAGCGCTGCCTCGGCCGTGGCTATCTGAAACTCGAGCGTGTGGTCCATGACGTAGCCGATCAGGTCGGGCTGGGCGATGAGGTCGGTGAACCAGTCCTCGAAGCCGCGGAGGTACTGGCTGCGGGTGATGAAGCCGTTGGCGGCGTGGACGACGAGCGCGTAGGGCGTGTGCTCGTGGATGGCGCGGGCCTTCTCGCGGAGCCCCCGGGCGCGGCCGGGGTCCTCCGGGTCGGGCCAGGGGAACGAGCGAACGTCGGCCATGGTGACGTCGCCGGCCAGCGGGCTCCGGACCAGGTCGTAGTAGAACCCGCCCGTCGGCCGGCTCCGGACGACTCCCCACTCGTCCTCGTAGGAGTCGCCCTCGAGCTCGCGGTCCTTCCGGTTGTCCGGCCCGCCCGGCCAGATGCCCCTCGTGTCGATACCCAGGCGCAGGAGCACCCGCTCGTCTGGCACGGCCAACTGCTGCATCCGGTCCCAGACGACGACTTCGGCCTCGATGCCGAGGTGGTTGAGGAGCTTCCGGTAGGCGATGGCGGTGATGCCGGTGTTGCCGGTGGAGCCCAGGTCGAGCGGCACCCGGTCGGGCTCCCGGTGGGCGAGAGTTGTGCGGACCCGCTCCCGGGGCGTCATCGTCATTGACTGAGCCATAGCGCCTCCCTCATTACGCGGCATTACGCGGCATTGGGGCTCCAGACTTGGCTTCGGCCGGTATTCTACCACCGGCGCGGGCAGTGTCAACGGCAATCAGGGTTCCAGAATGGAACCAGTAGAGTAAGAGGAGTGGGCGGCCGCTACCTCTGGACGGCTGGCCAGTCTCACCTGCGTGACGAGGCCGGAACGGGTTCGCTTGCGCTGTGGCTCGCGCCTTCGCCGCACGAGGCTTCGTCAGTCGGATTACCCCGACCATGCTCGCTCGGCTACGTGTCAAACGGGCAACCTACCCCCTTCGCGGTGCGGGAAGGGGGACCTGGCCGGCGAGTCCCCCTTCCCCGCGGGCCGAAGGTGGCCCGCAGGGGCTAAGGGGGGTTAGGTCAGACTCCTGCCCATCCTGTCCATGCCATTCATCCTGTGAGTCGCGCCCCCAGCCGCGTGGCCAGGCCGCTGTAGCGCCGGGCCACGCGGTTGTTGCGCACGGCGATCGCCGCCGCCTTCATCTGCCCCACCAGCACGACGAGCTCCTTCGCTCGGGTGACGGCAGTGTAGAGCAGGTTCCGGGCGAGCATCGGGTAGTGCGACGTCAGCAGGAGGACGACCACCGCCCGGAACTCCGAGCCCTGTGCCTTGTGGACGGAGAGCGCCCAGGCATGGCTCAGCTCGTCCGCCTTGGCGAACTCGAACTCCACCGTTCGACCGTCCTCCAGGCGGGTCCTCAGCAGGTGGTCGAGGCCGTCGATCCCGACCACCACGCCCAGGTCTCCGTTGAAGACCTCGAGGTTGTAGTCGTTGCGCAGGGCGATGACCCGGTCGCCCACCCGGAAGAGCCGGCCGCCGATCCTGACCTCCGCCCGGCCCGGCCTGGCCGGGTTCAAGGCCTCCTGCAGCCGTTGGTTCAGCAGTCCGACCCCGGCCGCGCCCCGGTGCATCGGGCAGAGCACCTGGATCTCGTCCGGCGGCAGACGGAACTTCCCCGGGATGCGCCGACTGACGAGGTCGACCGCCAGGTCCGCGGCTGCCTCGGGCGTATCGGCCGGGAAGACGAAGAAGTCGTCGATGGGCGGGCCGTAGCGCGGGAGCTGCCCGGCGTTGATCCGGTGGGCGTTCGTCACGATGGCGCTCGTCTCGGCCTGCCGGAAGACGGTCTGGAGCCGAACCGTCGGCACCTGCCCGGACGTGAGCAGGTCGGCGAGCACGTTCCCCGCGCCGACAGAAGGCAACTGGTCGGCATCGCCGACGAGCAGGAGGTGGGCATCAGGCGGCACCGCCTTGAGCAGGCTGTTGAACAGGAACAGGTCGAGCATCGAGGCCTCGTCGACGACGACGAGGTCGGCGTCGAGCGGGTTCTCCTCGTCGAGCTGGGCGGCGCCGCCCACTCGCAGGCCGAGCAGCCGGTGGATCGTCTTCGCCTCCAGGCCCGATAGCTCGGCCAGGCGCTTTGCGGCCCGGCCCGTGGGCGCAGCCAGCACGACCTGCCTGCGTTTCGCTCGGGCCAACTGGACGATGGAACGGACCGTCGTGGACTTGCCGGTGCCCGGGCCGCCGGTGAGGATGGCGAGCTTCGAGGTGAGGGCCAGGCGAGCCGCCTCGGCCTGCCCCTCGGCCAGCCGGACGCCGCGCTTCCCGGCCAGCCAGCCGAACGCGGCCTCCCAGTCGACGCCCTGGAAGCAGGCGAATCGGTCGCCCGGGGAGGCCTGGAGCCGGCGCAGCCGCCGGACGATGGCCCCCTCGGCCCGGTAGAACGGCGCCAGGTAGACGGCGTCGTCCTCGCCCACGGTCTCACGGATGGCGTCGCCCGAGGCCAGCAGGTCCGCCAGCGCCGGCTCGACCCGGTCGGGGGGCATCTCCAGCAGCTCGGCCGCCTTGGCTACCAGGTCCTCTCTCGGCAGGTAGCAGTGGCCGGAGCCGTCGGCGGCCTCGTTGAGCGCGTAGAGCAGCCCCGCCTGCGCGCGCTCCGGCGAGTCCAGCGGCAGCCCGAGGCCCCGGGCGAGCTTGTCCGCCGTCTTGAAGCCGATCCCCCAGACATCCCGCGCCAGCCGGTACGGCTGGTTCTTGACGACGGCGACCGAGCCGTCCCCGTACTCCCGGTAGATTCGGACGGCCAGCCCGGGGTTGACCCCCAGGCCGGCCAGGAGCACCATCACGTCCTTGATGGCCCGCTGCTCGGCCCACCCCCGCGCAATCAGCTCCTGGCGCTTGGGACCGACGCCGGGCACCTCGGCCACCCGCTCGGGGTGCTCCTCGATGACCCGGAGCGTCTCGGCACCGAAGTGGTCCACGATGCGCTGGGCGGAGACCGGCCCGACCCCCTTGATGAGCCCGGAGCCGAGGTACTTGCGCATGCCCTCGACCGTGGCCGGGAGCACCGGCCGGTAGGTGTGGGCCTTGAGCTGACGGCCGTGCTCCGGGTGGTGCTCCCAGTGGCCCGACACCTGCAGCGCCTCGCCCGGGACCACGCCGAGCAGGTCGCCGACGACGGTTACCAGGCCACCGGACTCCCGGAGCACCCGGGCGACGGTGTAGCCCGTTTCGTCGTTCTGGTAGGCGATCCGCTCGACGGTGCCGGATAGCTCGACGGCAGCCGGCTGCTGCGCCGTCGTGCCCGGCGCGGTGGGGTCGCCGGGCGCGGGGCTGACTGCCGTGCCGTAGGGCCGGCGCTGGGATTTCGGGCCAGGCATCCTCCACTCCCGCTTAACTGCCTTGCCGACGGTCGCTCTCCCGGTGGCAGCGCTTGTACTTCCTGCCGCCTTACCCCCACTTGGCCGGCTCCCGGCTCGCCTCCACCACCTTGCTCACCATCCAGAAGACGACGCCCAGCCCGGCTACGAACATCACCAGGACGACCAGCGGGCTCCACTGCAGGCTCACCGGCTCGCCCGCTACGTCGAGGAACCGGCCAAGCTCCGCGTTCTGCACGACCTGGCGGCTGACCACATTCAGCGCGAGCACGGCGAGCTGCGCGAGCCCGGTGAGGAGCGCGAGCGTCCGGGTCGCACCCTGGCGCTGCGCCAGGATCAGCAGCCACGGCAGGCCTGGGGCGACCGCCGTGAGAATCGTCAGAACAGCCAGCGGCCCGCCGAGCATCAAGTCGCGGGTCGCCGCCGGCCAGGCGCCGAAGTGGTACGGCTTGCGGACGGCCTCGCGGATGAACTCGCCGGTGCTGATGGCCGCGACGCCGAGCGCCAGGAACAGGATGGCGAAGCCTAGGGAGAGCCAGCCGGGGTTGCGGTACGGGCCCAGGTAGAGCATCACGAAGACGGCAATCGTCACCGCGAAGATGAGCGTCATCAGCACGTTCGGCGCGCTGGCGGCGACGAGCGCGGCCCTGGCCGACTCGGGCAGGAAGGCGTACCAGCCCAGGCCGCCGACCACGACCAGTGCCAGGAAGAGCCCGCCGCCCACCGCGTAGTGCGACACGAGCACGTGCAGCACCGACGCGACGGCGATGAGCATGGGCACGGTCAGGAGAGGGATGTACCACCACGGGCAGTGCATCGCATGTCCTCCCGGACGACAGGGGTGGCAGACCACGTTCAGGAACTCGGAGAGCACGCAGCGGGGCGGCAGATCACCTCCCGTACGGACGAGCGTTAGCCGGCCCGGGTTGGGGCGTAGTCGCCGAGCCAGAGCACGTCGGGAAAGTGCCCGATACGCTGGTAGAGCCTCCGGTCGGCGGTGATGAGTGGGATGCCCAGCCGCTTGGCCATGACCTGCGCCACTTGGGCCCGACGTCGGGCCAGCTCCTCTTGAGTCGGGTGCCTCACAGGTGGCCTGTGCGGCCTCGTCGGCAACCGCTCTGGCACGCCCGGCCCCGCATCCTTCGGCGCCTCCACGGGTGTCGCCCGAGCTGGGCTGATGACTGCGTCGAGGTCTTCTGCCCTGATTTGAATACTCCTGGGGCCCGTGCGTTGGCGCGGAGCTCCTCCGCCTGGATCCACCACCAGATGGTGGAAGGGCTAACGGCTAGCAGCCTAGCTGCCTCACGAACGGTGAGGTATCGACTACGGTGAGGTATCGACTCTAGCTGGCCTTGACTACTGGCCTCATCTGCGCCGTCGCCCTTCCGTAGATTAGCATCCGTTACATGCGCTGTCAAGGCGATGGCTGGCAAGCTGGCAAGCAAACCGCCTTCCTCACAAGATGGCACTCTAAAGTTCTCCCCGCGGCGGCCGATAACCTTGCTTAGTACGGGAGCGGGTGGGCGGAGGATTCCCAGGCCGAGACGGGACGCCCACCCCACAAGAGAATACCCGACGCGGGCCCGCTCAGGGCCCGGTCCCGGGCCCTGAAGCCCCCTCAAGAAGAGGTGCCTGCCTCTTCTTGAGGGGGCTTCTTCGTTTACGCCGAGAGCCATGGGGAGAGCATTTGGGGGAGAGCCAGAGCGAGTGGCGTAAATGCCGGATTGGAGGCAAGCGGCGGAACCGTCTGAGTGACGCGAGACGAATGGGAGGAGTTAGGCGATGCGGCTATCCATCAGGGACAAGCTACTGGCAGGCTTCGCGACCGTTCTGGTCTTGATGGGCATCGTCGGGTACGTGGGCATCAGCGGCGTGGGCACAATCAACGACGAATTGAGCGAGATGTACGTAGATGAGCTGGTGCCCATCCAGGACCTCGGCGAAGCCAACTCCAGGCTGCACCGGATGCGCGTGAGCGTGCTGGAGAGCCTGGTGGCGCTGGATAAAACCAAGATGGCGGAAGCCGAGCGCAGCGTCGCCGAAAACGAGAAGGAAATGCTGGCCAGGATGGACAAGTACGGCAAGACCGGGCTGACCCAGGACGAGAAGGACTGGTTGGCCAGATTCAATGCAGCGTGGCCAGCCTACAAGACAGAGCGGGACAGAGTTCTCCAGCTCAAGCGTGACGGCAAGGATCAGGAGGCGATGGCCCTCTTCGAAGGCGCAGCGCGCGACAAGCTGGCTCCGGTTCAGGAGTCGCTGCAGAAGCTGATCGAGTCCAACGAGGGTAGCGCGTCGGACGAGAAGGCGAAGGCCGAGGCCACCTTCGCGAGCACCCGAGCCCTGATGCTGGGCATATTGGCCGCGGCGGTGCTGGTCGGGCTGGGGGTCGCCATCTTTCTGTCGCGGGCCATCGCCAATGGGGTACAGGCTATGGCCAGAGCGGTCGACGGCCTCGCCGAAGGCGACGTCGACCAGACGGTCGACGTAAAAAGCGGCGACGAGATCGGCCAGATGGCCGACTCGTTCAGGCAGATGATCGGTTACATCAAGGAGATGGCTGTGGTAGCCGAGGCCTTGGCCAGCGGCGACCTTACCGTCTCGGCCCAGCCTCGCTCCCAGAAGGACGTGCTCGGCAACGCGTTCTCCCGGATGATCTCGAGCCTGGGGGGCGCGGTGTCGAAGGTGTCGAGCAACTCCGCCGAGGTGGCGGCGGCTTCCGAGCAGCTCTCCAGCGCGGCGAGCCAGGCCGGCTCCGCCACCCAGCAGATCACGACCACCATCCAGCAAGTCGCCAAGGGCACGCAGGACCAGGCCCGGTCCGCCCAGGAGATTGCCGAATCCGTCGCCCAACTACGTCGAGCCATCGACCAGATCGCCAAGGGCGCGCAGGAGCAGGCCCGGTCCGTCCAGACCACCGTTGCCCTCATCGGCGACATGGCCAAGGCGGTGGAGGGGGTCGCCCGTGATTCCGAGGAGGTCGCCGGAGCCGCCAACCAGTCGGAGACGCTGGCGAAGGCCGGCGCACAGGTCGTGGACAAGACCATCCAAGGCATGGACGCGATTCGGGCCACCGTCAAGGAGACCGCGGCAAAGGTGACCGAGCTGGGCCAGCGCTCGCAGCAGATCGGCCAAATCGTCGAGACCATCGACGACATCGCCGAGCAGACGAACCTGCTGGCGCTGAACGCGGCCATCGAGGCGGCCCGGGCCGGCGAGCACGGCAAGGGCTTCGCCGTGGTCGCCGACGAGGTCCGCAAGCTCGCCGAGCGCTCCTCGAAGGCGACCAAGGAAATCGCCCAGCTCATCGACACGGTCCAGAAGGACACCGCGGCGGCCGTCGGGGCGATGGAGACCGGCGTGCGCGAGGTCGAGACTGGAGCGGCGCTCGCACAAGAGGCCGGGCAATCGCTCGAGCAGATTCTCCAGGGCTCCCACGGCGCTGCTAGCCAGCTGCAGCGGATGACCGGAGTCATCGAGGGCATCTCGCGAATGACCGCGCAGGTGGTCAAGGCGACCGAGTCGGTCTCCGCCGTGGTCGAGGAGAACACCGCCGCGACCGAGGAGATGGCGGCCTCGGCGGCGGAGGTCGCCCAGGCGGTGGAAGCGGTCAGCGCCGCCAGCGAGGAGAACTCAGCCTCGACCGAGGAGGCATCGGCCGGCACCGAGGAGATGTCCGCCCAGGTCGAAGAGGTGGTAGCCTCCTCGAAGGCATTGGCCGGGATGGCCGAGGAGCTGCGTGAGGCGGTGGCCATCTTCCGGCTGGAGGAGGACGCCGAGCCGGCCACGCAACGGCCGGCCGAGGTCGTCGCGCGGCGTCAGCGCTCCGACTGGGCGCCGGCCGGGCCTGCGCCGGCTCGGCCTTCACTCCAGCCGCGAGCCAGTTGAGCGAGACCGAGGGGTCGGGTGCGAGCGCCCCGGCCCCGTCCATGAACTGCACGGGGGAACGAGCGTAGCACGCAGGAGCGAGTGAGGACGATCGATGGACGACAGAGGGAGCGAGGGGGCGCCGGACCGGGCGGGGCCGCGGCTCGTGTGGGATCGCGAGGCGGATCGCCGCGAGCGAGAGGAGAGGATGGGCGCCCTGGCGGCGCTCGCCGAGCAGGCGCCGGAGCTGAGACTGGACCTGGAGCGGCTGGCCGAGGCGCTGGACGAGATGGTTCGGATAGCGGCCGCTACACGCCAGGCGGCACTCGCGCTCGGCGCTCTGGGCAGGAGCGCCGGCCTCGGGGCCGGGCAGGGTGGGAGTAGACTGGGGTAGACGCGGACACGGGGCAGCGGCAACCGGCGCCCTCGGGGGCATCTGGCGTCAGCGGGCACAACACAAATATAATTATGTACAATAC
>Ga0315280_10011574_pt1 | contig 10826 bp, 7 predicted proteins | sample YL17G06_40_MG_FD_203697 | JGI IMG/M metagenome (GOLD analysis project Ga0315280, IMG submission 203697) | Sediment microbial communities from Yellowstone Lake, YNP, Wyoming, USA - YL17G06_40 | ecosystem: Environmental > Aquatic > Freshwater > Lake > Sediment | place: USA: Wyoming | collected... | reverse complement strand
ATTTTTGTTTTTTCCTTGTCAAACAGTAAGGTGTTCTCTAACAAATAGTTAATCGATTATTTAAGAAAATCAAAGACGGATTTCCTTAAATAATATATGCCTAACCTGCAATTTTGCAGAACTCATTATTGAGAACACCGGGAGGGTACGCGATTTTGCGAAGATTTTTAAGAAAATTCCGCGGCTATTAGTCTTTTATACTGCTGCGCTTGCAGAATATTCGTCCCATAAGCACCATAACAGAGGTTTTCAGTACTGATATTGCGCTTGAATAAAGTTGGCGATTTTTGTATAATACTGGAAAATTAGGTTCATCTTTTCAGGGTCTTTGGTTATGGAATCGCCACAAATCAATATAGCTATTGACCAACTGACATTCAGCCTTTTTCAGAGACCTCTACACCCGGAGCTCTTCCAGATCTATGCCACTCGGCAATTGAAGACCGAGAAGTACGAGGCTCTGATATGGGTTACGGGCTGCACGCACGTTGTAAGCATCTTCGCGGGCGATGTGTGTCTTAGCGAGGTTGTCAGCACTCCTGGTCAGTTGTTGCCGCACCGAGGTCTGCTTGAGCGTTTCCAGTTCCGCGGCCCACGGAGCCATAAGTGCACTTTGAGCCGGGGCGTAAGTTACATGACCGACTTCCAAGTGGAGAAGATGAGTCCGAATCTTTATCGCCAGAGCCATATTGACCTAGAGCGATTCGCTCGGAACCGCGGCGTGTTTGTCAAATTCCCGGAGCTTGAGGTCGGCAGTCTACAACCTTTCTGCTACATTGACTTCGAGGCCAGACGCGGCGAGCTGCACATTCACACGTTCGCGGCTTATCCAGATCAAGTGACAATGGTTAAGACCCAGTCTTTGTTCGACGTTCAATAGGCCCGCAACGCAGGACGACCTGTCGTCACTGCACCTTTTCCCTCAGGACGGTCATTTTCTCGCGGATCTCTTCAGCCATTTTGCTGTTTGGGAAATTGCGAATGATCTGTTCACCTGTCTGCAGAGCGTTCTCCCACCGTTTCTCGGTTACGGCGATGGAAAATTGCACGCCCAGGTTGTGCAATTTCGTTCTAAAGACGTCTCTTGCCGCCTCCTGCAAGGCCAATCCTTCATTGGGAGTCAGATAGAAGTCAAGCTCTTTGAGGATTCCCAGGCTCTGGTCCGTGTCCTGGCGTTTTATGGCGTCGTCCCAGGCAGCGAGCAGTGTCCTTTTTCGTGTCTCCTTTTTCTCAAGCAGCTTTTGCCGCATTGTCCTTGCCTGGTCGGAGTTGGGGTGAGTCTTGATGAACTCTTCGATCTGCTCGCTTGCCTTTACCCAAAGGCACTTATCCAGCAACTGTTCGATATGCGCGATTGTCTGATTCATCCGCTCCTGGTCGGTGGCATTATGGTACTGGTCTGCTTGAGCCTGCAACTGCTGAGCTAGTTCTTCGTACTCCGGGCGGCTGGCAATCTCGTTGATCATATCGTAGGCGGAGGCAAAGTCCTGCTGCTGGAGCTTCTCGAAGACCGCCTCCCGCAGAGATTGCTTGTCCGCCTCACGGAATGCGATGGCTTTGGCCGTCTCACTAATCCGCGTGCTCTGGTTGATTTCTGCCAGCCCGGCGCTAATCTTTTGCAGTGCTTTGGCTGCCTCCTCAAACTGCGAGCTATTGTCACGAAGTGTTTCTGCTATCTTGGATACGCGCGAAAGCACGCTCAGTAGCGCGCCCAGAAAAACCAAGGCGCCGAGCAACCACACCAGATGCCCAACAGTTTCAGACGTTTGGAAAACGTTGGTAAAAAACGCCAGCAGAAACACGACTGCCAATGCACCGCAGACAATCGCGATGTGCCATTTGAAGCGCTGTAAGAAACTCTCGCCTTGCAGGTCCATAGGCTTTCTCCTTTCACGGCGAGTCCTTCGCCCACACGCATATAGAGTATTATAATACTTCAGAGGCGACTCTGTCAATCCCGGGGGCAGTGATCGATGATATTGGTGGGGCAGTTATCGGTTTCTGCAATAATCGCCGCTACAAAAGCGTCTAACTACAAAGTAGGACCACTGGTTGGAGCCTATACGTGCGCTGACAGCCTGGGCATAGAATTACGGAAGTTGGAGGATGCAAGGCAAGCAATTATCTGTTATAATGGGAAGAGGTAATACAATGCAGGCAACGAACTTAGCGAAGGAACGAAACATACGAAGCAATGAGGCAGAGCTAAGGTAGGGCAGACAACTATGGGTAATTCCGGCATTCGGTGTGGGCACCGAGCGGCTGTAAACGGCCGTCATTTGCGGGCAGGGCTATTGGTTTTGTTGCTCCTGATACAAGGGGGCTGTCCGCCCGCAGGTCAATACCGTGAACAGGCGGATAAGGTGGCCTCAAACATCCTTACGCAGAAGCAAAAGGAGGCTCTGGGAAGAACCGAACCTTTTAGCATCGAACGGCCAAGCGATATTCTCCGTCGTCGCCTTCTAGACGAACAGAACCTGCTCTATTCGACTGAGGCATCGCTGGGCACAGACAAACTTCGTCCGATCCGACATTGGCCAGAGAAGGATTATCCACCGGCGTCCGCTTCTGCCGACGCCAATATCCCCATCGAGCCAAATAAGCCCATCGGGCTTTCTCTGATTGATGCCCTGCAGGTCGGGGCGCGCAATAGTCCTGACTACCAGTCGCGTAAAGAAGAGGTCTTTCGTGCCGCCTTGGACCTTGATTTGCAGCGTAACACCTTCCGCAACATCTTTAGGGTACAGAACGACAGCCTCCTCAGCGCAGATACTACCGGAGACAATACAGTCCGTAATTTCGATACCAGTACGACAGCAGGGGTGACCCGGACGCTGAAGAACGGCGTCGACCTGAGCTCGGCGCTGGCGATCGATCTGGCAAAGTTGTTGACTCAGGCCGGCACAGGACGCCTGGGCGTGAGCGCTGATACATCAGTATCGATTCCCTTGTTGAGAGGGGCTGGCCGGCATATCGTGACCGAGCCTCTGACGCAGGCCGAGCGGAACGTCGTTTACGCAATCTACAACTTCGAGCGCTACAAGCATACGTTCGCCGTCACAATCGCTCGTGAATACCTCTCGGTTCTGCGTCAGATGGACGCGGTGGCAAATGCCAAGCAGAACTACCAAAGCGCTGCAACGTCGGCCCGCTGGTCGCGTAGGCGGGGCGACGCTGGTCGGATACGTGAAATCGAGGTGGACCAGGCTGTGCAGCGAGAGTTGAGCGCCCGTAATAGTTGGATATCCGCTCAGGAGCAGCTAAAGAGCCGCCTCGATTCATTCAAGAATACCATCGGTCTGCCTACCGATGCCCGAATTGAACTTGACCCGAACGACCTGAAGCAGTTGCAGGATCGCGCCACAAAGGTTCTTGAACAGATTAGGCTCAAGCCGCGGGGTGAAGCGTCCGGGACGGCACCTCCGGCAGATGCTCCTGTAGAGTTGGTTCCGGCCAGCTACGAAGACGCCGGGCCATTGGAAATGAACGAATCTATTGCAACGAAGCTGGGCTTGGAGAACAGGCTGGATTTGCAGGCGACAATCGGTGCGGTCTATGATGCCCAGAGGCAGGTTGTGGTCAGAGCCGATGCGTTGAGGGGGGAGTTGACATTGGGTGGGTCGGCCAACTTCTCGGACAACGACGACGACGGCAGCCTGCACTTCGAGGGGGGCCGATACGCTGCCCTGCTCTCGGTGGACCTGCCTATCGAGAGGACCGCCGAGCGGAACGCCTATCGCAAGAGCCTGATGGACCTGGAGCGGGCCACCAGGAGCGTCCAGACGCTTGAGGACACAGTTAAATTGGCTATTCGTAATGAATTACGGAGCCTTCTGGAGTCTCGGGAGAGTCTTAAGATTCAGGCCCAATCGGTCGTGGTTGCGGATAAGCGCGTCCGAAGTAGCAATCTTTTTCTTGAGGCAGGCAGAATAGAGATCCGTAACTTGCTGGAGGCCCAGGATGCGCTGCTGTCGGCGCAGAACCAACTGACCGCAGCGGTCGTAAACTACCGCATAGCGGAACTGGAGCTCCAGCGAGATCTGGGTCTGCTCAAAGTGGATGAACGTGGACTATGGCAAGAGTTTTCGCCAAAGGAGGCGGAATCTTACCGTACTGAGCAAATTAGTCCGGAGTTAACCAAGGAAAGGCTTCAGGGCACAACCATGCCGCCCGATGCCCAGGATTCAGCGGTTAAGCCAGGCACGATGCCAGAAGAGCCTGTGACTGGGCAGTTAGTCGAATTTGGCAATTCCGCGGCACCAGCCAACGGTGCGGTCCAGGAATCTACAAGCGCGGGCCAGACCCGCCCCGCCCCGCGGCCAGCACAGCGAGCTGAGCCAACTCGAAGGGTCGATTTTCGGGATTTCTTGGCTAAGCCCGAAAATAGATGGGACAAATAAAATGGCAAGAGTTTTCGCCAGAGGAGAACAATAATGGCATCTAACAAAGCTGACAAGACCAATAACGGCATCAAAAATTCTAAATTCCAAATTCTAAATTCTAAATTTTCAATCGGTGCCATCGTCCTCGTCGTGGCAATAGGCCTAATTGTGGTCTGGCTAAAGGTAGTTCGAGGCGGTGAAACGCTGCTGGGTGAAATGCCAACGTTTGTGGCCAAGCGCGGGCCCTTGACCATCAGCGCTCTGGTGCCCGGCACCATTAAAGCCAGAGAGATTGAGACCATCAAGAATGAAATGGAAGGCAGAACGTCCATCATCTTCCTTGTGCCTGAGGGTAAGCACGTAAAGAAGGGAGATCTCCTGGTCAAACTGGATGACAGCACACTTAGGGATACCAAGATCGATCAAGAAATTAAAGTCATGAACGCAGAGGCGGCGGATATCAACGCCAAAGAGAATTTGGCTATCGTCAAGAATAAAGCCCAAAGTGATATTGACACCGCCGTGCTCACCCTCGATTTGGGACAACTGGATCTGAAGAAGTACACCGACCCCAACGGAGAGTATTACAACACACAGGTCGCAGCGAAGAACGATATTACAGTAGCCCAGGAAGAAAAGACGCGGAACGAGGAGACGCTCGACTGGTCCCAAAGGCTGTTCAAGGAAAAGTACATCTCACAGACGGAACTGCAGGCGGACCAACTGGCCGTAACACGTTCAAAAGCAAAGCTCGAAGTGTCGCGAAACAGCCTGACGCTGTTGGAGACCTTTAGCTACAAGCGACAAGTCGCTATGCTCGAAAGCAATGTCAAACAGGCTCAGATGGCTCTGGAACGCGCGCAGGCTCAGGCTAGAGCCAATATAGTCCAGGCGGAGGCAGACCTGAAAGCAAAAGACCAGGAATATGAGCGCCAGAAAAGCAAGCTGGCCAAGATCATCGATCAGCTCACTAAAGCGGAGCGACTCGCCACGGTGGATGGAATGGTGATCTATGCCACCAGTGCCCGAGGCGGGGGGGGTGGGCCTTTTCGTGAGAATCGACAGCCGTTGGACGAAGGCGTGGAGGTTTTTGAAAGGCAGGAGCTGATATACCTGCCAACCACCGCATCGTCGATGGCCCAGGTCGATGTTCACGAGTCCAGCCTCGAAAAGATCAAGGTAGGGTTGCCGGCCATTATCACGCTTGATGCGCTGCAGGGAAAGAAATTCATCGGCACAGTCAGTCGTATCTCCCCGTTGCCGGATCCTCAGCGTACATGGATGAACCCTGACCTAAAAATCTACGTTACGGACATATACCTCGAGGGCGACGACCCGGCGCTACGAACCGGCATGAGCTGTAAGGCCGAGATCATCGTCGAGCAATATAAAGACGTTGTGTACATCCCTGTTGAAGCGGTTGTGCGAATTGCCGGGCAGCCAACCATCTACGTCATCGAGGACGGAGCTCTGGAGGAACGAAAGGTTCAGATCGGCCTGGACAACAACAGGATGGTCGCAATCACCAGCGGACTGGCCGAGGGAGAAATTGTCTCAAAGGCACCTCCGCTTAAGGCCGCGATTGTTGAGAGTGGTTTGCAGACGCCGGAGGCGGGGGCGACCGGGTCTGGCGACAGCGTAATGGAGCAGATAAATGAGAAACTTAAGGCCGTTAATGGAACCGGGACCGGCAGGTCGGTCGCACCTTTGGACACTGCCGCAGGCCCACAGCAGGGGCCACCGGAGCAGCAGGTAGTACCGGCAGACGGTGGTGCCGAGCAGCAACAGGCAGGCACGGAGGGCGTCGGGATGCCTTCTGCCGAGCAGATGGAGAAGATGAGAAAACGCTTCGAGAGCATGTCGTCCGAGGAGCAGCAGAAGGAAATGGAAAAGATAAAACAGCGATTCCAAAATATGACGCCTGAAGAAAAAGAAAAGATGCGGCAGCAGCGTTCTCAGGGTGGTGGCGGAGGCCGCCGACAAGGTGCAGGTGGAGGCTCGAGAGCCGAACAGCCGGAAAGGAATCAATAGGTGCGCGAACACACTCTATCGGGCAACCACCAGGAAATCGTCAAGCTGGAGAACGCGCGCAAGGTCTACCAGATGGGAGCGGCGGAGGTCAGGGCGCTTGCCGGCATCACCGTGGCCTTCAACAGGGGCGATTTCTGGGCCATCATGGGTCCCAGCGGCTCCGGCAAAAGTACGATGATGAATATCCTCGGCTGCCTCGATCGTTTGACTTCGGGCTCTTATTATTTTGAGGGCAACGATGTCAGCCGCCTTAACGACGATGCCCTCAGCGAGATGAGGCTTAGGCACTTGGGATTTGTATTTCAGAGCTTCAATCTGATTCCTCAGTTGACGGTGCAGCGCAACATCGAGCTGCCGCTGTACTACCTCGGCTGGGAAGCGCTGCAAAGCGCCCAGCGAGCCAAAGAGCTTGCCGAGCAGGTAGGACTCGCAGACAGATTGCACCATCGACCCTCTGAGCTTTCCGGCGGCGAGATGCAGCGGGTTGCCATCGCCAGGGCATTAGCCAACGATCCGCAGGTCATCTTTGCAGATGAACCTACAGGCAATCTCGATTCGGCGACGGGTGCGCAGATTATGGATATGCTGACCAAATTGAACGAGCAGGGTAAGACCATCATTATGGTGACGCACGAGCCGGATATCGCCCTCTACGCCGGGCACAGACTGCACATGATCGACGGCAACATTGACAGAATTGAACAGGGCACTCATGAGACAAACTAGGATAGCAAGAAACATATTGCTGGGCATTGAGAACTTGCTGCTTCACAAATTGCGCTCGTTCCTTACGATGCTTGGTGTCGTCTTTGGCGTCGGCAGCGTAGTAGCAATGCTCTCGGTTGGCGAGGGTGCAAGCAAAGAGGCCCTGTCACAAATTCGCAAACTCGGCAGCACCAACATCATCGTCACATCGATTAAGTCCGCAGAAGAAGAAGCGACAGCCACCACACATTCCCACATAAGCGTCTACGGTTTGACCTATGAGGATCATCTGAGGCTGTCTGAGGGTTTTAGTAGTATCAGGCGAACGGCTCCAGTGAAGTTGATGCGAAAGGATTCGCGCCTTCGAGAAAGGTCGATAGAGCTGCGTGTGGTGGGCACGACTCCTGCATGGTTTGATCTGGTACCCAGAGACGTTATCGCAGGACGCATTCTTCTGCCGAGGGACCAGGAGAATATTGCCCCGGTTGCGGTGCTGACCGAGTTTGGCGCTCACAAACTTTTGGCCACCGAGGGCGTCATAGGCCAGACCATCCGCGTAGGGGGCGATCAATTTGAGGTCATTGGCATCGTCAAGAGCGAAAGCGGACAGGCCGGCAACATCCAGATTCCCGACCAGGAAATCGATGCCTACATTCCCATCGAGGTGGCACGCCAATACTTTGGTGACATATTTACGAAAGTGACTTCCGGCTCGTTTGATCGGGAAATGGTGGAACTGAATCAGGTCATCGTCCAGGTAGATGAGACGGACCACGTTCAGGCCACCGCGGTTGGCATCGAAAGAATGCTCGAACGGTTTCATAAAAAGAAGGACTACGTCGTGAGCGTTCCTCTGGCACTGCTCAAGCAGGCGGAGGCCACCAAGCGGACATTCAACATTGTTCTGGGCTCGATCGCAGGTATTAGCTTACTCGTCGGAGGAATAGGCATTATGAATATAATGCTTGCCTCTGTGACGGAGCGTACACGCGAGATCGGCATCCGGCGGGCCATCGGGGCTAAGAGAAGACAGATCGTCCTTCAGTTCCTCATTGAGACAGTGGTCTTATCCACCACCGGCGGCATCATCGGACTAGGCGTGGGGATTCTGATACCTTTCGCGATAACGTATTTCTCCGGCATGATGACCCTGCTCACACTGTCGGGCGTTCTGCTTCCGCTGTTAATTAGCATGACCATTGGCATAGTCTTCGGGTTATACCCAGCCATGCGCGCCGCCCAAGTCGACCCCATCGTGGCCCTGCGGCACGAGTAAGAGAAAAGGTAAAACTCAAAGTGAAAAGGTAAAAACTGCTGCAAATTCCGTAGCGGTAGGGTATGCTCTGCATACCAATTTTCTTGCTCAGAGCGAATCTTCCATTTTCTTACCTTTGTGTCCTTTGTGTCCTTTGTGGCGGGAAATTTTTTCGCCACAGACTTGTCCTGAGCAAGGTCGAAGGAGAGCACCGAGAACTCAGAGGAATTATTTCTTTTATCTCTGTGGCCTCTGTGTCCTCTGTGGCTGATTTGTTTTGTAAACCTCTGTGGCGGTTTATGGTGCCATGCCTGTTAGCCAATTCTCAGCCGGAACCACGACTCGCGCCGACCGTGCCATGCCCCTAATAAATTGAACCAGATTTTCTTGTTCATTGTTCATTGTTTTTAACTACGAAATATCAACAGAAAACTCAGAACTAAAAATGGTGTCCCCAGATTTCCTTCAAAATCGTACATCCGATAGACAATTATTTGCATCTACAACAAGGCGCCACTGTGGTTGTTCCATGATCATGGCTGGTGGACCGATATATTTTTGCTCTATTTGCCAGTAATCGTTTTTCTTTTCTGCGGCATACTGCCAATGGTTTTCTTTTTTATCAAATAGCCGTATGTAAATACGTTTGTCAAATATTCGGAAGTTTTTGGTACTATGCTTGATACTCATCACGGCTTGTGCTGTGAAAGAAAGTTCTTCTATCAATTTTGCCACACCAATAGCTGCATTGGCGTCTGTGATCTTTAGATGATTGTTCTTGAGGAAATCTGTAAGTTTGATGTTTCTAAACACATGATCCTTATTATCCGCCGGGCCTGCCAGTCACCTCTACCCAAGTCAAATATACCACCCGCCTCATCGAGAGCAAATGTTGACGATCTCGTTACCCGTGAAGTTTCAAAAACATAGAATCGATACGTGGGCAGCCATGTCGATAGCGCCGGACTTCTGATTTCGACCCATTGCCGTGAAGGATCAATCTCTTCTGTTCTGATTTCTTCAAGATAACTGGTCGCAAATTTATTCCACGCTGTCATGGCTTTGCTCCATTGCTGCGCGGCAATAATAGCCTCTTTTCCACTAGGTGCTTTGTTCTTATCCCTATCCTTTGGCCATACCATCTTTATATTTTCAGGTATTATAAGGTAATCGAAATTGATCCGGTCGCTGTAAGCCGCAATATATATTGAAGGATATTGTTCATTTGCGTCAGTTCCCTTTTCCTTGATGATGTGTGCTCGATACAAAGCCGAGGGAACACGCAGCATCCAGTCATAACGTAGTGGTGATCCATTAAATGGTGTAACTTTGTTCCATTGCTCATCAATGATTAGCAAATGAACAGGAGTCTTTATTGTCCCAAATAACTTAAGAAAATCGTTAAGCGTTTCTACTTCGCCCGCATAATAGAACCGTTCATCTCCGTTGCCCCATAGAGAATAAATCCTTCCCGGTGATTTTATCAATGCTTCGATTCCCGCAGGCCAATCCTGCTGTGGGGATACGGGGGAATTGCCAAAGGATTCTTGCGCCAACCCAAATACGCACGGAGTGAAAGTACTTAAGACGAGAAAAAACACTATCATAACTGCGTGGTGACAATACATACCGGCCTCCCGATCATGATTTTATAAGCACCATTATTCTGCCTGACATTTCCCATATTAATCCGCCAGAGGTAGATAAAACGCCTAGGTACACAACCAAGCCTTTCAATACCGCAATAATATCAGAATCTTTCTCGAATTACAATCGTTAAGATGGCAAGGCCGTAATCCCGGATTTCTTATTTTATATTTTAAGTGCTGACCTTCTATTTTCGCGGTATGGTGTCCCCAGATTTCTGAGGTGGAGCGCAGCGGAACCGGCGTAGTGTTCGATGCGATTGTTGGCCTATTCCAATCTCTTTCTTGCAGGTCGCACTTCGTAAAGGGCGTGGTCTTCCTTGACAAGGCATGCGTGCCCGGTGGGTGCCCTTTCAAATTTCAACTCTGTGTTTGCGAAGAGGTCAGCGTTCTCGGCCTTCAAGTATCGTGCGGCCATTCGGCAGTATTCGGGATCTATCTCAACCCCGATGCTGTTGCGGCCCGTTCGGAGGGCCGCAACCATCGTTGTGCCAGACCCGCAGAATGGATCGAGGACGGTGTCCCCCGTGAAAGAGAACATCCGCACCAGGCGTGTCGCCAATTCCAATGGGAACGGAGCCGGATGGTGCTTGGTGGAGGCTCCCGTAATGTTCCATATCTGTTGAAACCAGCGGTCAAACTCCTCTTTGGAGATTCTGCTTGCATCGCGTTGCTCGCCACTTGGCTGGCGGTAACCTCCCGGTTTTCTCTGCATCAGAATGAACTCCATGTCATTCTTGATGATGGCATTCGGTTCATAGGGCTTGCCAAGGAACTTCGAGCCGTTTGAGACTTCGTATGAGACGT
>Ga0315280_10011573_pt1 | contig 10826 bp, 6 predicted proteins | sample YL17G06_40_MG_FD_203697 | JGI IMG/M metagenome (GOLD analysis project Ga0315280, IMG submission 203697) | Sediment microbial communities from Yellowstone Lake, YNP, Wyoming, USA - YL17G06_40 | ecosystem: Environmental > Aquatic > Freshwater > Lake > Sediment | place: USA: Wyoming | collected... | reverse complement strand
AGAAGTTTACGGACTCAACCGCCTGGTCTTAGGTCCGTCAGCTGACGGTTGAGGCGGGTCGGCCTAAACAAGAGTTAGACCGCCAACGCGGTTTGCATCGATGGAGGGATGTTGGAGCAGGTGGACGCATTAATGTCAGGTAAGGGGATCGCTCTACTTCGCTTCCTCAAGGATGCCGCCACGCTCCGACGGAAGCGCGTCCCCAGCTACGGGTCAGCCGACAAGCTTGTGTGGTTTGCCGACGTCCCGAAGGACCGGCCCGAATGCCGCTCTGCTTTCCTCACTGAGAATCCAGCCGAATTCCCCGACATCTGGCTCGAGGTTCGCAAGAGGCGAATGCCGACCTGGCCGCCCGTTCCGAAGGTGACCGCCGACTGGGTCCGTCCACAGGACCTGGAGCAATCGGACCACGAGCCGGAGCTTCTTCCGGAGATCACCGTTCTCGTCGAAAGAAGAGTGCTGGATCCCGAAGCGCCGCCTGAACAACCAAGGAGCGTGCTCGAGAGAGTTCCGGAGTTGCGGCGCCTGAAAGATCACCCGGAGGTGGAGGACGCGTGGCTCGAGTATCTCGTGAACCAGTGGGAGCCCTGGGCGCAGGAAATGCGCCGCTGGCAGGAGGTTCAGCGGGTCTACGAGGACGTGGACTTCATGAGGCGACGCCTCGACGAGTCCGAGGAACGCTACGAAGTCCTCCTCGCCGTTGGACTTCTACAATGGCGAGACTCGACAGGAGCAACGGTCAAGCGCCACCTTCTCACCGGGCCTGCCGAGATTGGGCTGAACGCGGCTCGTGGGATCCTCACGGTGGTTCCCGCTGCCTCCTTCGAGGGCTTCCGGATCGAACTCGATATGTTGCAGCTCCATGACCAGCCACGCTTCGAAGGAGCGGGACTTCAGGAGCACCTGGAGGAGCTCGATATCCAGGCCTGGGACACTGCGAGGGTAGGCGAGATCCTGCGCGGGATAGCCAACCGGGCTAGCCCGAACGCCCAAGTAGATGAGAAAGCTCTCATCCCCGCCGACCGCGCCGACGAGACCTTTCGAGTGGTTTACGCTCCGGCCCTCGTACTTCGTGAGCGCCGCCCAACCGCCTACGAAGAGCTGGTCGCCCGTGTCCTGAAGGGTCTCGACGGCGACACACCGACGGCAACGACCAGGCCTTGGGAGCGCTTTCTCCGTGAAGGCGCGCCATCAGGCAATCTAGCGGACCCCGCGAACGGCCAGCCTACGAGTGATATCGAGTTGGGAGATCTGCCCAGCCGTCTTCTCTTTCCCCTCCCAACGAACGACGAGCAGCGCCAGATCGCCAATCGCCTTCGGGCGCAGCCGTATGTCCTCGTGAAAGGCCCGCCTGGGACGGGCAAGAGTCTCACGATTGCCAATTTGATCTGCCATCTCCTCGCTTCCGGAGAGCGGGTTCTGGTCACGGCTCACGCGCCGAAGGCGCTGACTATCCTGCGGGGGCTGCTTCCGGATGATGTGCGCGACCTCTGCGTCACGGCCCTTGGCTCGTCGCGCGAGGACCAGCGTCTCCTCGAAGAAGGGGTTCGCGGGATTCTCGGAAGACAGAACGACTGGCGCGGAGCGAAGTGGGCCCACGCGAAGATAGAGGAGCTCGAGCACGAACTGCAGCAGCTCCAGAACGAGCTGGCACAAACCGAGCGGCGCTTGCGCGAATGCCGCGAGGCGGAGACGCACCCGCACAGCCTTCCGGGTGGCTACGAGGGGACGGCAGCTTCGATCGCTAGGCAGCTTGAGCAACAACGCGAGATGTTCGGCTGGTTCCCGGAGAGTCTCCTCGATCAGACTCCCTTTCCATTGCAACCTGATGACGTCCGTTTGCTCGCCGAGGTCCACGCGCAGCTGACCGACGACTGGCTGCAGGAGCTTCGCTTGGAGACGGGCGCTTCTTCGCTGCCTGCCCCCGACGACTTCACGCGAGCCGTCGAGGAGCTGGAGGCTGCCGAGACAGCGGCGGAGCGAGCGGTGAGAGGCGCGGCTAAGGAGAAGGTTGATTCCCTTCGAGATAGCTCTCCGGAAGCTCTGGAGAAGTCTCAAGCCTCCCTCATTGCTCTGGAGAAACACGCCGCCCTGGCGAGCCGTTTGCTCGGAGGACTAGCGGACGAGATCCTGAAGGACCTGCTGGTCGGGCATGAGGAGCGATGGAACCGCCTTGCTCGGGATGTGGCTTCCCTCTTGAAGCCGACCGGCACGCTGCGCGAGCAACTCGGCACGGCGCGGGTGGAACTGCCTCCAGACGTTGATCGCGGCCGGGTGCGCGCCGACGCTCGGCGACGCCTCGAGCACTTCGAGAAGGGGGGACGCCGGGGCTTCTGGATCTTCACCCCTCGTCTGGTCCGTGAGACTCGGTACGTCGAGGAGCGCTGCAAGGTCGACGGCCGGGTGCCCTCCGATGCCAAGTCGCTTGCGAAGCTCGTGGCCTTCCTTCAACTCGCGGCGGCAGTCGAAGAGTTTGCCCGGCTGTGGCCTGTCCCCCTTTCTGCTGAGAGAAAAGATCCCAGGCACGCGCTCAGCGCTGCGACAGATCTGGTGAGGGATCTAGAGCGACTCCTTGAGTCGTTCATGCAGATTGGATCGGATTCCTTTCCGTGCATTCCGGTTGCCGAGCGAGTCGCTATTGCCACGCGCGTTGAACGTGCTGCCTGGCTAAGTGCCATTGAGGCCGAAACTGCAATCCGCCGCGTACGCGCGGCGAAGGAACCCCTGAGCGCATGGCTCCTGGTGATTCGTCGCTGCCTTGAGGCCGGACAAGCCCACCCCTGTCTGGATCAATTGGCCGAAGCTCTCGAAAAACGTGATGCCGCCAAATGGCAGGTGACCTGGGAGCTACGGGAGCGTCTCCGATCCCAAAAGGAACGCCACAGGCGCTATGAAGCTTTCCTGGCGACACTGGATCAGGCTTGCCCCGGTGTAGGAGCGGTCGTCCGCAAGGCTGAAAACGGCCCCAGCGGGAAGGCTCAACTACTGCAACTCGAGAAGGCTTGGGCGTGGGCCTGCGCATGCAGTTGGATCCGGCGCGTATCCGATGCCGGCACATATCGGGACCTGGTGCAATCCGCTCACCGTCTCCAGGCGAAAATCGAGGACAAGATCAAAGAACTCGCTGCGCTGCAGGCGTGGCGTGTTTTCTTCGAGCGACTGGACGACGCCACGGTTCAAAACCTGAACGCCTGGACGAAGGCCGTCGATCGGATCGGCAAGGGGACGGGGAAGTACGCCTACCGCCACCGAAGAACGGCCCGCGGATACCTGACGCCCTGTATCCCGAAGATCCCGGCATGGATCATGCCCCTCCACAAGCTCTGGGACACGGTGGACCCGGAGCCTGGATTGTTCGACACCGTTATTGTGGATGAGGCCTCTCAGGCTGGGATCGAGTCCCTGGCCCTCCTCCTACTTGCCAAACGAATCGTCGTAGTGGGCGATGACAAACAGAACAGCCCCGAGGCTGTCGGCGTTCTGGAGGACGACATCGCGCGTCTGGCCCGCCAGCATCTCACCGAGTTCCGATTCCGCGACGAGTTCCGGCCCGATACAAGCCTGTTTGATCATGCCGAGCGTGCCTTTGGAAACCTCATCTCGCTGCGTGAGCACTTCCGGTGCGTGCCTGAGATCATTCGCTTTAGCAACGACCTCTGCTACAGAGACGCGCCGCTCATACCGCTGCGGCAGGCTCCGCCGAACAGACTACCTCCCCTGAAGTCACTATGCGTGCGCGATGGTGCCTGCGAAGGCGACGGGCAGAGAATCCACAACCGCGCCGAAGCTGAGGCCGTCGTCGAAGCTATCCGGGGGTGCGTCGAGGACGAGACCTATGAAGGGAAGACGATGGGCGTGATCGCCCTGCAAGGACACGCTCAGGCCGAACTGATCGGAAACATGCTCGCACAGAAACTGGACCCGAAGGTCATCGAGGACCACAGGCTCCGCTGCGGGGTGCCCGCCACGTTTCAAGGGGACCAGAGGGACATCATATTCCTGTCATTGGTTATCGCGCCAAACGTTCAATACCGGGCACTCAACCGGCTCCCCGATCAGCGTCGCTTCAACGTCGCGATGAGCCGTGCTCGGGATCAGGTCTGGTTATTCCACAGCGTTCAGCAGCATGATCTTAGCCTGGAGTGTCTGCGGCGAAGGCTCGTGAACTTCTTCCAGAGTCCGAGACATGAGGCGCTTGATCAACTTTCCGAGAACTTGGATCACCTAGAACGCGAGGCGCGACGGCATCCGCGACGGCGGGGCGACCAGCCCGCCCCCTACGAGAGCTGGTTCGAAGTCGACGTAGCTCTCGAGCTCCTGAGACGCAAGTACGCGGTTCGTCCCCAATTTGCGGTCGCTGGCAGACGCATAGATCTCGTGGTGGAGGGACTCGACGCTCGGCTCGCAGTGGAATGCTATGGCGACGCCTGGCACGGGGCGGAGCACTACGAGAGCGACATGGCCCGACTACGCCAGCTTGAGCGTGCGGGTTGGACCTTTGTGACAATACGTGAGTCGGAGTTCTATACGGACCGCGTTGCTGCTGCGCAGGAATTACGTACGGCCTGCGACGCGCTCGGGATTCGGCCGATGGACGATCTCGGTGGAACTGACCGCCAGCAATCGCCCGCCGAGGTGGGCGCGGAAGTAGCCGCAGTCCCCGGTGACGGCGAGTTAACCAGCGAGTTGGACGCCGTGGACACGGAATCAACAGAAGAGGACTCGGCAACTGCCGAATATGGGCCGTTCACAGGATACTCAGAGTCATCCGGATTTCCTGATCCGCGAGAAGCATCTCCTGCCAACGTTCGCGCCGTCCTGCGCCAGATCATCGAAAGGGACGGGCCCCTCACTCGGGCTTCGGTTTTCCGATTGTATGTGGAGGGATGTCCCGATCTTCAACGAGTTGGCAAGGCGGTTCGGCAGGCCCTGAACCGCGCCTTGGGTGCCATGCTGAGGTCGGGCGAGATCGTCCAGGAAGACGAACTGGGCGACGGCTCTCCAGAGGGGCAGGTAGTCCGGTTGGCAGGTACTCCCAAGGTGCGTGAGAGGCTTGCTGGAATACGAGACCTTTTGGAGATCCCACCGTCAGAACTACACCTCGTGCTCGACCGCCTGCGCCCAGCTGGTGTCGGCGCGGAGGAGGATGATGATGAGAGCCTGCTCCGGGGCATTCTTGAGCATTACGGCTTCGGTCGGCTCACCGGAGTTCGTAGGAAGCAATTGATCAGAGTTCTGGAGATGCGCCGTCTCAGACGAAAGGAGTCCGATGCCGCAACGGAGACTCACGAAGGAAAGGCTGTCTAACAACGGCATGCAGCGGACGGCGCTGGCGCGCCGCCGCTGATGCCGGGCGTTAGGCGTAGCGTGTCCCACACCGCCCCGCGGGAGTCCTGGTCGCGCCGTGTTGATCTCTCTGCCCGGTGCGGCGTTGATCCCTCGGCTTCGCTCGGGATTTCGGCAGCGGGCTCAGACGCCCGCTAAACGCCTCAACTTCGGTTGATCCCTCGGCTTCGCTCGGGATTTCGGCAGCGGGCTCAGACGCCCGCTAAACGCCTCAACTTCGGTTGATCCCTCGGCTTCGCTCGGGATTTCGGCAGCGGGCTCAGACGCCCGCTAAACGCCTCAACTTCGGATGAACGCGCCTCCCGTCGATAGGGCCAGACAGCCATTCGATCTGGGCCTGTTGCCAACGCGATTCCGGGCGTATCGTCGCGGACTCGGAAACTATCCCAGCGCCTTGCGGCTCCTCCTCTGACGTCGGCGGTCACTTGGCCGTAAAGTCGGCTTACCAGAAAATGACCCGAAAGGATGTGTTTTCGACTCATTATATTCGGCAGACTGAGCCTTCGAATTTCGAACGGGTTGGGCGAGCCCCGGAGCCGACACTTTTGGCATACCATGCAGATCGCGCATTCAGGCAATGGTGGCCAAGGAAAATCCGTGCCTGACTGCAAAGAGGCCGGAGCAGAAGGAGTGCGTCGTCTTGGCACTGAGTGGGAAGATCTTATGTAGGAACAACCGCGCAACTTCAAACCCGACCACCGCAAACCATGAGGGGGTGTTGTGCGTGATTTAGGATATCAAGGAACCCATCTTCTATCGGGTAGTCATCCAATTGGGCAGGGCGGGCTCGCGCACCAAGCGACCTTTTGTGGTTAGTCGTACCCCCGCAACGGGGAGTCGCCGAGTGCACGTCAGTGTCAGTCCGTGTTGGGGGGGGTCTACCGTAAGCATATATTCGTAGGGCGTGCTCCGGTAAACCTCAGGAGTTTTTACCTCTTCTCCCACGAGGGGCGCCTTGGCCATATGTCTCCTTTTAGTATAGACAGACGATACCAGAATTACAGCGCCTACGCAACCTGTGCGTTGGCAGCGACGGGCACAGGCGTCGGGTCCACGCGTTTCCACCTGGATTCGGTGTCAACTGCGGATAGCTGGATCTCTCCGTTGACGTTTCGAAAGGCAGAGAGCTTTCCGTTGGTCCGAAATTCCGAAGCGATACGGGTGCTTTCGATAACCGCATTCACCACTGAGTACTCAACCTCGACCGCTGCATTCGCCATGTTCTGCAGCGCTTGCTGAGCGGCGGCCTGCCATAGCTGTTGGACGAGTTGTTGTGGTGCGTTAGGCGGCAAAGCCAAAGGTGCCGGAGATTGTAGAGCGGCCTGCCCCCGGGCGTCACTAAGATAGTGCTGCAAGGGGTTAAAAGGCCTCCGTAATTCCATAAGACCTTCCAGACCTAGGTATGCTTCCCAAATGAGCTTCTCCAAATCTGGATCCTCGACCGCAATCTTGAGTTGGAGCTCTCGAGCTCTTGAACGGGAGACGGCGTCGCCATGAGCAAAGAAACTCTTGTTAAGATTCTCAGCAATTTGCCTGGCACGCGACCTGTCTTCACTCTCTTTCATGTGCATTAAAAGCAGGCGCTCTCCTACGGACGAGGAGAGTTCGCTGGCTCGCTTGGCAGCACCAACGGTCACAGGGTCAACCACGGAGAAGAGCTTTTCGATAATGGCAGTCACGTGCACCTGCTCGCTAATCTTTACCTCCGCTGCTAGAAAACGAAGAAATGCGCCGACATCCTCGTAGGAAAACTGCCTCCTATTACCGTCTGGCTGCGGAATACTTATCTGCGGATCGATTGGGCCAAGCGAAGCATGCGGGTGCATCACGATTTCATCTGCCCCCAAGGCGAATAGCGTCGCCGCGCTGAAAGCCATAAATGGCACAAGAACCGAGACGTTGTCGAAACGCTCCCGCAGGACAGACATGAGCTTCCAGGCCGTCAGTGCGTCTCCGCCCGTGCTATGAAGAAGAACATCTACTTTCTGCACATTCGACAGAGCTTCGATCTGGTCGATAAACTCCCGCACAGCGTCTCCAGCCATCTGAGCGGGAACGCCTCCCCTTGTGCTCGTCGCATAGACGATCAATGGGCGCTTACGGTATTCTTCAATTGCCTTATATCGCGCTCTTCTTTCGGCCAGCTCCATAAGTCGGCATCCTAAGCAATTGAGCGCATTCTCCCACATCTTCCGAGATAAAGCCAAGCGAAATTATTGGGATCCGCCCGGTGAAATTAGGCAGTATGCGAGGGCTCCCCCGGCTACTACTAGCACATCTCAACGCAACTGAGACAGTCTTAAGGGTCCGCAAAACCTCTGTTGACACCAGACACTCTTAAACTCAAGAGCCTGTGCGTAAAGGGCTTGTGAGGAGCTTGCTCTGACTGGCAGATTTCCGAGGGATCCCGCCTGACTCGTTAGTCGTGCCGAAAGCACACCTTTCTCGCACGCCTTGGCAGGCTGTACAATCCCTGCCCCCCCGGAATCAAGTTTCTTAGATGGCGTGAAGGGGACAGAAAGAAGGCCCTCTCACGAGGGGCTCTTAGGTTGCGGCAGCATGGCCTATTCCAAACCCGTTTTGGGTTTAACCAAATATCGGTTTAGCCTTATGGCGTGACCAAATCGGTCTTCACCTCGAAGCACGACCGTTTCAGGCAAATGCTCATCGAAGCACGGAAGTCCGCCGGCCTGACCCAGATGGACTTGGCTGAGCGGCTTAATAGACCTCAGTCCTTCGTCTCAAAGTTTGAACGGGGGGAGCGGCGCCTTGACGTGATCGAGTTCCTCGAGGTGGCACATGCGCTCGGCATCGATCCTATTGTCTTTCTTAAGAAGTTGAATGCGGGCGAGAGAAAGGCCCCCTCTTGATAATCGTACACGTGGAAACTCTCATCAGTAAGGGAGCCTTCGCCGAGTCTGCAGAATGGCGGAAAATCACAGAAGCCATCCTTGAAGACATCGCTCACATTGATTGGCCCCCCGGGAGTGGTCAATTCACCATCTACCCGCAGAGTGGCAAGAAGCGGGGCGAGGGGAATGGCGTCAAACCGATCAAGGACGGCTTTATGGCCGCACTGATAAAGAGGGGTTGGAACGTTCAAGAGCTGGCACGAGTGTCAAAGGGGAAGAAGCCGCCCGGGGACCTGGACGCAGCGTTTGATTCGAGGGCTGGGCTTGTAGTTCTCGAGTGGGAAACGGGCAACATCTCATCAAGCCACCGGTCGTTGAACAAGATGGCGATGATGCTTTTGAGGAAGGAGATCGTGGCCGGTATCCTGGTGGTCCCCTCGAGAAGGTTGTACAAGTGGCTGACCGATCGAATCGGAAACTTTGACGAACTGGTACCGTACTTCGACCTGTGGCGCTCGATCCCCTGTGAGCATGGGATTCTAGAGATCGTTGTGGTTGAGCACGATGCGGAAAGCACGGAGGTTCCGAGGATACCGAAGGCAACAGACGGGCGGGCGTTGGAGTAGCTATTCTTCCACGTAGTCCAAGTTCTTGTGCGCTTTGATCTCCCCGGACTCAAGACGCTCAACAATCTCTTTCGCGAAGTCAATTTCCATGCCAATCCATCGGCGGTTCCTAGATTCGCAGACGACGTAAGTAGTACCGCTGCCGCCGAAGGGGTCGAGAACAATATCACCCGGGACAGTAGACATTTCCACCACGCGGTCGAGGATCTTAGTGGAGAGCGCGTTCGCGCGGCGGTTCTTGGATTTAAACTTCCAGTGACGGACAGGCGGGATATCCGTCCAGACATCTTTTAGGGTAACGCCCTTAGGGTTCATCGCATCCCTATGCCCTCCGTAATCTTTCACTTCCTCCCCGCAGTGCCGGCATCGCAAGATGGGCGTACGAATCCTTCTGAACGTATTTGGCTTGCCCTTGGTGTAGTAGAGCAGGCTGTAATGGCTCGGGTGCAGGCGCCCGGGGATCGGAAGGCAGGCGCTTATCTCCACCGCGATCCAATGGCGGAACTCCATCCCAAGCTCCAGGAGGTATGCCCCGAGGAGAACGTTCCACTTGGGGAGGTTGTAAAGGAAAAACCCCCCTCCGGGCTTCAAGGCCCGGACGCATTCCCGAATCCAACCACGGCACCATTCGAGATAGTGGGGGTCGGGGATGCTGTCGTTGGTGTTCTTGCCATATTGTTTGCCAAGGTTGAAGGGAGGGTCAGCGAAGACGGTATCTATTACACCATCCGCAATGAAAGGTAGGACTTTCATGCAGTCCGCGGAATAGAGTGCCCCGAGGCCGGAAACATAAAACGGCGCGGGAGGGTTCGCGCCCCCGCGTATGAAGGGCAATACGTCGAAGTTGTGCGCGTTCCACTTGAGAGCAGTTTGACTCACTGTCTTCTCGAATAACCTAGAAGAGATTATTGTACCGCCACTGGCTGCGAGATCGCAATGGAAACTTTTTTCGTTTCTTGCTTCGCAGCTTTGAGGTGGGTGAAGAAAAACCGTCGAAAGCTAACTTTGGCAAGGTACTCAGTTGGAGGAGGGTGGAAAACCCATTCCGTTTCGAGATCGAGCGAGGTCATGAAGACTGTGGGGAGTTTTGTGGGCACCCTATGTTCATTTCTATCAATTCCTGTGCATCTCAAATCAACTCAATACAACTCGCGAACAAGCGGATCTCAAAGGGGTTGCAGGGTTTTCTGCTTCCGTCCAACAACTTAGCGATTTGCTCTGAAACGGTTTCCTAAACCGTGGGTCGGGAATCCCTTGAGGCACGTGAGCGTGCTGGCGCCAGTAAGCTCTCCCCAGCTACCGGAATCAAATCCGCAAGGTCTCGGTCGCCGTTGAGTTCCTTCAGCTCCCCCAAGTGTTCGAGCAGGTTGCCGAGCCGCCGGATCGAGTTCCCCGTCTGCCTTAGGATCTGCTTTGTTGTGATCTCCGGAATTCGCCCCAGAGCTTTCATAATCATCTGCCGGGCTTCGTGCTCCATTAGCCCCGGCAGCAGCTCGCAGATGCCCACCCGGCTCCATAGTTGTTCGAGTTCCCCTGCTGGCCTGCTGCCGTCCGTGAAGATTTCATAGAGGCGCAACGTCCCCACTAGAACTACTCCCAGATGCCCCAGGTCGTACACGTACCTCAGCAGCTCCATCGCCTCGATCGCCAGGTGATTCGCCTCATCCACGATGATCAGGTAGTGCTCCGTTTCGAGCTTCCTCACCAGACTCTCAGCCAGCGTCGGAGCTGTTCCACTGTGGGGTATTCCCGCTTGCAGGCATAGGGCAGCCATTAAGGACTTGGGCGTCGAGGCCGCATGGGCGGTCACAAAGAGAACCTCCGGCTTCTCGGAATTTGCCTGTTTCTCGCACCTTTCGATGAACTCCTCCACCAGAAACGTCTTGCCAATCCCTGACGGCCCATACAGCAGCGCCAACTCCCGCCGCTCATCCGCTTCCTGACATTTCTCCAAGATGATCTTCGCCGTCTGCGTCTCGATGAACTCCGGCCTTCTGGCCCG
>Ga0315280_10011571_pt1 | contig 10828 bp, 4 predicted proteins | sample YL17G06_40_MG_FD_203697 | JGI IMG/M metagenome (GOLD analysis project Ga0315280, IMG submission 203697) | Sediment microbial communities from Yellowstone Lake, YNP, Wyoming, USA - YL17G06_40 | ecosystem: Environmental > Aquatic > Freshwater > Lake > Sediment | place: USA: Wyoming | collected... | reverse complement strand
AACTTGCGGACGTTCGATAGCCCGGCCACGCCCGAATATGCCCCCGGGCTTTCCAGCCGGGTCGCCGGCACCCCGTGGCTCTGCACGCCGTACCAGTCGAACTTGGGGGCCAGGGCAAAGGCCCGCCGGTGGTACTCCTCCCATTCGGCGGGACGATGGGCGGTCGTGGCGAAGTTGAAGCCGATCACGATCGTCTTGGGGTCGGCACGCTTGATGCCGTCGTAGGCAGCGTTGAGCAAGGGCACGACCACCTCGGGGTCGGTCAGCGGGTAATCGTGGTCCCACACGTCCGCCGACCCGCCCCAGACCGCCACCAGCCCGGACCAGGCCGGGTGGTCGCGATAGCGCTTAGTCACCTCGTAGGCAAACCGCCCGTACTGCGCGATGAATCGCGGGGTCGTCCGCGTGACCGTTTCGTCCCAGGGGAGCCCAGGCGATTTGGGGCAGATCACAAAGGCGATGACCTTGAGGCCCGCCTTGGCCAACTGGTCCATCTGCTCGTCGGTGGCCACCCATTTCCAAGCATCGTCGCCGCGCTGGATATTGTCCCAAGTGAAATCGACGAGCCCTTGCACGTAGCCCAATCCCAACTCCTTCATGCTGCGGCGCTGGAAGTCGTCGTATCCTGCGCCGCCGTAGGCACGAGCCGTGGGAATGAAGTCCGGCGGCTCGGCCGATGCGGGCGGGGCGGTCCAAGGAAGCAGGAGGAAGATCATCCCAAGGCCGGGTAGCAGATGTTCACACTTCATACGACGGTTCCCTTCTTCCGGAACGGCCCCCGTCAACTCCGCGAATTCTACTCTTGCGCGGAGGGGATCACAACGACGGTTGGCAGCAGGCTGGGGTGGAAGTAGAATCGTGTGACGAAGAGGTTCACCATGGTGGTGAGCCGGGGTCAAACCAGGAGATGAGCGCCATGTGTCGTGTAGTTTTGAGTTTTGTGGCGTGCGTGGGACTGGTCGGCGCGGCCTTTGCGGCTGCCCCGAAGGAAGAAGCCGTCCAGGGCATCTATGAAGTCGCCTGCAAGGACGCCAAGGGCGAGCACAAGTTCGAGGCCCGGGTCGTCGCCTGCGGCAAAGGAACGTACAAGGTCTTCGTCCGGCAGCCGATGGCCGAGGACAAGGTCGCCAAGGTCGAGCTGGACGGCAAGACCGAAGGCGAATCGGTCCGCTTCACTGGCAAGGCCGGCGGCGCCGAGTGGGCTGCGACGTACGCCGACGGAATCGTCAAGGGCACCTGCGGCGAGGGTTGCACGCTGGAAATGAAGCGGGTCGTGCGCGAGTCGCCGACCCTCGGCGCCAAGCCGCCCGCGGGGGCGATCGTGCTTCTGGACGGAAAGAACTTCGAGGAGTTGACTCAGCGGGCCGCTCAGCAATGGAAACCGGCCGGCGAGGGCGGCATCGTCGTGCCCCGAAATGGCATGAACTCCAAACGTCAGTTCGCCGGCAACTTCAAGCTCCACGTCGAGTTCAGGCTCCCGCTGATGCCCGCGGCCCGCGACCAGGGACGGGCCAACAGCGGCGTCTACCTGCCCAACGGCGACGAGATCCAGGTGCTCGACTCCTTCGGGATGACGTCGTACAAGGGCGGCGGCTGCGGCGGACTCTACGCCTACAAGGACCCCGACGCCTTCGACCATTTCTCGCTGGCCTCGCTCCCGCCGCTCCAGTGGCAGACCTACGATGTCGAGTACCGCGTCCAGCAGAAGGACGGCAAACCGGTGGGCAAGCCGCGCGTTACCGTCCTCCACAACGGCATCAAGATCCACGACAACGCCCAGTTGAACCTGCAGGCCCGCGTCGGCGGATTCCACTTCCAGGACCACGGCAACCCGGTCGAGTACCGGAACATTTGGGTCTTGCCGATGGAAGAGAAGTGACGCGGGAGAGAGCTATCAGCCGTCAGCTATCAGCATTCAGCGATCGCCCGTAGCGCCGGCTGTGCCGGCCGAAACGGTGTGTTCGCCGTTTGCAGCCGGCAGAGCCGGAGCTACCGCCACTGCACTCCGAGTGCGATTCGATGAGTTCAGAGGAGATGTGTCGAACACGCCTTGCGGCCCACGCCGGGGAGGGCGCGGCTGAAATCGCACGTTAGCGAGCACGGCAGCCGAGCGTGCCGAACGGGGGTTGACACGACTTACTACATCACCAAGGACTGCGGCGCGGGATGGGACGAGGTGTTCACCAAGGGCTCACTTGAAGCCTGGGGGGTGTCCAGTCGCCAGAAGAGGCTCGCCGACAAAGTGAAACCGGGCGATGTACTCCTCCACTAAATTGACCATGTACAAGCGTGGTCCGGGTATTCTGAGGTCACAGGCGTCTTAATGGAGAACATCCGCGACGAGCATCCCGACTGGCGCCAGGCGCTGCCTTGGATCTTGCCGGTGAGGCGAGGGGTGTATCTCTCCAGGCCAAAGTGCCAGCTAACGCGTACCCGCTTTTTCGCCTCAGACAGGCACCGGCAGCCCGCATTTGCCAAAGTCCCCGACGAAGAGGCACGCGTCGTCATCGAGGGAATCAAACGCGCCGACACGAGCGCGGCCCCGCGGCCCCCGACAACCTCAGAGCCCTGTGCCGCAACTGCCATCAGTTGACTGACCGCTTGCCTTACGAGGAGAAGGAGAAGTACCTGCGGGATCTGCGGCCGAGTGGCACGTCCTGAGGCGCGAAGGGCGTGGCTCAGCCCACGCGCAACCGCAGATGCCCTGGTCCATGCCGGGGCCGCGGACCTCGCGCTGCCACGTCAAGCAAGCAACAGGAAATGACCGCCCGACCCGATCAACCGTCCTCTCGCCGTCACCGCTTGAGGATCGAGCTTACCCACTCGGCCGCGGAGGGCTCCAGAGGCGGCTCGGCCGGGCGGCGGTAGTCGAGGGAATAGTCGTAGCCGGCGCGGTCGTAGGTCGTGGTGAAGGCCGTTTGCAGGTCCAACGGCACGTCCGGGTCGTCGCCGGCCAGAGGGACGGGAATCACCGGCAGTGGCTGACGCAGGGTCCAGGGGTAGACCTCGACCTGCGGCAGCCGCTCCGTGCGGCAGACGAAGGCATAGAAGTCCGCCGGCTCCAAGGGTTCGCGCGTGGGCAGGCGCTGGCCGCCCCGCAACAGATCAATCTCCACCAGGTGGGCCGGCGTGTGGAAGACGTTGCTCCGCTTGACCAGGTACTCGTTGCGCCCCTCCCCGGCCTTCTTATTGACGGGCGAGAGAAGCTCAATCACGGTGACCACGTCCTGCCACTGGCGGTTGCGGATGGTCAGGAATGCCTGGCGATAACGTTTTGGCACAGGCACCGTGTGGATCACCGGCGTTGCGACCGAGGCGGTTCCGGGCGGACTTTGCAGGCTAGCTGCCGGCTCGGCACCACTTTCGACCACGACCACGTCCGGCTCGATCACGCGGTCGGGGTCTTCGTGCTCGCGGGCAAGATACACGTATTCCTCGACCTCGACCACGTACCGCGGCCGCACCTCGGCCGTGAGCATCTCACGGATCACGGTGACGAAGGTGGTGTGGAAATCCCTCCACCGCTGGCCCTCGATGAAGGGGTCCATGCCGGGAAACGGACTGGGCATCGGGATACTCTCGGGACAGGCAGGGGACGTAACCCTGCTACATTGTATCCCTCGTTGCGCAACGAAGCAAAGGGATGGTAGGCCGAATGGGTACGTCAGCCTTTTTTTGTCCGGCACAGCCGGCCCCTGCCGCTACTGAGACTTCGGCGGCCGGCACAGCCGGCCCTACGGCTACTGCTTCGCCTTCGGCGTTTTCTTCGGCCCCGGCTCGGCCTTCTTCGGCGGCGGACTCGGCGCGACCGTCATTGCGGCGCCGCTGCGGTACTTCTCGATGAGGTTCAAGAGCTTGATCCGCTCCGGATGGTCCGGCTCGATGTCGAGCACCATGCGCCACTGGGCGATGGCCGGCTCGTAGTTCTGCGACTCCTCGTAGGCGTAGCCGAGCTTGAGGTGCAGCGAGGCCGTTTGCGGGCTTTCGGCCACGGCCTTGGCCAGAAACTCGATGTACTTGTCCAGGTTGCCGACCTCGTTGTACTGATCGGCCACGGCCAGATAGGCATCGACCCGCGTGGCCTTGTAGGCCGCCGGGTCGAGGCGGATCGCCTCTTCCAAGAGCTCCAGGTAGCGGTCGTACTGCCCGCTGCCGAAGGCCGCCTGGGCGTGGTAATAATGGAAGAGGGCCTTGTCTTCCTTGGGCACCTTGGGGCCGATCTTGCCGAACATCTCGTATGCCTGGGCATAGCGGCGGGCGTTCAGGTAGATCGTCGCCTGGAGGACGTGGATGTCGGGCCGGTCCTCGATGCCGTCGGCCAGGGCCTTGGCCACCTGGTAGATGGCCGAGGTCTCCGGCGCGCAGCGGAACACGTCCTTCTGGCCGGGGACCGGCTCGATCAGGTACCACGGGCCATTGATCGTGCCCGCGGCCCCCGACTTCACGGTCTGCACCGAGACGTTGCCGAAGTAGTTGCGGAGGTTGAAGTAGGCGGAGCCGAGCTTGTAGTGCAGCACCGGGCTGTCGAGCCCGAGGCCCAACGCCGACCGGTACGAGTCGGCGGCCAAGGCGAAAAAGTTGCCCGCCAGATAGATGTTGCCGAGCTGGTAGCGGTCCGAAGCGCTTTGCGGGTTGAGCTTGATGGCTTCTTCGTAGGATTTCCGGGCCTTCTCGGGCTGGCCGAGATTGTTTTGGGCCTCGGCCAGCATGTGGTAGGTGGGATAGTCGTGGCGGTACTTGAGCAAGGGCTCGATCACGCGCACGACGTCCTTCCATCGCTTGGCCGCCGTGTAGATTTCGCCAAGCGCCTGGCCGGCCTCGACGTGGTCCGGGGCCGCCTTGAGGATGTCTTCCAGTTGGGCCGCGGCCTGATCGCTCTTGCCCGCGTAGCGATAGGCCCGCGCCAGGTACAGGCGGTAACTGGTCTTCGACTTGTCGGCGGCGACGGCCTTCCCGAGCAGGTCGATGGCCTCTTGGTATTTGCCTTGGAAGAGGGCTTCGCGCCCGCCGGCGAAGAGCTTTTCGGGATCGGGCACCGACCGAAGGTTGGTCGCGGCGAGCTTGGCCTCCGGCCTTTCCGGTTTGGGCTCCGATTTCTCCAGCTTTACCGCGGGCTTTTCGGGCTCGGACTTGGCTGCCGGTCCGGGTTCCGGCGCCACAGGTTTTGCTTCCGGAGCGGCCGGTTTCGCCTCGGGAGCGGCCGGTTTGGCGGGTGCCGCTTCCGGCCTGGCCTGGCTGGCATCGGGCTTGGATGCCGTGTCCGCAGCAAGGGCGGCGGCCGGCCAGGCGGCCAGCGCCAATCCGACGACGACAAGCCACAAAACGTTATTGATCCGCATCGTGAAGTCTCCTTCAGTTTGCACTGTTCACTCTGCACTTGTCACTTTGCACTCAGTTCTCCCAACAACGCCCCCGCGGTCACGAAGCCCCGTTTACAGCCGGTAGGTCTTGATCCAGTTGATCTGCTCCTTGGCCTTGTTCACCAACGGCCCCTCGGGAAAGTTGGTGATGTAGTTGTTGTACGAGTCCATGGCGGCCACCCACTTGCCGATTCGCTCGTAATTCTCGGCGATGGCGAACTGGGCCGGGCCGGCGTTGGGGCTGCGGCGGTAATTGCGCAAGAAGGCGGTGTAGGCGTCGATCGCCTCGGAGTACTTGCCCTCGCGCTCGTAGTACTGGGCGAGCTTCCAACTGGCGTCCTCGGCCACCGCGGTGCCGCTGAACTGGCGGACGATCTCCAGCCAGGTCTCCATGGCCGCCTTGGAGTCCTTCAGGCGCTGGTCGTAGATCGTGGCCATTTGCAGCAAGGCGGCGTCGGCCTTGTTGCCGCCGGCGATCTTCGAGGTCGCCGTGTAGGCCGCCACGGCCTTGCGCAACGCGGCGTTGATCTTGTCCTGGCGGTCGGCCAGTTGGGTGGCAGTCAGGGTCTCCACGTCCTGGATGGCCTTCTGGGCGAAGACCTTCACGTTGGCGTCGTTGAACACGCCGTACAGAGCCGCGCCGGAAGCCTCTTCCACCTCCGCCGCCTTGGACTTGCCCTCCTTCTTCAAATCGGCGACCCGGCCCGCCCTCGAGTCCAACTGCTGGCGCCGGCTCGACTGGGACAACTCATAGGCGTTGCGCTGGGCCACGTCCCGGGCCTGCTCCAGCGACTTCTCGCGGGTCACGCTCGCCAGCTTGTCGGCCTCGTCCTCGTAGCTCTTGCCGACCATGAACAGGGCCGAGCTGGCCAGCGGGCTGGTGGGGTACTTCTCGGCGACCTGTTTGAGGGCGTCGCGGGCCTTCTCCGTTTCACCCAGCGACAGGTATGCCGTGCCCATTTCATGGAGCGCGGGCGCGGCCACGTAGCTCTCCGGCCAGTTGGTCACGACCTTGCGGTATTCGATGATCGCCTTGACGGGATTCGACAACTGGTTGCGCACGATCACGGCGATCTGGTACTGGGCGTCGAACGCCTTGCGCTGCCCCTTCTCGTCCACCAGTCCCTGGTAGCGCGCCAGGTCCTTGAGGACCTCGATGCGGCGGTTGGCCTCGGCCACTTTAGCGTCCTTCGGATACGCCGCCACGAAATCGCGGTACGCCGCCATCGCCTCGGACCACTGGCTGAGGTTGATCGTACACTCGGCGATCGACCACTTGGCGTCCTGCCGGGCACCATCCGCAGGATGGTCGTGGCCTTCGCCGAATTCGGCGATCACGCGGCGATAAGCGGCGATCGCGTCCTTCCACGCCTCGTTGGCCTGGTGGATCTGGCCCGCCGTCGCCAGCGCCTGTCCCGCCTGGGGATGGCGCGGGAAGCTGTCCACGAACGCCTCCAGCACGTGCAGGGCCTCGACCCACCGCTTCTGGTCCTTGAGCTCCGAGCCGATGCGGAAGATCGCGTCCTGCGCGGCCTGGTCGCTGCCGCCCCGGGCGAAGTTCAACTCCTGGTACGTCTCCGCCGCCTTGAGCGGCCGTTTGAGCTTCTGGTGGTACGTCTGGGCGATCTTCAGGGCCGACGTCTGCGCCAGCGGATTCGTCGGGTCGTGGATCACAAGCTCGTTCCACACCAGGATCGCCTCCTCGTCGTAGCCGCGGCCCTCCAACTCCTGCGAAATGCCCCAGAGCATCTGCGGGATCGCACCGATCCGCGGATGCGTGGGGTGCTTGTCGGCCACCTTCTGGAGCTCCCTAGTGGCGCGGATGAACTGCCCGCGGGCGAGCGTCGGGCTCAGCACCGCGATGGCCCGGGCCTCCGTGAGGAAGCTATTGGCAATGTCCCACTGCGCGTCCTGCTGCAAGGTCTTCTCCGCGGGAAACTCGGTGACGATCTTGGCCAGCTCGGCCCGGGCGGCGCTGAAGCGGCCGGAAACCTCGGTCAGCATGGCCTGCTTGGCCATCGGCTTCTCCAGCGGTTTCGAGGCATAGGCCAGCCTGTCGCGGGCGATTTCCAGGCGAAGCTGGGGAAGCTGTCCGTCGGTCGGATTGTCGGTCAGGAAGCGTCCAGCCAGGGCGGCCGAGCGATGCCATTGCGTGAGACCACGCCAATGCGACACCATCACGAGAATTTCGGCGCGGGCCTGCTCGGCGGTGGGCGTTTCCGCGTAGCTCTTGCGGATGCCCTGGAAGATGGCGTACGCGGCGTCGATCGCCTTTTCCTGCCGGGCCAGCTCGGCCTCGGAGAGGACCGGGACCGCAGCAGGGAGCTTGGCCTGCTGATCGGCCTGGGGCTGCTGCGCGGCCCGTTGGCCCTGGGCGGCCGGCTGGTTCATGGACAGATCGAGTCGCTCGCGAAGCTGCGCCACCTTGGCCGATCGGCTCGACTCGCGCTGGCGGATCATGGCCAGCAACTGCACGTCGCGCTTCGCCTCGTCCGTTTCGGCCGAGAGGGCCGACGTGGCGGGCCGTGCCGTCGACGAAGCGGATCCCGCGGCGAGCTTCGTCCCGTCCATCGGGCCGGACGCGACTCCCGGCGGCATTCCTGCAGCGGCATAGCCGGGCGCCCCGCCGGGCATCCCGTAATCCGCCATCCCCACCGCTCCTCCTGCTCCTCCGAACCCTCCGCCGCCCGGCATCATCCGGCCTCCCACCTCGCCGCCTCGTGCAGCCAGGGCGATTTCCGATGGCCCCTCGGCGCCCCGCAGCCCGGCAGCGCTGAGCGCCGTCAGCACCTCCCGGGCGTGCTCGGGCATTGCATGGCCCAATTGGCACAGGCCGCGGGCAAACTCCAACCGCTCGGGCCGGCGGATCTTCAGATTCGACTTGAGCAGGTCCGCATAGACGCCATCGGCCACGTCCCAGGCGTCGATCCTGGCGTATTCCAGGGCGACCGCCATCACCTTGCCGATCGCGTCGCGGACCAAGATGCTGTCTGGGTAGGCCGCGATGAAGCCCTTGTAGCTCGCGATCGCGGCGGCAAACTCGTCGCTGAGCTTGCCCGGCGGCAGGTCGCCGCTCTTGCGATCGGCCGTGGCCTTGGCCAGGGTCTTGCGGGCCTGGGAGTCCCATGCGCCCGCCGCGGCAAAGGCCGCCCGTTGGGCCGAGCTCGCGGTCGCGGGCGACGATTGCGAAAGGACCTTGACCTTGGCGGCGAACTTGGCCATGTCGCCGTACACCCCGGCCGCCACGGTACACGCCCCGTGTTGCTCGAAGAGCCGGGCCACGCCGAAGATTTGCTCGGCTGCCTGCGGGACCAGCGGACCGGCCGGCCGGTCCGTGATGAACTTGGTCCAGGCGGCGAGAACCGCCTGGAAGCCCGGCGTCAGCGAGATCTTGTCCGGGGCGCCGTACTGCCGCAGCGACCTTGCCAATTCGCGGCGGGCCTGGTCTTCCTGAAGATGGATGAGTTGGAAGGCGGCATATTGATCGGCCGCGTCTACCGCCGCCTCCGCCTTGACCTTGACCGCCGCTTCGGCAACGTCGTAATACTCCAGCGCCGTGTAGTAGGCGATCACCCGGTCGGAAACGCCGCGAATCTGGGCCAGCTTGGGGCTGGCGGGGTCCAGTCCGGCCTGCAGCTCATAACACCTCAAAAGCGCCTTCTTCAAGGTCGGATCGAGTTCCCGGGGCACGGAGAGGCCGGCCGCCACGAGCCGCTGGTGCTCGCGCAGGACCTGCTGGATCCAAAGGTCCACCACGGCCAACTCCGCCTGGCGGCGGTCCGACTGCGGCAGCGCCTTGGCCAACGTCGCGTAGACCTCCTCGGCCACCGCCCAATGACCGCCGTCGATCCACGGCGCCAGGTGATCGCTCGCGGCCTTCATCGCGGCCGCGGACTGCTGGGCGTCGATCGCCACGAGCTTGGCCAGCGTGTCGAGCAAAAGCTTCTGCGTGTTCGAGAGCTTGGCATTCTGTGCGCCGTTGCCGCTCTTGATATTCTCTTGGAACTGGTACTTGGCCTCACCGTCCAGCAGGGCGACGTGGCCCATCATCATGCCGGGCCAAGCGGGATGATCCGGAGAAAGCGGGGCAGGGATCAACCCTTTGTTGTCCGTAAGCGAGAGCGAGGCGTTAAGCAACTCTCCGCTCGCCCAAAGCGCCAACCCCCGCGCGCCGGGCTGCTGCCCCACCGCGGAGCAGTCCTGGATCACGCCCTGGAACACGTCCACCGCCGTCTTCACGGCCGCCGGGTCGGCATTGGCCCTCACCACCGGCAGGGCAATGGCCATGGCCCAGGCGTCGGGCCTGCGGAATCCCTTCACCTCGTCCGGCCGCCAGACGACCCGGGCATTCAGGGCCCGTACCTGAACGGCCAGCGCGGCTTGCTCCGCCCAAAGCGGCTCCGCGGGAAACTCGGTGCGGATCGTTTGGTAGACGGAAAGAACCCCTGCGATCACGGATGGATGAACCCTGAGGAACCCAGCCTTTGTGACTGGCACTGCGTCGAGCCGCCCCGCGCGCGCCTCCTCGTTGAGCCACTCCATCGCCGCCCGCTGCTTGTACTGCGCCAGAGCCTTCAAGCCCGCCAGCCGCGAGGGCTTCGGCAGCGGCGCGGCCAGCAGCGTTTGCACGCCTTGGACCGCTGCGGCGTGGGCCTGGTTGGCGGCGTAGTGCGACTCGAGGTGCTTGAGCAAAGTGTCCACCAGCCCCGCGGTCACTTCCGTCCGCACCTGCTGCTTGGCAATCTCCACTGCCAACGCCAGGGCTTTCGCGTCGGCGGCAGTCAAGGCGGACTGCCGCGAAGGCTTCGCCCCTTGGCGCGCCAGGGTCAGGCACGCGTCGACCAGCGCCCGCTGGGCCTCTGCCACGAGCGGATGCTTGGGGTGGTCGGCGAGCCACTTGGCCAAGGCGTCGGTCCGGGCAGCATCGACGCCTTGCTTCAACTCGAACGCAATCAGTTCGTACTGGGCGGTCGCGGCGACGGGGGCCCCGACATGATCCGCCGCAACCATCTCCGCAACCTTCCTTAAGAGCGTCACACCCTCGGCCGTTGCGTCTCCGCCTGCACGCAGCTTCGCTTGCCCCAAGAGCAGCATGGTCTGGGCCGGGTCGGCGAGCTTCGGATACACCAGCAGGAGCTCGCTCAGCACCCTTTGGGCTTCCGCCGGTTGATTCGTGTGGACCAGCGTTTCCGCCTGAAGGGTGATTACCTTGGCCCGCTGCGCCTCGGATAGCGATTTGTCGCCGAGCAAGCGCCTGTATTCCTGCTGTGCCGGGGCGAAGAGCTTCTCCACGATCATTGTCTCGACAAACTTGATCCGCAGATCGACCCCTGCCCGCTGCGCCCGCAGAACCTCCAGCATCTTGGCGGCAAAGGGCTCTTCGGGGGCCAGGGCCAAGGTCCGTTGCCACGCGACCAAGGCCTCGTCCAACTCGCCCAACTGATAGTGAGCCTTGCCCAAGAGGAGGA
>Ga0315280_10011570_pt1 | contig 10830 bp, 9 predicted proteins | sample YL17G06_40_MG_FD_203697 | JGI IMG/M metagenome (GOLD analysis project Ga0315280, IMG submission 203697) | Sediment microbial communities from Yellowstone Lake, YNP, Wyoming, USA - YL17G06_40 | ecosystem: Environmental > Aquatic > Freshwater > Lake > Sediment | place: USA: Wyoming | collected... | reverse complement strand
TGAAGGTCTCGTTTGTCGATGAGGCAGAGAGGTTCGTGAACAAATATCTGGACGGCAAGAACGTCCTCGCCGGACCTTACGTGAAAGAGGATCGCTGGTACGTGGAGCTTAAGAGAGATCACACCGACCTGAAGGCGCTGATAAAGGAGGAGTTCCTCAAGCTCAGACTAAGCAAAGACATTATGGCGGAGGTCAAGAAGGGCTTCAGGGTCTTTGTGAACGATGAGCTGGCGACGTTGTGTAGGGGGAGGAAGGAGCTGGGAAATGCCCTGCTCAAGTTCGTCAGGAAGAGGCCGGCATGGCTGAGGTAATCCCGCTCGAGGACGCGCGGCTGAAGAAGATATTCTCCTATCCCCATTACTCCGAAGAACACTACCGGGAGGTCGTGGAGGATCTCAGGGCGATGGGGGTAGAGGGCATAATATCCATGGGGCGTGTGGAGGTGGACGACCTCCGGGTGGTCGGGAAGGGGTGCGTGGGAATAGTGTTAGCAGGCACCCTAAGGGGGGAGAGAGTCGCCCTTAAAGTCCTGAGGAGCGACGCGAACAGGGCCTCCCTGAAGGATGAGGCAAGGCTCCTGTCAGTGGCTAACGGGTGCAGGATCGGGCCTAAGATCATTGCCTCCACCGATAGCGTCATCGCGATGGGGTACATAGAAGGCAAGTACCTCTCCAGATGGCTCGAGGACCCACATGCCGCAGAGGAGGTGAGGTACGTCGTTAGGGAGCTTCTCAGCCAGTGCCGCCGGCTGGATGAGGCGGGACTGGACCACGGCGAGCTCTCTAACGCTAAGAAGCACATCCTTATAGACCAGCGGGGGAGCCCCTTCATATTGGACTTCGAGACGGCGAGCAAGAACAGGAAGTGTAGGAACTTCGTCTCGATGCTCAGCTACATCTTCTTCAAAGGTTCCATCTCCTCTCTCATTGGCAGATATCTTTGCTGGGACGGGAGCAGTCTCAGAGGCATGATCAAGGAGTATAAGGACGCACCATCCAAGAGGGTATATGAGGAGATCATGAGAGGGTTGGGGCTCGACTGAGTACTTTATTATTAGGGGGTCTTGTAGAGTGACCCGGAGACCACTCCGTGTGGTCGTTGATGAGTGAGAGTTTCTGACTTTTGGATGAGGAGAACTTACCCAACTGCCGGTGCAGATATAGTGGCGGATAGAAGGTGTTAGTTTAACGGATCGGAGAGTCTTGGTCGCCTTGCGTTCGAACGGGTTGACACTCCCACGAATAAATTCGTGGGATTCTGGCTTGTTTAAGGCTTCATCGCCACTCATTGTAGTTCCACCTTAACAGCAAAGGCTGTGCCAACAGCCCGCTACCGCTGGTTCCCAACATCTGTGCTAAGGACTCTGGGAACCTGTTCACGGCTACATTCCAAATATTGACGGCTCCATTCACATCTGCATTCATACTTTGCCGCATCGTATGACAAACCATCAACCCACGTTCCACTCTACCATTATGCTGCTTACCGCACAAACAACAAGTCCGAGACGTATCACACCCAGAAACCTTCCTGACAATTACGCCGTGTTCCTCGCCAAGCTCCACAATACGCTTCTCAACCATGCCAAACGCCCAGAAATTATGCAACTTCTGATTCGTATGCGCTCCTTTATCATTATCATTTCTGATTCCGTTCAAATCGTCAATAACCAGCACAGCCACATTCTTCTGCTCCAAAACACGAAAGACATCTTTCAGCATAGTGTTAACCGCATGTCTTAGCCTTCGTTGCCTGCGCCTAAACGTCAGCTGAATACGCCTTGACGTGCGCTTTTTCTTAGGAAGCTTCGACTGCAAATCAGCTATTTTCTTGGTGCGGTAAACCCAATCTGAAAGAACCGCTCTGCCCGAATAGACTATTGGTTTCTCATTCTCAATGTATAACGCTGCAAGGTTGCAGATGCCCAAATCCAAACTTGCCATCCTACCAGCAATTCGACTCGTCCCTTCTTTGAGGGAGACTGGAAAATGAAGCTGATCGGAACGATCAGTCGCGCTGACATTAACAACACCATATTCACGCGAAGGGACGATAGGGCTTCAGACGCGCCAGATGTGAGAAAGAATTAGTGAAGGTTCCCCGCATTGGTGGGATTTTGCTACGATTATTCGGGCAGAAAAAGAAGGTGTTATATTTAGGTCTAGGCGAAAGTAGCGAGCGGAAGCCCCCGCGGGGCCGTAGTCTAGCTTGGTCTAGGATGCATGCCTGGGGCGCATGTGATCCCGGGTTCAAATCCCGGCGGCCCCACCATAGAATTCCACATGAAAAAGTCCGAGTGGGGCAATGGAAGAGGGCTCGGTGAGTGTTACTTGAGTCCGTCCAGTCCCTTTACCTCATGTTTCTGAAATCCTGCCGTCCTTGCTAACGGGCGGCCTGAGTCCGTTATCGCCAACGCCACCACTATCTCGTTGGGCTTCGGCGCATCCGGGACGCTCACAGTCATGGTGTCGAAGTGCGAGACCACCCATATCGCCCTCTTGTAGACTATGGGCATGTCTATTGAAGCCCCCGCGGGTCCCATCTTTGCCGTCGAGGGGATGATGGCCTTGCAGTAGTCCACGCCCCCAAGCGCCCTCCTAACCGGTGCCCCGAACTTGGGGTGGAGTATGGCGTGCGGGTGCTCCAGCTCGCCGTCGGTTCCAACAATGGATCCCTTTCCATAGCCCTCAATGCGCTCCTTGGCCTCCTCCGGCGTGATTCCGAGCGCGCCAAGAGCCGCATGGACCAGCAGATCCCCTAGTTTCTCGCCATAGTCGTACAAAAGGCGCAAGTCGTCAACGTATCTCCCTACGAATGGGTTCTTTATCACGGCGATGGCAGCTGCTTTCCGCGCAGGTTTCTCCAGTTTCTTGTCGGCCTCGAAGCGCGTCTCTTCCACTACTGTAAGAATCTTCTGGACGATCAACTCTTCCAGCATCTCAACAACCTCTTATCAGTACATAGTTATGCCGATGGATTTAGAACTTGCGCACAGGTAGAAGGGAGGAGACATATCTCCAGAGGGTTCAGCAGTTTGCCCCAGAGATAAACAGGTAAGTCGCTAAATTGATGTAATCAAATCATAATTTTTGGTCTACATTCGAGCTTTATCAACACTTTTTGATAGTTTTGTTTGAAAAACGCTATAAGCATGGTACCCGCAAGATACTATCGAGGAAGCAGTTACGGACCCCTCCTCGCGGTTGCAAGGCAACCCCCTACCCAATGCCATGGAAGAGTTTGAGCTGTACCCCAAAGTGTGCACTCTCCTCTCCGAGAAGGGCTACTCCACATACCAGAGCTTCCCCCACGGCAGGTACAGCCCGTTCGAGGTCGATATACTGGGCTTCAAGAGGGACGTGGAGGAGATCTTCATGGTAGAGGTCAAGCTCTGCCACATCAACAAGGCCGTCCGCCAGGGCATGAACCGGCTGCCCTACTCCGACTACGTATCGCTGGCCTTCCCCCAGGCCTACGCCGGTTATGTTTACAATAAGTTCAGGCTCTCGCTGGAGAGTAAGGGGTTCGGGCTCATCGCCATAGACGGCACGGCAAAGGAGATCATCCCTCCCAAGAGGTCGACCCACCTGAAGGCGGTATTCAAGAAGAGCCTCCTCAGGGAGGTTTACAAGAGGTTTTCCATACAACCGACGCTGTAGGAATTATAAATAGAAAATGGCGTTCCCAAAATAGAGACCGCAGTCGAGATCGACTTTGAGGGGGAAACAGGATTTTGATGCCCGCCATGGTGAGCATCTAGTCCGGCTTTCCTATGCACCGACTCGCCTTTGGCCGTTGCGTCGGATTTTGTCCAGACGCCCTGGATCGTCCTATCTATGCATCCTGTCCGTTGCACCGTAACAGCGCCGTTTCCCCCTCCAGCCCGAAGACCGAAGAGGGCGCGGTTTCTGTTTTGGTACCGTTACAGGCTCGTTCCGATCTCAACTGCGGCGTAATACCTTGCACGCCCAGAACATTTAATCGTTATTGCACAGTTCATGTCAAAGAGTGATGTTGTCGTTGGTGATGGAACTTTATGTAAGGGTGGTAAGTGCAATTTTCAGCCATGTCAAACGATCCAAGATGCTCCACAATTTTTTCTATCGTGTGAATCAAGTTTTTATGATCATTTAAAATTGAAATTGTTTATTGAGCAATTTTATAAATTAGAGTTTTTCGAAAAAATATTAGAGTCATAAAGGCACATAAAAGTCACGTTTTTTATTCCGGTCGAATTCGCTCAGGTGACTTATTGTAAGGGAGACTAACTCCGACCAGTTGCAGGTTCCGCCTCTTCCAACGCCTGGGCACGCGTCGTCGTATATGATAAGGTATTTTTTGCCGTCTTCTCCTGTGAGTCGGATTGCGGCATCCGGGACTTGTATCTCAAAACGTTCCAGATCGGCCGCGGGAATGGCGAAGAACGGATAGACCCTGCACAGCTTTGGGCGTGACTCGTATATTGTGCAGGCATTGCCCTGCAAGAGGCAGCAAGTAAGATTTGAACCATCCATAACCTTCTTTGTCGTATGCCATTTGTGATCTATGCTGTCGCCGAGGCGCACCATCTCCTCATTGCTCAGCAGGACGTCAAGGGAGCAACAACGGGTGCACCTTGAGCATTGGAAGCGCGTTGAGGGTGTAACGAAGTTAAAGTCTACCATAGTCATTCGTCCCATTATATGCGCATGGAGGAAAAAAGGTTATTCATTATAGTTAAATGAAAGCGAAAGCGTGCAAGACCTTAGTAGCAAAGTTTTTAAAAGATAATACGTCATTAACCGATTGAGCGGCCGTAGTCTAGCCTGGTCTAGGACGTCGGCCTTCCATGGACCATAGAGCCTGAAGAACGCCGAGGACCCGGGTTCAACTCCCGGCGGCCGCACCACAGTTCTTCTTCGTAGTCATTCAAGCGCTCAAGAATATCCCCAGCGTCTCAAGGAGGGCCGTAAGGGCAAATAGGGCCACCCCACCGAAGGTCAGCCAGAAGTAACGCACCGACCTGCCACCCACTACGCGCCTGACGAGAATGGTGATAGGAAGGGCAAGGGGGAAGGGAAGGAGCCCCAGTACTGCCAGTCTTGGCAACCCGAGTAGCGACAGGAATGCAAGAAGCCCAAATCCACTCATCATGATGGCGATCACCAAGTACTGCGCGCGCCTGTACCCAAGTCGCACGACGAGGTTGTACTTGCCGACCGTGCGGTCTGCCTCTATATCTGGGAACTCGAATATAATGAGCATCGTCCAGTTTATGGCAATAAGCGGAGCGGCGGCAAGGACGACGAGATATCCAAAGTGGCCCGTCTGCAATTGGTAGCCGAGCGATGGAACCAGAAGAGACACCATCAGGGCGACAACGAGCTCGCCGAAGCCGGTACCCGAGAGCCTCACGGGCGGCCCGGAATACGACCATATGCCCACAAGCCCCAAAGCGAAGATCATCATTGAGGTGGCTCTTGCCCCGAACCATATACTCAATCCGAGCATAGCTGCGCTGCCTACAAATAGGCAGACGAGGGCCGCCAGAAATGCTGTGCGCCTTGAGATCTCGCCCGCTGGTATGACCCCACTCCCACCCGTGAAGAACGTGCGGTTGGGGTTGATGCGGTCACCCTCCACATCCCAATACTCATTGAGGTAGTGCCCCATCAGTTGGGTGGACGTTACCGCTATCTGTCCAAGGACGTAGAGTGGTAGCTCGATTGTAAAACCCTCGTAACGCGCCACCAGTGCCCCCAGCGCGTACATCACGATGCCGCCGACGAGAAAGATGGGGCGGCTAAGGCGTATAAAGGAGGCAAATTTTCTGGTAATCACAGATCAATACCTTAGCGAAGTCTTTTTTATCTATTCGCTTGTCAGGGGGTTAGAAGGAGCTAACGGTGCTTGAAGGCATCCAAGCCCAGATATCTCGCTCGCGATCCCAACAGCTCCTCTATCCTCAGGAGCTGGTTGTACTTGGAGACTCTCTCCCCCCTCGCAGGGGCACCCGTCTTTATCTGTCCACTGCCCAAGGCAACTGCAAGGTCGGCTATGTAGCAGTCCTCGGTCTCCCCTGACCTGTGGCTGACCACCACCGTGTACCCGCTCTTAACGGCGAACTTGGCGACTTCTATTAACTCTGTGAAGGTGCCTATCTGGTTCACCTTGAGGAGGATGGAGTTGGCGGCGCCCATCCCTACACCCTTTCTGAACCTCTTCATGTTGGTTACGAAGAGGTCGTCCCCCACGATCTGTATCTTGTTTCCCAGTTTTTTGGTAATCGACACAAATGAATGGTAATCGTCCTCTTCGAAGGGATCCTCGATGGAGATTATTGGATACTCTTTTACCAGACCGGAGTAGTAGTCCAAGAGTTCGCCAGGCGAGAGCGTCTTGCCATCCACCGAGTACTTGCCGTCCTTGAAGAAGCTGGAGGCGGCAGCGTCGATGGCTAGCCTCACTTCCTTTTCATAGCCCGCCTTCTCTATGGCATCCACCAGCGAGCCGAAGGCATCCCCTGCCTTTGAGATGGGAGGGGCAAAACCGCCCTCGTCCCCGACGTTTATCGCCAACGGGCCGTAGCGGTCCTTGAGGATCTTCTTGAGCTCCATGTAGACCTCAGAGCCTATCCTCAGGGCATCTCTTATGGAGTCCGCGCCGACCGGAACGACCATGAACTCCTGTATCGCCAGGTTGTTCCCCGCGTGCTTTCCTCCGTTTATGATGTTCATTAGTGGCACAGGCAGGATCCTCGACCCTTTGTTCAAGTGTTCGAAGAGCGGCACCTTTGCGGTATCTGCCGCGGCCTTCGCGACGGCCAGCGAGACTCCGAGTATGGCGTTCGCTCCCAGCTTGGACTTGTTCTCCGTCCCGTCGAGCTGGATCATCTTCGCGTCAATCTTGGAGAGGGAGCGAGAGTCCATTCCGATGACGGCGGGAGCAATGATCTCGTTCACGTTGCGGCAGGCCTTGAGAACGCCCTTTCCGTGGTACCTCCCCCCTCCGTCCCGCAGCTCGATAGCCTCATATGTACCGGTGGACGCCCCCGACGGGACAGACGCCCTGCCGAAACCGCCCTCCGTGAACACCTCTGCCTCGACGGTCGGGTTGCCCCTCGAGTCGAGGATCTCCCTGGCCATTACCCTTTTTATCGTGAATTTGCTCATTTGCAGATCACTCTAACTGGTAGCGATCCAGCTGGCTGAGCACGTACTCCCTTATGGCGCTTGGCTTTTGGGCCTTGCCGACAACCTTACCTTTCGCCATCACCTTCTCAAGCATAGGTCGCATCTCCCCGCCGCATAGATCGCACCTGCTGGCCCTCTCGCTGAAGGGAGTTACCCTCCAACTGTAGCACTTCTTGCAGCGCCAGGCCTGCTTCCTGCCGGCGTACTTCCCGCGCTTTGTCATAGGCCTCCCGTCTATCTCCACGATGTCCATTGAGAAGTCTATTGTGGGGGCGTTCGCCACCGAGGTTCCCACGCCGAACCCGTCAACAGGACCCTCGGCGAGCCTCGAGACAGACCTCTCGTCCAGCCCTCCCGAAACATAAATCTTCACGTTCTTGTACCCCCTGAGGTCGAGCTCCCACCGCACCTCCCTCACTATCTCAACGAAGTCGCCCCTCCTAGAGCCGGGCGTATCCAGCCTCACCCCGTGGAGGCTCTTGCCTAGGGTCTCTGCTGCGAGTATGGACTCGAACTTCTCGTCCCAGAGCGTGTCCACCAAGGCTATCCTAGGGACGCCCTTCTCCACAACCTCGTCGAAGGCCCTCCACGCAGCCTTCTGATCCCCAAAGAGGAGTATCATCGGGTGGGGCATGGTTCCAGCCGGTTTTATGCCCAGCAGCTTGGCACCGGCCACGCCAGAGACGCCGTCGAACCCGCCTATATACGCAGACCTGTCAAGCATTGGCGCCAGGGCGGGGTGCATGCGCCTTATGCCGAAGGCGAAGACTTCCTTGCCCCTCGCCGCCTTCTTAACCCTGGCGGCTGAGGTAGCAACGCCTGAGGCTTGGCAGAGGAGGCCTACCGTGGCGGTCTCCACGCTCGCGAAGGAGTTGTACTTACCGACAACGGCCATCTGGGGGAGGCGGAAGCCCCTTGAGTCCTTCGTTGGGAAGATCGTCCCCTCCGGCAGGGCATAAATGTCCACCGGCAGACCCTCATAGAGGTGGAGGACCTCATCAAGACCGCAGAGGACGCCCCACTTCCACTCCTCGGGGAGTTTGCCGACCGTCGCCTCAGCCACGACCAGCTTGTCTATCCCCTTCGCCTCGAGGACCTTCTTCGTCCTCAGGTAGTAGATGTCCGAGGTATCTCCAGACCTGATCTCATCATCGGTTGCAACATTAAACCGCCGCATAATGATTCCCCTGTTGGAACGTACGATAATAAAATTGGTAGGGCGCCCTTAAATATGCTTCATTCGTAGTCCTCGATGGAGAGTTGTTTCGTCCCCCTCTTCGACTTTACCATTGACCACTCCTCCTTCGAGACAGTGCCACCCACCTGCTCCTTGATCGACCTGATGGTCTCGGGGCCTATCGTGGGGATCCGGTTCAGCTCCGTTGGGGATGCCCTCTTCAGATCGTCGATTGTCTTGAAGCCGGCTGAGAAGAGAGCCCTGGCCCTGACCCTCCCCACGCCCCTGAGCGAGATGAGGGGGAGTAGCTCCTCCTTAACGCCGTTCTCCACCCTTATGGACAGGTTGAGTAGGGGCGCCAATGCCTCCTCGTAGCGCAGGAGTCTGGCAAGTTCGTGCGCGGCATGCACGAGCCACTTTGCGGACTCCACGTATGAGTATATGTCGCCAGATCCCACGTCGAACCTCTCTACGATGCCGTCCTCAGGGGACTCCTCGATCCAGTCCTTCAAGAGCAGGGCGGTCTTGATCTCCTCGAGAAGCATCTCGTACTCGAAGCCCTCCTCTTCCGGCAGGTCGTACAGCAGGAGGTCGGAGTTGGCCTCGAAGAATGCCTTCAGCGCGTCGAGCTCCCTCCTCCGTACGTAGAGCTTCGGCATATCAGGGGTGTGGCATATGAGCGTAAGATAGCTTATCGGTGGAATGCCGGACCTGCGGATCTTCAGACCGTTCCTGAGTATGACGGCGGACTTGGGGTCTATGTAGAGCTCGGCGACCCTTCTGCCCAGCGCGGTGGGGATCAGCTTCCTCTCGTCTGACTTCACCATCCCCTCAGAGGTCAGCATCTCCAGCGACTCAAGCACGGCGCTCCTGAAGGAGTTTATTCCGTACTGGTAGGCGCAGAATGACCTCTCAAGAAAGTCGAAGACGTCCTCCTGCGAGTGCGCCAGACCCATGGTTATGATGGCGAGGATGTGGGACCTGAGGGAGGACGCCGCCCCGAGCTTCGACCACACCTTCTCGGGATTCGCCAGCACGTACTCCTCGAACAGAAAGTCCCGCTCCGCCTCGCTCCTCGCCAGCAGTATGGCCTCTCCTTGGCTGTCGTACTTGGGCCTGCCAGCCCTGCCGGCCATCTGCTTCTCCTCGAGGACGGGTATGTTGGTCTGGCCCACCCCGGCCTCGTAGCGCCTGTAGTCGTAGATCAGGACGCGCCTCGCGGGGAGGTTCACGCCGGCCGCGAGAGTCGGTGTGGCGCATACGCACTTGATCAGGAAGGAGCGGAAGGCATCCTCAACAGCTCTCCGCTGCTCGTATGTTAAGCCGGCGTGGTGGAAGGCCACGCCGTTGGCCACTGCCCTTGCGAGCCTGTCCGAGATGCGGGTCCTCTCCCCCATCTTCAGTATCTTGGATGAGAGATCCATCAGTTTCCTCTCCTCGCTCCGCTTGAGCTGCTTCCTGACGGGCTCCGAGATCCTCTTGGCGAGGGATGTGGCGGAGAGCCTGCTACCGGTGAAGACGAGCATCTGGCCGCCGGCTCTTATCACGTCCACGGCGAGGAGGGCGACCGGGTCCTTCTCCTCGCCCTCTATCTTCCTGTGCTGACCATCCTTAAACACCGTGGACTGCTGGAAGTATACACCCTCCAGCAAGGGCACAGGCCTCCAGTTACTGGTGATGGGCACGGAGCGGAGCCATTCCGCGATCTCGTTGGCGTTGCTTATGGTCGCGCTGAGGGCGAGGATCTGCGCCTTTGGGTTCAGGAGGCGGAACACCGTCAGAAGCGCCTCGAGGGTCGGTCCCCTCGACCCATCGCCAAGCAGGTGGATCTCGTCAGCGACGATTAGCGAGAGTGCGTTCACCCAGCTGGGTCTGTGGCGGAATATGGAGTCCGCCTTCTCGTTGGTCGCGATGATTATGTCGTGCCTCCCGAGCGTGGGGTCGACGTAATCGAAGTCCCCGGTGGAGAGGATAACCTTCACTCCGATCTTTGTGAATTTCTGAAACTCCTCGTACTTCTCGGTGGCCAAGGCCTTCAAGGGAACCAGGTAGAGGACCTTCCCTCCCCGCTCCATAATGTGCTTAAGCGCGCAGAGCTCGGCCACCATCGTCTTTCCCGAGGCGGTGGGGACTGCCAATACGAGGTTCTTTCCCTCAAGAACCCCTGCCTTCACCGCATCCTCCTGCGGCGGGTAGAGCTCGGTTATGCCCGATTCGGTGTAGAGCCTCTTAGCCTCCTCTCGGATTGGGAGCTCTTCGACCCTAATACTACGCCCTCCGATCAGGTCTTCTTAATAAAGCCGGGCTTGGACTCGTAGATAATTCCGTCGTTCATCCACTTCGTGACGGCATCGTCGGCAAATTTCCTAAAGAACCCTTCAGTTTCAGCCCGTGAGATGAAGGCCTCCCTCTTGATGGGCCCCATCTCGTTCTCCTTCTCCATGGTAATCAAAAGGTCAAAGAGGGCAGAGAGCTTGTCGC
>Ga0315280_10011569_pt1 | contig 10831 bp, 8 predicted proteins | sample YL17G06_40_MG_FD_203697 | JGI IMG/M metagenome (GOLD analysis project Ga0315280, IMG submission 203697) | Sediment microbial communities from Yellowstone Lake, YNP, Wyoming, USA - YL17G06_40 | ecosystem: Environmental > Aquatic > Freshwater > Lake > Sediment | place: USA: Wyoming | collected... | reverse complement strand
CATATAACACCATGATCCAGCGCCTCATTCATCACCTCGACAGCACGCGCGACGACCTCAAGCGAATCATTGAACTCGCCCAGGCATACCCAAATGATCTCGTGCTCGAACTTAAATGGGCGGAACTGGACTTGACAAAGATCGAGGACATGCGGAAAATCCTCGTCACGGCACTCGATGGCAGGAAATAGATACTACATCGCGGCTTTCGCCTTGGTCGTCGGCGCGGCCTACGTGGGGGCCGCCATCTTCGCCTCCCCGTCGTTCTGCCCAACCGCCGGCCAGGTCCAGAGGGCGCTCCAGGACCTTCAGGACGGCCAGTATGCCCAGGCCGAACGCGAGGCCCTGGACGCCACCAGCAGCACCGAAGAGCCCAATCCCAGGGCATGGGCCATAGTCGCCGCCGCCAGGCAGCGGAGCAAGGACTACGCCGCCGCCGCGGCCGCGTACCGCCAGTTCCTCTCCGAGGCCGACTGCCCGGACGCCAGGCAGTTTGCAATCGACCAGATCCAGGCCTGCACGGCGCAGGCCCAGCCTCCGCCCGCGGCGCCCAAGGCGCCCGGCAAACGCCTGAACGCCGCCGCCCTGGCCGATCTGGCCAAGCTCAGCGACCGCACCTACGCCGAGTCCAGCGAGCACTTCGTGGTCCGGGCCAACAACCCGCAATTGGCCAAGCTCGTCGCCGTCGAGGCCGAGGTGGCCCTCGACCGCATCTGCCGGGTGATCCTCGCCGGCCAGGACTACCCCCACAGCGTCACCATAAGCGTCTGGCCGGACACGAAGGCCTTCCACGCCAACGCGACCGACGCGCCGGAATGGGCCGGCGGGGGCTTTAGCTACTCATCCGACAAGGGCCTCATTACCCGCAGGATCGACCTCACCCAGCGAGACGCCAAGGGCGCTTTCAACACCATCATGCTCGACCGCGTCCTGCCGCACGAGATGTGCCACCTCGTGATCAAGGAACTCTTCGGCGACGCATACTGCCCGCTGTTCCTCAATGAAGGCCTGGCCATGATGGCGGAATCGCGGGTCGAGAACTCCCGCGTCCGCTTGGCCGGGCGAACCGTCGCCGGCAAGGCCCTCCGGCACCTCGAGTCGATCTGCCTCGCCCGCCAGTACAACGTCCAGGAGCCGGTCGTCTTCTACGCCGAGAGCTACAGCTTCGTCGAGTTTCTCCACGGCCGGCTGACCGGCCCGCAGTTCCGCGACTTGCTGACCAACCTCCAGCAAGGCTGCACCGTCGCCGACGCCCTCCAGCGAAGCCTCTACATGCCGGCATCAGACTCCTTCACCGCCGACCTGGCCAACGCCTGGGAAGACCACGCAATCGCACAGTCCCAGTACCTCGAAGCCCTCGCGGCTGACAAGACCACGGGGTGGTGAGGACCGGCAAGCCGGGCCGCCGCGCGGCGGATCTCGATACCGTCAAGGCCCTCGGGCCTGACGCCGTCACCGGAGCTTTTGCAAGGCAAGTGATGCCAGGCCCGGCGGGAATGGTCTCCCGGCCGGCCCGGGCGACGGATCGGGTTTGCCCTCAGGGCCTCCATTGCCTTCAACGCCTTCAGCAAAAGGAGTCGCGTCGATGAGCGGAGTTAGAAGCCGCGTGCTTGGCCTATGCCTGACTCCACTGCTGATTTGCGCCTTGGACTACATGCTGACGCTGCTGGGCCAATCCGACGCGTATTGGGCGGGCGACTACCAGCGGGTCAACGAGGCGTCTCCAATGTTCAATTACCTGCTTCAGATTCACCCGGCCGCCTTCATAGCGGGGATGGCGGTGTGGATGACGGTCTTCGTGGGCCTGATCCTGCTGTTGCCGGACACGTTGGCCCTGATCGTAAGCATCGCGGTGGCGTTCGGGCATTCGGCCGGCGCGGCAACTTGGCTGTGGTGGCGGTTCGAGTACGGTTATCAGGCGGTCAACGGAATGATTCTCGCCGTGGCGGCGCTGCTGGGCCTTGGGATCCGATACGGATGGCGGGCCGCACCGTCCTGCCAATACAGGTTCTCCGGCTGGTCGTCGAGACTGCGCTGGGCGCTGATTGCCGGACTGGTCGCCGTCGGCGCATACCTCTTCCTTTGGCCCCGCATGACGATTTGACATGCCGGCCGAAAGAACGCGATGGCCCATGTCGTGACGCCTGCCCGCTGAAGCGAACAGGCCGGGAAAGAAACACCGGCTACCCCGCTTCGCCTGAAGCTACGCAGGGCTGCGCCGACTACCGGCTACCCTGCTTCGCCTGAAGCTACGCGGGGCTGCGCCGGCTACCGGCTACCGGCTACTGGCCACTGGCTACCACCCTCAGAGCGTCCAGCCTTGGCGGAACGTCGGCTTGACGTATTGGTTGGCGTCGGGGCAGTTGGTGAACTGCATCTTGGCGGAGTCCCACTGGAGCTTGACGCCGGGCATCTTCAGGGCGATCACGCCGACCATGGCGATCTCCGTCAGCGGCCCGCCGTACTCGGCGAAGTCGGAGCCGGCCTTGGCGCCCTTGCGGATGGCCTGGAGCCAGTCGTCGTGGTGCTCCTCGACCCGCGGGATGCTTTGCGCGGGCAGCTTGTATGCCCGCATGGCGGTTTCGGGGATAAGCCGCACCCCGCCCGCGCCGTGCCCGCCGTAGCCGATGACGCCCTTGTCGCCGAAGACATAGGCGCCGGTGTCAATGGGCTTTCGGTCCGCTTCCAGTTCCTTCGGACGCGGCATCGGGTCGGTGCCGCTGTACCAGTGGAGCGTGATGGGCCCGCGCTTGGCATTGGCGGCGAACTCAAACGTGATGTGGTCGCCCGGGGGATATGCGTCGCCCTGCGTCTTGAAATCGTAGCCCTTGGCCTCGGCCACGACCGTCTTGGGCGCGCCTAAGTCCAGTGCCCAGAAGACCGGGTCTATGATGTGGCACGCCCAGTCGCCGAGCGTCCCGTTGCCGTACGGCGTCCAGCCGCGCCACGCGCCCGGCAGATAGCACGGGCTGTACTGCCTGGCCTTGGCCGGGCCCTGCCAGAGGTCCCAGTCCAGCGTCTCGGGGATCGGCGCCTGCTCCTTGATGCGGTCGAGGTTGCCAACGCCGGAGTTGACGGCAGAGCACGCGCAGGTGATCGTGTGGACCTTGCCGATCGCGCCGTCCCATATCCACTCGCAGAAGGTGCGGATGGAGTCGAACGAATGGCCCTGGTTGCCGAGTTGAGTGACGACCTTGTGCTCCCTGGCCGCCTTCATCAGCTCGCGGACCTCCCATACAGAATGCGCCAGCGGCTTCTGGCAATAGACGTGCTTGCCGCGTTTGATGGCCGCCATCGCCGCCACGGCGTGCGTGTGGTCGGGCGTGGAGACCGTGACGGCGTCGATCTTGTCCGACATCTCGTCGAACATCTTGCGGAAGTCGCGGTAGGCCTTGGCCTGCGGGTGGGCCTTAAAGGACCGCTCCCCGCGCTTGAGGTCCACGTCGCACAGGGCCACGATGTTGTTGCCGTTGGAGACGTTGTTGACGTCGCCTCCGCCCATGCCGCCTACGCCGATGCAGGCGATGTTGAGCTTGTCGCTCGGGGCCGTCTGCCCGCTGGCGGCCAGGACGTGACGCGGCACGATCGTAAATGCCGCCACGGCCGCGCCCGCGCCGGCCGCCGCGGCAAGGAACTTGCGCCGATTCATGGTTGTCTTTGTTGTCTTTCTGGTCATGGGAGTATCACGTCCTTCTTTCGTTCGTTGGGGGTCACCTTCAAGTCCGCCACTTTGCCGCCGCGGATCTTGCCTTCTATCACGGTCTGCCTGGGGGCGTGGAGGCAAAAGTCCGCATCCCAATCCTTCGGCCAGGCCGGCATGAGGAATATCTTCTCGCCGTCGGTCTGCATGAGCATGGCCTGGAGGGCCTTCATCAGGATTCCGCCGTGATCCTGGTCGGGCGTCCAGTCGTAGTTGGGGCCCCAGAAGGCCGGGAAACGCTCGTTGCGGTCGTGCGCGCGTGCCCGTGCGACGAGATTCGCGCGGGCCTCGTCGGTGAGGCCCAGGTAGGCCATGAAGACGTCGTCCTGTCGCCAGCCCGACTGGCCGCGGTCCGCCCGGTGACGCAGGGCCTCGATGCCCCAGTCGAGGTTCGGCCGCCCCAGGGCCACAAGGCGGAACGGGAAGACGGCGTATAGCTCCGGGTTCTCGCTGTTGTGCTTGGCGGCGAACTTCTCGGCCGGGGCCAGCGCGGTCTTTCCGTCGATCTGGCGGGTGGGCAGGTCGGGCAGCTTGTCGCGCAGCCGCCGCCACAGCGCCCTCTCGGCCGGCGGGGCCGCGGCGTCCGGAAGGGCCAGCAGACGGCCAGTAACGGCTATACACCCCGCCAGTTCGGGCATGGGGTTGGTGCAGTCCCACCACGTTTCCAGGGCCTGCGACGGATGCATGACGAGCTTGCCGGCCTCGTCGGTCTTATAGTGCTGGTCGAAGAACGTGAGTATCTCGTGGCAAAACGGCACGGCCGTGGCGGCGAGGAACTCGCGATCACCCGTGTGGTCGTAGTAATCGAGCATCATCGAGCACAGTTCCAGCCCGCCGACCCACTCCCACTTGTGCCAGCCGCCGGTCTGGAGCTTGTCGGCCCGCTGCTCCCAAGGTTCCCAGCCGTAGGTCTCACTGGACACCAGCCCCCAGAAGTAGATGCACTCCGGCAGGTACGCCCCCTCGTGGCCGAGATAGAGCTTCGTGCGGAACTTGCTGAGATCGAGCACCTCGCCGGCGTACATGTGCCAGAGGGGCTTCATCAGGTCGAAATCGCCGCTGGCGCACATCCCGACGTACGGCAGACGGGTGTTCTGCCACCAATAGCCGGGCCCCCATCGGCGGAAGTCCGGGTCCTTTCCCTCCGGGGCGACGGTGAACAGCGAGCCGTTGAACTTGATGGGATACGCCCCCCGGCCGGCACAGGCGTTGATGAACCGCTGGAGGTGGTACATCTGGCTGACGTAGGCGGCATCGTCGGGCTTTGCCTTGGCGGCGGCGTCCGCGGCCACAACAGGCGTCACGGCGCGTATGTAGCTGCGAAGCCAGAAATCCGCCCACCATTTCTCGTGGGCGATTCGGCGCTGGGCGGCATCGACGGACTCGACGCGGCGGATAGTCTCATCAATGGCGGAGAGCCACTTTTCCGGCGTCGATGGGTGTCGCGTCAGCACGTATATGCTGAAGCGATGGCTCTTGCCGCGCGGCGAGAGCAGGCGCGTGTCGTCCACGCGCCGGCCCGCGTCGGCCTTGATTACCGCCCCGAACGTCCGGCCAAGCAGCGGGTCGGCCCGCTTGAAGCCTTCAAGGCCCTGTATCTTCGCCAGTATCGCCGGGCCGAAGGACTTCACGTTGTGGTGATACCACCCAATCCGCCCTTGCTGGCCGGCAAGGACGGTGTCCGGCTCGATGATCGTCGGCTGGCGCGCCTCGTCCGGGGCGCGGCTCATGACGTCGCTGACCTGAATTACCTCGTACTCCTGCCGCTTCGTCCGCCAGAGCTCTATCGACGCGGTGGCCTCGGCGGCCTCGGCGGTCTCGGCCTCGACGTGAATCACCGGCTCATGCGCATCGACCCACAGGCGCACGCGCGGTGCGCCCGACCCCTGGCCCGCGGTTATCCGCATCGTCGCGTCGCGCAGGCGGAGGCTCTGCGCAAACGGACTGGCGGCGGCAAGGGGGTTTGGGTCCAGGTGGATCCGCACCCGCCCGACCTTCACCAGCCGGGCGTTGTCGTCCCAGGCGTCGGTCTTGCTGATGTAGAATACCAGGTCGCCGCCGGGCTCGGTCCAGGCGTTGACGCAGACGTCGCCGTTGCCCAGCGGCATCGAGTCGTGCTCGCCCTTGCCGAGCGAATCCCACGTGACGTTGTACTCATCGACGTACGCCGCCCGGCCCGGCTCGTCGGCAAAGGCCCATCCGGGCCGCACGCCCAACACCGCGGCAACCAGGATCAAAAGAACAGCCGGCATAAGGTGCGCATAGTTCATAAGGCGTTCTCCAGCGAGTCGCGGACTGTCCGACACCGGGTGCGGCACACACCGGATTAAACACTCCCGGCCGGGCAGGGTGACGCGGGTATCACCGGCTGGCTTAAGCGCCCGCTACAGCGACCAGGGCGCGCGTTTGGCGCGGCTGACGAACCTGTTGGCCTGCTCGTCGCCGGGGAACTCTTCCTTGACGGGGTCCCACTTGAGCGGGCGTTTGAGGGCGTATGCGATGTTGCCCAGGTGGCAGACGCTCGCGGTGCGGTGGGAGATTTCCACGTCGCGGAAGGGGCGCTGCCTGGTCCTCACGCAGGTGAGGAAGTCGCCGTGGATGTCGCGCTCGCCGTGGTAGCCCGGCATGGGCTTGGCAGGGGTTTTCTCGTCCGTGCTGAAGACGGTGATTTGGGCTTGGCTGTGGCCGCCGCCCTTGGGGGCCGAGCCGTGGTACATGCGGATGCCGTTGGCGAAGACGTACGTCAGGAGCTTGACGTCCTTGCCGTCGGGCGGGATCACCTCGACGGGGCCCTCGTGGGCCAGGCCGACGGCGAACAGCGCCCCGCCGAACTTGTGGGCGCCCCAGTCGGTCATGCCGCCGCCGGAGTAATCCCGCCACGACCGCCAACACGTGCCGTTGATGTTGTACGAGCCGCTGATGCGGTATGGGTGGTACGGCGCGTACGGGGCCGGGCCCAGCCACATGTCCCAGTCGAGGCCCTCAGGCACCGGCTGGCCGGGAAGGTTGCACGGCTTGGACGGCCCGCCCACCTCGACGTAGACCTCCTTTACCTGCCCGATATCGCCGGACCAGCACTGGCGGGCCAGCCCGCCGCTGTCGTCGAGCACGCGCTGGCTTCCGCCGGATACCACGCGGCTGTACCGCCGCGCGGCGTCCACCATGGCCCGGCCGTCGGCGATCGTCAGCGACAGCGGCTTCTGGCAGTAGACGTCCTTGCCCGCGCGACATGCCGCCACGGTGATAAGCGCGTGCCAGTGGTCCGGGCAGGCGGTGTGGACGGCGTCGATTTCCGGCCGGGCCAGAAGCTCGCGGAAGTCGTTGTAGGCCGCGCAGGAACTGTCGCCGTACTTGGCGTCCACTCTGGCCTTGGCTTTCTCTCGCTTGGCCTGCTGCACGTCGCAGACGGCGACGTACTGGACTTGATTGTCGCCCAGGAATCGGCCATGGTCGCTCGAACCCTGGTTGCCGATGCCGACGCCGCCCATGACGATGCGGTCGCTGGCGGGCGGGCGCCCGTTGGCGCCGAGGGCGGCGGAGGTGATCACGTACGGTGCGGCCACGGCCGCGGCGGCCAGCTTCAGGAAATCGCGCCGAGTCCGCCCGGCCAGTGCGACTTGGTTTGTCTTCTTGCTCATGTGTATATCTCCTGTGCCTCTAGCGGGCCAGTGTCACTTGGAATCTGCCTTCTTGGACTTCGCCTTCTTGGGCGATTTGGTCGCGGCGCCTTTGATGCCGTCCAGCGCCTTGCGGGCCTTGTCCACCATCTGGCGGTTGCCGGATGACGCTATAAACCGCTCCAGCGCCGGTGCGGCCTTGTCCGGATTCTTCCCGGCGATTGCAATGGCAATGGCGCCGAAGGCGGCCATGGCCTCGTTCTTCAGGGCCGGGTCGTCCAGGCACTTCTCGCCCAGTTCCAACGCCTCGGCGCTGCGCACGGAGGCCAGGGCCGACAGGACAAGCCTCTTCTCGTCGGGCCTCTTGGCCAGGTCCATTGCGGTCTTGCAGGCCGTGAATCGGTCCGCATCCTTGGAGATCTTCGGGATCAAGGTTATGTAGCCGCGAAGCGTGAGGATCTTGACGGCCTCGTCCGGATCGTCCTTGGCCTGCTTGAGCAGGTCTGCCATCGGGGCGACGTCGCGCCAGCCGCTCAAGGCCCGCACGGCCGAACGCCTCACCTCGGAATTGGCCGACCCCAGGGCCGCCCAAATGGCCGCCAGGGCCTTGTCGCCCTGGACCACGCCGAGAACCTCCAGCAGGAGCGGCGCGGTCGCGTCGTCCGCCTTGGCCAGGGCGGCCAGGACGGGCTCGGCCTGCTTTGTCCGGCTGGCGGTGTCGGACAGTGCCCGGGCGATCTCGCCTCGAAGGCTGTCGTCCTTGCGGGCCCGCAGCATGTCGGCGAGTTTCGGAACGTCGTCGGCGCCGCCCAGGGCGCCCAGCGCTCGGACGGCAGCGGTGCGCACGCCGGCGTCCGGGTCGCCCGCGGCCTTGTACGCCAGCGGGACCACCTCGCCGGCCCTTCGCTTGACCAGCACGTCGAACATGACCTTCCTGACGTCGGTCGGGCCGGATTCGGCGAGTTTCACCATGGCGGCGACGGCGCCGTCGGCCTCGATGGCCCCAAGGGCCTCGGTGGCGGCGGGGGCCTCGGCGGCCTGGCTGAGCCTGTCGGCAAGCACTTCGACGCTGGATGCGTCGCCCACCGTCGCCAGGGCCGCTATCGCGGCCAGGCGGACTGCGGGGTCGCTGTCGGCGGCCGCCTTGTTGACGGCCTGGCTGACGGCCTTGTCGCCACGCGCGCCCAGAACGTTCAGTGTCACGACCTTGCCCGCCGGCGGCAGGTCGGGCATCTGCTTGGCCAGGGCGAGCGTGACTTCCTTGCCGGGCATCTGGATGAGCGACGCGGCGGCGGCCTGGGCGAGCTTGCGGTTGCCGGACTTCAGGACCGCCGTTACCAGCGGCATTGCGTCGAGCTTGCGCGAGCCGATCAGCGAGGACATCGCGGCCTCGCGGGCGATCGACGGGTTGTCCCCGTCAAAAACGGTTTGGAGCATCTTCTCGGCGCGGTCCTTCTGTCCGCCCGCGGCCAGGCTGCCGGCGCAGGCGAGCATCGCGTCGCACCACATCGCCTTGGCGGCGGGGGCGACCTTGGCCTTTTCCACCACGTCGGCGGCCTTGGGCCCGCCTATCTTGCCGATGGCCTTGAGGGCGCCCTCGACGATCGCGGCGTCATTGTCGCCCAGCAGGGCGGCAAGTGAGTCCAGCGCCGCCGCGCCGCGGCGCTCGCCGAGCGTCTCGATGATGCCCACGCGAACGTCGCCGGAGGTCTTGCCCATGGCATTAAGCAGGGCCTTCTCGGCCGCGGGGTCCGCGACGCCCTGAAGCGCCCAGCGGCCCATGTGCGAAAGCTCCGCGTCGGTCAGCAGCTTCGCGACCGCCGGGACGCACTTGGCCGAGCCGACGTATCGGAGCATCCGGCAGGCGAACTCCTTGGCGGGCATCGTGGCCTCCGACGATTCCAGGATGGCGACGCACTTGCCCTCGAGCGCGGGCTTCTGGTCCGCCCCGGCCGACTCGACCTGCCCGCGGATGGCGTTTATCGCATCGTCGCAGGTGCCGAAGTCGCGTTTGAGCACCTGCTGCCAGGGGTCGTTGTCCGCCGCCCGCCCCACACTCGGCGCGACAACTACCGCGCCGCACATCCCCAGCACCAGGGCCAGGCTTACTGCGACAGTCTTGTTCATCCGTCTGCCCTTTCCGTCTCTGGTTGCCATGCTGCCAATAAGCCGATGAACCGATCGAACGCCGTGACCAACATCGCGACACGATATTTCATGTAACACGCCAGGTGCCCGCCGAAGTCGCGCCAATACGAGCCGATCTTGAAATACCCCGGCCGGCCCGTTCACGGGGGATTTTCCTTTTCTGCCCATTGGCAAAGAACGCGCCGCGCCATTGCCGCCGGGTCAGCCGGCGCGGTAGAATCCCGACCATGCCCAAGCCGATGGGCAAGCTCCCGCCTCCTGCGACCCCTTGTCGGGAAGGGTAGGAGAAGACGGATGTTCCAAATCAACGAATACCAGCGGCGGTGTCTGGAGGAACTGGCGGATTACTTCCGGCAGGTCAAAACGCTGGTTACCCGCGAAATCAGGACAACTCAGGGGCAGGAATCTCATGGATAAGGAAATCATCGTTCGGCTGCATACGAGTTTTGAAGACATGGTCCGCAAGCATCCGGAGACCGGAACGGAATTCTGGTGCGCGCGGGACCTCCAGATGCTGCTCGGCTACAGCCAGTGGCGGTATTTTGCCGCAGTGGTAGACAAGGCAATAAGTGCCTGCCAAAACAGCGGCTATGACCCTAAGGACCATTTTGCGCATATGCGCACAATGGTCGACCTCGGCTCGGGCGCCAAGCGAGAAATCGAGGACATCGCCCTCACCCGGTATGCCTGCTACCTGATAGCCCAGAACGGCGACCCTGCCAAGGAACAGATCGCCTTTGCGCAGACGTATTTCGCCGTGCAGACCCGCAGGCAGGAGGTCATTGAGAAACGACTGGCCGAGGCAGAGCGGCTCAGTGCCCGAAAGAGACTGACGCATTCGGAAAAGGAACTTTCCGGGATTATCTTTGATCGGTTGCGCGACAACGAAAGCTTCGGCCGGATTCGCAGCAATGGCGACACAGCCCTTTTCGGCGGGCGGACCACGCGGGACATGAAGGGCAAGCTGCGAGTGCCCAAGGGGCGAGCACTGACGGATTTCCTGCCGACGATCACGATCAAGGCCAAGGACTTCGCCAATGAAATCACCAACTTCAACATCAAGCAGAACGACCTGCGCACTGAGTACAAGGTTACCGACGAACACGTTAAGAACAACCGGGAGGTGCGCAAGCTTCTGGTGGACCGAGGCATTGTGCCCGAGGCTCTGCCGCCGGCGGAGGATGTCAAGAAGGTCGAGCGGAGGCTGCTGACAGAACGGAAGAAACTACCATCCCAGGTGGAGCCATTGGAGGGCGATACGGAGACTGAAGACTGATCGTGTTCCAACCCAGAGAATACCGGCGGCGGTGCTTCTGGGCCTCTGGCTCCGGTTGGTCGGCGTGCGCGAGTGTTTCAACTTTGTGTG
>Ga0315280_10011568_pt1 | contig 10831 bp, 8 predicted proteins | sample YL17G06_40_MG_FD_203697 | JGI IMG/M metagenome (GOLD analysis project Ga0315280, IMG submission 203697) | Sediment microbial communities from Yellowstone Lake, YNP, Wyoming, USA - YL17G06_40 | ecosystem: Environmental > Aquatic > Freshwater > Lake > Sediment | place: USA: Wyoming | collected... | reverse complement strand
ACAAAAGTATCCGCTATTAGAACGCTTATAATAAACAATCATAAGGTTAGCATTTTGGATTCCGACATTAAATATCTATTTGATAAAGGATACATAGAACCTTGGTATACACCTCCAGATGGCAAAAAGTGGCCATATATGTATGGCTGGGATTACTTAATTAAAATAACGTCCAAAGGTATTGATTATCTGGAAGAGGTGAAATCTCAAGAACAACCAGCACAATATTTACAAAAAAATATACAAGTGATTCACAGTAATGTGGCAAATGTAAGTCAATCAGGAGATGTTTATGCGATAACTAATATTTCTGACGCTTTTAAGCAAGTTTATGTCCAAAGAGTCAATGCAAATTTTAGTTGAAATTGGGAATTCCCTCCGCATTAATCCACCCTCAATTTTCAGGGATACTCTGATGTATACCCGCCGCGAGATCGCCGCTTGCAGCGTTTCCTAGAGTCTGAATTTTTTGGCGTTTTGCTATTTCCTGCTGGAGTTGCGCACGTAGAAGATTTAGATACCGAAATCCTCTTGTTTTTTGGAGCCTTGGCTCAAGCGCTAAGAGCCCCACAGCGGCCCAACGTTGGATATGACTGCCGCCTCTCCAGCGGTCTACCTTATCAGTGTATTGTCCTAATTGCGACATAACTGACTCAATGCAATTGGTAGAAGATAGGCTCTTGCCCAGTTCTGCGTACAGCCCCAGCTTATGAAGTGATAATGTCTCTTCCTGGCCTTCTTTAAGGCTTGCCTCTGCGGAAGGGTTGATATTATGCAATTCTGCGACAAGCTTTTCAAGCGCCCGTACGGCCGCTTCGTATTTCGTCTGCCGGTAGGCAGCGCGTAACTTTGCGCGCCAGATCATCTGCAATCCTTTAGGCAGATAGCTGATTACATTCTCAGTTTTATGATAGTGGCAGCGCTGAATTACTCCGCAGAGAGGGAATATCTGTTCTATCGCTTTAAGTATCCCTTTAGAGCCGTCAACGATAAATAATATCCCATCCTCATAGCGCAGTCCGCGCTCAATAAGCTTTTCCAGGAATTGCGCTATGGGTCGGTGATTCTCCGTGGCCATCTGCTCAATTCCTAAGACAATCTTTGTTCCTTCGATGGTGATACCCAGCGCGATCATCAGGCCGTCATCAGCAAAGCGCTTGCCGTCAATTACTATGGCTACAAAATCATACTTTTCAAGCCGCCGCTCCTGCAATTGTTTTAGCCTTGCGGCTGAGGCATACTTGAAGCGCCGGGAAAGGCTTGAAGCGCTTATGCCGAATACCTCAGGTACAAGCTCTGCAGACTCGCGGTATTTGTGCGTGCTTAGGCCGTTAAGTAATTTCTTGAATACCTGTTCATCTCCTTGATATGGCTCTTGGAATTTCTGGTAGTACTCAAGCGGCACTTCAACATTGCGCAGTTTATTTCTGATGCGCGGCACAAGTATCGGGACTTTCTGGTCCGAGAGGTATACTGAGCCGGGCTGGTTTCCCCAGCGCAGATTCTCTTTGCCGTGCCGGTGCTTTTCTCCGGCAAGCGCTTTAACTTCTGCCTGCAATTTGTCATTCACCGCTTTTAATCCTTCAGGGATAAGCGCCTGTATCAGAGCCACCTTCACGTCAATATCATCAATCTTCCCTAACTCCAGCATCTCTTTAAGAGCTTTCCTGCGTGCGGTTACTTTTTGCTTCCACTTCCGCTTTTTTCTTGGTATACTTTCCATAAGCCCTCCTCCTTTGTAAAATGGTTCTTCCAATACTCCATTTTACGGAGGGCTTCCTTAAATTTCAACTAAGTTTAGCATACCTTCTGTCCAAATTGAAAAGAGAAAAAGGATAGCCCCCAAGAAAAAGAAGACTTAATCAAAGATGTTAAAGAGCTAGAAGAAGAGTTAAAGAGAGGGAATTTTCAGAAAATAAAAGAAATTTTTTATAAGATTTCCCAAAAAGCCAAATCTTTATTACCCTTGCTGCAAGCAATAATTCTTGAATACATTAAGAAATGGCTTTTTGGCGTATGAAAAGGAGAGATAGAAAATGGAAGAGTTTATAATTAAAGCAATAAAGCAACTAACTGATAAGCTCGAACAATTCCTCAAGGCCTGTAAAGCCGAAGGTGATACTACCATAGATGATGTCCTCAGGCGTCTGGAAGAGTTAAAGAAGGAAACTTAGACCCGGGTGCATAATAGACGATTTCAATTCCTTCTTCCTTCACAATAATCTGCTCAATAAATTTCTTCAAAAAATCCCGCTGTTCTTGGACGTTATCCCCCATAAAAATTTGCTCCATTTCTTTGCGGAATTTTTCTATCATAGCGCGCGTGATATAAACAGGCTGATTTTGGGAATTTAAGCTTTCATAGTAAGAGATTTCTTCTTGCAGTGAATCTTTTTGGCTCTTTAATTCTTTCAGCCGAACTGCAACTAGGCTTAGGTCGATAGTCCCGCCTTCAATTGCTTCATATTGCCTTGCCAAGCGTAGCTGCAATTCGTTTGTTTTCTTTTTTAATTCAGTTATCTTTTTGCCATAGTCTACCCTTAATGATTTTGTAACAGTATTTATATCGTCAACTAATTTCTGCATATTTTCATCTGAAAAGATGAGGCTTTTTACCTTTTCAATTACCTCTTTATCAAGTTCATCAGCTCTTACGCTATGACCAGCACAGATGTCTTTACCTCTTTTAGAATAAGTTATACAGTTGTAATAAGCGTATTTCCTATCACGTCCATAGCCAGTTACACCGTAAGCATGCCCACATTTTCCACACTTCATCAATCCTGAAAGTAAATATTGGCTTGCCGTAACCCGGGCAGGTTGATTTTTAGGCTGTCTTTGCTCAATTAATCTTTGCACCTTATTAAATAGCTCCTCACTGATAATTGGTTCATGTGTATTTTTGATAATAACCCATTCAGATTTAGGTTTGAATTGTTTTCCAAAAGTCTTTCCATCTCTTTTATTAAATACTATCCAGCCGATATAAACTTCATTTCTTAGAATATTTGCAATAGTACCTTTACTCCAAGTATGTCCAGAACGAGACTTATAGCTATGTTTATTCAAATACATAGCAATATTTTTAAGGCCATTACCTTTAGCATAGAGTTCAAATATAAGTCTTACAACCTTAGCCTCGGTTTCATTTACTTCATATTTTGTTTTCGGATTATTTCTATCGTCAAAAATACGAACATTCTTATATCCGTAAACAGGATGACCGCCATTTCGATAGCCTTTTCGCGCGTTCTCAACCATACCTCTTAACGTCTCTTGGGCTAAAACCGCACTGTAAAATTCATCAATTACTTCAATCATGCCTTCCATAAGCTGCCCTTGAGGTGTATCATCTATAGGCTCAGAAATAGATATAACATCAATGCCCCTTTTCTTAAGCAAAGACTTATAAATGATACTATCCTGTCTATTCCTGGCAAATCTTGATAATTTCCAGACTAGAATAGCTTGGAAGGGCGGGAATTTTTTCTTTGTTTCAGAAATCATCTCTAAAAATGCAGGCCTATTGACAGATAATGCACTTTCACCTTCATCAACATATTCTTTATATATCGTCATGTTATGTTTATCAGCATATTCGTGCAGGAGCCTTAATTGGGAGGGGATACTGTTATTTTTCTCAGCTTGCTGATCGCTGGATACGCGGGCATACAAAGCTACATTCATTTTACTAACACCTCCAATTCTTCCTGTTTATTGGATTCAATTCTTTTCAAGGCAGCAGTATCTTCCTTAATTTTCTTTACGATAAAATGAGCCATTTCGTTCACCTTAGCTTGATACCATCCTTGGACATCTTTGTTTGTTTTTCTACTAATCCATTCAATAATTCTTTCAGTCATTTTTTACCTCCAGGTTCATCGCGTTAGCAATTTTGATATTTACATTGCACTTTATATTACTTTCTTTATTTAACGAACCAAGCACTTTGTTAATTTCCAGAACTAGCGGCATAATCAAGGGCAGGGAAGAATAAATTTTGTGCCTGTCTAATATGTTTATGCGCCCATTTTCTAAAGAAATATAGATCATTTCATTCACCTCCTTGTCTAATTTACTTTAAACTTGTAAAGTAAATAGGTAAAAAATATATGTTTGCTTTAAAGTTTTCAAGTAATTGGGCAAAAAAATATTATTTTCCATACCTTCTGAGATATTCATCCACGCTTTCCTGGGTAAGGAACTTATATTTACCGGCAACCGAAGCAGGCCTCAAACGACCTTCTTTTATCAGCCAGTGTATTCCTTGAGGTGTCTTATTTAACATCTTCGCGACCTCTTTGACAGTTAACAATCTCTTCTCTTCCATACATACCCAATGCTACCACACTACTTTAAAGTTGTCAAGTAAAATTTTCTGTTAGACTTTGTCATTTCATACGTCTATTATATATGGAGAATAGGAAATTATAGACCTTAAAAAATCTTTAATTAAAATGGAGATTTGGTATAATGATAATAGCTAAAAAGAATTTAACTATACATGATTTACCCCGTATTGAAAGGCCGCGTGAAAAGCTTATCAAATACGGAGCAGAGAAATTAACTAACACTGAACTTTTAGCAATAATTCTGCGAACCGGCAAGAAAGGGAAGAACGTTTTGCAGTTAGCCGAGAATACCCTAAGACATTTTGGAGCCGAAAAATTACCTTATTTACAATTTGAGGATTTTAAAAATATGCCAGGCTTAGGTCCTACTAAAGCCTGTGAAATTATCGCCTGTTTTGAGCTGGGCAAAAGGCTATTGAAAGGTAAGATCGCCGGACTCTATTTGACGCCAGAAGATATTTGGAAAGAATTAAAAGATATAAGAGGCCATAAGAAAGAACACTTTGTGGTTTTCTTCTTGGATAGTCGTAATCAAGAGATAAAAAGGGAGGTTGTTTCAGTAGGTTCGCTCAATGCTAATTTAGTTCATCCAAGAGAAGTTTTTGAGCCAGCCGTAAAGAATTTAGCCGCTCAAGTTATTTTGGTGCATAACCATCCCTCTGGAGATCCAGAACCTTCCGAAGATGATTTAGAGATTAATAAAAGATTAGTTGAGGCGGGCAAGATTTTAGGCATTGAGGTCATAGACCATATAATTATTGCCAAGAATGGTTTTTTAAGTTTTAAAGAAAAGGGGATAATATGAGCAAAGTTTCCTATAAGCCTCAAAAAGAAAAAATCGGTACAGAAGAAATATTCGACTTGGTTTTTAAAGACTCTTCGGTGAAGCACGGCTTGCTAGAGTTTTCAAAAGAAATGTTAAAAAGAATTAATGCTTTTGAAAAAGAACCCGGCAAATTCTATGTTCGCTGCATAAAAAGAGAAAAAGACATTTTTATTTATGACCAAAATAAAAAAATAGGCAAACCCGAGGAAATTATACGCCAGCTTTGGCTAATAAAACTAACCCAAGAATACAAGTATCCATTAGGCAGGATAGAAGTAGAAAAATCGGTACAATTTGGCCGGGAAGTTAGGGAGAAATCCGCCGATATAGTCGTATATAAAGAAGATAAGATCACGCCCTATATAATTTTTGAGGTAAAACAGCCAGATGCGAAAAAGGCTGAAGAACAATTAAAGTCTTATCTCAGCGCAGAGGGTGCAGAGGGTGGTGTTTGGTCCAATGGCATCCAAAAATTTATACTTTATCGTCCTTACCCAAAGGAGTATATAACAGCGCTTTCAAATATCCCTAATGTTAATCAAACATGGGATGATCTTTTTGAAGAAAAAAAGACTTATGATAAATTACAGGATAAATTTGATTTATCTTTTATTATCTCTCGGCTCGAAGAAATGGTTTTAGCGCAGGCTGGTGTGAATGTTTTTGAAGAGGTTTTTAAGCTCATATATGCAAAGCTTTATGATGAGGATCAGGCAAAGAATGTCCGGCCGAAGCAGGAAGTCTGTTTCAGGCAATATAAGGAGCCAAAAAAGACATACGCCGTTATCAATGACGAACTTTTTAAAGGAGCGGTAAAAGAGTGGCCAAATATCTTTAAGGCCACAGATAAGATTGATCTTACTCCTGAGCAACTGCAAATCTGCGTTCCTTTTTTAGAAGAAATCAAATTCTTTGGTTCAGGAAGAGAAGAATTGGAGATTATAGACCGGGCTTTTGAACATTTAATAGCCGAGGTTTCCAAAGGGCAGAAAGGTCAGTATTTTACTCCACGCAATGTCATCAAGATGTGCGTTAAAATGCTCAATCCTAAGCAGGATGAGCATATAATTGATCCTGCTTGTGGTTCTGGAGGATTTTTGCTTCATGCAATGTATTGGGTATGGGACAATTATCTAAAATCTGTATCGCAGGACGCCAAACAAAGATATGCTAATCGTTATCTATTCGGTATTGACTTTGATGATAATATGCGCCGTATTTCTCAGGCATTAATGCTTATCGCTGGAGATGGCAGGCACAATATTTTTAAACGTAATTCCTTGGATGCGCGGGATTGGAATGGCGAGCAAGCAGAAGAAGCAAGGGCATCTCTTAAATCATTATTATTTAAAGATGACGAAGAGAATCGCAAAAGCTATCGTTATCTTAACTTCGATTTATTAATGACTAATCCACCTTTTGCTGGTGAAATTACGGATTCTGGTTTATTGCGTCAATATGAATTTGCCAAAAAGAACGGAAAACTTAAACCGAAAGTAGAGCGGCATTTGCTTTTCATAGAACGTTCTTTGGATGCGCTTCGTCCCGGTGGCAGGATGGCAATTGTTTTGCCACAAGGAGTTTTTAATAACACAAATATGGAATGGATTAGAGAGTGGTTTTTCGAAAAGGCAAGGATTCTAGCGGTAGTAGGATTGGAGGGTAACACATTTAAACTTCCCCCACCTGCTAAAGGTACAGGGACAAAAACTTCAGTTTTATTTTTGCAGAAGTGGGAAGAATCTCAAAAACCCTTAAAAGATTACCCTATTTTTATGGCCGTTTCTAAGAAATCCGGTAAAGACAATTCTGGGGAATATATTTTTGTGAATGAAAAAGGTCAACGCGTAAAAGCAGAGGATGGTATATTTGCGGCCGGAGAGAAGATAAAACTCGATGATGACTTGAACGAAGTTGTTGAAGAGTTTGTCAAGTTTGCTAAAAAAGAAAAATTTAACTGGTATAAATAAAATGGCAGTATATTCAATAATTGAAAAATCAAAACTTGAAGGTGCACATCGATTAGATGCGGAGTATTTCTCTCCAGAGTATTTGGAGGTGGAGAGGAAACTAAGTGCCATAAAAACAGTAACCATTGAGAGTATTTCTGAAAGCGTCGTTAATTTTGGAGCGTATTCGTTATGTAATTATATTGAATGGAGAGAGTCAGGAGTCCCTTATTTGAATGTTGATAACATAAAAGACGGCTATATTGATTTTGAAGGCGTAAAATTTATTGACGAAGAAGTCAATAAGATCTTAAAGAAGTCTAAAGTTGAAGAGGGGCAAGTAATAATTACAATGGCGGGAACAATTGGTAATGTTGCGGTAGCGCATAATATTCCTGCTAAAGTAAATTCAAATCAAGCCACGGCAAAAATTACTCTCAGGAAAGATTTTTCTCCATATTATCTCGCCGCTTTTCTAAGTTCTTATTATGGTAAAAAGCAAACAGAACGAGAAATCGTAAGTAGCGTTCAGCCTAATATTTTTCTGTGGCAAATTAAGTTATTTAAAGTACCCGTTGATTCGCGAGATAAAGAAAGAGAAATCGAGCAGGCCCATAAAAATGGATTAGAGGCGCTCGAGCAATCAAAATCTTTTTATTCTCAAGCTGAAGATTTTCTTCTGAGTGAATTAGGGCTTAAAAATTTCAAATCGCAAGAAGATTTGACATATAACGTTAATCTATCTGAAATAAAATTGGCCAATCGTATGGATGCCGATTATTTTCAACCGAAATATGATGCTGTTATAGGAAGAATTAAGAAGTATAACTTAAAGCCACTTGCTGAATTAGTAACTATGAAAAAGGGTTTTGAACCGGGGAGCGATGAATATCAAGAGGAAGGTAAGGTATTTTTAAGGGTAAGCAACATCTCGAGGCCTGGGTTTACAGACAAGGACCAGAAATATTTAAGCAATGAATTATATCAACAGTTAAAGGGTGGCTTTGAGCCAAAAACAGGAGATATTTTATTAACGAAAGATGCGACACCAGGCATCGCTTATGTTTTAAAAGAGCCAGTTGAAGGAATTATCGCAAGCGGCATTATGCGATTAAAGATAAAAGAGAATATTGATGCTGAATATTTAACTCTCTGTATCAATTCTCTCGTTTGCCAAATGCAGGTGGAGAGAGATGCTGGCGGCTCAATTATTGTTCATTGGAAACCAGAACAGATTAAAAATCTCTTAATTCCTATTTTGCCTAAGCCCACACAGCAAAAAATTGCAGATTTAGTCCGCAAATCTCACGAAGCTCGTAAAAAAGCAAAAGAATTGCTAGAAGAAGCTAAACAAAAAATTGAAAAGATGATTCTGGAAGGTAAAGGGGGCTAAGTATGAAAAATGGTATTATAATTCTAAGCAATATAGTTGCTTGTATCGCGACTATTGTTATTGCATATGCTACTCTTTTATATGCTAAGATAAGTAAGCGAACTTTAAATGGAATGAAAGTTTATCTTAAATTAATGCTAAAACAAGCAACAATTATGCGAGCTAATCTTACATCCATGAATACACATCTTACCGAAAAAGATAAAGAGAATATCCTGCGTCAACATTCATCAATAGATGCCGATATATTGAAAGAAATTGAAAATATTTAATTGAGGAAGTAAATTATTCAAATTAGTAAATTAGGAACTGCGGCCATTTTTCCGTAATAAAATAGTCGCTGGCTACATTTTTTAAAGCGATAAGGAGGATATATATGTATAGCGCTATGGCGGTAGTTTTAATTTTTGTAGCTTTCTTTATTATATTTCGCAAGCAAATAATAGAGTTATTTCCAAGAATTAGATCTATAGGAAAAGGTTTGGTTGCCTTAGATTCGGAACAGCAAAAGTCTAAGTTTGAGGTTGATCCTCAAAAAGAAGCAGAGGCTCTAATGCGGCAATTTGACAACGCCTTAATCCGAGAGGTCGAAGATATAATTAAAGGAGAATTCAACAAGAAAAAATTATTAGGAGCCGAAGGGATCCCTGTATTGATAAGGTCCGTAGCCGCATTATCTATTGCATATGCTTTTTCAGAAACATATCGTATTATATGGGGAAGTCAATTAAGTCTTTTAGATTATTTAAATACACAAAAACCTCAACCAGTTATAGCTCTTAGAGCTTTTTACAATTTAGGAGCCACGCAATATCCCCTTTATTATACAGCATATTCATTTGAGCAATGGTTAGGCTTCCTAAAAGACCAATTATTAATAAGGGAAGAGGCTGGATTAATTGGCATTACAGTAAGAGGGCGTGAATTTTTAACTTATTTAACAAATGCAGGCTTAACTCGAAACAAAGCGGGATAAAAAAGGCTAAGGATATGAAATATAAAGAATCCGAAACAGTAGAACTCAAAAAATCGACGTCTGAATTGAAAGAGGCCGTTATTGCTGTAACTGCTATTCTTAATAAACATGGGCAAGGTAGAGTTTATTTTGGTATTAAGAACGACGGAAGTATTATTGGGCAGGATATTGGCGAAAACACAGTAAGACAAATCTCACAGGCCATTACTAACAATATTGAGCCTAAAGTTTTTCCTAAGATTGCGGTTAAGAGGATAAAAGGCAGAGTATGTATAATGGTTACATTTTCTGGCTCTGCTATGCCTTATTTTGCCTTTGGCCGAGCCTATATGCGCGTTGGGGATGAAAATAAGCAGTTGACAGCGCGCGAATTGGAGAAACTTATCCTTCAGAAACATCGGGAAGGTATTGATTGGGAGAAACAATATTCTAATAAAAAAATCTTTGAGGTTAATATAAAGGCATTAAGAGGTTACATTAGCAGGGCTAATGAGGTAGGTAGAATTAATTTTAGGTTTGATAATTTAAAGAATGTTTTGCGAAAATTAGGGCTTTTTAGCGGCAATAAGCTCTTAAGGGCAACGGAAATTTTATTTTGCAACCATAATTCATTAGAAGTACAGGCGGCAGTATTTGCGGGGATAGATAAGCTTACATTTCTGGATATTAAAAAATTTGAAGGAAATATTTTTGATCTGCTGGATAAATCTGAAAAATATATCTCAGAGCGGATTAATTGGCGGGTACAATTTGGCAGGCTGGAGAGAGAAGAAATTCCCGAAGTTCCAGTCAAGGCCGTCAGGGAGGCCTTAGTTAATTCTTTATGCCATCGCGATTATACCAATCCTAAAGGCAACGAGGTCGCAATCTTCAAAGATAGAATTGAAATTTACAATCCAGGTGATTTCCCGGAAGGATATACTCCGGAAGATTTCATTAAAGGCAGGGAAAGGTCTATCTTAAGAAACCCTTTAATTGCCGAGACTCTTTATAAATCAAAAGATATTGAGAAATGGGGCTCAGGTTTGAAGCGTATTTACGATGAATGTAGAGCCAATAAGGTGCCTGTAGAGCTTAAGGTGCTTAAAAGCGGTTTTCTGGTTATATTCAAAAGAAAGTTGGACTGGGTTGGCCGAAAGGGTGAGGGTGTAAGTGAGGGTGTAAGTGAGGGTGTAAAATCAATTATTGAATATATCAAACAGAACCCAGGCAAACGGGCTCCTTACATTGCCAAAGCAACTGGTGTTCCGCTAAAGACATTAGAGCGTTGGCTTAAGAAACTTAAAGCCGAAGGTAAAATCAAATATGAAGGGAGTGCTAAAACCGGCGGAACAC
>Ga0315280_10011567_pt1 | contig 10831 bp, 7 predicted proteins | sample YL17G06_40_MG_FD_203697 | JGI IMG/M metagenome (GOLD analysis project Ga0315280, IMG submission 203697) | Sediment microbial communities from Yellowstone Lake, YNP, Wyoming, USA - YL17G06_40 | ecosystem: Environmental > Aquatic > Freshwater > Lake > Sediment | place: USA: Wyoming | collected... | reverse complement strand
GCCCTGCGGCCGACGTGCCAGAAAAAGAGGATGAGCCGGGGCTTGCCGCCTTCGCCGGCGACGACGCACCCGCCGCCCGCCGGCCAGTACCAGCCGTTCGCGCCCGGTTCCTTGGACTCGTCGCCGCGGGCCTTGACGCGGGTCGGGTCGGGCGTCAGCCACGCGGCGGCCCTGCCGTCGGCGCCAGCCGGTCCCCAGAAGAACCGCAGGTTCTGCGCGGCAGGCAGAGCGCCGGAGCCGGCGGCGGGCGTCGGATGCACGGCCACGGTGTTGTTCACCATCTGCGTGCCGGCGGCATGTTTGCCCTTCTCGACGCGGCCGATAAGAGAGTCGCCGAAAAGCCAGAGCGTCCGCCCGTCGCCCAGGTCCACCGTGGCGGCCACGTCGCCCCCGGTCCATCCGTCGGTGCGGGTAAAGACGGCGTCCCAGGCCGCGTCGGGGACGCTCTCGGCCGCCGGCGCCAGCGAAGTTGCCATCGCAAGAGCAAGAGCCGCAATGCCCTGACGCACGGCCGGTCTTGTCCGGCCGCGGAGAGCACGCCGACGCGGTTGCATGGTGCAGCACCCCCTTTATGCTTGGGCCGCGGCGCCTGCCGGCGCCGAGGCTGGGGCTGGCTGAGAGCCTATCCGAAAAACCGTGGGTCAGGCATATTTATTGAAACAAACGCGCCTTTGCGTTTGCTTCAAGAAGGTTCTTACCCTACTGTAACCGCCGGGCTGCACGAATATGCCAACCAAGGCCCAACGGCGGGCTTTGGTGGCATATATGCCTGACCCACGGTCTTTCGGATAGGCACCAATGTACAGCGGCGGTCCTGTCAATCCTAAGGCGTGGGGTCATTTTCCCAATCATGCAGTCCGGTGACGCAAAACCAGAGTTCCCGGAGTCTGAAGCGGAACTCCTGCCACGCGCCACACCTCATCGGTTTCCACCACCGTCCGCCAGAGAAAGATGCTCCCGAGGGTGGGATACGCCTCGACCCGGCGGATGGGCGCTTCGCCGGCCAGCCGGCGGGCCTCCTCGATCGCCCGGTGATGCAGCACGCCGCCGGCCGCCACGTAACCGGCGCTGAGGAGGAACCCGACCCAGCCGAGGGCGAGGGCGGCCCGCCCCGCCCCGCCGCGGGCGATCTTCCGCACCAGGAAACATGCCAGGAGCCCCAGCACCAGGACCGAGGTAAAAAAGATGTCGATGATTGGAAGGAAGTTCAGGGCAAAGCGCGCGTCGGTCAGCGGCGCGAGGAGTTCCGTGCCGTACGAGGTGCACCAGTCGAGAAGCGGGTGCGTGAGCCCGGCCGCCAGGACGCAGACGTACAGGAACCGGAAGGGCGCCGGCGCCGCCAGGCCTGGCGGGTCCGGGGCCGAAGCGGGGCTCTTGCGACTCAGAAACCGCCGCAGGCCCCACCACGCGCCGGCAATCGGCAGGGCGAACGCCGGGGCCATCAAGAGGGAGTGCGTCAGGCCGCGGTGGCCCATCATGTGCTCGGCGGCGTGGACGTGGGCGGCGACCGCCGACATCGCGCGGCCGGCCAGCATGTCGAGGTCGGGCGCCATGGCGGCCGCTGCCGCGGCCCACGTTGCCCCGCGGCCAAGGCGCTGCCGAAAGCCCAACTGGGCCGTCGCCGCGCCGAACAGGATGTGGGTCATGGTGTCCATTGTGCGTTACCGGTAAGCGTATAGCACGGCGGCCCGCCGGGAAAGTCATAATTCCTGAGCGATAGCGGTCCGGCCGCCGGGTGGTATAATCGGGCGACCTGGCCGCGGCGCGAATTCCGCCTGGCCGTGCCGGCAGCGGCTAAACGTGCCCGACTTGCGTTGCTTGGGGCCGTTCTTGTTTAGCCGCGGCCGGTACGGCCGCGGGAACCGGGGCGACGGCTGAAAAAGGAATCATGCCATGGACACCGACATCCGCATCAAGAGCGTCGAGACGTTCAAGGTCGAGACGACGTGCCGGACGCCTCTGAAATTCGGGGCGGTCGTGGTGGAGCGGTCGCCGCTGTGCTTCGCGCGGGTAACCGCCGAGAACCGCGGGGGCCGGGTGGGCGTCGGCTGGGGGGCGATGTTCGTCATGGACCTGTGGGCGTGGCCAGTCTCGAAAGCGCCCCACGAGGCCCGCGAGCAGGCCATGCTCGACCTTTTCGAAGCGTACGCGAAGACCGTGGCCGGCTTCAACCGGTTCGCCCACCCGATTGAGGTTTTCATGGAGACCGCGGCGGACCTGGCGGGGCAGGCGCGCGGCATCGCCCGGCAGCGCACCCCGCTCGACGAGATGCCGCGCCTGGCCGCCCTGGTGTGCGCGAGTCCCGTCGACCACGCCGTGCACGACGCCTTCGGCGTGGCAGCGGGGATCGACTCCTACTGCGGCTACGGGCCGGGCCACATGGGGTTTGACCTGGGCCGGTACCTGGGCGATGATTTTAAGGATGTTTATCCATCGCAGTTCCTGCGGCAGGATTACGTGCCGGCGATTCCCGTTTTTCACCTCGTGGGCGGCCTCGACGTGCTGCGCGAGGCCGACGTGCCGGCCGGCGCCCCGGCCGACGGCCTCCCGAACTCGCTCGAGCGCTGGATCGAGCGCGACGGCGTCTTCTGCCTCAAGGTGAAACTGCGCGGCAAGGACCTGGCGTGGGACGTGGCCCGGACGCTCGAGGTCCGCCGCATCTACCAGGAGGTGCGTGCGGGGCGGCGGCCGAACCTGCCCGCGCGGCCGTTCCTGACGGCCGACACGAACGAACAGTGCGAGTCGCCGGAGTACATCGTCGAGTACCTCGCGAAGATCCGCGAGCGCGCCGCCGAGGTCTTCGACGAGATCCTCTACATCGAGCAGCCGACCGAGCGCGACCTGGCGGCCCACCGGTTCGACATGCGGCCGCTCTCGAGGATCAAGCCGGTCTTGGTCGATGAGAGCCTGGCGGGGATCGAGGATTTCCGGCTGGCGATGGAACTGGGCTGGTCGGGCATCGCCCTGAAGAGTTGCAAGTGCCTGAGCGAAGACCTGCTGCTGGTGCCGCTGGCCGAGATGGCGGGCATCATGTACGCCGTGCAGGACCTGACGAACCCGTCGCTGGCCCTGATTGAGTCCATCGGCCTGGCGGCCCGCATCCACACCATCAAGGGGGTCGAGGCGAACTCGCGGCAGTTCTTTCCGGCGGCAAGCCGCCAAGAGGCGGAGGTGCACCCCGGCCTGTACGAGATCCGCGACGGCTGCGCCCGCACGGCGACGCTCCGCGGGCCGGGTCTAGGCTTCAGGATAGGCGAGATAGATCGGCAAATCTACGCACGATAGCCGGTGGCTGCGCCGGGCGGGCGGGGCGCGGCGGCCTGGGGAGGCAGGAGATGGCGGACTTTCGCATCGAGATCGACCCGTCACCGAAACCCCAAGACGTGACCGCCGTGCGGGACGGCCTTCGCCGGTTCAATCACCCGCACCTTGGAGAGGCCGCTACGGCGGCGATGGGAATCTTCCTGCGCGACCCGGCGGGGGCGGTCGTGGGCGGCCTCGTGGGCGAGATGCGGTTGGGATGGCTACACATCAGCATGCTATGGGTCTCCGAAGGGCTTCGAGGCCAAGGCTTCGGTACGCGGCTTCTTGCGGCAGCCGAAGAAGAGGCCCGGAAGAACGGGTGCCGCCATGCCTACCTGGATACGCTGAGTTTCCAGGCCCGCCCGTTCTACGAGCGCCGCGGCTGGCAGATGTTCGGCGCCCTGGAGGATTTCCCGGCAGGCCATACGCGGTACTTCATGCAGAAGGCGCTGGCCTGAATGCGACGGGGCGGCTCTTATGCTATCCGGTCGAGCATTTCCGGCGTCTGAACGCATAAGGGGCGCTCGCCGTTGAGGAACCTGGCGATGTCGTCCACGGCCTGGGCACCGATGTTATGCCACGGCAGGCCGGCGATGTGCGACGTGAGGACGACGTTCGGCAGCCGCCTGAGCGGCGAGTCGGCCGCCGCCGGTTCCGGGTCGGTCACGTCGATGAAGGCCCACAGCCGCCCCTTGGCCAGTTCCTCGCAGAGGGCCGCCTCGTCGATGCACATGCCGCGCGCGGTGTTGATGAAGACGGCGTCGTCGCGCATCGCCTTGAAGTGTGCCGCCCCGAGCATCCTGGCGGTCGAGGGCAGGGCGGGGGCGTGGAGCGTCACGACGTCGCTGGTGCGGCAGAGGTCCAGCAGGTCCTTGACCCGCTCGGCGCCCATGGCGGCCGCCTGCCGGTCGGTAACGAAGGGATCGTAAAGAAGGATGCGGCAGTCGAACGGCGCCAGGAGTCTGGCGACGCGCTTGCCGACCTCCGAGGCGCTGATCACTCCCACGGTGGATTCGTAGAGCGATTTCATCTGCGGGGGCCAGGAGGCAGGGCCGGAGCGGTTGGCCGCGGCGTTCTCGGGAACGCGGCGAAGGCCCACGATGATCTCCCCCAGCGCCAGTTCCGCCACGTTGTCGGCGATGGCGGTCTTGCAGGAGGCGATGGCGAGTCTTCGCCCGGCCAGGTGCGGGCCCAGCATGTGCCGCACGGTCCCGGCCACGTGTTCCCAGAGTCGGAGTCTCGGGCAGGCGGCCAGGAATCCGGCGGACTTCGGGCAGGGCGTGCCCCATGACCCGACGCCGACGTCGCAGTCGGCCAGGAGTCGCGCCGCGGCGGCATCGGTCAGCGGCTCGCGCGAGTCCGTCCAGCGGACCTCGCCAAGTTTTTCGAGGCGGGCCCGGTCCGCGGGCGAAAAAAGTCTCTCGGCCAGCAAGGTATGGATGACGACGCCGATCCTGGCCCGGCGCCGCGCGCGTTTCGCCATGGCAAGGCCTTTCATGATTGGGTCCTGGAGCGGCCGACAGTCCCACGTGTCTGCGCGGCGGGTCTCCTGACCCGCCGCGCCCCTGTGGTGTGCCCTGCTTTATAGCGCGGTGGGTCAGGAGACCCACCGCGCAAATCTTCAACTCTAACGTGTCATAGGAACCGGCCGACAGTCTAGGGCCCTGGCGTCCGGCGGTCAAGTTTGCGGTCCGGCGTTTGCCGTCCTGCGTTGTCCGCACTCTGGGCCGGCCTATACCGTTGGATGCCTGTTGTAATCCGTCGTCGGGGCGCGGTATATTCGTTCGGGTGGACGCGGTTCTGGCCGCGCCGAAGGGGGATGGAATCATCGATGGGGTTTGAATGGCACTCGGTCCTCGCCAGCCTTGCCCATGCCTGCGCCGCGGTCGTCCAGGCCGCGCCCGCCGAGTCGGGCTTTCGCGACTTCCTGGAAGAGTTGATCGAGTCCTACGGGTACTACGCCCTGTTTGTTGGCACGTGCCTGGAGGGCGAGACCATCATGATCCTGGCCGGGATCGCCGCCCGGGGCGGCCACTTGGCTCTGCCTTGGGTTGTCCTTTTCGGTTTCCTGGGGAGCCTGTCGGGCGACCAGGCGATCTTTTTCCTGAGCCGGTGGAAGGGCAAGGCTTTCCTGGCCAGGCATCCCTCGTGGCATCCGCGGATTGAGAAGATCAGCCGCCTGCTGGACCGCCACGGCACATGGTATACCTTGACTTTTCGATTCTACTATGGTTTGCGGAACATCAGCCCACTGGTCATCGGCGTCAGTTCCATCCCAACCGTTAAGTTCGTGCTGCTGAACGTGACGGGGGCGGTGGTCTGGGCCATCACGCTCGGATGCCTTGGGTACGCCTTCGGCGCGGTTATCGAGAGGGTCCTGAGCAACCTGAAGATCGTGATCCTGGGCGTGGCGTGCGCGGCGGCGCTGGTGTGGTTCATACGCCACATTTACCTGTGGCGCCGCGCCAGACGGATGGCCGGGCAGGAGTGACCGCTTTCACGTGTCAAGTTTCAACTTGAAAATGGCGCCGCCGCGCCGTTCACTTGAAACCTGAGACGTGGAACTTTCTTTATTCCTTTGCCGTGATTCCTTTTCCGCACAGGGGCACGATCTCGCTTGCCGTCGGGGCGCTCAGTTCGAAGATCGTGAAGCCGCGCGTGCCCAGGCGGCGCGTGATGGAAATCTGGTCGATCAACTTGCAGATGTCGGTCTGCGACGGCCACGTGCTCAGGCCGATCCCCGGGTAGCACGGGACCTTGCCGGCCCACTGGACCTGGCGGGCGACCAGACCCTCGAACTCGCCCTCGTAAGGCGTGTAGTCCATCGGGCAGACGAAGTCGACGTAGCCGCGCTCGCACCACAGTTTCCAGTCCTGGCCGACGTTGTCGCGGTCGACGGGCCAGTTGGAGAAGACGGCGGCGGAGATGCTGCACTTCGGCCGGGCTTTCCGCACGGCCTCGCTGGTGGCCGCGACCAGCCGCGTTATGTTGTCGCGCCGCCACTGGAGCCACTTGGCTTCCAGGGCCGCGTCGCGCCGCACGTCGGTCGGCCAGTCGGCGACCTTGGCGCCGATTGCCGCCTCGAACCGGTCGCGGCAGCCGGGGCAGAAGCATCCGTCGCGGTCGGGGTACCGGATGTAGTCGAAGTGGATGCCGTCGACCGGGTAGGCCGCGGCGACCTCGACCATCGAGTCGCGCTCGAGTTTCTGGTTCTCGGGATGCGACGGGCACAGCCAGTGCTCGTCGCTCTTGCCGTCGAAGCGGACCTGGAGTCGGCCCTCCTGCTTCAGGCGTTCCATGAACTGCTTCGGCGCGCGGCCGCCCGTGTTCCAGTTCACCTTCCAGACGTGACACTGGAGGCCGTACTTGCGGCACGCGGCCAGGCACAGGGCGATCTGGTCGCCCTTCTCGCTCACCTCGGGCGCCACCGGCAGCAGCCTGCTCTCGTAGAACGCGGTGCCGGCCCAGAGCATGTTGGGCACGATGGCCGTGAACCCGTTGGCGGCGAGGGTCTTGGCGGCCTCGTCCCAGGTCATGCCGGAGGGGCCCAGCGCGCTGTGGCACCAGAAGGCACGGTGTTCGCCGGGCTGGCTCTTCTGCGCCACGCACCACGCCAGGATATTGCGGCGATTCGCCTCCTGGGCGGCGGCGATGGACTCCGGGTACTTGCCGCTCCTGAGGAAGTCCTGCGCTCTGAGGCGATCGCGCTCGGCCTCCTTCAGCGTCGTGGTCAGCGATTGAAGCCTCGCCGGGTCCGGCTTATCGCCGGCCTTGACTTGCCTGAATGCTTGGAGGGCCATGTCATCCTGGCCCGCGAAGCGTCCGAACTGGCCGATCCGCGCGTAACTCGCCTCGGCCGCCTGGCGCCAGAGGGCGGGCACGAGGTGGCCGGCCATTGCCAGGACCATCCGGCGCTTGTTGGCGGCATCGTCCTGAAGGAGGACGTGCGTCATGTAGATGCAGTTATCCGACACCAGGACCGCCGGCCAGCCGGTGCTCTTGCCGTCCCCATCGAACCACGTTGCGGCCGCGCGGCTGCGGCCCTCGACCGGCCTGGCCCCCCGGATGTTCCACGACCGCTGCCCGACGACCGGCGGCGCGCCCGCCAGCGCCGCCTCCTGGAACCGGATGGAAGAGAAGTACCCGTCGAACTGCTGCGGCACATGTGTGCCGGACGGCATGCCGGCGGCCTGCCCCAGTCTTGCCGGCATGGCGTAGAACGCCATCATTTTGCCGCCGCTTTCGAGGAACTTGACGGTCACCTCGGCGGCCGCGTCGGGCATCGACGGGTTGTGCGGGAGGATAATGAGGCGCGTGCCTGTCAGCCTCTGGGGCGCCAGGTCGAGGTCGCTGACGACCGAGTAGTCCAGCCCGAGTTCCTTCAGGCAGGTCGTGACCGTGCGCGTGAACTGTACGACGGACCCCATTTCTCGGGGCGCGTCGTGGGCCGCCGACTCGCCGCGCACGACGGCGATGGCGGCCTCCTGGCCCACCAGGGCCATGTCGGCGATGACCAGTTCTGTGTCGGTGTCCTGGCCGCGCCACGCGGACAGGCGGATGGTGGAGATCCGGCCCCAGCCCGCCGGTCGGCCCTCGGTGCCCATGTCTTCCTTATCGACGGCGATGGTGCTCCAGCCCTCGCGCTCGGTCTGGGCGAAGCGTGCGGCATACCAGCCGTCGCCGCTCTGGAGGTACAGGCTGAGGCCGGCCACGGGCGAGGTGTCGGCGCACCGCAGGCGGAATCGGAGGCCGCGGCACGCCGCCATATCCAGTTGGACCGACCTGTCCCAGGACGCCCGCTCAATCTTCGTTCCGCGGAAGTTGCACGGCAGGCGGAGGGCCTTCCGGCCGTCGACCTCGACCGGCGCGGCGCCGGCCGTACCCCACATCGCCCGCCACGCCGCCTGGGCCGACGCGGCGTCGGGATAGTTGAAGTTATCGACCACCGTTTCCGCGGGCGCCGCGGCGGGGGCGGGACCTCCGGCCATCGCCTGAACCACCGCTGCCGCCAGCAGGATGGCCAGTCCTAAACCGCCGGTTTTCATGATTTGCCTCCCTGCCAAGGCCGATAAGGGCACAGTGTAGCCTTGCCGGGCCAATCCGCAATCTGCAATTCGAAATCCGCAATGTGTGTTTTTGCGGCCCGCTTGCACGGCGGCGGCATGCTTAGGCTGAATGTTGCGGCAAGGCGGGCCACCGGCCCCGGCGCGGCTCGGGTCGAGGCCGAACCGGGTGGGCCGGCACCAGGAGAATTGGGGGCAAGATTTGCCCAAGATTTGCCCTTGACAGGCTCTTGGCCCCTACCTAAACTCCCGCGCCGGTGACCAGGAGCGGCGGGCATCGAAGGAGCCGTGCATGTCCCGCAGTCGCAGGCGACGCGTGGAGAAGGCCGGCGGCGAAGCCCCGCGCGAGGCCGAGCAGGAACCCAAGTCGAAGAACAAAAAGGTCCGGCGGGAGTACCCGGAACTCGTTCTCCTGGCCCACGCCACCAACACGGCAGAGGCCGAACGCTTCAGGTCGGAACTGGAGGCCCATGGAATTCCCGCCATCCTCGGAGGCGAGGGCGCTGCGATCTCGGTCACGCCCGGCGATGGGGCCGGCGAACCGATCCTGGTGCCCGAGGAATTTGCGGACCAGGCGGCCGAGGTGATCGCCGAACTCGAATCCGCCAAACCGGAGGGCTATGCCTTGGCTGCCAAAGATGACCTCTTCGAAGAAGAGGACGAAGAACTCGAAGAAGACGAGGACCTCGACGAGAATCCCGACGAGATCGACGAGGACGACGAGGATCCGAAGGACGCCGACCTCGAAGAAGAGGATCTTGACGAGGAGGAAGACGTCGAGGACGAAGAATCCGACGACGACGACGAGTGGGAAGAAGACGAAGAGGAGGAAGAGGACGAGGAAGAGTGGGAAGAAGATGAGGATGACGACGACGACGAGGAAGACTGGGACGAGGATGACGATGACCGCTAGCCCGCGTCCCCTGCCGGCCCCGCGTCTCGAACTCACCCGCCCGCCTTCCCACGGCACACCTCTTCGCCTTTGCCGGCGCCGGTGAACGGCGCGGCTTCCGCCCCAGGGGGCCGCGGCTCAACTCGGAGGGCACCATGCCTTACCTGCTCGGCATCGACATCGGCACCAGCGGCACGAAGACGCTCCTCCTGAGCGACCGCGGGCGCATCCTGGCTTCGGTCACCGTGGAGTATCCCGCCTATGCTCCGAAGCCGGCCTGGAGCGAGCAGGCGCCCGAGGACTGGTGGAAGGCCACCGTCAAGAGCATCCGCATCGCCGTCCGCGCCGCCGGCGTCCGGGCGTCCGAGGTGGGCGGCATCGGCCTGTCGGGACAGATGCACGGCAGTGTCTTTCTCGATAAGTCCGGAAAGGTCCTGCGCCGGGCGATCCTCTGGAACGACCAGCGCACGGGCGCCGAGTGCGAAGAGATCACGCAGGCCGCCGGCGGCCGCGAGAAACTCATCGACCTCGTCTCCAATCCGGCGCTGACCGGCTTTACTGCCCCGAAGATCCTCTGGGTCCGCAAGCACGAGCCGAGAATCTACGACCGGGCCGCCAAGGTGCTCCTGCCCAAAGACTACGTCCGGTACTGCCTGACGGGCGAATTCGCCACCGAGGTCAGCGACGCCTCGGGCACGCTCCTGCTGGACGTCAAGCATCGGTGCTGGTCGAAGGAACTCCTCTCGAGACTCCAGATTGACGAAACGCTGTTGCCGGCCGTCTGGGAGTCGCCGGAAATCTCCGGACGGCTGACGGAAGCGGCGGCCAAGGCGACGGGCCTCGCGGTCGGGACGGCCGTGGTGGGCGGCGGCGGCGACCAGGCGGCCGGCGCAGTCGGCAACGGCATCGTCCGCCGCGGGGTCATCTCCGCCACACTCGGCACCAGCGGCGTCGTCTTCGCCCACGCCGACACCGTCGAGACCGACCCGCTGGGCCGCGTCCACACCTTCTGCCACGCCGTCCCCGGCAAGTGGCACGTCATGGGAGTCGTCCTTGCGGCCGGCGGAAGCCTCCAGTGGTTCCGCAACAGACTGTGCCGGGACCTTGTGGCGGAGGCAAGGAAGAAGAAAGTCGATCCGTACGAACTCATCACGGGTGCGGCCGCCAAGGTTCCGCCCGGCAGCCACGGCCTCTACTTCCTGCCGTACCTGACCGGCGAACGGACGCCCCACGCCGACCCCTGCGCACGGGCCGCATGGGTCGGCCTCTCGAACATGCACGACCGGGCCTCGATGGCCCGCGCCGTCATGGAAGGGGCCACGTACGCCATGCGCGATTGCCTGGAGATCATCCGGGGGATGGGTGTGCCGATCACCGAGATCCGCATCTCGGGCGGCGGGGCGCGCTCCAGACTGTGGCGCCAACTCCAGGCCGACATCTACCGCGGCTCGGTCTGGACCGTCTCGAGCGGCGAAGGGCCGGCCTTCGGCGTCGCGCTCCTGGCGGGCGTCGGCGCAGGCGTCTGGTCGAGCGTGCCGGAGGCATGCGATGCCACGATCCGCACCGTCAGCCA
>Ga0315280_10011565_pt1 | contig 10834 bp, 18 predicted proteins | sample YL17G06_40_MG_FD_203697 | JGI IMG/M metagenome (GOLD analysis project Ga0315280, IMG submission 203697) | Sediment microbial communities from Yellowstone Lake, YNP, Wyoming, USA - YL17G06_40 | ecosystem: Environmental > Aquatic > Freshwater > Lake > Sediment | place: USA: Wyoming | collected... | reverse complement strand
AAAACAGTTATCAATGATAAAACAGAGTTTGTTGGAGCACTTCCTGAAGATCTTTTCCTAGAGCATGTGTTGCTTGCCACTTATTGAACTGGCGTTTTGTTGCTTATTCAAGTCGTTTGATTATGTGATAACCATAAAAAAAGTTTGTTTTTTTAGCCCTCAGAAGCTTTTTCAAGAAACTTCTGAATTAATTCCTGATCTTCCCGTATTCTGTTTTTGTTTTGTTGAATTCTCCATTTTAGCATTTTGAAGCCTTCGAGTTTGTCGCCGTTCTCTAGGAATCTTTGGATGATGTGTCTTTCCTGTTTTGTAAGGATGTAGGTTCTCATGGTTTTCAGCCTTGTTTGGTAAATATGCCTTACTTGTTTATTAAGGTTACTGTAAGAGAGTAACTATAGTCGAAATATTTAAATATGAGTAACTACACTTGTTACTTTGAGGCTGAAACAAACATGATATGTGCAAGATGCCTTAATGGAATGAAACGCAAACTCGATCAGTATGGTAGAGAGTTTTTTGAATGTCCAACCTGTGGGTTGAAGGTGAAACACATATGAAAAGCCTAAGTGAAGAGGAACTCCGCCTTTTCCAAAAAGAAGCCGAAAAGCTTGGCTTAGATGATTCAGATCTCATCACGGAATTAGTGCGCCGCTATTTGAAGCGCCAAAACCGCAAAAAATTGTAAGGGGCACGGGATTCAACATGAAAGTGCTGCTGCGCAAAAGCGTCAGGGGGCATAATGACCTGCTTGAATGGACAAACAACGGTCAATGGCTCCCCATCAAGCGAGACAACATTGTTGTTCAACCCGATTCAGATTGCGAAGAAGACCCATTTGACCAGAGCTCTCTAATGCGCTTTGAGTATTGGAAAAAAGCCTATAAAAAAATACTTAACGGCCAAACCGAAGTTTTCAATGGCGAGTATGACCGGGAAAAGAAAACCCTCATCATCAGAAAACTCTAACTTCCCTTCTTTTTTTGGTTAGGATGCTCGCAGTATTTTCAGGTTATAATTCCTTTTCCAATCGCGCCAAAATATATTGTTTAATCAAAGGGGGCAAGGGTTTGCCCAAATACTGCTCTGTTAATTTGAGGCTTTCCATCCACGTTGTTATTTCTCGATTTTTTGTTGCATCTTTAGGTTCTAGGATGCGGAATGTTATTTTGCCGCTTTTAGTCTCTTCATAGACATGTTGAAGCTCATGCAGCAATATGTAGGCTTGAACAAAAATTGGTTCTTGAGAAAGCGAGTTTTGCACGGCAATGGTCACCGTTAATTTGCCATCCATTTTGAAGATTGCGCATGCTTCAGAGCTGGCATCTTGTTCTGATAAGAAAAGGCTGTTTTGCCGCAGAAAGTCGAGATAGCCAGCTTTTTCTTTGAAAATCACAAGCACGGGCTTTATTGGTAAAGGTCCCTTTACCCTTTCAAACCACGTGAACACGTCAAAGAACAACCGTTCAAAATCACTGATTACCTGCAATGGTTTTTTGCGCCTCAACAATCTTTCTGAAAATGTAATCTATCATTATGGGCTCGTTTGAAAGTAACAGTTCTGTTTGCCAGAGAACATCCTCAAGCGTATGCCTCACTTCTAAAATGCGAAAATAATCGTCAATGCCATCGTTGCTTAAAACCACGTGTAACCTGTCGCCTGGTTTAAAGGCGTTGTCTCCAAACGTTGTCAAAGTTAAAGTCGTAACCTTATCCTTATAATAGCTGAGGAGACTCTGCGCCTTTTTAGTGCAAGTATCATCGCTTGTTAAGGAATCATCAACTATTGGTTCAGGCATGCGCACACCATACAACGCCTGACTCGAAGAATCTTCGGCGGAGCCTGAAAAACGTTTGACAAGCCTAACTCCGTCAAGCTTCAAAGTCAAAAGAGAACTCGTTAAGCCGTTCAGAAACAAAACTTCCAAATCTGTTATCGTTGCCCAATCCGGCGAATTGTTTTCAAACCATTCCTCGCCTGGACCAATAGAAAATTCAAGCTCTACCCACTTGCCCTGAAAAGCTATTTTCTCGTATTTAATGAAGCCTGAACTGGAGCCATAATTGGTGTAAAGTTGTATATGATAGGAAGCGTCATTGCTCATTGTGTCCGCGCTAACTTGGATCCATAGGTGTAATTTTTTATATTCAGAGCCGAATTTACATGCGATTGGGGTTGGGAAATGGTATCTCAGGTTTACTCCTGTGCTCGTGTACGTCGCCTTAATACTGTATGAGCCTTCCATCTTATCGGAAGAATCCAGTGAAATTGTGCCGATGGAATTCCAGTTGGTTGTTGATTCGTCGAGGGGGCCGAGAATTTTGGCTGTTTTTCCGTAAACTTTTATTTTGTTTTTAACCCTGTAAGTGTCATAGTCAATTTTGTAACGTATAATCTTATCCGTCAAATCAACCGTGCTGTTGCTGCTGTTCCGTGGAAAAATCCACAGGTTGCCAGGCGGATCAACGTGGCCGTCGAAGCCTACTGCTCCGCCGCTTGTTTGGCATGCGTCAGCCACATCCCGAACCACATTCCACGGGGTTTTCTCGTCAAACGTGTAGCTGTGCGTGCTTGCGATAGCATTGCCCTGATCCACGCCATAATCACTTAAATAACTGCACACTGCAACTGCGTCTTTAATAATTGTTTTCCCGTTTGTCGGCATTAGATCACACCTTCTTCATCAAATAACAGAATTTCCATGGGCAAGCTATTTTTCAAAGCTATAAGTTGGATGCCCAGACTGGTTATTGCGTTTTCGTTGCCTTTCACATAAAAAACATTCACATCGCCGAGGCTTCTGCTGCTTTGGGTTTTTATCTTGTTTTTCGTTAAAGTTTCTTGAACAATTTTTTCTGCTTTATTCTCGCAAACTACAAACAAAAAGTTTTTTTTCATTTTTGAATCCTTCATTTAAATTTTTATTGTTTTGTTTAAACAAAACTGGGAATCTTTATACAGAAAAAACTCTTTCATGGCCGAGCTGAGCATAGCAATGCTCAGCTCGGCTCAAGAGGTCATCAAACGATGACTATCCTCTGCGACGTACATGTACGTCGCACGTACCGTGATTCATTTTACGTCATGCTGGCTAAACGAACCTAACAGGCTCAACCAGTCTCAAAATGGTGAATTCCCTCGGCCCGTCAGAATCAAGGGAAAGATGGAACACGTCGTTCTTGTCAGGCTTTCCAAAATTCAAAAAATCCATGATGGCTTGGAATGTTGAAACATGGGTCATGTTATGTTTATAAAAAACGAGCAAAAACTCTTCAACGCTGTCCTTTTTAACGGTTAATGTGATGTCTTTCCACTTGTTCTTTATTGGATTTGTTATTGTGCATTCTGAAGTTTCAACGCGGAAAATGCGAACCGAGTCATCAACTGTGGGCATAAGCTGGATTTCCCAGACAAAATAGTCTTTACTTGCTGAAACTACTATGCCCGCCTCTAGGTCCGTTGATTGTGAGAGGTCCACTTTTTTGTGTGCAACTTTGCTGTAGGGCATGCCGTATTCCTTCAGGTTGGGCAACGGATAAAGCTTGACGTGTGTGGTTATGGTTGTTGAAGCTTGTTGGGCAACTAAGAATGGCGCTGCCTCGATAACTGTCCTAGCGAATCCCTCTTCTGTCTCATTTTTCAACTCTTGGATTTCTCTTTCAAGTGCCGCTATTTTTTCTTTAAGAGTTTCGTTCATGTTTTTTGCCTCTGGACCCAAACATCCAATTCTGCGTGGCATTTTTCGCAGTTTAAAGGCCAAACCCGATTAAGTTTCATGCCGTAAATTTGCTGCAGGGCGCTTTCCGTCGAGCAAGCCCAAACATTATTGAAGGAGCCATGAGCTCTTAGGTCCATTTGAAATTTGTGCCCGCAATGGCTACAATGAATTTTAACAGTGGAAAACTCGTAACCCTCCACATCTTCGCCTATGAATTTTATTCCCCGCAGTTTACATTCCTCTTTGAAGTTTTCTTCACGAACCCTCGGTTCAAGTTGTGCTTTTTCTTTTTCCAACTGTGCTAATTCTGCTTCTTTTGCGCTGATGGCTCTTGCGAGTTTCTCTTTTTCAAACTCATAATTGAAGCCTAACCTTTCTTGCAAAAACTTTTGGAGAACAGGATCAATAAGCCCATTGCCCCTAAGAGCTGTTAAGTCGGCTTTGACTTCGCTTATTTGCCCATCAATGGCATGTAATTGCCTTTCCAGACTTTCCAACCTGCTTTCGCGCTTGAAAAAACGCATGCGGGGTCACTGTGCGGGCTTTTGGGTTTGAACTCTTTGAATGTTCGTGGGCGGTGGCGGCGTGGGCTGAACTATCGGTGGGGGCTGTGCTACTGCGCCGGTCTGAGGTCCGCCAAAAAGTGGCGGGGCTGTGACGTTAGCCGGGTAAAATCTTGTCACATCTGGGCTTGGCGGTAGCTTAGACGTAGCGTCTGGCGTGATTTGTGATTGGGCAACTTGTAGATCCAACGGTTTTGGTTGAACAGTTATTGGATTGCCTGATGGTCCTTGCACGGCTTGAAGCGGATTTAGAGTTAGCGGTTTACCTTGCATGATGTCTTGCAGGCTTAGGTCTTTAAATTGGACATCTTGTGGAGTTTTAACTACTTTCTGTTTTTCACTCATAATTTTCACCTCTTACAATTTAATTAATCCTTTTTGGACGCATCTAATGACAAACTGTTTACGGAGCTCCGCATCCTGCCGATACAATCGCAAGCGAATCAAAGGATTTTCCGTGTTTGGCAACGCCTCGTTCAAGAACGAGTTTAACTCAAGCGCTATCTGCAGCTGCAACGGCTTCAACTTGAAATTAGATTTCAAAAGCTCAAGCTGCTCTTTCTCCGCTTCAGTCATTTGGGGCTTGTCGTATCTTCCTTCCAAAGTTTTCTCGAGGTTCCACAATTGCTCATCCCATCGGCGTTTTCCATCCAACATTTCCTCGAATTCATCTTTGATTTCTCGTTTTCCTCTCAAAAGATTTTTTCCTCCTTTACGTTTATTTTTCAACAAAAAGTGCATGTGAGAAGTTTGTCTCTCTCTCAATAGTTGTTTGGATTTTTTCAACAGAAAGTCATGTTGAGACTTCTATCCTCTTCTCATATATACACCGTAAATAATATGTTTACACCGTAAACATCTATGGTTTCTCAACGGAAAGCCTCTCGACGTATTTTTGGTGCTGGTACGTACGCCGCATTTGAGAAAAACACTCTGCACAATAAGTCTTTGGTCTTCCGAAATCTTGTTGGGGCAGAGGCTCGCCGCATATCTTACACCGCAGCCCCTCATAAGCTTTGAACTTCCGTTCTTTGGCGGGATGAAAAATTTCATAATAACCACTTTCCACTTCCCTTAATATTTTTGATTCGTTCTCCATGGCTCTCAAAATTGCGTCGCTTTCTCGCCTTATTCTCGCCCAGTAGGCTCGCATTTTCCTCTCATGATCCAGAGGAAACATGTAAAAGAGGTCTAAAGCCGATAATCCCGCCATTAACCTTCACTTTTTGAGTCTCTTTTGCTCATTTTTTCACCTTTTATTTAGGACAAGCCCGCATCGTTTACAAAAAACCTCACCGTTTTCGCCGTCTCCTATGGCTTCTTTGCAGCCGCATTCGGGGCATGGCTTCTTAAGTTGCACCACAAAACGAATTCTGGTAACATTATTTCTAACAGGCTCCTGAGTCATTCTTGCACTTTTCCTTTCCACGGTAGATTTGGCTCTACTTCAATTTGAAATATTTTCGCGGTTTTTGGCAAAGTTTTAAGGAGCTCTTCCATTTCCGCAATGCTCATCTTTTTACCGTCAACCGTCGCTTCGCCTGGCTCTTTGGTGTTGTCGACAACTATTAAAACTATGGGATGCCCCACAGTTTTTTCGAGGCTTTCAACCCGCTTTTTAATACTCTCTTTCATTGTGTCTTCACCTCCGTGAATGGTCGAGTTCTTTCCAGAATTTCAAGGCGCTTCAAAATGTCTTCCAAGTCGCTGTCTCTTAAAACGTCAGCACCAGCCTTAATTAAACCCGTGATTGCACGAATCCACGCAACCCTTTCAGTATTCTTGCAATATTTGCTCTGCGCCTTTGTGAAAGCTGTCTCCAGCAGCCTGTCAATCAGGTCAAGATATTCTTGTCTTTTGGACGGGTTCTTCAAATCCAACTTCTTCACTTCTTCCGACAAAATCTCTCCCAACTAACTCACCTCACAAAATTTTATGACATACGGAATATGCTTAAAGCAATATAAAAGCATAATTTATATGCCTCCGTTAGAGAACGAAGAACGATGTGGAACGACATTTGCCACGTTCTCCGGTGGAACTAATGTGAATTGAAGACCCTTATTTTTCATGTCTTCGATGCAGTGGCGGCATCGTTTTAGGGTTTTCCCGTTTAGTTCAATTTCAAATTCTACGGGGAAGTTTCCGCATTGTTCGCATTTTTCGGCTGGGCTGCTCGGGCTTAACGGTTTGAGTTGAATCCTATTTTCTGACGCTTCTGAAGCTTCTGACGCTTCTGACGCTTTTTGGGGAAGGCGGTAGCGTTGTTGAAGTTTTAAGAATAAGGGTTCACTCCAAAATATGCCTCGTTTTCCATCTGAGAGGCGGCAGCTTTCAAACCCTAACTTTTTGATTTGTCTACCTATGGTGTCATTGCGCCATCTTTCTTTTTCTGGACGTGTAGAATTGAAGGCGTCGGCAATGTAGGAAATCGCTAGTTTTCCATCTTTGGTTTGTTCTCGTGAAATGTTTAATGCTTCTATGATTTGGGCTTCTATGCTGAGTTGTTCTTCTGTTTCTCGGATTTTAGCGATTTTTTTATAGGCTTCTATTATGTTTTGTTTTGAGGATAACTTTTCTGTGACTTTTACGAGTGGTGTGAAGAGTTCAATTAGCCTGTTGTCCTCTGCTTGCGTCTTCAAAAGTGTGTCAGAAGCGTCAGTTGCGTCACTTGCGTCAGTTTTGTTAAGATGTCTGAAACGGTAAAGGAGAAGTTTAGCCCTTAGCTCTGCAGCTTTTTTATTGTCCACTCTTATTCTTACTGGTCTGGTGTTTTTTTGCATGTAAAAAATTATGCTGCGGTTTTCTAATGTTTCAGCGAGAATTTTAGTCGATGCGAAACTTTTGAAGCCGAAAACATTAAAGAATTCATAAGTGTTCTTATCCGTGTTATATCGGAAAACTTTGCCGCCTTTTCGGTAGCCGTTGTTAATGATGCCGAGTAACTCGCTTTTTTCTTTGCTGTCGATTAAAAATTCTGCTTCATCAAAAAATGTTGTCACATGATCCTTTTCTATTGCGTGGAAAAGTGTGGCTGTTGACATTGAAGGTCCAAAGATGCCGCGGTAAGATATGCTTTGAAGCACCTCGTTGCCCCTTGATTTTCCACTGTTTTTAGGTCCTATGAAATTGATGTAGGGGCAGCTGTCCCATTCTTCTTGGCGCCACTGTGCAAAAATCCAAGCTGCTAAAACGTCATATTGCCAATCGAAACTTAAATCCAAATGTTCATATATGAACTGGCGAACTTCATTAAAAAGTGCTTCTTCATTTTCATATTCAACTGGAAAGGCTGGTAGAGGCCAAGGAATATACTCGCGTTCTCTAGGCTTGAAGCCTTCTGCACTATCCATGAATTCGCATTTGTCATTTGATGGATGATAAACTGCAAACCCAATTTGCCCATTATAGGTGACTTCTTCAAAATCACATGTGCTTTCTGATCCAATATTGCCGCATGAGATGGCGGGCTTATCATTCTGCTTCTTTGAAAATACACATCCATCAGGCCCTAAACAGTAGCCCATTTCTCGTATAGTTTCACATTTTGCCGTTTTGCTTGCGTCCGCGCTTCGCACTTGATAAAGGGTTTTGTCATAGTCAAAATCATCTTGCCCCTTGAAAAGTTCTACTATGGCATTTTCGTCGTAGCCGGCGCCCTTGTACTCCGCGGCGATCGCTAACCGCATCAAATGTTGAATGTGCTTTTGGTTTAAGGCTGCTTCCATGCACGGTCTAATCTCGCCCTTCAAGCGACGTACATTCTTAGCCTTTGCAGGTGCTTCAGGTTTAACGCAAAATTTAGCTTTAAACTGCTCGTAAAAGTCTGGAATCTTAACGATTTCAGCTCGGCTGAAAACTTCGTAGCAACCAGCTTCATAGATGCTGGGAGCCATAAACGCTAAACCGTTAATGTGGAGCTCAAGTCCGCATTTATCTTTTAAATTAATGTTTGAAGCTTCATTTGGTTTGTCAATGTAAACGAAAACGTGAAAGCCATGCGGGCTCTTCTCTATATAAGTCTTTGAGAGCTCTGGAAAATTCTTCATTAAAAGCGTGTATGGATCCTCTTTTACAGGCGCGTCACTGTCGCAATCAACATAACATAACCAACCTTTCACGGTTTGCCCTAGAACAACTCCGAGAGCATTAGCTCCAGCCCAGTTGAGCTTTTCAGCCCCTGGGTAAACGTCGCTTTGCCATTTCCAAAGCGGCTGAACAACCTTTTCGCCTTTGCCGTCAACGTTAAGCCTGATTGGAACTATCTTGAAGCCTTGACCCGCCCATTTTTTGGCGGTTTCTTGAAGCGTCATTGTTGGTCCCTCGCTTTTTTTGGACCTTCAGGGAAAAAGTTCCAGCATGTGTATTCGGCGTGTTGGCGGCATGTTGCACAGTCGTTAGGGGCAATGGGCTTGAACGGTTTGTTGGGGTCGCAGCAGCCAGGAACATTCTCGCGGATTTTGACTTTGACTTTTTTGTCTGTCATGCCGGTTTCGCCTCATCCTCTTTAATCCACAGTCTTCCCACGCTTACTCTCTGAAAAACAATTTCTGCTTCTGGAAATTCACTCTTCAAATTTTGTTTAAGCCTTTCAAAATCAGCGACTCTAATTTTTAACACTAGAGCGGCTGTAACTCTAGCGTTCGCTACGTTCTCGTAGCCTTTTAAAAAATTGCTCATGGTTTTTTGTTCACCTTTGTTTGTTTTATCCCATCATCTTGGGAAATCAGAAATTTCGCCTTGCGAAAGAAACAAGCCTACGCGTTCAATGCCACGTTTTTAAAGTGCCGTCATTGCCGCCTAGCATAGGCTGCGCTTCCAAGCGCACGGTGAAATTTCCCGATTCGTAAAAGACGCTTGTCAAGAGTTTTATTCACCCATGACTATGACTATGGAAGAAATAAGGGTCCTATATAAACTTTTGTTTGCTGTTTTTGGCAAGTCTCACTCACTCAAGACTTTTTGCCGCAAAAAACCATTCACGTTTAAGCCTAGTTTTTTAGCGGCACTCTTGATCTCTTGAAATTCCACTTCTGTGACCCGCACGCTCATGGTTCGTGGAAATTTTCTCATATTCCTAACTCCAAAAACACTTTATGCCTTCTCACCATAGTTGTAGCAAATGCGGGTAAACATTGGAAAACAACGTTTGCCCCCCGCAAAAACAGCCTTTCTCTCCTCATATATATACAGACAAAAATGGCTTTTCGCCATGAAACCTCATATTTAAACTTTACGGTTCCTCTTCTTTTATTCTTCTAACAATGTATTTGTTAGTTTTTAACCCGCCTGGCTTCGATGCTAACTCCAAAAGCTGCCCAACATAGCGGCTTTGTTCTTCCAGCCTTTTCTGTAAATCAGTAATTTGCTGTTTCATGGTTTCCATTTCGGTTGTTTTGGCTTCCACAGTTTTTCGCAGTTCTGAATCGACTTTTAACGGTTTAAGACTGAGATAATCATTGTATATTTTAGGATATTTCTCCGAAATTTCCGACTCCAAAGTTTGCAAATAAACCACGTCTGAAAGTGGAATCGTTTTTCCCATAACATATTTGATTTGAAACTCGTTGAAGCCGGCTCTTGACAATCCACTCATAACCCATCCTCGTAGTTTATGAAAGTGGATTCTGCCAGTTGTTTTGATCTGGGCATGCTTAACCAATGTTCTCAAGATTTTGTTGGCGCCTTCCGCGCTAATGTCAAAAACGTCGCTGATCGGTCGATCCTTCGTTTTTTTGTCAAGTTTTCTTTTCCGCGGTTTCAAACCTTCGCTTTCCTGCAGCCACTTGTCGAGCCACTCAAGAGCAAGCGGGTTTAAAACGCCGAATCGTGGAGCTCCTGTTTTTTTGCGTTGGCTTGTGAAGAAGATAAATTGTTGGTTTTCGCTTTTAGCCCTTTCCACAAGCCCTTTCAGGGTTTTGCGGTCTAACTCTAAAATCGCTGAAACTTCCCATCCTAAAGAACACGCTAGGGCTAACAGGGCCTTCTGCTTGGTGTTGGCGATCTCAAACATTTTTGTTAAGTCGCCATTGCTGAAGACGTGGCTTGTCAAATCAGGCTGCGGCCTCACTCGCTTTCCCCGAAATGAAATGGGCATGTCGAGATAGTCGAGAAAACTGTTTAACGCTGTCAAGACGCTATAAACTGTGTTTGCGTTCTTTTTGGAATTTTCATTCTGGAAGCACAGGGCAACGTGGCGCATTTCTTTCGGTTCTAAACCGAGGAATTCATCAACGCTTTTGCCATACCAAGAGAAAAACTTTTTAATGTTTGTTGCGTAGCTCCGCAGGGTGCTTGGCGCTCTGCATTCTTGAAGCCATTCTTGGATTTGAGCATTTTCTAAAACGCTCATTTTCGCAGTCTCCCTGAGGGATAGGGAGGCGTGCAGGTATTTAAAGGTTGCGAATAAACAAACTTATAAGCGCCTTATTATGTGGTATCCAAACTTTGTTTTCACTATAGGCGAAATTTCTCCTTTCTTGAGCGCAAACGCTGCAGTTTCGAATTCTTTCACCATTTTTCCTCTGCCGAAAGTGCCTAGGTCTCCACCACGCT